>ENA-OQKD01000001-OQKD01000001.1-human-gut-metagenome-genome-assembly--contig:-NODE-1-length-94216-cov-5.031321_pt1 | contig 94216 bp, 78 predicted proteins | sample MGYA00242775_ERZ504792 | MGnify/ENA primary metagenome ERZ504792 (study PRJEB26092, sample SAMD00036401) | human gut metagenome | host: Homo sapiens | study: EMG produced TPA metagenomics assembly of the...
AAGGTTCAGACGGCAGAGCGATACCGGGTACAGCCGACTACAAAAATCCGGTAAAACCAAGTCTAAGGATTTTGTATATTCCTCACTGAAAGTCAAGGCAGATGACATTGACAATGTAGACGCACTGTCCACAGAAATCCGAAATATGGGATTCCAGGTGACTACAAATGTGGAGTATATGGACAGCATGAAAAAACAGTTTGCAATGGTGCAGGCGGTTCTTGGTGGAATCGGTGCCGTGTCACTGTTTGTAGCGGCGATCGGAATTGCCAATACAATGATGATGTCCATTTATGAGAGAACAAAAGAAATCGGTGTGATCAAGGTATTGGGATGCAGCCTGCGCAATATCAAGCAGATGTTTCTGTTAGAGGCAGCGTTTATCGGATTTATCGGCGGACTGGTCGGAAATATCTTAAGTTTTTTGATCTCTTTTGTGATCAATGCGATCGTGGCCAGCAGCGGGGCAATGGGAGTGGAAGGAAATATTTCCTATATTCCGATCTGGCTGGCAGCGGCATCCATGATTTTTGCAGTATTTGTGGGGATGGCGGCAGGATATTTCCCGGCACTTCGGGCAATGCGGCTGAGCCCATTAGCAGCAATCCATAACGAATAAAGGAAAAGTATCTATAATAAAAAGTCTGTCCACAGAAAGCGGAATACTTTCTGCGGGCAGACTTTTTTGTGAGAAAAATTGATTGTATGAAAGTGGTTTGGTACTATTTAAAAACCAGTGGTTTAGTGTTATACTAAAACTCTGTAAGGCTGATAATTACGGTGGAATTTCTATTTTATAAATTTGCAAAAAGGAGAAAAACAATGTTTCGATTATGGGCAAAAGAATTTAAAGACAACCGGATGCTGCGGGACACGGTGATCTGTGATGATTCGGATGAGACACGCACACATAAAATTTTCAATGCGCTGGAGGAAATCTGCTATGAGTTTGATCTCAGCAAGCCGATCTGGTTGGATGTGACGATCGCAGAATTTAAGAAGCATGCAAAGGCAAGATTTTATCAGGATAATTTTGTGGATTCCATTGATTTTGATTATCTGGAGATCCAGATCATTGAGGAGTAGCATATGAATAAGAATACATTCAGCAATCGGGTAACATGGTACAATTTTATACTCTGTATTTTTGTTGTTTGGATTCATGCACAGAATACGGATCTGTTTACAGAAGTGGTAATGATAGAGGGAAAGCCGTTGTTTAATCAGATTGAGCAGACGATCGTTTCGGATATCGCAGTGGTCGGTGTGGCAGGATTTTTTCTGTGTTCCGGATACCTGTTTTACAGAAATTATTCCTGGGGGAAAGTGCTGGAAAAATATAAGACGCGGTTTGTGGGGCTGTTTATCCCGTATGTGATCTGGACACTGCTTTACTATTTCATTCATGTAGGGGTGTCATATATCACACCTTTGCGGGCTGTGTTCAATGAACCACCGATCACAGTAACCTGGAAGGGGATCGTGGATGCGGTACTCAATTACAGATACTGCGTGTTTTTATGGTTTTTACAGTTTTTGATCTTATTTGTTGTGATTTCTCCTCTGATCTATTTGCTGATCAGCAATCGATATATGGGGATCGTGGCGATCGTTCTTGTGCTTGTCATTGACAGTACTGGAATCTGCGGAGATCTGGCATTCGGAGGTATACAGGCACAGGCGTTTTGCAACTGGCTGTTTATTTATATGACAGGCGGATATATCGGAGTTCATGGAAGTGGTGCAGTAGAAAGTAAAAACACAAGCTGGCTGCTGCTTTTGGCGAGCGTGATTCTTGCAGTTCTGGCGTATTATTTTTTCAAACATTCACCGAGTATGTTCACCAATCTGATGTATCTTCTGCTGTTTGCATCTGCCTTGTGGTGTCTGACCTGTAAATTGCCGCTTCCGATGGCGGCGAGCTGGCAGAAGCATACTTTTATGGTATATATGACGCATTTTCTGATCGTGCGGGGGATGAACGTACTGGTGAGCAAGTATCTTTCCGCTTCTATGTGGCCGGGAATCCTCTTGTTTTTCCTGCTTCCGGTGCTTTGCTTTGCTCTGACAGCACTGTTTTGGCGGATTTGTGGAAAAGGCCAGTCCTTTGTGTGGAAAATGTTGTCCGGAAACCGATAGGCTGTGGAAAACTTGTTATTTATGCCGGTAATAAAATACAGCGACTTGTGTTCTGTCACGCAGATTTAGTTTATCAAGGATCGAACTCAGGTAATTCCGGACGGTTCCTTCACTAAGAAACAGGCGAGAAGCAATTTCTTTGTTACTGAGACCGTCAGCGATCAGGCGTATGATCTCAAGCTCCCGTTCGCTGATGTCGTAGTCTTCCAGGTGGAATGCCAGACCGGTTTGAAGAAGCTTGGGAATCTTGGAAATGATTTTATTTCCGAAAACAGTCTGTCCGGAGTGAACCGCGTGCAGTGCCGGGATGAGGCTTTCGTAATCCTGTTTGAGGAGATAGCCTTTCGCACCAAGTTTTAATGCCCTTACAATATACTCATCATCAGAGAACGTGGTGAGAAGAAGAATTTTGGCATCGGGAAATTCTTTTAATATCTCAGCGGATGCGTCAAGTCCGCTGAGTTCTTTCATTCTGATGTCCATAAGAAGTACATCAGGTCTGTATGTTCTGAATAATCTTACTGCGTCTTTTCCGTCCGTGCCTGTGGCGGAAACGGTAATGTCACCGCTGGCTTCCAGAATGGTTTTCAGTGCGCCGGAGACAACAATATCATCATCAATAATTACAATATTCATAACCTTAATACTCCTGTTCTTTTGGGATAGTGATAAAAAGGCGGAAGCCTTTTTGTATTGTGATCTGCAGGTTTCCGTTCAGGATTTTGAGCCGGTCGTTCATATTGGAAAGACCGATCCCTCTGCTTGAGAATAATGCTTCCCGGTTGTTTTCTGAGAGGGAAAGCCCTTCTTCCAGGGTGCCATTGTCTTCGATACAAAGCTGATACAGTGCAGGGTGTTCCCGCATGGTAATCTGTACCAGAGTGGCATTGCTGTGTCTGGCCACGTTGGAAAGCGCTTCTTTTACAATGCTGATAAAACAATATTTGATTTCCCGCGGAACTTCAAATCCCATGTCATAGTTCAGGGTTACAGGACAGAACGTAAAATCCGAGGTCAGGCTTTCGGCTGCTTCTTTCAGATTCAGTGATTCGTCATGAAGATCGTGGACACTGGTGCGGATGCTGGTCATTGCCTGATTCAGAGAATGATCCAGATCATCCAGAACCGGTGAGAGTGCATCGGAAGCATTGATGGCCTTGGCGGCGCCTGTTATCAGGATGGAGCGGGAGAGCAGATGTCCCACATTGTCATGAATTTCTCTGGCAATCCGGTTTCGCTCTTTCAGTGTGGCCGCATAAATTTCGTAATCCTGTTTTTCCGCAAGCATCCTGTTTTTTTCTTCCAGAAGGAGATTTTTTTCGGTACTGTCGTCTCTTAGTTTCATGAGACTTTGTTCCAGACATTCTGCGGCTTCTGTGCGGTTTTGCAGACAAAAAGCCAGGAGAAACAAGAAGATTCCCCAGAAGGAAAAAAGAGGAATTTGTTTTCCTTCTGACCAGATGCCGTAAAAGTAAAGAACGCTGCATACAAGAGCCGGAACATGATATTGATCCAGAAGGAGTACATAAAATACTGCGGGGAAAAACAGAAACAGCTCCGGGATCAGAAAAGCGGCCGCTATAAAAGCGGTACACAGAACCAGGTGAAGCCTTTTTGACTGTGCAAAATAACTGGTACAGCACAAACACAGGCACAGGAGAAAGGCGCATACAAAAAAATAATCCATTTTTACTGAAAAAAAGGAAAAAGAAGCCGGACAATATGAATAATCCAGTATTTTCAAGATGGCGCATCGTACAATTCCTCCCGGTAAATAGATTTATCGTTGGATATCCTCAGTATAATACAAAATTAGGATCCGGGCAAAGGAAAAGACAAAAGGGAAGACGGAAAGTGACATTTGTCATGTGGGGAAATGACAGCGTTCACTACCGGATGGAAAGCGGGCAGTTTATAATTTGGGTATCAGCTGTAGGAAAAGAACAGCGTTCGATCAAACAAGGAGGAGACATATATGGGTGGAACAGAGCGTTTTCAGGAAAATGGAATCATACAGATAGAAAATCTTGTAAAAAGATACGGTTCTTTTGTTGCCCTGGATCATTTGAATCTGAATGTTCGGGAAGGGGAAATTTTCGGACTTCTGGGACCAAACGGATCGGGTAAAACAACGGTGATCAACTGTATGCTGGCACTTTTGAAATATGATAAAGGCAGTATACGGATATTCGGTCAGGAGATGGCACCGGATCATTATGAGGTGAAAAAGCAGATAGGGATCATACTTCAGAATGTGGCGGTTTTTGATGAACTGACAGTATATGAGAATATTGATTATTTCTGCGGACTTTATGTAAAAGAGAAAAGAAAAAACGAAAAAGTCTTGTAAAAGAGGCGATTGCTTTTGTAGGGCTGGAGGACTACCAAAGACAAGACCAAAGAAGCTCTCCGGCGGACTCTTAAGAAGGCTGAATATTGCCTGTGGCATTGCACACAAGCCCAGATTGATTATTCTGGATGAACCTACAGTGGCTGTGGATCCGCAGAGCAGAAACCGGATTCTGGAAGGAATTCAGGAGCTGAACAGACAGGGAGCAACCATTGTTTATACCTCTCATTATATGGAAGAGGTGGAGCAGATCTGCAGCAGGATTGCGATCATGGATCATGGAAGGAGTATTGCTGTTGGCACCAAAGAACAGCTTACCGGGATGATCAAAACAGGGGAAAAGGTGACGATCGAGGCGGTCGTACTAAGTGAGGAGCAGCTTGCAGGAATCAGAGAGCTGCCGCATGTATTCGCTGTTGATTATCAAAATGACATTCTTACTGTACAGTGTACGGAAGCCAGACATAACCTTGTGCGGATCCTTCACTGTCTGGAGGAGCAGGGGACTGCTTTTGGAAGAGTCTACTCAGAGCTGCCGACTCTGAATGATGTATTTCTTGAGATTACAGGAAAGCAGCTTCGCGATTAGAGGGGGGAGAGATGTTTCATTTGATAAAATACAGTGTGATCAGAAAAGTAAAGAATTTCAGTATGTTATTTTGGCCCTGCATGTTTCCGCTGATTCTCGGAACGCTGTTTTATTTTGCATTCGGGAACATTTCAGAGTCAGATTTTGAAACTGTTCAGGCTGCTTTTGTGGAAGAGAATCCGGGAGATTCAGTATTTCCGTCATTCCTGGAAGAAGTCAGCAAAGAAGAAACTTTGATCCATGTGGAAACAATGACAGAAAAAGAAGCGTTGCAGAAGCTTGAGGATCAGAAAATCTCCGGAATTTTTTATGGAACAGAAACGCCTTATCTGAAGGTGGGAAAAAACGGACTTGCTCAGAGTATTATGCAAAGTCTTCTGGAGAGCTATCTAAATGGAAAGGATACGCTGGAAACAGTGGCAGATGTACATCCTGAAAATATGAAAAAGGCGGTTGCCGCGATGTCGGACTATCAGGAACTGGTAGAGAATGTTTCCGCAGGCGGCAGAACGACCAACGGGAACATGGGATTCTTTTATGCGCTGGCTGCGATGGCGTGCATGTACGGCTGTTTTATCGGTCTTGGTTCTGCGATGTGGCTGCAGGCAAACCTGAGTACTTTGGCTGCGAGACAATGTGTATCTCCGGTACACAGACTGAAGATGATACTTACGGAGCTGATCTCTTCTTTTATACTTCATTTTTTAAATGTGGTGATTTTAATTGTTTACTGCAAATATGTACTTCAGATGGAATTTCAGGGAAGTATGGGAAAAATGCTGCTGATTGTGGCGGCAGGCTGTGTAATCGGAGTGAGTATGGGAATTCTGGTGTGCAGTATCGGCAAGTTCAGCGAGGGGATCAAGGTTGGAATCATGCTTGGGATTTCTATGACAACCAGTGTGCTGGCTGGTCTTGTGAATGTACAGATAAAACATGCCGTTGACCGTGCATTGCCCCTTGTAAACAAACTGAATCCGGCGGCAGTAATCTCAGATGCTTTTTACTGTATTAATGTGTATGACGATCCGGTACGGTTCAGAAATGACATTCTTACACTATTTATCATGTGCGCAGTAATTCTTGCAGTTTCATTTGTGGTTGTCAGGAGGGAACGTTATGACAGTATTTAAAGGATACATGAAGATTATCGGTCAGAACAGAATGTTGATACTGCTATATGTTGCTATTTTTTTCGGATGTACGCTTCTGTTTCAGTCCACAGCGGGAAAGTCAGAAACAAGTTATCAGGCGGAAAAGCTGAATATTGGAATTGTCGATGAGGATGGAGGAAGTCTTGCAGAGTCTCTGACAGAGTATCTTGGAAATCTGCATCATCTGATTCCTGTAGAAAATGACGTTTCTGAGATACAGGAAAAGCTGTATTACAGAGAAGTGTATTATGTGGTCAGAATTCCGGAGAATTTTTATGAGAAATGTATCAAGGGAGACGAAAAACTTTCTGTGACAAAAATTCCGGATACATATTCGGGCAGTTATGTGGATCAGCAGATCAACAGCTTTCTGAATAATGCCAGAACGTATCAGGCAGCAGGATTTACGGAGGCGGAAGCAGCGAGTGCTCTTGAGAGGACACAAAGCGTGAAGGTAACCTTTTTAAAGGATGGGAAAAACACAGAAGATGCTCCGTATGTATACTATTTTCGGTATATGCCGTATCTGTTTCTGGCGTTATTTGGATTTGTGATGGGAAATATTCTGATTGTTTTTCATAATCCGGATTTGAAAAAAAGGATGGCGGCATCCCCTGTTTCCGGAAGAAGACAAAGTCTGGAGGGGATTTTGTGCATGAGCCTGGCAGGGATTGCGCTGTGGATCTTTGTAATTGTAATTGCGATTGTATTTTTTGGAAAAGATTTTTATACATCAGGAAATTTTGCATATTACCTGTTGAATTCGGTATTCATGCTTTTCGTAGCGATTGCGCTGGCATATCTGATGGGAACAATTGCACCGAACAGAGACGCGTTGACCGGAATTGCGAATATCATTTCTCTGGGAATGTGCTTTCTGGGAGGTGCGTTTGTGCCTCTTGAGTTCATGGGAAATGATGTAAAAGCTGTGAGTCAGTTCCTTCCGGTATACTGGTATGAGAAAGCAAATGATATTCTTGCTGATTTCGGACATCTGACAGCTTCTGCAAAAGGACAGTTCTTGCAGGCGATTATGATACAGCTTGTTTTCGCAGCAGCATTTGTCTGCCTGGTACTGGTGGTTGAAAAATATAAAAGAGTGGATTCATAGCAGGATGCGGACTGTGACTGTGGTGGAGCGACTGCGGGAAGTGGAGAATTAGGAAAAAACCAACTTGACAAACAGGAATTGTCAGTGTAAAATGCAAAACATATCAGACAAAGGCGTCTTTTACGTATATTTTTACGTGAAGGGGGCCTTTTTTTGTTGTGATAAGAGAATCTGATTACAGGAGGGGCTTGATTATGTGTTCAATTATAGGATATTGCGGTATTTGCGATGATCTGGATGAGTTTCAGAAAGGATTTGATAAAACGATTTCCAGAGGACCGGATGACAGCAGGATTGTAGATACCGGAAATGGTCTGCTTGGATTCCACAGACTTGCGATCATGGGGCTTACGGCATCCGGGATGCAGCCGTTTTCACTGGGTGGCAGTTATGTGGTATGCAATGGAGAGATTTTCGGATTTGAGCGTTTGAGAGAAAGCCTTTCCGACAGATATACGTTTCAGAGTGATTCGGACTGCGAAGTGCTTCTGCCGCTCTATGAGACATATGGCACAGAAATGTTTCGTATGCTGGATGCGGAGTTTGCCTGCATCATCTATGACGGAAAAACACAGGAATATATTGCGGCAAGAGATCCGATCGGTATCCGCCCGCTCTATTATGGATATGATAAGAAGGGAATCATCGTATTTGCAAGTGAAGCCAAAAATCTGATCGGGCTGTGTGAAAAAATCCATCCGTTCCCGCCAGGGCATTATTATAAAGACGGAGAATTTGTCTGCTACTGCGAGATTACAAAGGTGGATGAGATCTGTCAGGATGATCTGGAGCAGGTGTGTGCCAATATTCGGGAAAAACTGGTGATAGGGATCGAAAAGCGGCTGGTGGCAGATGCGAAAGTCGGATTTCTTCTCTCCGGAGGGCTGGATTCGTCGCTTGTGTGCGCAGTGGCAGCGAGAAAGAGTAAAACTCCGATCCGTACATTTGCAATTGGGATGCAAAAAGATGCCATCGATTTGAAATACGCAAAAGAGGTGGCAGATTACATCGGAAGTGAGCATACAGAAGTAATCATTACAAAAGAGGACGTGCTCTCGGCACTGGAGGATGTGATCGGACTTTTGGGAACGTTTGATATTACAACAATCCGTGCCAGCATAGGGATGTATCTTATCTGCAAAGCCATTCATGAGCAGACGGATATCCGGGTTCTTCTGACTGGAGAAATTTCAGATGAACTGTTTGGATACAAATATACGGATTTTGCACCGTCGGCACAGGCATTTCAGAAAGAATCAGAAAAGCGGGTCAGAGAGCTGCATATGTACGATGTCCTTCGGGCAGACCGGTGTATTTCCGTAAATTCTCTGGAAGCCAGAGTGCCATTTGGAGATCTGGACTTTGTCCGGTATGTGATGGCGATCGATCCCGGAAAAAAACAGAATGTGTATCAAAAGGGAAAATACCTGCTCCGCCATGCGTTTGAGACAGGAGACTACCTGCCGGAACACATTCTCTGGAGAGAAAAGGCAGCATTTTCGGATGCGGTGGGACATTCTATGGTAGACGACCTGAAAGAGTACGCTGATACATGTTACACAGAGGAAGCGTTTGAAAAGGAACGTCAAAAATATACTTATGCACAGCCGTTTACAAAAGAGTCTCTTTTGTATCGGGAGATTTTTGAAAAATATTATCCGGGACAGGCGGAAATGATCGCAGGCTTCTGGATGCCGAATCAGGAGTGGGAGGGCTGTGATGTGACAGATCCATCTGCACGCGTACTGGCGAACTATGGCGCCAGCGGAGAGTAAAAGGTGTGAACAGAAAAATAAACAGAGAGGAATAGGATAGAATGAAAAATTACATGGAACAAGAGACAAAAAGTCTGTATCGGGAACAATTTGAGCATGATAACTGTGGAATCGGCGCGGTAGTAAACAGCAAAGGGCTCAAAAGTCACAAAACCGTGGAAAACGCGCTGAAGATTGTAGAAAACCTGGAACACAGAGCGGGAAAGGATGCCGAAGGGAAAACCGGAGATGGTGTCGGAATTCTGCTTCAGATCTCTCATAAGTTTTTTCAGAAGGTCTGTAAAGAGCTGGGGATCAGCCTGGGAGAAGAAAGAGAGTACGGGATCGCGCAGTTTTTCTTCCCGCAGGAAGAATTACAGCGCAATCAGGCAAAGAAGATGTTTGAGATCATTGTAGAAAAAGAAGGGCTGGAACTTCTTGGATTTCGTGAGGTTCCGGTGCATCCGGAGGTGCTGGGAGAAAAGGCAAGAAGTTGTATGCCGCACATTGTTCAGGCATTCATCAAAAAGCCGGAGCATGTGGAGAAAGGACTGGAGTTCGAGAGGAAGCTTTATATTGCCCGCCGGGTGTTTGAGCAGAGTAATGACAACACCTATGTGGTATCCATGTCCAGCAGAACGATCGTATACAAAGGAATGTTTTTAGTGGGACAGCTTCGGACATTTTTTGCGGATCTTCAGGATCCGGATTATGAGTCTGCGATCGCACTGGTACATTCCCGTTTCAGTACGAATACAAATCCAAGCTGGGAGAGAGCGCATCCGAACCGTTTTATGGTACACAATGGAGAGATCAATACGATCCGCGGAAATGCAGACAAGATGCTGGCAAGAGAGGAAACTATGGAATCCGGTGCCTTGAAAGGAGAGCTTCACAAGATTCTTCCGGTTGTAGATACCAGAGGATCTGACTCTTCCATGCTGGATAACACGCTGGAATTCCTGGTGATGAGCGGAATGGAGCTTCCGCTGGCGATGATGATCGCAATTCCGGAGCCATGGAGCAAAAATGCCACACTTTCTCAGGATGTCAGGGATTTTTATCAGTACTATGCGACTATGATGGAGCCATGGGACGGTCCTGCTTCCATCGTGTTCTCAGACGGAGATATCATGGGAGCGGTTCTGGATCGAAACGGTCTGCGTCCGTCCCGTTATTATGTGATGAAAAACGGAGATTTGATCCTGGCTTCCGAAGTCGGAGTTCTGGATGTGCCGGAGGAAGAGGTCGTGTTAAAAGAACGTCTCCATCCGGGAAAAATGCTGTTGGTCGATACAGTAAAAGGCAAAATATATCAGGACGAAGAGCTGAAGGAAATGTATACAACAAAGCAGCCTTACGGAGAATGGCTGGACAGCAATCTGGTGGAACTCAAAGACTTGAAAATTCCGAATATGCGTGTAGAAGAGTACGAGCCGGTAAAGAGAAAACAGCTTCAGAAAGCATTTGGATACACATACGAAGAATATCGCAATTCAATTCGGAACATGGCATTAAACGGAGGCGAATCCATTGCGGCAATGGGTGTGGACACACCGCTTGCAGTGCTTTCTGATAAGAGACGTCCGCTGTTTGATTATTTTAAACAGCTCTTTGCGCAGGTGACCAATCCGCCGATCGATGCGATCCGTGAGGAAATCGTGACCTGTACGACTGTCTATGCAGGAAAACAGGGAAATCTTCTGGAAGAAAAAGAAGAAAACTGCCGGGTATTAAAGATCAACAATCCGATCCTGACAAATACAGATATGTTGAAGATCAAAAAAATGAAAAAAGAAGGATTCCGGGTTGCAGTTGTTCCGATTACTTATTATAAAAGCACGAAGCTGGAGAGAGCTCTGGAGCGCCTGTTCGTGGAAGTTGACAAGGCATATAAAGACGGAGCAGACATTCTGGTACTGTCTGACCGGGATGTGGATGAAAACCATATGGCGATCCCGTCTCTTCTGGCAGTTTCTGCAGTGCATCAGCATCTGGTGGCAACGAAGAAACAGACCTCACTTTCTCTGATCCTGGAGTCGGGAGAACCAAGGGAGGTTCATCACTTTGCGACACTGCTCGGATATGGAGCGTGCGCAGTGAATCCGTATCTTGCATTGGATACGATCCATGAGCTGATCGAAGAGGAGATGCTGGACAAGGACTACTATGCGGCAGTGGAGGATTATACACTGGCGATCCTGCACGGAATCGTGAAGATTTCATCCAAGATGGGAATTTCCACGATCCAGTCTTATCAGGGAGCGAAGATCTTTGAAGCGATCGGAATTTCAAAAGAAGTGACAGACAAATATTTCGCAGGTACAGTCAGCCGTGTGGGCGGTATCACCATGGAGGATATCGAGAAGCAGGTAGATGAATACCATACAAAAGCATTTGATCCGCTGGGACTGACAACGAATCTGGCGCTGGAGAGTATGGGAAAACACAAGAGACGTGCAGATGGTGAAGAACACCGCTATAATCCGGAGACGATCCATTTGCTGCAGCAGGCGACCTGGACCGGGAATTATGAATTGTTTAAAGAGTATACGAAAAAGATCGATGCAGAGGAGACGGGATATCTGAGAAGCCTCATGGATTTTGCCTATGCAGAAAAAGAGATTCCGCTGGATGAAGTGGAGAGTGTGGAAGATATTGTGAAGCGATTTAAGACAGGAGCCATGTCCTACGGATCCATTTCACAGGAAGCGCATGAGACACTGGCAATCGCGATGAATCATCTGCATGGAAAATCCAACTCCGGAGAAGGCGGAGAGAGTGACGAGCGCCTGGATTCCGCAAATACAGAAACAGACAGATGTTCTGCCATCAAACAGGTTGCATCCGGAAGATTTGGTGTGACAAGCCGTTATCTGGTCAGCGCAAAGGAAATCCAGATTAAACTGGCACAGGGCGCGAAACCGGGTGAAGGAGGTCATCTGCCGGGGAAAAAGGTGTATCCGTGGGTGGCAAAGACAAGACATTCCACACCGGGAGTGAGTCTGATTTCTCCGCCGCCGCATCACGACATTTATTCGATCGAAGATCTGGCACAGTTGATCTATGATTTGAAAAATGCAAATAAATACTCCAGAATCTCTGTGAAACTGGTATCAGAAGCAGGCGTCGGAACCGTAGCAGCAGGTGTGGCAAAAGCAGGAGCACAGGTAATTCTGATTTCCGGTTACGACGGCGGTACCGGTGCTGCTCCGGAAAGTTCCATCCACAATGCGGGACTTCCGTGGGAACTTGGTCTGGCTGAGACTCATCAGACACTGATCCAGAACGGACTGCGTGAACGTGTGAAGATCGAAACAGACGGAAAACTGATGAGCGGAAGAGATGTGGCGATCGCGGCACTTCTGGGAGCGGAAGAATTCGGATTTGCGACAGCTCCGCTTGTAACGCTTGGCTGTGTGATGATGCGCGTATGTAATTTGGATACCTGTCCGGTGGGAATTGCTACACAGAATCCGGAACTTCGCAAACGTTTCCAGGGAAAACCGGAGTATGTAGAGAACTTCATGCGGTTTGTTGCCCAGGAGCTCAGAGAATATATGGCGAAACTCGGAGTTCGTACGGTAGATGAGATGGTAGGAAGAACAGACCTCTTAAAGAGAAATGAAACGAAGCATTCCCGGATGGCAGACAAGATGGATCTGGGTGAGATTCTGTATCATCCGGCAAAAGAAAATGTGACATTTAAAGAAGGAAAAGCCTATGACTTCCAGCTGGAAAAAACACTGGATGAGAGAGTTCTGTTAAAGAAACTGAAAACTGCGGTAGAAAAAGGAAACAAAGCAGTTCTGGAAACAGAGGTGAAAAATATCGACCGTTCTGCAGGTACGATCCTCGGCGCGGAGATTACCCGTTTCCACAAAGAAGGACTGCCGGAAGATACCATTGTTGTAAACTGCAAGGGAGTCGGCGGACAGAGCTTCGGAGCATTTATTCCGAAGGGACTGACCATGACACTCTGCGGAGATACCAACGACTATTATGGAAAAGGACTTTCCGGTGGAAAACTGGTTGTATATCCGCCGAAGAACAGAGGATATAAAGCCGAGGAAAATATCATTGTCGGAAACGTGGCGCTTTACGGTGCAACGGCAGGAAAAGTGTTCATCAACGGTGTTGCAGGAGAGCGTTTCGCAGTCCGCAATTCCGGAGCGTATGCCGTTGTAGAAGGGGTAGGTGAGCACGGATGTGAATATATGACCGGCGGACGTGTGGCAGTGCTTGGAAAAACAGGAAAGAACTTTGCTGCGGGAATGAGCGGAGGAATCGCCTACGTTCTGGATGAAAACAGTCATCTTTACCGCAATCTGAACAAGGCCATGATCGCGATTGAAAAAGTGGAGAACAAGTATGACATCCAGGAGCTTCGCGCAATGATCGAGGAGCATGTGGAAAATACAGGTTCTGCGCGCGGAAAAGAGATTCTTGCCGACTTTGATGCGTATCTGCAGAAATTTAAAAAGATTATTCCTCATGATTATAAGAAGATGATCGCACTGGCTTCCAAGTGGGAAGAACGGGGAATGAGCAGCGAACAGGCACAGATGGAAGCCTTTAATGAGAGTTTTCAGATGAAAGAAAGTGAGGTATAGAAACAATGGGAAAACCAACAGGATTTTTAGATTACGAAAGAAAAAATACAAAAGCAGAAACACCACTTCAGAGAATCCGTCATTTTCATGAGTTTAAAACTTCACTGCCTGTAAAAGAACAGCAGAAACAGGGCGGACGCTGCATGGACTGCGGTGTGCCGTTCTGCCAGAACGGCAGCCTGCTCGCAGGCATGACATCCGGATGTCCGCTTCACAATCTGGTGCCGGAGACCAATGATCTGATCTATCGCGGGAACTGGAAACAGGCATATGAGCGTCTCGAAAAGACACATTGTTTTCCGGAATTTACCGGAAGAGTCTGCCCGGCGCTCTGTGAGGCGGCATGTACCTGTGCCTTGAACGGAGATCCGGTGGCAATTAAGGACAACGAGAAAATGATCATTGAACATGCATTCCAGAACAGATGGGTGACAGCACAGCCGCCGAAGGTGCGTACCGGAAAGACGGTGGCAGTGATCGGAAGCGGACCGGCAGGTCTTGCTGCGGCATTACTGCTCAACCGAAGAGGTCATCAGGTGACTGTATTTGAGCGAAGTGACAGAATCGGAGGACTTCTGTGCTATGGAATTCCGAATATGAAACTGGAAAAAGACATTGTAGAGAGAAGAGTCCGGCTGATGAAAGAAGAAGGCGTTCTTTTTAAAACCGGAGTGAATGTAGGAAAAGATGTGACTGCAGCAGAGCTTCAAAAACAGTTCGACCGGGTGATCTTAGCCTGCGGAGCATCGAATCCGAGAGATATCGAGGTGCCGGGAAGAGACAGTAAAAATATTTATTTTGCTGTGGATTTCCTGTCTTCGGTAACAAAGAGTCTCCTGGATCAGGATCTGAAAGAGGGCACTTTTATCCCGGCAAAAGGGAAACATGTGCTGGTGATTGGAGGCGGTGATACAGGAAATGACTGCGTGGGGACCGCGATCCGACTGGGGGCCAAATCGGTTACACAGCTGGAGATGATGCCCAAGCCTTCCAAAGAGAGAACAAAGTCCAATCCATGGCCACAGTGGCCGCGCACGGAGAAGACGGACTATGGTCAGGAAGAGGCCATTGCAGTCTTTGGAAAAGATCCGAGAATGTATCAGACAACGGTAAAGGAATTCCAGAAGGACAAAAACGGAAATGTCAAAAAAGCAGTTCTGGTCAGCCTGGAGCCTCAAAAAGATAAAAAGACAGGCAGAATGCAGATGGTTCCCGTTCCGGGCAGTGAAAAAGTGGTGGATGCTAATCTGGTACTGATCGCCGCAGGGTTTACGGGCAGCCAGAAATATGTAACAGATGCATTTGGGGTATCTGTAGATGCAAGAACAAATGTAGCGACAAAAGAAGAAACGTATGAGACCAATGTACCGGGGGTATTTGCAGCAGGAGATGTGCGCAGAGGTCAGTCGCTGGTCGTATGGGCGATCCAGGAAGGAAAACAGGCTGCAAAAGCAGTCGATTATTCTTTGATGGGGTATACAAATCTGTAAGAGAGAAATATAATAGGATCATAGTGTAAGACAAGGAGAGGATGTTATGGAGAAGTATAGAAAAACAGAAATTCTGCAGATCGTGGAGGAAGAAGGCGTTGAGTTTATCCGTCTGCAGTTTACGGATATGTTCGGAACCTTGAAAAATGTCGCAGTTCCGGTCAGCTGCCTGGAAAAAGCAATGGATGACCGCTGCACGATCGACCTGGCTTCTTTGAACGGATTTGCAAAAGAAGAGGAGACAGAGTTGTATCTCAAGCCGGATTTTTCTACGTTTACCATACTGCCATGGCGTCCTCAGAATGGAAAAGTTGCCCGTTTTCTGTGTGATGTATGCACAGAGGATGGCAGCGAATACGAACTGAGCCCGCGGCTGATCCTGAAACGGGCACTGGAAAAAGCAGAAAAACAGGGCTATACACTGGAAGTGAATCCGGAGTGTGAATTTTTCCTGTTCCATACAGATGACGATGGAATGCCGACTACCGTTTCGCACGAAAGAGCAGGGTATCTGGATACGTCGCCGATCGATCTGGGCGAGAATACAAGAAGGGACATTATTCTGACACTGGAGGAGATGGGATATCAGATTACATCTTCTCATCATGAGATTGCGCCGGCACAGCATGAGATCGACTTTGCGTTTGAAGATGCGCTTTCCACTGCAGATAAGGTGATGACATTTAAAATGGCAGTCCGTACGATTGCAAAGCGCTACGGTCTTCATGCTACATTTATGCCGAAACCACGCCAGGATGTAAACGGTTCCGGTATGCATCTTCACATGCGGCTTCTTAAGAACGGCAGAAATGTGTTTACCGGGGAAAACGGTGAATTGAGTACAGACGGCGAGGCATTTCTGGCAGGAATTCTGGGACATGTGGTGGGGATGACCGCAGTGTTTAATCCGCTGGTCAATTCCTATAAGCGTCTGGTTCCGGGCTTTGAGGCACCTTCCGATGTGACCTGGTCCAGAACACAGAGAAATGCGCTGCTCCATGTCAGAAAACGCAGAGGAGAAGGCGTGGATCTGGAGCTGAGAAGTCCGGATTGTGCGGCAAATCCATATCTGCTTCTGGCACTTTGTCTGGAAGCAGGACTGGATGGAATCAGGAAGCAGCAGAAAGCGCCAAAGGAACTGACAGAAGATATCCGCAGACTGTCCGGTGAGGAGAAAAAGCAGCGAAAAATTCAGAGCCTTCCGGAAAATCTGGGAGTGGCACTGGATGCAATGGGACAGGATCTGTTGGTGCGGGAAGTGCTTGGAGAATCCTATGTTGCGGAATATCAGAAAATGAAACGCCGGGAATGGAAAAACTATCTGGAACAGGTAACAAAGTGGGAACTGGAACAGTATCTGTATCTGGTTTAAAAAAAATCAATGGAGGCCGCAGATGGGAGTCATCGTTGTCGTATTACCAAAGCTTGAGAATGCGAAAAAAGTGAAGAAAATACTGCTTGAACACGGATTTCAGACGGTGTTTGCGTGTTCTTCTGCCTCTGCGGCTCTTCAGATGGTTGGTGAATATTCGTATGGTCTTGTCATCAGCGGGTACCGGATGCCGGATATGTATTATCTGGATCTGGTAGATTGCCTGCCGCGGAATTTTGAATCCATTCTGTTAGGATCCGAGGAGACGGTGGCACAAGTCGGTGCAGGGATTTTATCCCTGACCATGCCGATCAAAGCCTATGATCTGGTCAATACCGCAGATATGGTGCTTCGTCAGCTGGAGCGGCGGATCAAAAAGAAAACCCGGACACCCAAAAAACGGAGTGAGAAGGAACAGAATTATATCCGTAATGCAAAATTTCTGTTGATGGAGAGAAACTATCTGACAGAGGAGGAAGCTCACAAATATCTGCAGAAATGCAGTATGGATAACGGAACCAATATGGTGGAGACAGCACAGATGATCCTGACGCTGCTGTTTGATGAGACATAACTGGAAAATAGTGAGGAAAATAGAATGCCGAATTTAAATGAAAATTATTTGAAACTGCAGGAAAATTATCTTTTTTCGGAGATCGCACACCGTGTTGCTGCGTATACGAAGCAGAATCCGGAAAAAAATGTGATACGCCTGGGAATCGGAGATGTCACACGTCCTCTGTGTCAGTGTGCCGGAGAGGCACTTCTTGAAGGGGCAAAAGAGATGATGTCTGCGGATACGTTTAAAGGATATGGCCCGGAGCAAGGGTATGAAGATACCAGAAAAGCCATTGTGGACTATTACAAAAGAAGTGGTGTAGAGATTGATGCGTCTGCCGTATTTGTGTCAGACGGGGCAAAGAGTGATACAGGGAATATCACGGATCTGTTTGCACACGATAATGTGATCCTGATCCCGACACCGGTTTATCCTGTCTATGTGGACTCCAATGTTATGTGCGGAAATAAAGTGGAATATATTGAGGGAAATGCAGACAATGACTTCCTTCCGATGCCGGACTGGAATCAGCATGCGGATATCATTTATATCTGTTCGCCAAACAATCCGACCGGCGCATGCTATAACAAAGGCCAGTTAAAAGAGTGGGTGGATTATGCGCTGAAAAATCAGGCAGTGATCCTTTTTGATGCGGCTTATGAGGCGTTTGTGTCTGATTCGGAACTTCCGAGAAGTATCTATGCTGTAGAAGGGGCAAAACAGTGCGCGATTGAGTTCTGTTCACTTTCCAAAACAGCGGGATTTACCGGAACCAGATGTGGATATACGATCGTTCCCAAGGAACTGGTATTTACAGCGTCCACAGGAGAAGAGATGTCGCTCAATGCTATGTGGAACAGACGTCAGTGCACAAAATACAATGGTACTTCCTATATTGTACAGAAAGCGGCAGCGGCAGTGTTCAGTGAGGAAGGCATCCGTCAGTGCCGGGAGAATCTGGAATACTATCGGGAGAATGCGCGAGTCATTACGGATACACTTTCAGACCTTGGTATCCGGTTTTATGGAGGGGTACATTCCCCGTATGTCTGGTTTGAATGCCCGAAGGACATGGATTCCTGGACGTTTTTTGACTATCTGCTGCAGGAGATCCAGGTAGTCGGAACGCCCGGAGCCGGATTTGGAGAGAATGGAAAACACTATTTCCGTCTGACCTCATTTGGTACTTATGAGAATACAGCAGAGGCAATGAAACGCTTCCGGAATCTTCTGGAAACAAATAAAAAACGGAAGTTCGTGTTCTCTGACTGGAAAAGTTTTCTTTCTTAAAAAAGCATGAAGTTTATGACAGTAAGAGCCAAATATGGTATACTGATAGAGACTAAGTGAGAAGGGAGATTTTCCAAGTTGAGAGGAGAACACCAGATGGAAGACGCGATCAAGAATTATGAAGACGTGGACAGTTGGAAGACCGTCATTTTCTTATATAATGCAGCAATGAAAGAGGTAGGGACGAAGCTGGAGATCCTGAATGATGAGTTTCAGCATGTACATAAATATAACCCGATCGAGCACATCAAGACAAGGATCAAGACGCCGGAGAGTATTGTAAAAAAGCTCAAGCGATATGGCTATGAGACCTCGATCGAGAATATGCTTCGTTATATCAATGACATTGCAGGCGTGCGGCTGATCTGTTCATTTACTTCCGATATTTACCGCCTGGCGGAGATGATCGGAAATCAAAGTGACTTGAAAGTGCTGGCAATCAAGGATTACATCAAAAACCCGAAAGAGAGTGGATATAAGAGTTACCATATGCTGGTTTCCGTGCCGATCTTTCTGTCGGACAGTGTGGTAGATACCAAGGTAGAGATTCAGATCCGCACTATTGCGATGGATTTCTGGGCAAGTCTTGAGCACAAGATCTATTATAAGTTTGAAGGGGACGCACCGGATTATATCAGTCGCGAGCTTCAGGAGTGTGCGCAGATGGTGTCCGAGCTGGATGATAAGATGCTCTCTCTGAATGAGGCAATACAGGCATGTCTGGAAGTGGAGAATACGCCGGTACCTGTTGAGCTGGTAAAGGAGAATCAGGAACAGGAGAAGAAGCAGGAAGATATCGTAGAGCATATTTTGGGAAAAGAATCGTGATAGAAAAACAGCCGTGGCTGCCATGAAAAGTGGCAGCTACGGCTGTTTTTTTTGAGTCTGCTTTAAGATTTTTTCGTGCATTACGAACATAAGAACCAAGATGAAAAGCAGATATACCGGGAATAAGGCTGGGCTGATCGTATTTACGATCCATCCGAATACAGGCGGCATAAGGCAGGTTCCGATATAGGCAGACGCCATTTGTACGCCGATCATTGCCTGGGATCGATGTGCACCGAAATGCTCCGGTGTGGAGTGGATGATGCACGGATAAACCGGGGCGCATCCAAGTCCGATAAAAGCAGTTCTAAAAAGACAGTTACTTCTCCAATCGGTAATAGCAACAATATGATACCTGATAATATCACACATTGTCCCAGCCGTATCATCTGAGTGTCATTGAGTTTTAGGGTTAAAAATCCGCTGAGTGCCCTTCCTGCAGTGATTCCAATGAAAAACAGGCTGGCAAATCCGGCGGCAGTTTCAGAAGTCAGCCCCCAGTGTAAAACCAGATAGCTGCTGCCCCAAAGTCCGGTTGTCTGTTCCAGAGCACAGTAACAGAAAAACGTGATCATAATTTCTTTTGCACCTGAAATCCGAACAATCTGAGAGAGAGAAAGCGCCTGTTCGTGATATGACGCAGCAGTATGACTGCTTTTGGTAGGAACAGTTGGCTTTTTCCAAAGGGGTAGGCTGAACAGCAGTACGGCCGTCAGCAGGATCTGAAGAATGGAAATATAGCGGTATCCCATATTCCAGCTGTGTCCGTTTGATAATGCGTATCCCATAATATAGGGACCAAGGGAAGCTCCGACTCCCCACATACAATGCAGCCAGCTCATATGGCGGCTTGTATAATGAAGCGCAACATAATTGTTGAGTGCCGCATCTACGCATCCGGCACCGAGACCATAAGGAACGGCCCACAGACAAAGCGCGATAAATGTATGGCTTGTGGAAAATCCGAATAGTGCAGCTGCAGTCATGAAAACACTGACAGCGGTGATCTTTCCTGCACCGAAACGTTTAGTCAGACGGTCGCTTAGCAGGCTGGAGATGATGGTTCCGACTGCAATGATCATGGAAATCCCGCCGGCATAGGAAACAGGTACAGAAAATTCACGATACATCGTGGGCCAGGCTGAGCCTAAAAGAGAATCCGGCAATCCAAGACTAATAAATGCCAGATAAATAACAGCTAACAATAGTTGAAACATATATAACCTCCTGCTTGAATGTTCTTGTGTAATAATATCGACATAGCAAGCTTGATACAACTTAATTTCCGACATATAATATAAAAAAAACGCCAAGTTTGAAAAGGAGATGTGAATATGGCACTGCAGGAGTGCAGATTGAATCTGAATCAGAAATTAAAAGAACTCCGGCTGCATGGAACGCTGGAATTTCCATGTGCGGGGTATTCTTCATACTATACAGGGCGGCAGGAGGACAGCATTCCGTGGCACTGGCATGAAGAGATTGAGATGGTATATGTTGCAGAAGGCAGGTTGGAATTAAAAATACCATCGGAATCGTTTTATGTTGAAACAGGAGATGCGTTTGTAATCAATTCCAATGTGCTCCACTATGCGATCGCTGCGGATTATTGTAAACTACATTCTCTGGTGTTTCATCCTACGCTTATTTTAGGAAATGAAGATTCGGTTTTTGCAAAAAAGTATGTACGTCCGCTCGTATCCTGTCACGCATTTTCCGGCTGTGCGGTTTCCCGGTTTGAGAATGCACATGTGATTCAGTGGTTTTGCAGTGCGTTTGACGCGATCGTACAGGAACCTCCGGGATTTGAATTTGTCGTTAGGGAGAATTTATCTAGAGTTTGTTTTTTCCTGACAGAAAAATTTAAAGATGAGCTGGAGGTACCGGAGACACTTCAAAGTCAGGACAATTTGCGGATACGAAAAATGTTGGAGTATATCCAGAGATATTATTTTGATGATATTAAGCTGGCGGATATTGCGAAGGCGGCAGACATCGGAGAAAGAGAATGTTTGCGCTGTTTTCAGAAGACAATACAGCTTTCGCCCATCCAGTATGTTTTGAAGTACAGGATCATACGGGGAGCGGAAATGCTTTTGCATAATCCGGAAAACAGCATTTCTGAAATAGCAACTGCCTGTGGTTTTGAAAGTCCCAGTAATTTTCTAAGATATTCAAACGGTTTTATAAGTGTACGCCGAGAGAGTATCGGAAAAAGAAAATGATTAGTAACAAAAATGACGGTTTACTAAAATTAAAAATGTATTTTGGTAAACTGAGATGAATAGTAAACTATATATAATATTTATGAAGTGGGTTTCAGAACCCGCTTTTATATGCATAATACACAAAAAATATATCGATAATTCGTTGATAAATTACAAAAACAAGAAAAGTGTACAAGAAACATTTGACTTTAGGTAAAACTGGTTTATAATCGAGTTATAGTTAACCGGTTACTAAAAGCGAGATGAGTAAGACAGAAGAAAAAGGAAGGAAAAGGAGAAAGGCAAATGATAGGAATTATCGTTGCGGGACATGGAAATTTTCCGACAGGGATCATGAGCGCAGTAAGCCTCATTGCAGGAAATCCTGAGCATATAAAGGCGGTAGATTTTGTGAAGGGAATGTCCTCACAGGAATTAAAACAGAAGTTAGAAGAGCAGATGGAGGCGCTGGGGACTTCTGAGATCCTGGTCATGACAGATCTGTTGGGAGGAACCCCGTTTAATGTGGCATCCGGCATCAAAACAGAGAGTGAAAAAAGTATCAAAGTGCTGGCAGGAACGAACCTGGCTATGGCAGTGGAAGCAATCTTTTGCAGAGAGCTGATGGGATTGGAAGAACTGGCAGAAATTATCAGGCAGAGCGCAAAAGATGGTGTGGAGGACTTTGACAGTCTTGGAAATGATGATGAGATGATATTTGAAGACGGTGTCTGATCGCAAAGAGGGAAATCATGATTAAGAAGATAAATATTGAAGAGATTAAAAAACGAGAAGAGTTTTTGTACGGTAAACTGTTAACACGCAAAGAGGTAGAATATGCGCTGGAAGAGGCAAAGGCTTCTGTAAAAAGAAACATGGAGTATCTGAATGGAAAGTTTCCGTTTTCAGCAGCCTATAATTCTGAGCCGTTTCCATCAGAACGGGACGGAATGTACCCGATTACAGAAAATGTAGAGTGGACGACGGGATTCTGGACAGGACTAATCTGGCTGATGTATGACTGGAGCAGGGAGGAATGTTTTAAAGAAATCGGAATGGCAGATGTAAGATCGTTTAAAGAACGTGTAGAAAACGGATCGATCTGAACCATCATGATCTTGGATTTCTGTACTCTCCATCCTGTGTGGCAGCATATCAGCTCTGCCAGTCCGAGGAAGGAAAGGAGGCAGCGCTTCAGGCAGCGGATATTCTGATGGAGCGTTACCGGGAAAACGGACATTTCATTCAGGCATGGGGAAATGTAGGAGATCCGAAGGACTACCGTCTGATCATTGACTGTATGCTGAACATTCCACTGTTATACTGGAAGAGCAGAGTGACAGGGGATGAGCGGTATGAAAAGGCGGCAAGAGAACATTTTATTACCTCCTGTAACAATGTAGTGAGGGATGATGCATCCGCTTATCACACATTTTATTTTGATCCGGAGACAGGAGAACCTGTTAAAGGAGTCACACGTCAGGGATATTCTGATGATTCGGCATGGGCAAGAGGTCAGGCGTGGGGAATCTACGGAATCGCATTGAACTACAGAAATTCTGGTATTGAGGAAGCGTTTGATCTGTTCAAGGGAATGACAAATTATTTCCTCAACCGACTTCCACAGGATAATGTATGCTACTGGGATTTGATTTTCGGAGACGGTTCCGGACAGTCCAGGGATTCTTCGGCAGCGGCAGTCGCAGTATGCGGAATGCAGGAGATGTGCAAATATCTGCCGGAGACAGACGAGGATAAGGAAGTTTATAAGTATGCGATGCATACGATCCTGCGCTCACTGATTGAAAATTATGCCAACCATTCTCATAAACCGGGAGAGGCGCTTCTTTTACATGGAGTCTATTCCTGGCATTCCGGCAAAGGGATCGATGTAGGAAATATCTGGGGAGACTATTATTATGTAGAAGCTCTGGTACGGTTTTTGAAAGACTGGCAGGTATGGTGGTAAAATACCTATTTTTATTTATGGGAGGAAAGAAAGATGACAGACAAACCAAATATCGCAGCGCTGCGTATTGATGAGCGTCTTGTCCACGGACAGGGACAGCTCTGGATCAAAACATTAGGAGTCAACACTGTGATCGTTGCGAATGACGAGGCGGCAAATGATCCGATTCAGCAGACATTGATGAAAACAGTGATTCCGAAAACGATTGCAATGAGATTTTTCACAGTTCAGCATACCTGTGATGTGATTTATAAGGCTTCTCCGAAACAGGTCATGTTCATCATCTGTAAGTCGGCAGAAGATGCACTGAAGCTGGTAGAGGGAGGTGTTCCGGTGACAGAGATCAATGTGGGAAATATCCACAGAGCGCCGGGAAAACAGGAGGTCAGCCCATATATTGCACTTGGGGAAGAAGACAGGGCTGCGCTTCGGACTCTGAAAGAGAAATACAACGTTACATTCAATACAAAATCAACACCAACGGGTGCGGATACAGCATCCAATGTTGATATTACAAAATATTTATAGGAACGAATATCTATAAGGAGGAAGAGAAATGGAAATTACAATTGTACAGGCCGTTTTGATCGGACTTTGGACAGGTGTCTGCCTCAGTGGTATGCTTTTGGGAATTTACACGAACCGTTGTCTGATCATGGCTACCGGAGTAGGTTTGATTTTAGGAGATCTGCCGACAGGACTGGCAATGGGGGCAGTCGGAGAGCTGGCATTTATGGGATTCGGAGTATCTCAGGGAGGAAGTGTACCGCCGAACCCGATGGGGCCTGGAATCATAGGAAGTATTATGGCGATCACAATGAAAGGCGCAGGAGTAGATGTTGCGACAGCCCTTGCATTATCGTTCCCGTTTGCGGTTGCATTCCAGTTTGTAATCACACTTGTTTACACAGCAATGGCAGGTGTCAGCGCCACAGCGACAAAAGCGCTGGAAAACAAACAGTTTAAAAAATTCAGACTCTGCTGCAATCTCACCGTTTGGGTTTTCCTCGTGCTTGGCTTTGTGATCGGATTTGCAGGTGCAATGAGTGCAGAAGGTCTGGAGAAAGTGATCAGTCTGATTCCAACATGGCTGAATACGGGACTCAGTGTGGCAGGAGCAATGCTTCCAGCGATCGGATTTGCTATGATCTTAAACGTAATGGCAAAGAAAGAGCTGATCCCATTTGTACTGCTTGGATATTGTGCGATCGCATACTTTAAGCTGCCGATCATCGGTGTTGCGATCCTTGGAACAACAGTTGCACTTTTGGTTCATTTCTATACAGGAAAAGGAAACAAATCAGGTACAGAAACAGAAGAAGTGGAGGTTGAATTTGAAGATGGCATCTAATAAATTACAGAAAAAAGATTATACAAGAGCATCGCTGAGAGCATACTTCCTTCAGAATGGTATGAACTACAGCAACTATCAGGGACTTGGATATGCCAATATGCTGTATCCGGGACTGCGCAAGATCTATGACGATGATGATCAGTTAAGAGATGCACTGAAAGAAAATGTGGAATTTTTTAATACAAACCCGAGTATGGTGCCGTTTATCGGAAACCTTCATCTGGCAATGCTGGACGGCGGTGCGAACGCCAAAGAAGTAAAATCCATCAAAATGGCATTGATGGGACCAATGGCAGGTATTGGAGATTCGTTATCTCAGTTCTGTCTGGCGCCGCTGTTTGCAACAATCGGTGCGTCTCTTGCACAGGACGGACTGATCCTGGGACCTGCAATCTTCTTTCTGGGAATGAACATCACTCTGTTGATCATCAAATTATTGATGGGTAACTGGGGACATAAGCTTGGGGCAAGTATCATTGAAAAGCTGAGCAGCTATATGGAACAGATTTCCACAATTGCAGGAATGATCGGTGTTACGGTGATCTCCGGTCTGGCAGTGAATTTTGTGAAGATTTCTACGAAGCTGCAGTATGTGGCACAGGTTTCGGAGACAGAAGAGAAGATCATTTCTCTGCAGGAGATGTTGGATGCTATGCTTCCTAATATGCTTGCTGTATTGTATACCGGTTTGATGTTCTATCTGATCAAAAAGAAAAAATGGAGTACATACAAACTGGTTATCTTTACGATCATCGTGGGAATCCTTCTTTCTGTGATCGGTATACTTGGATAAAATAGAAAATGTATTGAGGATGTGGGATGTTTAGCGGAAATAAACATCCCATAACTGGTTTTGTGAAACGGGAGATATAGATATGGGTTTACAGATAGAACAATTAAAAAATAGAGCGAAGGAATATGCAAAAGCATATCATGAAAAAGAAGTAAAGCGGGGTGTACACAAAGGAGAAATGGAAAAAATCCTGCGTCAGGCAGACTGGCTGATGGAACAAAAATTTTGCTTTTGTGACCGTTGGGATATGGAGCCATGCAGTACGGTATATGAAGTTTCACCGTTTTCCTGGGATGCCTGCCCGAACGGAGATCCGGAATGGATATATATGCTCAACAGGCAAGAGTATCTGAAAAAAATGCTTATGGCATACTGGTACACCGGACAGGAGCGGTATGTGGAAGGGATGAAGCAGTATATTCTGCACTGGGTAAGGCAAAACACGAAGGAAACATTCGGCTCTCTGATGACAAGGACGATCGACACCGGAATCCGGTGCGCATCCTGGACACCATTGCTTCTGCATCTTCTTGCCAAGGAGCACATCAAAGAAGAGGAACTGTTTGAAATTTTAGAAAGTATGGAACAGCAGTTTTTATATCTGTATCAAAGCTATGTGCCGAAATACCGGCAGAGCAACTGGGGTGTTTTACAGACGACTTCGATTCTGCAGAATGCGGCATGGTTTGGAGAATGTTTCTGTCTGGAAGAGATGAAACGGATCGCAGAGTGGGCAAAGGATGAGCTGCTTTATCAGCTGGAATCTCAGATTTATGGGGACGGCTCTCATTGGGAGCAGTCCATGATGTACCATATTGAAGTGCTTAATTCCGTAACGACAATGCTGGTGTTCAGAAAAAGAGCGGGTGTGGAGACTTCGAAAAGAATTGAGGAAATCCTGTATGGAATGTACGATTATGTGATGCATGCGGCGGGGCCGGATCATTTTCAGATTGCGCAGGGAGACAGTGATGTGACGGACATCCGGGATGTGATGACAAGAGGCGCCATGCTGTTTGAAGAGAGCGCATTTAAATATGCGGGATATGAGGAGCCGGATCTGGAGAGCATATGGTGTTTTGGAATGGAGCAGAAAGAGCAGTATCTGAAACTGAAATCAAAACAGCCGGAAACATTGAACGGTCTTTATACAGACAGCGGAAACTTTTATTACAGAAGCGGTTGGGAGATAGACAGCAACTATACGTATCTTCATAATGGGCCGCTTGGAAGCTCCCATGGACATTCGGAATTGACACATATATGTAATTATTACAAAGGAAAAGCGTTTCTGACAGACAGCGGCCGATATTCTTATATAGAAGGAGAACTGAGAAACCGTTTGAAATCTCCGGAGGCACATAATGTTTCTGTGATTAAAGGTTGTCCGATGGGAGTGCCGGACGGTTCCTGGAGTTACGCATATTTTGCAGACAGTCTGAACAATTACTGCAAAACGATTGAGGGGATCCACTATGCAGAGATGCCGTATGTGATGCAAAATAAACAAAAAGAGCCTGCATACTGCTGCAGAAGGATTCTAATCTTTCCGGAGGGAATCTGGCTGCTCAGTGATGACCTTCGTATGGCGGGAACGCAGGAAAGTACCATGTATTTCCATCTGGCACCGGAGGTGATTGTAAAGGAACAAAAAGAGCGGGAAGTTCTTCTTGAAAATGAAGATGTCAGGCTGATCCTTGGAGCGGAGTATCCTTTGGAGCAAAGGCAGGAGATTTTGTCCAGAATTTATAACGAAAATGAGGAGCATACAGTTTTTCAGGCAAAAACCAACTGGGAAAATGAAGGAGTATGTACAGCATGGATGCACCCGGAGAATGCAGAATTAAAAGATACGGTGATCATACAGGCAGAAGGGAAACAGGTGGCTACATCTGTGGTGGCAAAGGAAGTGTGGATTTCAGGTGAACTGTCCTATGTGGTTATTATGCGTACGCATGAAAATTACCGTGGTCGGAAAGTTTTCCTATACCAGAATTGTGGCTTTTATGGTAAAGTAGTTATATTGAAGAAAACAGAAGAAGGGTTTGAAGTACTCCGCTTCCGGGCGTAGAACGAAAATAAGGTGGGAAACAAGATGAAAAAACTGACCATTAATGAAATTGCAGAAATGGTAGGAGTTTCGAAGACAACGATTTCTTTTTATTTGAACGGAAAAACGAATAAAATGTCAGATGAGACACAGAAAAAGATCCAGCAGGTCATTGAAGAGACCGGTTACACGCCAAGCGCTGCGACCAGAACAGTAAAGGCAAGCGATGACTGTATCGGCGTGATTCTTGGAGATGTGTCCAAACCATTTGCGGCAAAGGCACTGAAAGGAATTGAAGAAGAAGCACATGAGGCCGGATATCAGGTGATCGTGGGAAGTAACGAGATGTCATTTGCCAAAGAAAAAGAATATGTTGAGCATATGCTGAAAATGGGAGTGTCCGGTTTTATCATACAGGCAACATACAGGTTTGGAATTTTGGCAATGGAATTGGAAAAAAAACGAATAAAAAGGTCGTATATCTGGATATTCCACCTTATGATTCACAGGGGGTAAGAATTCTGGGGGACAATTATCAATGTGTGTATGATACGATCAGTCAGTGTATTGGTCGGGGGTATGATCAGCTTCTGGTCGTATCCGATGCCAATGAATCTGAGTATACGGGAATGGACAATCTGCGGGGATTTAAAGATGCGGCGAATGATGCGGGAATTTCATTCAAAACGTATTTTATTGAGGCAGAGACGACCCGGGAAGAGATTCAGGAATATCTTGCGCAGCATATCAGCGAATATAAGAAAACACTGGTGTATGCTTCGGATGTGGAAGCGCTCCGGAAGGTATATCTGGGAATCAAGCTGTTCCCTGACTTTTTGTTGCTGTTCCCGGAACGTCTGGGGTTGATCGGATTTGATGTGACTGGTTGGACCAAGATGGCAGTGCCGGAGATCACATCGATCATGATTCCGGCATATCAGGAGGGCAGGATTGCTTCACAAAAACTGATTGAGATGATCGAAAGTAAGAACAGCATTTCAAACAAAAAGATTGTGATAAAGAATGCGGTGCGCTGGAGAGACAGTACACTGTAACAGGAGGAAGAGAAGATGATACAGATTAAATTGCTGGATGCAGAAAAGAACATTGTAGAAGAAGTACAGGGAGAAAAGGAAGTCAACCTGACGTTGAGAAGAGAATACCAGGAAGGAGATTCCCTTCTTTTTGAAATCCATGGAGAAATCGGACATTACTGGATGCAGGTAGACGATGCACTGGGAAAATCTCTGGTATATCTGACGGGAGATCAGGTGTATGAGATTCCATTTGAAGAGAAGAAATTCAACCTTTCTCCAAAAGCATTTACAGGGGAAAAACAGCTGATCTCCCTGCGCAAAGCAAGACCATACGAAGTGGATATTTACCGGAATCTGGCGGAAAATGTCAATGACCAGCACGGAGATGTGAACTGCTATCCACATGCATCTGCAAATGTAGAGACAAGGGGAGAAGCCGTGTTCGCAGCAAAGAATGCAATTGACGGAGTGACAGCAAATCACAGTCATGGCAAATGGCCATTTGCATCCTGGGGAATCAATCAGAGAGACGATGCCCAGATGAAGCTGGAGTTTGGACGTGAGATCAAGACAGACAGGATCATACTGCATACAAGAGCAGACTTCCCACATGACAACTGGTGGGTAAATGCAACGGTTGAATTTTCGGATGGAACCAGTATGCTTCTGGATTTGAAAAAAACAGATGTATCACAGGAGTTTACATTTGAAGAGAAAACAATCAGCTGGCTTGTATTAAAGGATCTGATCAAAGCAGATGATCCGTCACCGTTCCCGGCACTGACTCAGATTGAGGTATTTGGAATAGAGTGTTAAGTTGGAGGGTAAAATGGAAATCCGCAAGATTGATTACAATAAAAAAGAATATCTGGAACTCTTACTTCTGGCAGATGAACAGGAGAGTATGGTCGATCGTTATCTGGAACGGGGCGATCTGTATGTTTTATACGATGAGGGTGTAGTAAAAGCAGTCTGTGTTGTGACAGAAGAAGGGGAAGATCTTCTGGAATTGAAAAATCTGGCGGTGTGTCCACAGTGTCAGCGAAGTGGATATGGCAGAAAAATGATCGAGTTTCTCTGTAAAGAATACAAAGGAAGAAAAACAATTTTACAGGCAGGAACCGGAGACAGTCCGGCAACCCTGCCCTTTTATGAATCGTGTGGATTCACACAGTCACATAGAATCCCGGGATTTTTTGTGGATAACTATGATCATCCAATCATAGAATGTGGAAAACAGCTGAGTGATATGGTGTATTTGAGGAAAAGATTATAAGCTCTTTTTTCCTTCTCTGTTCAGGATGGAAGTAGATTCCCTCCATGCTTTTGGGGTTGCTCCGCTGATTTTCTTAAACAGGCGCGTAAAGTAATGAATGTCTCCAATTCCACAGCGAAGAGCAATGTCTTTGATCGGTACATCCGTATTGGCGAGCAGTGTCTGTGCATGTTCAATTCGATAGTGATTGACATAGTCTGTCAGGGATGTTCCCATTTCTTTGGAGAATAAGATAGACAAATAACTTGCGTTTACACCAAGATCACTTGCCAGCTGATTCAGCGTCAAATCAGCGGAAAGATCTGTCTCCAGATAGGCGACTACTTTTCGGATGAGCGGAGAGTGAATCTGATGCTGGTGCTCTTTGATGATCCGGCAGTATCCAAGGGCAATTGTCTGTTGCGCGCGCAGGCACTGCTGAGTGGAAGTCAGGCTTTCCAGCATGACAACATTGCAGTTGGAGTAGGCATCAATATGGATGGGGTGCACGCCAGCCTGTTCTGCTGCTTTTCGAAGCAGTGTGTTTAATGTAATTGTATAATTTTTCATATCTCTTAAATTATTGGTTGTTCTTTGTGGAAGCAGCCAAGTCTCAAATTTAGAAATCAATTCCAGTGTTTGGCTTTCTCTGCCCGAGGCAACGGCATTGATCAACATGTTTTCTGACTCGTATCTTTTTTCAATCACATCAATATTCGAAAAAGGGTGTTCTTTATCTCGTAGACAATGTTTATAGGCATTATTCCAATGATCAAAAAAGTCAGTATTGGAATAGACTACTTCGCAGGAGTCTCCGTAAAGTTTTTTACCAAGTTCTAAAAATAGGCTTTCAAATAGCGCATAGGATCCCAAAAAAGGAAGCCTCTGATAATATGTTTGAATTGCATCGTGATAAGTTTCTTTTAAAGGCAGACTGGAAAATAATTCTTCAAAGCGTTCCCCCCTGCATCTTTTCAAATACAACAGGTCCACACTAGAAAACCGTTTTTGAATCTGGAAGCAGCAGGAAGGCAAACGTACACTGAAACAGATCCGTGTTAAAATACACCTTTCCCTGTTTCAGCTTCTCAAACATATCATGAAAAAACCTGGGAAGTATTTTTACACCGAGAATGTGGTAACGAAGTCCCTGATCCAGATGTTCCAGATTTTCACAGGGCAGCGTAAACCTGTAAACTGGAAGATAATTTGTTTCCAGTATTTTTTGCGTGAAATCAATCAATTCTTCGTGTTTCATAGCGTCTCCTTCTTTTAACTGAAAATTGTGCAAAAAACTACAAAAATCATCACTGTTATTTTTGAAAAATTTACATACAATAATCATACAACAAATGTGGGAAAAAGCCACGAAAATTTGAAAAAATCATAAAAACAAAGGAGAATGGGTATGCGCAATGTAATCAATTTAAACAAGGACTGGGCATTTATTCAGCAGAATGCAGGACTGCCAGAGGAGATGCCATCAGACTGGGAACATGTAGATCTTCCTCATACATGGAATGCGGTGGATGGACATGATGGGAACGGAAGTTATGACAGGGGAACTTACTGGTATGCAAAGACATTTGAAACACCAAAACAGCCTTTTGGAAATGGAAAGGTTTACGTGGAAATCCTGGCAGCAGGCCAGCAGGCAACGGTATATGTAAACGGAAAAGAGATGACATATCATGAAGGTGGATATTCTACATTCCGTGTAGATATCACAGATGTGTGCAAAGAAGAAGGGGACAATCTTCTGGTTGTTGCATGCAGCAATGAGCTGAAAGACAGTGTGTATCCACAGTCAGCAGATTTTACATTTTATGGCGGACTTTACAGGGGTGTGAATCTGATCAGTGTTCCGGATGCACATTTTGATCTGGAGTATTACGGAGGACCGGGAATCCAGGTGACTTCAAGACCATGTGAGTGTGGAGGAGCAGAATTTGAGATTGTTTCATACGTAAAAGGAGCAGATGAAAACTTTACTGTTCTGTATTCCATTTGCGATGCAGAAGGAAATGAAGTGGCGAGCGCTTGCCGTCCGGCAGATGAGACAGCAGTGAAGGTATATGTTCCGGATGCGACACTTTGGGAAATTGATGCTCCATACCTGTATACAGTGACCGCAAGACTGCAGAGAAGAAACGAGTCTTATGATGAGATTTCAGCACGTGTTGGAGTACGCAGCTTTTCCTGTGATCCGAACAAAGGGTTCATCCTCAATGGTACAGAGACTCCGCTGCGTGGAGTGAGCCGTCATCAGGACATGCTGTATAAAGGAAACGCACTGACAAAAGAAGATCATTATGAAGACGCAAGAATGATCAAAGAACTGGGAGCAAATACGATTCGACTGGCACATTATCAGCATTCTCAGGACTTCTATGATGCCTGTGACGAAATGGGATTTGTCGTATGGGCAGAGATCCCGTTTATCAGTGTGATGAATCAAGATCCGGATGCACACCAGAACTGCATCAGTCAGCTGAAGAGCTGATCATTCAGAATTACAATCATCCATCTATCTGCTTACTGGGGGAATTTCCAATGAAATCCTGATCGGAGGAATTTCAAAGAAACTGGTAGAAAATCATAAAGAACTCAATGCGCTTGCAAAAGAACTGGATCCAAGTCGTCTGACAACGATTGCACATGTATCCATGACTCCGATCGAGGGACCAATGCATGGGATCACAGACGTAGAAAGTTACAACCATTATTTTGGATGGTACGGCGGTAAGATGGAAGACAACGGACCATGGATGGACAACTTCCATAAAGTACATCCGGAAATCTGTCTGGGACTTTCTGAATATGGATGTGAAGGGATCATTACTTATCACGGCCCGAATCCGGCATGCAAGGATTACAGCGAGGAGTATCAGGCACTGTATCATGAACATATGGCAAAGATGCTTGAGGAGCGTCCATGGATCTGGTCCAGTCATGTATGGAATATGTTTGACTTCGGTTGTGCAGCCAGAGACGAAGGCGGTGTAGCAGGAAGAAACAATAAGGGACTGATGACTCTTGACCGTAAAGTGAAAAAGGATAGCTATTATATCTATCAGGCTTACTGGAACAAACAGCCAATGGTTCACCTCTGTGGAAAAAGATATGCACAGCGTGCAGGTGAAACAACAGAAATCCGTGTATATTCGAACCAGCCTTCGGTCACACTGTTTTTAAATGGAGAAAAAGTGGAAGAGCTTTCAGCAGAAAAAGTATTTGTATTTACGGTGGCATTGAAAGACGGATTTAATATTCTGACAGCACAGGCAGGAGAGGTCAAAGATACGATGACTCTGGAAAAAGTAGAAAAAGAACCGAAGATTTATGTATTGCCGGAAGTCAATGAACGTGCAGAAGGCGTTGCAAACTGGTTCAGTACAGTTGGAGACATGGATCTGAAAGCTCCGATGGAGTTCCCGGAAGGAATGTACAGTATCAAAGACAGCCTGGAAGAATTGGCAAAATGCCCGGAAGCAATTGAAATTGCAGCCAAAGCGGTGAAACTTACAATGAATATGGTAGTTTCTCCGGGAGAAGGTATGTGGGATATGATGAAAGGTATGTCTTTGGAAAGACTTGGAGAAATGGCAGGTTCTCTGGCACCGGAAGGATTTATCGAAAGTCTGAATGGAAAACTGATCCAGATCAAAAAGGTATGATTAAAAGCTGGTAGTTCATAGGAAAAACAAGGAGAAAATGAAAATGGGGAAAACAAATAATTCCACTGTCCCGGCATTTGGGATGAAGGATAGACTGGGGTATATGTTTGGTGATTTCGGAAACGATTTCACCTTCATATTGTCCTCAATGTTCATGATGAAATTTTATACAGATGTTATGGGCTTATCAGCGGGAGTTGTTGGTATGCTCATGATGGCAGCACGCTTTGTAGACGCGTTTACAGATGTCACGATGGGACAGATCGTGGACCGTTCAAAACCAACCAAAGACGGGAAATTCCGTCCATGGATCAAACGTATGTGCGGGCCTGTGGCAATTGCCAGTTTCCTGATCTATCAGTCAGGACTTGCAGATATGCCGTATGGAGTGAAAGTAGCCTACATGGTTGTGACATATTTGTTATGGGGATCTATTTTCTATACTTCCATTAATATTCCATATGGATCTATGGCGTCTGCAATCTCGCCGGATCCGACAGACAGAGCTTCCTTATCTACATGGCGTTCTGTAGGAGCTTCTCTGGCCAGCCTTGTGATCGGTACAGGAACTCCATTGGTTGCATATGTTACGGTAGATGGCAATCCAGTGCTTTCCGGAAGTCGTATGACGATCATTGCAGGTGTATTTTCTGTACTGGCAGTCATCTGTTATCTGCTTTGCTACAACCTGGTACGTGAACGTGTACCGGTGCCGGCAAATAATCAGAAACTGGATATTGTTGCTCTTGGGAAGAGCCTGATCACAAACCGTGCTCTTCTCGGAATTATTGCGGCAGCACTGCTTCTGCTTCTGGCAATGCTGGGGATGCAGGGAATGTCCGCATATGTATTCCCAAATGTGTATCGAAGTACACAGGCACAGTCGGTTGTGGCATTGTTGAGCAACGTAGCGATCATCGCGATCTGTGCTCCGCTTGCAAGTAAGCTGGCATCAAAATTCGGAAAAAAAGAGTTGGCTACAGTTTCCTGTCTCTTTGGTGCAGCAAGTTATGTGGTTTGTTTGATCCTGCATCCGGAAAATGTATGGGTATATGTTATCTTTTATGTAATGTCTTTCGTTGGACTCGGATTTTTCAATACGATCATCTGGGCAATGATTACAGATGTCATTGATGACGCAGAGGTGAAAAACGGAATTCGAGAAGATGGTACCATTTATGCGGTGTATTCTTTCGCAAGAAAACTTGGTCAGGCATTCTCTTCCGGTATGGTAGGAGGACTGCTGTCACTGGCAGGTTATACGGCAGCGACTGCTTTTGAGCCGGCTGTTACAGAGAGCATCTTTAGAATCTCCTGTATCGTACCGATCGTAGGTTTGACAGCGGTTGCACTTGCTTTGATCTTCATTTATCCACTGAGCAAAAAACGTGTGGAAGAAAATTGTGCAGAATTGGCAAGACGCAGAGAAGAAAAATAAGAAGAAATAAAAATAGAAGCGCTGCAGTTTTTATGATGAAAAAATCATAAAAGCTGCGGCGCTTTTTGTTATGGAGAAATTATAAGAAAAATTTAAGATTTACATTGCGTTTTTTTAAGCCGTCCATATTATAGTTTACATAGAGAAAAGGAATGCAGGAGGGATAGCATGGACAGTGAAACGATACTTGTTGTGGACGACAATAAAGAAATTGTCTATTCGATCAGTGAATTACTGAAATATGAAGGATATCAGGTGGTAAAAGCATATGATGGGATGGAGGCTCTGAATGCTTTGGAGATAAACAACATTGATCTGATTTTATTGGATGTTATGATGCCGAGGCTGAATGGGTTGTCTGCATTGATGAAATTAAGGGAGAACTATCGGATTCCGGTGATCATCCTGTCAGCAAAAACAGAGGAGAGTGATAAAGTATCCGGACTTGTTCTGGGCGCAGATGATTATGTAGAAAAACCATATAATCCGGCGGAACTGATCGCCCGCATAAAAGCACATCTCAGACGGTATCGTGCATGGGGAGGTGCAGCGCCGGAAGCAGACAGTGACACCGTTGTAAATGGAGGGCTTGTGCTGGATAAAAAAAGGCGTATCATACTTGTGGACGGGAAAGAAGTCCGGCTGACGGCTACAGAATATAAGATACTGGAATTGCTGATGGGACATCTGGGGCAGGTGTTTTCAGCAGAACAGATTTATGAAAATGTATGGAAAGAATCGGCAAATTATACGGTGGAAAATACAGTGATGGTGCATATTCGGCATATCCGGGAAAAAATTGAGATTGATACAAAAAAACCAAGATATGTAAAGGTGGTGTGGGGCATTGGCTACAAAATGGAAAAATATAATTGAGACAGGAAAACGTTTGTTAAAGCAACATTGGCAGGTATTAGTAAGTGTCATGTTGGCAGGATGTGGGATTTTTACCTTTTATATTCTGATCGCCTATCGAACCTATTATCCAACAGAAAAAATCCTGTATTTTGGGATACTCGGGAATATTCTGTTAGGAAGCGGGACTGCATATCTGTTAGAAAAGGGACTGAACCGAAAATATCAGAACTGGATTCCAAAAGAAGATGCTTATTATCGGGAATGGAGAGCAGAAATGAAAAAAATGGAGCATCTTCTTCAAGTGATCGGTATTCTGGCATTTGCAGCAGCAGGTATCTTCTTTGTGCTGCAGAGTAAATTTCGAGAGTACTGGAGCTGGTATTACAATTATGCTGCCGGTTATGTGATGCTCTTTACAGCATTGATTCAGTATATGGTGTGGCAGTTTGTGCGCCGACGGTTTGATGAGAAGAGACGAGAAATGTTGATGGGCAAACTGGAGGAAATCAATCAAAAACGGATTGCAGAAGCGCTGGAGAGCGAAAAAAAGAGCCTTGAAAAAGTTTCACGCAGTGACCAGCTTCGAATCGATCTGATTACCAATGTGTCGCATGATCTGAAAACGCCGCTGACTTCTATGGTGGGCTATATTGAACTCATCAAAAAGGAAGAATTGAGCGACCTTGTCAGAGATTATGTGGATGTGCTGTCTGAAAGAGCAGAAAAATTAAAAGAAATGATAAACAGCTTGTTTTCTCTTGCAAAAGCAAGCAGCGGAAATATCGAACTGCATCCGGAAAAGTTTGAACTGAATCGTCTGGTAGAACAGATTTTTGCAGATATGGATGATCATGTGAAAGAGAGTGAGCTGCAGTTCGTAAAACAGCTTACAGAGGAAAATACAGAAATCATTTCTGATAATATGTATTTTTACAGGATTTGCCAGAATCTGATTGAGAATGCGCTGAAGTATTCGGCAAAACATACGAGAGTATTCGTGAAAACTTATCAAAAAGAGTCTTCAGATCATCTGTGTCTGGAGATCACGAACACCGCAGGATATCCAATGGATTTTACAAAGGAAGATATTATCGAGCGGTTTTTTCGTGGGGATAAGGAGAGGTCCAGTGAGGGAAATGGACTGGGACTTGCAATCGTAAGTACGTATGTAAAAGCGCTTGGCGGAGAGTTTGATATTAAAATCGACTGTGATCAGTTTAAGGCCTGCGTGGAGATACCACGTGAGAGAAGCAAAAGAGAGTTGGAATAAACTTTCCCTGGTAATCGAAGAAGCGTAGTAACAAAAGTGGTTAAATTTTATATATTTTTTAGTCGAATGCCTTGACAAATCCCTTGCATTGTGATTATATGAACATATGAACAGTTATTCATATGTTATATATGGAGGGAAAGGACATGGCAAAAGAAGTATTGACAGAAGAAAGACATAAAAATGATCATCACGAAGACACATGCGGCTGCGGGCACGATCATCACCACGAGGATGCATGCGGCTGCGGACACGATCACCATCACGAGGATGCATGCGGCTGTGGACACGATCATCATCATGAGGAGCACAAAGAGGCAGATCATACCTTTGATCATGCAGAGAAGCAGGTGTATATTCTGGAAAACCTGGGATGTGCACATTGCGCGTCTAAGATGGAAGAAAAGATTCAGGCACTGCCGCAGGTAGAGTTTGCTGCAATTACCTTTGCGACAAAACAACTGCAGGTTGTGACAAATACGGATGCGGAGCTGTTAGAGGAGTTTCAGAAAATCTGTGCATCCATCGAGAGTGAAGTGGTTGTGCGAAAAAGAGACGGAGGATCAACCGGAAAACGGGAGTCTGCAAAAGGCAGATTTTCAGAAAATAAAAAGGACCTGTGGGAGATCGGAATCGGAGCTGTTCTGTTTGTTCTGGGTCTGGCTACACAGGAGATGAATGGATGGATTTCCTTTTTCGCACTGATCATAGGATATCTGATCCTTGGAAAGGATGTTCTCATCACTGCGGCAAAGATATTGGAAAAGGCCATGTATTTGATGAGAATTTCCTGATGGGAGTTGCTACAATTGCAGCGATCGTAATCGGAGATTACAAAGAAGCAGTGGGTGTAATGCTCTTCTATCGTGTAGGGGAGTTATTTGAAGATATCGCAGTTGCAAGAAGCAGAAGTCAGATCATGGAGGCAGTTGATCTGCGTCCTGAGGTTGTGAATCTTGTAGAGCAGGATGGAACTATACGGGAGATTCCGGCAGAGGAGGCAAAAGTTGGAGATGTGCTTCTGGTCCGTGCAGGAGACCGGATTCCACTGGAAGGTGTTGTACTGGAGGGGGAGAGCCGTCTGGATACTTCACCGGTAACGGGGGAACCGGTTCCGGTTGCCGTTGTACCGGGCAGCAGTGTGACTTCTGGATGTGTGAATCTTTCCGGTGTGCTGAAAATGCGTGCAGAGAAGGTTCTGGAAGATTCCATGGTTACAAGAATTTTGAATTCAGTAGAAAATGCAGCAGCCAGCAAGCCAAAAATCGACCGTTTTATTACAAGGTTTTCAAAAGTATACACACCGGTCGTGGTAGCACTGGCAGGGGCAACAGCAATTATCCCGTCGATCCTGACCGGGGACTGGAACTACTGGATTTACACAGCCATTACCTTCCTGGTAATCAGCTGTCCATGTGCGCTTGTGCTGAGTGTTCCGCTGGCATTTTTCTCAGGAATCGGAGCAGGTTCTAAAAAAGGAATTCTGTTTAAGGGTGGAGTTGCGATCGAGGCACTTCAGAATGTAAAAGCAGTTGTAATGGATAAGACGGGAACGATCACAAAAGGAAATTTTGTCGTACAGGAGATTGTTCCGGCAGGATCATACAGTCAGGATGAACTCCTAAAGACAGCAGCATCCTGTGAAGAAGCATCTTCTCACCCGATCGCAGTCAGTATTATGGCAGCGGCAAACGAGAGAAGACTTTCTGTTGAGCATGCAAAACAGGTAAAAGAAATTTCCGGAAATGGAATTTTAGCAGAACTCTCAGAAGGAACTGTACTTTGTGGAAACAGAAGGCTTTTGGAGCAGAATCAGGTAGATCTGTCTGCATATCAGCCGAAAGCGTATGGAACAGAAGTATTACTGGCAGTAGACGGTGTCTATGCAGGATATCTTGTGATTTCAGATACTGTCAAAGAGGATGCATCGCAGGCAGTGGCAGCCATGAAGCAGCAGAATATCCGGACAGTCATGCTGACCGGAGATGCAAAAGAGAATGCGCAGGCAGTGGCAGAGAAGATCGGAATTGATGAAGTGCATGCAAAGCTTCTGCCTCAGGATAAGGTAACAGAATTACAGAAGATCCGACAGAAACAGGGAAGTGTGATGTTTGTCGGAGACGGAATCAATGATGCGCCGGTTCTGGCAGGCGCAGATGTGGGAGCTGCGATGGGAAGCGGAGCGGATGCAGCGATTGAAGCTGCAGACGTGGTATTTATGACCTCTTCTATGGAAGCAATCCCGCAGTCTTTGAAGATTGCAAGAGCAACGGGAAGAATTGCAAAACAAAATGTTGCATTTGCTCTGGTGATCAAAGCACTGGTCATGGTATTTGGTCTGCTTGGTCTGGCCAATATGTGGATGGCTGTGTTTGCGGATACCGGTGTGGCGGTGATCTGTATTCTGAATGCAATCCGCATTCTGTATAAGAAACTCTAAATCCAAAATCAATGATATTACCGCAGGGCGGCACAGTCGAAAGGCTCTGCCGCTCTGTTTTCTTATAGAAACAGATAAGACGTTGACCCGCACCTGTTTTTTTCGTATAATAAAAGTCAATCGGTGCCTCAAAAACAAGAGCGGGATTACAGGTTTTGGGGGAACCGGAAGGGAGAAAGAATATGAGAAAATTAGAAGTGGAACATTGTGATCTGATACATTCTCATAGTGATACAGTCAGACAGATACAGGAAAAGATTCCGGAAGAGCAGGAGATCAGAGGGCTGGCAGATTTTTTTAAGGTATTTGCGGATGCCACCAGGATCCGGATTCTGTGTGTGCTGTCCTGTTCCGAGATGTGTGTGTGTGATCTGGCGCAGACACTGGATATGACACAGTCGGCGATTTCTCATCAGCTCCGACTGTTGAAACAGATGAAATTGGTAGTCAATCGAAGAGAGGGGAAGACGGTGTTTTATTCACTGGCGGACAGTCATATTAAGACGATCATGAATCAGGGGATGGAACATATCAGGGAATAGATATGAAGAAAGAAGTAAAGCGAAGAGCCATAGAATGTGCGGCGGCTACCGTTTTGTATATTGTTGCGATCGTGGGAAGCTCGTATGCGGAGCTGGAAAGAGAGATGCGTCTGCTGATTTTTCTGCTTCCGTATCTGATCATGGTTTTTGCGACGGTCAGGCTGCTCTGGAACAATCTGAAGAAAAGAAAGTTGTTTGACGAGAATCTGCTGATTTTGCTTGCCACAGCAGGTGCATTTGCAGTTCATCGCTATTCGGAGGCAGTGGGAGCGATGCTGTTTTTCCAGATTGGAAAGCTGCTGGAACTTATTTCCATGAGCAGGACGAGAAAATCTATTGAGAAATTTATGGATATCCGTCCGCAGTATGCCAATTTAAAGATCAGCGGCGGGGAGATGCAGGTACCGCCGGAAGATCTGAATCCGCGGCAGGTTATTATTATCAAGCCGGGGGAGAGGATCCCCGTGGATGCGATCGTGACACAGGGGAGAAGTACGTTAGATACCAAGGCGCTGACAGGAGAATCGGAGCCGAGGCATGTGAAGATCGGCAGTCATATTTACAGCGGAAGTATCAACTTAAGTGGTGTGCTGGAAGCACGGGTATTGAAGGCGTCTGCAGATTCGACAGCATCCAGAATCATTGATATGATATCCAATGCGGACAACAGACGGGCGCAGACAGAGAATTTTGCAGAAAAATTTACCCGGTATTATACACCGCTTGTAACGCTTTTCGGAATCCTGGTGATGATCCTTCCGCCGATGATGTTTGAAGGGGCACAGCAGGGGGCGTGGATCTATCGGGGGCTGATCGTGCTGGTGGCAGCGTGTCCGTGCGGACTTCTGGTATCCGTGCCGCTGGCATTCTTAGGCGGGATCGGAGCAGCTTCCAGACAGGGTGTCCTCATCAAGGGAAGCAATTTTCTGGAAGCATTATCAAAGGCAGAGACTTTTGTATTTGATAAGACCGGTACTCTGACAGAGGGAGTATTCCGGGTAAAAGAAGTGTGTCCGAAGTCGATGACACCGGAAGAACTTCTGGAACTGACAGCATATGGGGAAGCATACTCCAGTCATCCGATCTCCGGATCTTTAAGGGAGGCTTACGGCAGGCCGATTGACAAAGCAAGGATCGGGGCAGTCAAAGAATTTCCGGGATTTGGTCTTGAGGCTGTTGTGGACGGAAAACAACTGGAGATTGGAAATTCCAAGTTTATGAACCAGCAGGGATATTTTTATCAACGGGTGGCTGATATCGGAACAGCAGTTCACGTAGCTGTGGACGGAGAGTATGCGGGCTATATCCTGATCACGGATGTGGTAAGAAAAGAGGCCGGCAGACTTCTGAAATGGCTGAAAAAACAACAGATCGAAGCGGTGATGATCACCGGAGATAATGAACGGGTGGCAGAAGATGTGGCCCGGCAGTTAAAGCTGGATTATGTATATGCAGGCCTGATGCCGGAGGAAAAGGTAGAGCAGGTCAGAGAATTTATGGAAAGCCATATGGAGGATGAGAAGCTGGCGTTTGTAGGGGATGGAATCAATGACGCGCCGGTTCTTGCACATGCGGATATCGGGATTGCCATGGGGGGACTGGGCTCGGATGCAGCTCTGGAGGCAGCGGATATCATTTTGATGGAGGATGATCTTTCCAGGATCGTGAATGCGATCCGGATTTCCAGAGGAACGATTCGTGCGGTGAAGCAGAATCTGATCTTTGCCATTGGGATGAAAGTTCTTCTTCTGGTGCTGGCATCCTTTGGCTATGTAACAATGAAAAACGCAATTTTAGCGGATATGGCAGTGATGATGATCAACTTATTGAATTCATTCTGGGTGCTGAAATATCCGGAATAAGGGGTGTACAACATGAAAAGAGCAACATTGCTTGCATTGGCAGTATCTGCCTGTCTTTTGACAGGATGTACCAATGCACTCAAAGACGGAACAGGGTATCTGGAAGACGGAAATTATAAAGAAGCAGTGACCGCATTTCAGAAAGCGGTGGACGAAGGCAAGAAGACGGCGGAGGCATACCGCGGTCTGGGAATGGCGTATTATGAGCAGGAAGACTACGCATCTGCAAAAGATGCTTTTGAAAAAGCGTTGGCAGCAGGGGGAGAGAAGAATCAGGTCATTTATAATCTTCTCGGAATCTGCGGGATGAAGCTGAATGATTACAATTATGCACTGGAGCAGTTTAATCAGGGAATCAGCCTGTCTCAGAACAGCGGTACGTCCATGGAAAATGCAGAAAGCTTCAGCGAAGTGCTTCAGGAGATGCGGTTCAATCAGATCGTATGTTATGAAAAGCTGGGTGACTGGGAGAATGCAAAAACCAGATCGCAGAATATATCCAGGTCTATCCGGACGATGCAGATGCCCAGAGAGAAGCAAAATTTCTGGAGACCAGATAAAGAATACAAGGGAAGAAGAGGATACGCTGACTGCGGAGAAGATTCTGCGGTCAGCGTCCTTTATTCCGGGGATGAGAAAGGAGAGCGTATGCCGGGATATCAGATTACCGAGTATTGTCATCGGATGATAAGGGAGCATATCAAAGAAGGAGACTGCTGTGTGGACGCAACGGCCGGCAATGGAAATGATACAGAATTTCTCTGTCGTCTGACAGGGGCAGACGGAAAGGTCTACGCATTCGATATTCAAAAAGCAGCAGTAGAACACACCAGAAAGCGTCTGGAAGAGGCGGGACTCTCAGAGCGTGCCAAGGTGATTCTGGATGGGCATGAGCATATGGAGAACTATGTCCGGGAAACCGTGTCAGCGATCACCTTTAATTTCGGTTATCTGCCGGGCGGTGATCATCAGATCGCGACACAGGCTGATACAAGCATTCAGGCAATTGAGGCAGGGCTTCGCCTGCTGAAAAAAGGCGGGATCATGAGCCTTTGTATCTATAGTGGAGGAGACAGTGGATTCGCAGAGAAAGAGGCACTGTTGTCTTATCTTGAGACACTGGATTCCAGAACATTTTTAGTGATTGTAAGTACTTATTATAACCGCCAAAATCATCCTCCGATTCCGGCATTTGTGATCCGGATCAAAGAAGAAAGGGGAGAATAAATGGGATTTTCAATGGATGTGGGAGTTCCTGTAGTGACCGTGTTTTTACAGGGGCTTTTAAGTTTTTTTTCACCGTGTGTCCTTCCGCTTGTGCCGCTTTATCTGGGATATCTCTCAGGAGGCGCAGGGCAGGGAGAACTGTACGGAAAACGGGGGCGGCTGTTTGTCAATACGATTTGTTTTGTGATAGGGATCAGCTCCGCATTTTTTATGATGGGACTTGGTGTGTCGGCAGCCGGAAGTTTTCTTAACAAGAATCAGGCAATGGTATCGAGGATCGGCGGGATTCTGGTGATTTTATTCGGTTTGTACCAGCTTGGGATTTTTGGAAAATCAAAGCTTCTGGGTACAGAGCACCGTTTCTGGTTAAAGCTCGACAAGTTGAAGATGTCACCGGTTGTGGCGCTTGTGTTTGGATTTACCTTTAGCTTTGCCTGGACGCCGTGCGTGGGACCGGCTCTTGCGAGTGTGCTTTTGATGGCGGGAAGTGCAGGAACAAAGCTGACAGGATTCCTTTTGATCGGTGTGTATACACTTGGATTTATCCTGCCGTTTCTTGCAGTGGGACTGTTCACGGCAAAAGTGCTCGGGTTTTTCAAAAAGTACAATCATGTTGTCAAGTATACGGTGAAGATCGGAGGAATCCTGATGATCTTTATGGGACTTCTGATGTTTACAGGCAAGATGAACGCGATCACCGGATATTTATCGGGAACAGCAGGAACACAGACTTCCTCAAAAGAGACAACGAAAAAGGAAATAAAAGAAGAAAAGCAGGATACGTACCCGGCCACAGATTTTGTGCTGCAGGATCAGTATGGAAAGGAGCACAGTCTGGCAGACTATAAGGGAAAGACGATCTTTTTGAATTTCTGGGCAACCTGGTGTGGTCCGTGCAGAAATGAGATGCCGGAGATTCAGAAGATTTATGAAGAAACACAGCAGGAAGAAGACAGTGATCTGGTGATCCTGGGAATTGCCGCGCCGGGATTCGGACAGGAAGGAAGCCAGGAGGAGATCGAGGCATTTCTTGAGGAAAACGGATACACCTATCCGGTGCTGATGGATACGACAGGAGAGGTATTTATGCAGTATGGAATCAGCGCTTACCCGACAACTTTTATGGTAGACAAAGACGGAAATCTGTTCGGATATGTGCAGGGGCAGTTAAACGAAGATATGATGCGCAGCATTATCCGGCAGACGATAGAAGGCAAGAGAGAGTAGGAGAAAAGCAATGGCGTTATATGAAATGGAAGATGCGAAAGAACGCGTCATTTTAGTAGGCGTTCAGGAAAATGATGCGGAGCCGGAGGAAGAATCCCTGGATGAGCTGGCAGAACTGGCACGCACGGCCGGTGCAGAGGTAGCCGGCCGTCTGATCCAGAAACGAGAGGCGATGCATCCGGTGACGTATATCGGGAAAGGAAAGATCCTGGAGCTGAAGGAACTTTTGTGGGAGACAGACGCTACGGGAATCATCTGTGACGATGAACTGACTTCCGTGCAGCTGAATCATCTGGAGGAAGAGCTGGAATGTAAGATCGTGGATCGGACACTTCTGATCCTGGATATTTTTGCAGGAAGGGCAGTCAGCAGAGAAGGTAAGATCCAGGTGGAACTGGCACAGTTAAAATACCGTGCGGCGAGACTTGTCGGACTTCGAAATTCTCTTTCCCGTCTGGGAGGCGGAATCGGAACAAGAGGACCGGGAGAGAAAAAACTGGAGATGGACCGCCGTTTGATCCGGGAGAGGATCAGCCGCCTGAAAAAAGAACTCCGGGAAGTGGAAGAACACAGAGAGAGGCTTCGTACTCAGAGAAAACGCTCCAATCTGAAGGTGGCGGCGCTGGTGGGATATACGTCAGCAGGAAAGAGCAGCCTGGAAAATGCGCTCACCGGAGCAGGTGTTTTAGAGGATGCGATGCTGTTTTCCACGCTGGATACGACGACACGTTCTCTGAGACTGGCAGATACACAGGAAATCCTGCTCAGTGATACGGTCGGATTTATCCGGAAACTTCCGCATCATCTGGTAGAGGCATTTAAGAGCACACTGGAAGAAGCGAAATACGCGGATATCATCATCCATGTGGTCGATGCTTCCAATCCGCATCAGGATACCCAGATGTTTGTTGTCTATGAGACACTGCGTCAGCTCGGTGCGGAGGGAAAACCGGTCATTACCGTATTCAACAAACAGGATAAACTGGAAACACCGGGATATTTCCGGGATTTTCATGCAGAGTACTCAATCCCGGTTTCCGCAAAGACAGGGCAGGGGCTGGAAGAATTAAAAGAAGCGCTGCTTGAGATTCTGCGAAGAGATCAGGTATATATCGAGAGGCTGTATTCCTTTGCAGAAGCGGGAAAGATCCAGCTGATCCGCACCCAGGGACAGCTGCTGTCAGAGGAATATGTACCGGATGGCATTGAAGTGAAGGCATATGTGCCGAAAGAAATCTGGGGAAAAGTGTAAAACTTTTCCCTATCCCCACACTTCCTGGGCAATCTCTTTCACCAGTGCAAGCTTCGCCCACTGTTCTTCTTCTGTCAGTTTATTTCCAATCTCACAGGATGCGAATCCACACTGCGGACTTAAGTAAAGCCGGTTCAGAGGAATGTATTTTGCAGCTTTTGCAATTCTTTTCTTTATCACTTCTTTTTCTTCTAAAATCGGTGACTTGCTGGTCACAAGACCAAGTACGACTTTTTTATGATCGGAAACAAAGCGGAGTGGTTCAAATCCTCCGGAGCGTTCATCATCAAATTCCAGATAATAGGCAGATACATTTTCATTGGCAAAAAGAAACGGCGCGATCGGTTCATATCCGCCGGAGGATGCCCAGGTGGAATGATAATTTCCGCGGCATACATGGGTTGTGATCACAAGATCTTCAGGTGCATTTTCCAGAGCGAGGTTATTCAGCCGCAGATATTTTTCAGCTTCTTCTTCCAGACTGACGGAATCTTCTTGTCTTGCCTCCCAGTAATTTTTGTCGCAGAACATTCCCCATGTACAGTCATCAAACTGGATATTTCTGCATCCTGCATCGTAGAGATCCCGGATGACAGTCCGGTATGCCTGTGCAATGTCCTGAATCAGTTCTTCCAGATCTGGATATACGGCCAGAGTCTGTGTTCCATTGTCTTCCCGGAAGAGTTCTGCAAGAAGCTGGGCAGGTGCGGGAATGGTCTGTCTTGCAATGGTGTGCTCATCCTCAAACTGTTTGACAAATTTGAAATGTTCCACAAAAGGATGCTGTTTTCCGCTGATTTTTCCTGTCACGTGGACAGAGCCGTGAGTGGTTTCTTCCCCGTGGAAGAAATAGCCGTGATCCAGTTCAATGTGTTCGATTCCCTCAAGTCCCCACATAAAATCCAGATGCCAGTAGCTTCTGCGGAATTCTCCGTCTGTGATGACAGGGTATCCGGCAGCCTTCTGCTTTTTGATCAGATCTGTAATTGCTTCATTTTCAATGGATTCTAGCTCAGCCTTTGTGATCTGTCCGGCTTCAAAATCAGCTCTTGCCTGTTTTAAGTGTGCAGGTCTTAAAAAACTTCCAACATAATCAAAACGAAACGGTGCGTTAAAATTTCCCATAGTAATTCTCCTGTTCTGTAAATTCGTGATTCTATGGGATTTATTGTAGAAGAGGAGAGGTGTTTTGTAAAATACCGGAAATAAATAGCTTGCTATAGAATTAAACTATAGCAAGCTTGTTGCATTTTATGAAAATCGTGTTTTATAAATAAGGGGTTCCGGGAACTTCCGGGTAGCTTCCCATAGAGATCAGAAGCTGAAGTCCCACTTCTCTTGCGGTAAGGACTGCATTTTTTACGGCACTGGCATCTCCGGTTACGGCAGCGATGATCTCATTGGAATGACTGGTTCCGCGGTTTGGGGTCATGTATTTGATGATCTCTACCGGGGAAGATTTCAGCGCAAGGTCTGCCATGACAAGACCGATTGCAGCAGGGGAACCGCAGAAGAATCCAAACGGTTTTCCAATCGGGGCGTCAAATGCCATGTTCAACGCCTGAGAAGCGCTGGCAGAATAGGTGAATTCCAGATGTCCTGCTTCACTGATATAAAGCTCACCGGCGTACTTTTCCGTATATTCCAGAGCAATCTCTACGGCACGGCGCACATCGGATACACTGTAGCCGCCGATGATGATAAAGTTTCCGTGACCGCCCCATCCTTTGGTATCCCTCGGAAGTTCGATGGAAATGATCTCGGTGTTGGTAGATTTTACGGCTTCGTCAGCTGCATTGATCTGTCCGGCTGCACCGGTACGGGAGCTTAACAGCCCCAGACTTTTGTAAGGCTTGTCAATCTGCATCTGCTGAAGCAGTGCGTCATTGACGCCCGGAATGACAAGTCCGATGGTATCCAGAACGGTTGTCCCGACAAATTCTGTCATGGAACAGTCCATGGATATTTTTTGAATTTCGTTGATATCTAACATAATGAAAACTCCTTTATGACATACTTCCAAATTAAATATAACCGCCGTCCAGGCCAATGATCTGTCCGGTCAGGTAAGAATGACCGGATGCAAGGGTGAGCGCCAGCGCAGCCACTTCCTCGCTGTCGGCAAAGCGTCCGGCGGGGATTTCTTCTCTTAAAGTTTCACGTTCTTCTTCCGAAAACTGTGCGTTCATAGCCGTGTCGATCACTCCGCACGCAATGGCATTGACTTGTACATTACTTGGTGCCAGTTCTTTCGCAAGAGCCTTTGTCAGTCCGTTCATACCGGACTTAGTCGCAGAATAAGCAGCCTCGCAGGAGGCACCGACGGTTCCCCACATGGAGGAAATGTTGATGATCTTTCCGCTTTTCTGGGAGACCATGTGACTGATGGCGCTGCGGCAGCAGTAAAATACAGAAGAAAGATTGGTATTTAAAATCTCGGACCACTGGGCATCACTCATATCCTGCAAAAGGCCGACAAAGGAAATCCCGGCGTTGTTGACCAGCACATCCAGCCCCGGGCAGATAGATTCGATGATGGCAAACATCTTTCTCACATCATCGGGATTACCTGCATTTCCTGGGAGCAGTGTGCAGGAACCGTGTTCGTCAAGGATTTCTTTTTCTACCTGCTGCAGGGCATCCAGAGAATGCCGGCAGTTGAGAAATACATGAAAATGATTTCTGGCAAATGCAAGTGCGCAGGCTCTGCCGATCCCGCGGGATGCACCGGTGATCAGTACATATTTCTGGTTCATAACATACTCCATTTCCAGAAGGAGAACAGCTGTAAAATGCTGCTCCTTCAGCTCTCAATTCTGTAGTTATTATACAGGAAGCAGAAACGTTTGTATACCATATTTCCAGAAAATCCGAATGGGGAAAGCGGGTTGCGGTTGTGATTCACAGGCCCTTGTGCTATTATTTTGATAGAGAACCGGTGTGTGCACATAGTAGGAGGAACGGATATGGTAGAGGAAGCCCGAAGCTTTGCAGAAAAAGCACATGAGGGACAGTTTCGAAAGGGAACGAAGCGCCCGTATATTGTACATCCGCTGGAGGTGGCGAAGATTGTGTCAACGATGACGGATGATGAGGAGATTATCAGTGCAGCCTTGCTTCACGATACACTTGAAGACTGCAGGCAGGTGACAAAAGAGCAGATCAAAGAGGCGTTCGGCGAGCGTGTGCTTGAGATGGTCAGGCAGGAGAGTGAGGACAAGTCCAAAACCTGGGTGGAGAGAAAAAGTACGACAATCCGACATTTGAAAACAGCGCCGAGAGCGGTGCAGATGATCGCGCTTGCGGACAAGCTGTCTAATATCCGGGACATTGACCGGGAGTATCCGAAGGTTGGAGAAGAATTCTGGAACCGCTTTCGAATGAAGAGTAAAGCTGCAATGGGCTGGTATTATATTGGGGTGAAAGACGCATTGCAGGAAGATTTTGCAGGAATTCCTGCATATGAAGAATATAAGATGCTGGTAGAAAAAATTTTCGGCAGTACATCAGACTGGCAAAGGAGAGAACAAAATGAAGAAGACAAAGACCATATGTTTTGCGAATAATAAAGGAGGAAGCGGAAAGTCCACCACCTGTTCCAATGTGGGATATGGATTGCGGGAGCTGGGATATAAGGTACTTCTGATTGATGGAGACATGCAGCTGAACCTGTCGCTTTCCTGTTTGATGAGGATCAGGTGCTTGCGTTTGCGCAGAGTGAAAAGAACTTGTATGAGGGATTGAAGCGCCAGGATGATCTGTCGGATTACATTGTACATTCCGCTTATGAAGGGCTGGATCTGATCCCGTCTTCCACATTAATGAGTTCGATAGAGTATGAATTGTTTACGAAATGGCAGAGGGAGTTTATTCTCCGAAAATGTCTGACACAGATCAAAGAATCGGGAGCGTATGATTACATTCTGATCGACGCGCCTCCGACGTTGGGCGGATGGGTTATGAACATCTTGTGTGCGTCTGATGAGATCATCATTCCGGTAGAATCTACACCATGGGGCTTGTTCGGTCTTGGAAATATGTTTGAATTTCTGGAGGAAGTCCGGCAGATCACACCGGATCTGAAACTGGGAGGAATTGTGATCACGAAGGTGGATACCAGAAAGAGTTATTTCAAACAGACATTGGAGACTTTAAAGAGTCTGGAAGATGTGCCCGTATTTGATACCTATATCCGGGTGGACAGCGGGATTGAATGGTCACAGGATAATAATGCACCGATCATGGCATATAAAAAAAGCAGCCGCAGTGCCACAGAGTATATGGAACTGACAAAAGAAATTGCCAAAATGGAGTAGGTGAGTCATGCACAGGGAATTGTTGGACGCCTTGTCTGTCATTACAGAGGAAGAGCAGCGGATACTGGATGAACAAAGAGGAATTGATCCACAGCTTTATACAGAGAAAAAGGAACTGATCGTAGACAGCGAAAAATTGTTGAAAAAGGGGAAGCTGATACAGGTGCGTCCCCATACGAGATTTGTTAATTTTCCGAAGCATAAGCACAATTATGTAGAAGTGATCTATATGTGTCAGGGAACAACCACTCACATTCTGAATGGAAGTAAGGTCATTCTGGAGGCGGGGGATCTTCTGTTTTTGAATCAGAATGCAGAACAGGAGATCCTGCCGGCCGGCGAGCAGGATATTGCCGTCAATTTTATTGTGCTGCCGGAATTTTTTGATACGGCTTTTTCCATGATGGATATGGAGGAAGAAAATGCGTTGAAAGAATTTCTGGTAGGAGCTTTGTGTGGAAAGAATGATCAGACATCATATTTGTATTTTCATGTGGCAGAGATCCTTCCGATCCAGAATCTGGTGGAAAATATGGTATGGACGATCTTCTATGACCAGCCGAACAAAAGGAGATGTAATCAGATCACCATGGGGCTTTTGCTTCTTCAGCTTTTGAATCATATGGACCGGATGGAGACCGGAACAGCTGCTTTTGACCGGGAACTGACCGGAGCGGTGTTGAATTATATTGAAGAGCACTATAAAAACGGAAGTCTGTCCGAGCTGGCAGAGATTATGGGATATGACGTGTACTGGTTAAGCCGGGAGATCAAAAAACGGACGGGAAAGACGTATAAAGAGCTGCTTCAGTCGAGAAGAATGCGTCAGGCGGCATATTTGCTGAAGAACAGCAGGCTGTCGGTGGCGGATATCATAGAGTCGGTGGGGTATGACAATACCAGTTATTTTTTTCGGAAATTTAAGGAGTGTTATGGAGTCAGCCCGAAGGGGTATCGGGATATGTGAGAAAGTGAAAGAAAAGCAAGCCTGAATACAGGAAGAGCAGAGAAGCAATTTCTGGATTCAGGCTTTTTGTGTTTCGAGACATTAAACCTCAGAAAAATCAATTTTCAGATCTTCATAAATATTACATGTTACAAAATCTGTTATCGCTGCCGATAAAGCACATGCAGCTGCATCTGTAGAACGAGACTTTGAAAAGGAACATAAAGATGAGATGCAGAGATTATGTGATAAAATCGAGGCTCTACAAGAGGAATGATTTGAGCTGAAAGATAAATTAAAAGAGTTAAAAAAGGGAATACTTGATTTTAGCTGTCGCATATGCTATACTAGCGGTAGCTAAAAAGGATATAAGTGTCAAGCAGCACACAAAGTGAAAGCCCCGGAGGTCGCAACTCCGGGGCTTTCTTTTAGGCTAGTTGTCACTGTCGTTTCTGTCTAACCATTTGCAGACGTAGTAGCTGGCTACGCTTGCCATAACGGAAACCAAAAAAGATATAGGTAAAAGCGCTAGAATAATGTTTTTTTGTATTATATATTTTTTACTTGTTCGTTTTCACTACCTATCAGTGTACCCTCTTATAATTGTCTTTATTGTAGCATTGCCGGTTACTACGAATTAAACTGCGCATATTTCTTCGGAGAAATCCCGACTGCCTTGGTGAATGCCTTCAGATAATTGCTGTAGTCATTAAATCCGCACGCTTCACAAGCTTCATTGACAGAATATCCCTGACTTAACAGCGACTTCGAGATGGTGATTCGCTTTGCGGTGATGTATTTGTTGATGGTCGTTCCTGTCGTGGCTTTGAAAATCCGGCACAGATAAGAACTGCTCAGGAAAAAATGTGCAGAGAGTTCTTCCAGGGTCAGGTTTTCACTGATATGGGTATTGATATAGGAGAGAATCTCATCCACCTGGGCGTGGTAGCCGGGCGCTTTGCTCTCTTCTTCGGCAGAAGCGCGGCAGCGTTTGTCAAACGCATGGTTTAAAAACACCATCAGTTCCAGAAATGTGGCATGATCTAAGATATCCTCGCCAAACCCGGAATTGGAGCGCAGTTTATGGATAAAATAGATAAACCGCGTCTGCTCCTCCTGAGAAAGGTGAAGCTGATGAGGCATATCCGTTCCGCGAAACTGAAAACAATGATTTAAATTGGTCGTTTCCGTAGAAATTTGTTTTAAGTATTCCGGATCGATCGAAAGAATGATGCGCTCATGTTTTTGCTGGTCGATCTGTGTCAGATAGTGACTTTCAAACTGGTTGATCAGAAAAATGTCCCCATTGCTGATGTCATAAAAATAATTGTCGATCAGAAACTGCTTTCCCCCGGAGATCGAATAATAAATCTCATAGCAGTCATGGATGTGCATATCCATGGCTTTTTCATCATTATATAAATGTGCAAAGGCGAACGTATGAGTATCCATACACTGGCGCATGGCTTCTTTGCAGGAAATACATCCTTTCATGAAAATCGTCTCCTTTCATCAGGTTGTTCAAAATCGTCCTGTTTTTCCCATATTATAGTTCAGAAGTTCAAAATTTTCAAGATTTACAGCAAGAAAACACAAGAAATAGGGGAATAATGAATGCTATACTAAGTGCAAGAAATGACACAGATCAGTCAGTCAAAATAAGGGAAATCAAAAAACAGGAGGATTATCATGGAAGTAAGAACAGCAGCATCACCAAGAGATGTGAAACACTACACAACAGACAGATTAAGAGAGGAATTTCTGATTCAGGATTTATTCCAGGCAGATAAGATCAATCTGGTATACAGCCACATTGACCGTATTATTACAGGAGCAGCAGTTCCGGTCAATGAAAAACTGGTTCTGACAGCAGGGGATGAGCTTCGTGCAGAGTACTTCCTTCAGAGAAGAGAACTTGGAATCATCAATATCGGTGGAGATGGAATCATCACAATCGATGGACGTGTTTATGAAGTAAATGCAAGAGACGGAATGTATGTTGGAAGAGGAGCAAAAGATATTTCATTTGAAAGCAAAGATGCTTCCTGCCCGGCAAAATTCTATATGAACAGTGCACCGGCACACGTATCTTACCCGACAGTACATATCAAACTTGAGGGAGAAGCTGAAGAAGGCGTTGTGATCGTAAAAGATGAGAACAAAGTAGAACTCGGAACACTGGAAGATTCCAACCACAGAATCATCAATAAATATATCGTAACAGGACAGGTAGAAAGCTGTCAGCTGGCGATGGGACTGACAAAACTTCTTCCGGGAAGCGTATGGAATACAATGCCATCTCATACACATGACAGACGTATGGAAGTATATCTGTACTTTGACATGGATGATGATTCATTCGTAATGCACTACATGGGAGAACCACAGGAGACAAGACATATCATCATGCACAATGAAGAAGCAGTGATCTCTCCAAGCTGGTCCATCCACTCCGGATGTGGATCCAAAGCATACACATTCATTTGGGGAATGTGCGGAGAAAACCAGGATTACGGCGATATGGATACAATTGCAAACAAAGACCTGAGATAATTGATAGAAGAGAAGGAGAAACAGTTATGGTAAATTTTTCACTGGAAGGTAAAATCGCACTGGTAACAGGTGCTTCTTACGGAATCGGATTCGGGATCGCTTCTGCATATGCAGAGGCAGGTGCAACAATCTGCTTTAACGACATCACACAGGAGAAAGTTGATTTAGGAATTGCAGCATACAAAGAAGCTGGAATCGAAGCTCACGGATATGTATGTGACGTAACAGATGAAGCACAGGTAAAAGCAATGGTTGCAAAGATCAACGAAGAAGTTGGAATCATTGACATCCTTGTAAACAATGCTGGAATCATCATGAGAAAACCAATGCTGGAAATGGAAGCTGATGAGTTCAGAAAAGTCATCGATGTAGACTTGAATGCACCGTTCATCGTTTCTAAAGCAGTGATTCCGGGAATGAAAGAAAAAGGACACGGAAAGATCATCAACATCTGCTCTATGATGAGTGAACTTGGACGTGAGACTGTATCTGCATATGCAGCTGCAAAAGGTGGACTGAAAATGCTCACAAAGAACATTTGTTCAGAATACGGTGAGTACAACATCCAGTGTAATGGTATCGGACCTGGATACATTGCAACACCACAGACAGCACCACTGCGTGAAATTCAGGCAGACGGAAGCAGACATCCATTCGATCAGTTTATCATTTCCAAAACACCTGCTGCAAGATGGGGAACACCGGAAGATCTTCAGGGACCAGCAGTATTCCTTGCATCCGATGCATCTGATTTTGTAAATGGACACATTCTGTACGTAGATGGTGGAATCCTGGCATACATTGGAAAACAACCATAAGAAATTGAAATATAAATAATCAAGAGGAGATCAATATGTTAGTAGCAGCGAGAACACACGACTATGGAAAACAGCCGGTGGATCACCTGGCAAAACTGTTGAAATCCGAAGGCATTGAGGCAGCACAGCTTGTGCTGCCAAAAGCATTTTCGGAGATCAATTCTTATGAGGAAGTAACGCCGCAGCTGGTGGAACAGATTCGTAAAAATTTTGAAGAAGAAAACATCAAAATCCAGATTTTGGGATGTTATATGGATCTTGGAAATCCAGACGATGAAGTGCGGAAAAATGCCGTAGATACATTTAAAAAATGTCTGAAATTCAATCAGATCCTGGGAGCGTCCATTGTTGGAACAGAAACTGCGTATCCGCGTCTGAGCCTGGAGGAAAAGAAGATCTGGCATCCTTATATGATGGACAGTGTTGCCAGACTGGTAGAAGAGGCAGAGCGGCTTGATGTTGATATGGCATTGGAACCGGTCTACTGGCATCCGTTGGAGGATCTGGAGACAACGGTAGAAGTGTTTGAAAAGATGAACAGCAATCGTCTGAAAATGATCTTTGATCCGGCAAACGTACTGGAATTTCCGGAGATCGATCAGGATGCTTACTGGAAAGAGTGGCTGTGTGTACTGGGAGATAAGGTCGAGGCAATCCATATGAAAGATTTTGTAGAAGGTCCGAACAAAGAGTATTGTCCGGTCTGTCTTGGTGAAGGCGTGATACGCTATGGAGAGATCGTAAAATGGATGAAGCAGCATAAACCAGATATCGTTGTTGTCAGGGAAGAACTGAATCCGAAGACGGCGCAGAGAGATATTGCGTATATGAGAAGGTTGTGGATGGAGAGTGTTTGAAAGAGAATATCTAAACATAAGAAGAAAAAAGATGGTTGGTGTCAGCCATCTTTTTTGATGGAATCAGAAAAATTGAAAAAATATTGCGGTTTAATATGTTTTGTTTCATAAAAAACAAAGAAAAATGCAGAAAAACAATCAGCATAACGTCAAAATGGAATTCGGCAATATGCATAAAAATGGAGTGTTAAATTTGTATATAATACACAAAAGGATTGGGAATGATAAAAATAATATGGAAAATTGATAAAATGAGCAGATTTGCTGTTTGAATAAAAATGAAATTGGTAAAATTGATAAAAAACAACAAGATAATTTGAAAAAAATGAGTTTGCGGACAAGATAGTATGAGAATCAGCTCCCTTCATGTGATACTATTTTCACATAAAAACAAGGGCCCGAAAAAATAAAAACTGAATCTATGAACAGGAGAGGAAACATGAAGGGAATGAAAAAAACAATAGGGATCGTACTCGTGATCGCATTGATCGCAGTAGGAATTTATACCTTTGTGGCAGTAAAAAGCGAGACAAGCAGTGAAAAGGTGCAGCTTAGAATGGCACATGGACAGGCGGCAGATTCTGAGATCGGAGAGACGATCGAGTATTTATCAGATCTGGCAGCAGAAGACAGTTCCAAGAATCTGGAAGTGGATATTTATCCGAGTGGTGTGCTTGGAGCAGAGCCTTCCACGGTAGAGATGGTACAGGCAGGTGTACTGGATATGGCGAAAGTAAGCGCCAATACACTGGGACAGTTTGATGAGAGATATTCTATTTTCTCACTGCCATATCTGTTCCGCGATCAGGAACACTATTACAATGCAATGGCAAACAGTGAAGGGATTCAGGAACTGTTTGAATCTACAAGGGACAAAGGATACATTGCAATTGGTTATTATGCAAATGGTGCAAGAAATTATTATCTCAAAGAAGATAAGGCAGTGACAGATCCTTCTGTTCTGAAAGGAAAGAAAATACGTGCCATGGTCAGCAGTACTTCCATGGAGATGATCGAACTGATGGGCGGCTCACCGGTACCGATGGCATCCAGTGAAACGTACACGTCTCTTCAGCAGGGCATCGTAGATGGTGCGGAAAATACAGAGCTGGCACTGACAGTTGACAAACATGAAGAGATTGTAAAATCTTATACATACACAGAGCATCAGTATTCACCGGATATTTACATCATCAGTACGAAAGTCTGGGACAGCTTAAGCAAAGAACAGCAGGAATATTTAAAAGAGTGTCTTGTGAAATTGAATGAGAATTTTGTTTCAAAATATCAGCAGATGATGGATGATGCCATTGAAGAAGCACAGGAGCATGGTGTGACTGTTTACAGAGATATTGATAAGAGTAAATTTATCGAGGCAGTTCAGCCAATGCATGAGGCGTTTGAAAGTAAAGGGGACGCTTACAAGAGCCTCTACGAAGATATTCAAAAATATGCCGTTGCAGAAGAGGAGGAGAAGTAATGAAGATCATAAATAAAATTCTGGGAACAGTGATCTCCGTACTTGTTGCGGTCATGGTTCTTGCCTGTTGCTGGCAGGTTATCACACGATTTCTGTTAAATGATCCAAGTCAGTGGACGGAGGAATTTTTGAGATACGCACTGATCTGGATGACGATGCTTGGGGCACCGTACGCTTATGGAAAAGATCAGCATTTGTCGATTCGTGTGCTGGTGGATAAATTTCAGTCAAAGAATCAGATCCGAACAAAGATCGCAGTAGAGATCATCGTATTGATCTTAAGTATTGCAGTATTTATTGTAGGTGGAATCATGGTAACTGCAAACTCAGCAGGACAGATTTCAGCCGCACTGAAACTTCCGATGCAGGTTTACTATGTATGTATTCCAATCAGTGGATGTCTGATGGTGCTGTATTGTTTGGAGCGTTTGAAAAGATGGTTCACAGAATTAAAGGAGGGAAAATAAATGGAAATTCAGGCAGCAATCTTACTTGTAATTGTATTTTTCCTGATGCTGGCATTTAGTGTGCCGGTGTCGTATAGCATCATTGTTTCCGCGTTGGTAACAATCGTTGCATTTTTGACACCTGGATTTGGTGTGTTTGTTTCTGCGCAGAAGATGGTCAGTGGAATTGACAGCTTTTCCCTGATCGCAGTACCATTTTTTATTCTGGCAGGTCTTTTGATGAACAGCGGTGGTATTGCCAAGAGATTGATCAATCTCGCACTGTTGGTTCTTGGAAAAGTACCGGGATCTTTGGCACTGACAAACATTGCGGGAAATGCGATGTTCGGTTCAATTTCCGGTTCCGGTATTGCAGCGGCAACTGCAATCGGTGGAGTTATGCTCCCGTTGGAAAAAGAGCAGAAGTATGATGAGGGATTTGCGGCAGCAGTCAATATCGCAACGGCTCCCGTTGGACAGCTGATTCCTCCGACAACAGCGTTTATCGTATTCTCGGCAGCAGGTGGTGGTGCTTCGGTAGCGGCACTGTTTATGGCTGGATGGATTCCGGGACTTCTGTGGGCTGCATGTTGCATGGTAGTTGCATTCTTCTATGCAAGAAAGCAGGGATATGTAATTAAAAGAGACAAACTGACTGCAAAAATCGTAGGGAAGACAATATGGGATGCAATCCCGAGTTTATTTCTGGTCGTGATTATCATCGGTGGTATTTTATCTGGAAAATTTACACCGACAGAGGCATCCGGTGTTGCGGTTGCATACGCCTTTATCCTCTCTGTGTTTATTTACAGAACGATCAAACTGAGTGAAATTCCGAAGCTGCTGGTGGATGCAGCAGTCATGACAACAATCGTTATGCTGATCATCGGAGCCTCTTCTGTATTGTCATTTGTAATGTCCTTTACAGGACTGCCGGCAGCAATCAGTAAACTGGTTCTTGGAATTTCAAGTAATAAATATGTGATCCTGCTGATCCTCAATATTTTCCTTCTGATCGTGGGAACATTTATGGACATGGCGCCGGCACTTTTGATCTTTACACCGATCTTCCTTCCGATCGTGCAGAGCTTTGGAATGAGCCCGATCCACTTTGGTGTCATGATGGTTATGAACCTTTCCGTAGGAACGATCACACCGCCGGTTGGAAACGTACTGTTTGTGGGATGCAGTGTGGCAAAACTGCGGGTAGAGCAGGTTATGAAACATTTGATCCCGCTCTTTGTGGCAATCTTTGCAGCATTGATGATGGTAACCTACATTCCGGCACTCAGCGAATGGCTCCCTACTGTTTTGGGGCTTCTGGAGTAATCTTGTTTTTGTAAGTAATTCCGTTTAGGGTTTTGCGATACTTTAACGGTGAAATACTCATGTAGGTTTTGAATACTTTTTCAAAATAAGTAATACTTTCATAGCCGACCGTACCGGCAATCTCGGAGACACTAAGAGTGGTCTCCTCAAGGAGCTGTTTGGCTCTCTTTGTACGCAGGATATTGACATACTCGTTGACGCCGTAGCCGGTGACTTCTTTAAATGAGCGGCTTAAATAGAACTTGCTCAGATAGAAAACTCCGGCGAGGCCGTCTAAAGAGATGGATTCTGCGTAGTGATCGGAAATGTAGTCGGCAATGTTATAGATTGTCTGATACTTGCTGCTCTTATGAATGGCAGTTTCATCTTTGATCGGAGTCAGCTCCGGGTTGTCTCTGATAAAGTCAATAAAATAGTGGATGATTTCCATCTCGATCAAGGTTTTGTAGCTGCGGCTGCGGTTGGAAAATTCAGTCTTTAGTACTTCATACATATGTAAAAATTTTTCCTGCTGCTTCTGCGTCAGATTATAAACTCCATAGTGTTCGCGAAAAAAAGGAACAAGATTGAGGTGCGGAAATTTTTCATCAAACTGCTGCATTTTGAATTTATCAATATACAGAATGATTCGCGTGTATCCGGTTGTGTCATCCTCCGGAGCATGTGTCATATGGATCAGATTTGTATCCACCAGGATCAGGCTGCCTTTTTTCACCTGATAGGCACGGTTGTTGAAGAAAAAGAGGCGCTCTCCTTCTGTGAGAAAGTAAATCTCGTATTCATTATGAAAATGATTGGAACGCATATCATAACCACTGGAACGTTTTAAATGTTCCAGAGAAATTCCTTCCATTTCTGAATAATAAATGATAGTATCCATACAGTATCTCCTTTGTTGTGAGCAGCGTGTGCTTTGTTAAAACTATTATAAGATAGAAACCGTAAAAAAGCTATATGAAAGGATTGGCATAAAATGCCGGAAAAGAAAATGAAGAATATAAAAAGAGAATTGATCGAACAAAAACTGAATCTGGTCGTAGAAAAACTAATGAACCTTGGCGGTCCGGAAAATGAAGCTGAATTAAAAGACGGCGGAGAGGCAATCGGCTTTTTTAAGCGTGACTTTGGGATTGCAGAGTGGGACTGGCCGCAGGGAGTGGGGCTGTACGGACTTCTCAAAATGATGAAAATACAGGGAAATGATGATTATAAAACATTTCTGCACCAGTGGTTCAAAGGAAATATCGCAGATGGACTTCCGTCCAGAAATATCAATACAACAACCCCGCTTCTGACACTGGCAGAGTTAAATGAACAATATCAGGATAAAGAATTTGAAAATCTGTGTCTGGACTGGGCTTCCTGGCTGATGAACTGCATTCCGAGAACAAAAGAGGGCGGATTCCAGCATGTCACAAGTGCCAACGGTGACAGACAGGGTGTACGCTTAAATGAAAGCGAGATGTGGATCGATACTCTGTTCATGACCGTATTATTTTTGAATAAAATGGGGCAGAAATATCAGAAACAGGAGTGGATCGACGAGTCCATCCATCAGGTGCTGATGCATATCAAATATCTGTATGATACACATACCGGATTATTCTATCACGGATGGTCCTTTAACCGTATGGATAACTTCGGTGGTATTTTCTGGTGCAGAGGAAACAGCTGGTTCACACTGGGAATTCTGGACTATGTGGATATGTTCAAAGGAACACTCAATGCAGGTGTGAAAACCATCATTGTGGATACATACAAAGCACAGGTGAGAAAGCTGAAGGAACTGCAGAGTAAGAGCGGATTGTGGCATACAGTTCTGACAGACCCGGACAGCTACGAAGAAGTTTCCGGTTCTGCGGCCATCGTGGCAGGAATTCTCAAAGGAATCAAAATGGGGATCCTGGACGATTCATATCTGGAATGTGCATGGAAGGGTGTGCAGGCGATTCTGAAAAATATCGATAAAGACGGAACGGTATTAAACGTATCCGGTGGAACAGGTATGGGATATGATGCAGATCATTACAAAAACATTCTGATCGCGCCGATGGCGTATGGTCAGTCTTTGACAATTCTGGCGCTGGTAGAAGCACTGCAGCTGGCGGAGTAGAGTGCAAATAAGGACGCTGTTTTATATAAATAGCGTCCTTTTTTTACACTTTTTTATTTCATATAATAGAGTTAAATAAAGTGCGAAAGGGAGGCAGAAAATGGATAAATATTATTTGGCTGTTGACATTGGCGCATCCAGTGGCCGTCATATGCTGGCAAGTATGAAAGACGGGAAAATGCAGCTGGAAGAGGTATACCGTTTTCCGAATGGAATGACAGAAAAAAACGGGACTCTCTGCTGGGATGTAGAGCGTCTGTTTACAGAAATCAAAAACGGATTGAAAGTATGTAAAGAGCTTGGGAAAATTCCGGTATCTATGGCAATCGATACCTGGGCGGTAGACTATGTACTGCTGGATGAAAATGACAAGATTCTGGGGGATACAGCAGGTTACAGAGACAGCCGTACAAATGGAATGGATGAAAAGGTGTATGAAAAGATTCCGCTGGGAGCTCTGTATGCAAGAACCGGAATCCAGAAACAGATTTTCAACACGATCTATCAGCTGATGGCGGTAAAGGAAAATTATCCGGAGCAGCTGGAACAGGCAGAATCCATGCTGATGATCCCGGATTACTTCCAGTTTTTGTTGACCGGAGTCAAGAAGATGGAATACACCAATGCGACAACGACCCAGCTTGTAAGTCCTCAGACAAAAGACTGGGATTACGAACTGATCGATCTGCTTGGGTTTAACAGGAAGATTTTCAAAGAGATTTCCATGCCGGGAACGGTTGTAGGAAACTTTACAAAAGAAATTCAGGAGGAAGTTGGATTTGATTGTACGGTTGTACTTCCGGCAACGCATGATACCGGATCTGCAGTGCTTGCAGTTCCGACGAATGATGACAATGCGATCTACATCAGTTCCGGTACCTGGTCTTTGATGGGAATTGAGAGAAAAGATGCGGATTGTTCCATGGAAAGTATGCGGGCAAACTTCACAAATGAGGGAGGATATGATTACCGCTTCCGTTTTCTGAAGAACATCATGGGGCTGTGGATGATCCAGTCTGTCAAGAAAGAATGGAAAGAAGAGCTTTCCTTTGCGCAGATATGTGAACAGGCATCCAAAGAGGAGATTACTTCTTTAGTGGACTGCAATGATGATTGTTTCCTTGCTCCAAAGAGCATGATAGAAGCAGTACAGACGTTTTGCAGAGAGAGTAATCAGCAGATTCCGGAGACAATCGGGGAGATTGCGGCAGTGATCTACAACAGTCTTGCAAAATGTTATGGAGAGACGATTCGGGAGATTGAGGAAATCACGGGAAATACATACGACACGATTTATGTAGTCGGTGGTGGTGCGAACGCAGGTTATCTCAACGAACTGACTGCAAAATATACAAAGAAAAAAGTGTCGGCAGGACCGACAGAGGCGACTGCAATTGGAAATATCACGGTTCAGATGCTTCATGATGGAGTGTTTACATCATTGCCTGAGGCAAGAACCTGCATCGGCAAGTCATTTGACATCCGTCACTATGATGAAAACGGAAATGAAAATCAGGAGGTATAAAGCGATGACAAGATATGAATCAGCAAAAGAAATCTATGCAAAATTAGGAGTAGACACAGACGCGGCAATTGAAAAATGTATGCAGGTACCTGTTTCTCTGCACTGCTGGCAGGGAGACGATGTGACAGGATTTGATCACGATGGCCCTCTGACAGGTGGAATCCAGACAACAGGAAACTATCCTGGAAAAGCAAGAACACCGGAAGAATTGATGGCGGATATGGACAAGGCAATGAGCCTGATGCCGGGAGCAAAGAAGATCAATGTGCATGCGTGCTACGCAATTTTTGAAGAGGGAGAATTTGTTGACCGTGATAAACTGGAGCCTAAACACTTCCAGAAATGGGTAGATTTTGCAAAAGAAAGAGGAATGGGACTGGACTTCAATCCAACATTCTTCTCTCATGAGAAAGTAAAAGACGGACTGACACTTTCAAGCCCGGACGAAGAGACAAGGAAATTCTGGATTGAGCATGGAAAAGCATGTATCCGTATTTCCAAGTATTTTGCAGAGCAGACAGGAATCCCATGTGTGATGAATATCTGGACAGGAGACGGATTCAAAGATGTGCCTGCAGACCGTATGGGACCAAGAGTTCGCTACAAAGAATCCATCGATGAGATCCTTTCTGAGCCATATGATCCGAAGATGGTAAAACCTTGTGTAGAATCTAAGGTATTCGGAATCGGAGTTGAGGCATACACAGTTGGTTCTGCAGAATTTGCGCTGAGCTATGCGGCAATGAACAAAGAGAAATGCCTGCCGCTGATGGATAACGGACATTATCATCCGACAGAAGTTGTTTCCGATAAGATCCCGGCGCTTTTGACCTTCTTCCCGGAAATCGCACTGCATGTGACACGTCCGATTCGTTGGGATTCTGACCATGTAGTTCTGTTTGATGATGAGACAAAGGAAATCGCACAGGAAATCGTTCGCTGCGAAGGCGGTCTTGACCGCACTTATATTGCCTTGGATTATTTCGATGCATCCATTAACCGTATCTCTGCATGGGTAACAGGATTTCGAAGTTTCCAGAAAGCGCTGCTGAATGCACTTTGTACACCAAGTGCACTCTTAAAAGAACTTCAGGATACCAATCAGATGTCAAAGAAAATGGTGGTAATGGAAGAGTGCAAGACACTTCCAATCGGAGATATCTGGGAGGAGTACTGCAGAAGATGCAATGTTCCGGCAGAAAGCTGGTTTGAAGAAATCGAAAAATATGAGACAGAAGTGCTCGTAAAAAGAGCATAAATGAAAAAGGATGGAACTATCGTTTTTTACGATCAGATCGTGAAGCGGCAGTTCCATCTTTTTATTTTGATATAATTTCGTTTTTTTCACGAGGAGCGACACCTGTAATTTTTTTGAAAGTCCGATTGAAATGAGTCAGGTTGGAAAATCCTACTTCTCTGCTGATTTGAGTAATATTATAGTCGGTTTCTAACATCAGCCTCTGTGCATGGAGAATGCGTGTGGTATTTAAATACTGAATAATCGTTTTTCCGGTTGCATTCTTGAATTCATGGCACAGATGATAGGGACTTACATAGAGCATTTCTGCCAGTTGGTTCACAGAGATATCTTCCATGTAGTGAGTATGGATATAGTCTACGGCTTTTGCAGAACGGGTTTTGGGTATACTTTTGACTGTCTTAAAGTCCAGACGCAGCATATTTAACAGAAGTCCGTTCAGTTGATTATAGACATAGGCATCGTGATATTTCCCGGGAACATCTATTTCATGAGTGAGGGACGAGAGAAGAGAAAGAATCTGATTTGGCGCATATGCTTACGTTCACAAAAAGAAGGTTTTTTTTCTGAAAGAAGTTGACGAATCGTATCGTTTACAATCAAATCAGGAGTAAAAATACAATACAATTCTTTTGAAGGGCATATCTTTATCACCATAAGAGTGATGCATGATATGAGGTGGAAACAAAACAAAATCATTGGCAGTAAAATGATAAATTTCCCCTTCTATCATATGCATCCGTTCCCCTTCTAATAAATAATAGAACTCAAAAAAATCATGAAAATGGGACTGGGTCATATTATCATTCACTCCTTCCGCATAAGCGTAAGCAATTTTTTTACCTTGGGAAATAATAATTGCAGCAGTATCTAACATAATACATCTCCTTTCTGCACAAAATAGAGGTATAAAAATTGTGCATATCTAACAAAAAGCAAAATATATAAATCCTATAAGAAGAAGATTAGCATAAAAAAGAAAGATGGGCAAGAAGGAAAATAGCAAGAAAGGTAAAATAATGGCTGGAATATCACAAAATGTGTCTACCTTTAGGTACTCTGTTTTTTTATAATATTTTTAGAAATTGAAAGGAAAATGATTTCCGGGAAAAGAAAACAGGAGGAGAAAAGGGATGAAGATATGTTTACAGGCAGGAGCTGTAAAACAGATAGAAAATTATTTTTCGATATCTACGGATGGCGTGGAGATTCGTATCTGGTTTTTAACGGATTCTGTTGTTCGGATTCGTGCAGGTTTTGACGGAGATTTTGTGGAAGAATCTTACAGTCTGGTGACAACTGCATGGGAAGATCGTATGGATATGTTTATGAAACATTATCGGAAACGGATTCAGACAGCAGAAGCCCAGTTGACAGATGGGTTAGAAAAAGCGGTAATCCAGGGCAAAGTTTTGAGAGTAGAAGTGGAAAAAAATCCATTTCGTATTTGTGTTTATGATGCAGAGAATACACAGATCCATGCGGATATTGTAGATTTAGCCTACATGGAGGACAGCAATAACCGTCGCATTCACACAAGTGAGATTACAGAAGATGATTGTTTTTATGGATTTGGTGAGAAAAGCGGAGAGTTTAACAAAGCTCAGAAATTTATGAACATGAGCCCGAAAGACGCTATGGGATATAATCCGAAGGAGACAGATTCTCTTTATAAGCATATTCCATTTTATATCAAACTGAATAAGAAAACCAAGAAGGCAGTGGGATATTTTTATCACAATACGTATGAGTGTGATTTCAATATGGGACGTGAGAAAAGTAATTATTGGAAGCCTCACAGCACGTATCGTGTAGATGGAGGAGATATTGACCTCTTTCTGATCACAGGACCACAGGTGCGGGATGTGGTAGAGCGTTATACTGATTTGACAGGGAAATCCGCATTGCTTCCGCGTTACGCATTGGGCTATCTGGGATCGTCTATGTACTATCCGGAGTTAGAGAAAGATTGTGATGATGCAATCCTGGAATTTATTGACACAACGAAAGAAGAAGAAATTCCAGTGGATGGCTTCCAGCTTTCCTCAGGATATTGTGCGATTGAGACAGAAGAAGGAATCAAACGCTGCGTTTTTACATGGAATAAAAAACGTTTCAAAGATCCAAAAGATTTTTTCAAACAGATGAAAGACCGTGGGATTTGCGTATCACCAAATGTGAAACCGGGAATCTTGCTGTTGCATCCAAAGAAGGAAGAGATGCAGGCGAAAGGAATGTTTGTAAGAGCAAGCAGATCAGAGGAGCCGGGAATTGGAACATGGTGGGGCGGAAAAGGTGTTTTTGTTGATTTTACAAAGCAGGAAACGCGAGATAACTGGAAAGCTATGTTAAAAGAGAATGTTCTGGAGTATGGGACCAGTTCTGTATGGAATGACAACTGCGAATATGACAGCATGATCGATAAAGACTGCCGTTGTGATTTTGAAGGAAAGGGAGCAACGATTGGTCAGCTGAAGTCTGTGATGTCGAATATTATGTGTCACATCACAGATGAAGCTGTGCATGAGATATTTGAAAATCAAAGACCATATATTGTTTGTCGTTCCGGTCATTGTGGAATTCAGAAATATGCACAAACATGGGCTGGTGACAATCTGACATGTTGGGAAGCATTAAAATATAATATTGCAACAATTCTGGGAATGGGACTTTCCGGAGTCGCAAACCAGGGATGTGATATCGGAGGATTTTATGGTCCGGCTCCTGAGGCGGAACTACTGGTGAGATGGATCCAGAACGGGATATTTCAGCCAAGATTTTCCATTCATTCCACAAATACGGATAATACGGTAACAGAACCATGGATGTACAGCGGCTGCAAAGAATATATCAAGAAAGCGATTGAATTCCGTTATCAGTTGATCCCATATCTGTATTCTTTGATGGAGCGTGCTCATGAAACAGGGCTGCCGATCATGGAACCTCTTTGCAGTGCATTTCAGAATGATGAGAAATGTTATGATGAAGGTGTGGATTTTATGTTTGGAGATGCGCTTCTAGTGGCAAACGTGGTAGAAAAGGGAGCAAAAACCCGCAAGGTATATCTGCCGGATGGAGAAGTATTTTACGATTTCTACACAAGAGCGCGTTATGAAGGCGGACAGACAATCGAATTCTCGGTTGATTTGAGCAGTATCCCACTTTTTGTCAGAAGTGGAGCAATCGTGCCGATGGCGTTGAATCAGATGAATAATCTGATGACGCAGGAAGCAACAGGATTGAAGATCCTTTGTGCACCGGATAAAGACAGTTCTTTCGTGATCTATGAGGATGACGGAGAGACAATGGACTATGCAAACGGCGGGTATTTAAAAACTGTTCTGGATATCAAGGCAGGAGAGCAGACGGTACTTAGCTTCCGGAATGAAGGGGAGTATGAGACTGCGGTCGAGGATATTTATCTGGATGTCATTCATCGGGAAAAAGCTCCGTACTGGGTAAAGGCAGACGGACATGAACTTCCTCATTTCCTGCACAGAAAGAAATTTGAAGCAGCACAAGAAGGTTGGTATTACAGCCAGAGTCTGAAATCTGTGCAGATCAAATATAAGAATCCGAAGAAGGATTATGAAGTGATTGTGTCATTTGAACAGTTTGACATGATCGGAATGTAAAAAGAAAGGAATGAGACGAGATGAAAAAAGCAATTTCGATGCTGCTTGTAATGGGATTGAGCGCAGGCCTTCTGGCAGGATGCGGAGCTAAGAGTGTGTCAGGCAGTGAAGAAGCAACGGCAGAGAATCCGATGGTACTGACACTGTCACATGGATTGAGTGAGACTCATACGGTACATATTGCAATGGAAGAATTTGCAGAAAAAGTAGAAGAACGTACAGACGGCAGAATCAAAGTGGAAATTTTTCCGAACGCCCAGTTGGGAAGTGAGACAGAATCTATGGAACAACTGACAGCAGGTGTCATTGCCATGACAAAGGTTGCGTCTCCGATTTTGGCAACTTATGAAGAAGGGTATAATACATTCGGACTTCCGTATATTTTTGACGATACCGAGGACTTCTATCATGTAATGGATTCTGATGAGATGCATGATTTCTTCCTTTCTACAGAGGATGAGGGATTTGTGACACTGACGTATTATACATCTGGAGCACGTTCTTTTTATACAAAAGACAAAGCAATCCGTACACCGGAAGATTTAAAAGGATTAAAAATCCGTGTACAGGATATGGAGTCCCAGACAGATATGTTGGATGTTATGGGGGGAACGCCGGTTGCAATGTCTTATGGTGATGTGTATACCTCTCTTCAGACGGGGATCATTGATGGAACAGAGAACAATGAGACGGCGCTGACAACGGGAAAACATGGAGAGATCTGTAAAGTATATTCCAAAGATGAACATGCGATGATTCCAGATGTTATGGTGATGAGCGCAAAGATATGGAATACCATCAGCCCGGAGGATCAGCAGATTATTTTGGAAGCGGCACAGGAGTCTACAGACAGCCATAAGATATTATGGGAAGAAGCGATTAATGATGCGGTCGAGGAAGCGAAGAACGAAATGGGTGTGGAATTTGTAGAGGATGTAGATAAGGATGCATTCCGTGAAGCGACCAAAGGAATGATAGAAGATTATTGCGAGCGCTATCCGGGTGTTGCAGAGCTTCTGGATATCATTGAGTCTGTAAAGTAAGGAGGGGAAACCATGCAGGCAACGTTGACAAAGATAAAAAAAGGAATGAATTTTCTGTTATCCAGAATTGCGGCAGTGCTTTTGTCTGCCATGACGCTTCTGGTATTGTATCAGGTATTTACCCGTTATGTGCTGAACAGCCCGGCGGCATTTACCGAGGAAATCGTGAGGTATCTGTTGATCTGGACTGGATTTATCGGTGCAGCTTATGCGTTCAGTACAAGACAGCATATGGCATTGGTACTTGTAAGAGACAGGTTGTCTCCAAATCGAAAGAAAGTACTGATGACAGCGATTGATGTATTGATTCTTGTATTTGCATTGTTTGTTATTATTATTGGAGGAACTAAACTGGCCCTGAGCGCGGTGAAAGAATATTCTGCACTTCTGGGAATTTCCAGAGGGCTTGTATACAGTATGGCTCCGATTTCTGGAGTGTTCATCATTCTCGCGCAGATTATTAACATCTATGAAGATGTTACCGGAAACGTGATTGAAGAAGGAGGAGTAGAGTAATGGATATTGCCGTAACGACTATACTTTTGTTCGCTGTATTTGGAATTCTTTTGTTCGTGGGATGTCCAATTTCTGTCAGTATCGTAGTTTCATCAATTGTAACGGCCTTGTCTTCTCTGTCGTGGGATCAGATTACATTTATCACCATGCAGAAAATGAACGGAGGAGTGGAGAGTTTCTCACTGTTGGCTGTACCGCTGTTTATTTTGGCAGGAAATATTATGAACAATGGTGGTATTGCACGCAGACTTGTAAACTTTGCAAAATTATTCTGCGGATGGATACCAGGATCTCTTGCCCAGGCAAATGTACTTGGAAACATGCTGTTCGGAGCTCTTTCTGGTTCCGCAGTAGCAGCTTCTTCTGCAATGGGAGGATGTATCTACCCAATTCAGAAAGAAGAAGGTTATGATCCGGCATTTGCAACGGCAGTCAATATTGCTTCTGCACCGACAGGGCTTCTCATTCCGCCGACAAGTGCATTTATCGTATATTCAACCGTAGCGGGGGGTGTATCCATTTCCGCTCTGTTTATGGCTGGTTATATTCCGGGAATTCTGATGGGGCTGGGAACAATGATTGTTGCCTTTATTTATGCGAAGAAACACAAATATCCGACAACGGGATTTGTACCGATGAAAGAAGCATTAAAGGTGACATTTGAAGCAATTCCAAGTCTGCTTCTGATTGTGATCGTAATCGGAGGTATTGTAGGCGGGATCTTTACTGCAACAGAAGGAGCCGGTGTCTGCGTACTGTACTGTTTGATTCTGTCTATTATCTATAAAAGCATTGATATGAAGTTGTTTATGAAGATTTTGCTGAACAGCGCTGCGACAAGCGGTATCATCCTGTTCCTGATCTCTGCTTCTTCTGCAATGTCATGGGTCATGGCATACTCTGGAATTCCGGCAGCGATCAGCAGTGGTTTAATGTCCATTACCGACAATAAATACATACTTCTTCTTTTAATGAATATCATTTTGTTAATTGTTGGTATGTTTATGGACATCACACCGGCAATCCTGATTTTTACACCAATCTTTTTGCCGATTGCAGAGAGTCTTGGGATGTCCTCTATCCAGTTCGGCGTAATGTTGATATTCAACATGTGTATGGGAAGTATGACACCGCCGGTAGGTTCGGTATTGTTCGTATCTTGTGGTATTAGTAAGATTACCATTGAGCAGGTGACGAAGACGTTGCTTCCGTATTCTGCAGTATTGCTTGGAATCCTGCTGGCAGTGACGTATGTTCCGGCATTGTCAATGGGAATTCCGACCTTACTGGGACTTGTATAAACTGATGAGTGAAAAAGCCTGATTACCAATCGGGCTTTTTTAAAAGTGAAAGGAGTGAAATTATGTTACTGAGAAAATTTTGCGGAATAGAGAAAACAGATAACGGATATTTGATTCATGGAGATGCAGGGGATATCAAGTTGGTATTTATGACCGATGATATCATCCGGATCCGGGTATCTTTTGATCGCAAATTCAAGGAGGCTTCTTATGCACTTGTTACAACTGCGTGGGAGGATGAGCTGGATGAACTGTTTCAAGAGGAACGCACCCGGATTCAGGCGAAAGATGTTGTATGCGAAGAAAAGGAAGATGCGCTGATATTTCATACAACTGCATTGAAACTTGTTATGAAAAAGCAGCCGATTCAGTTTCTTTGTATGATGCGGAAGGAAAGCTGATCTATAATGATCTGAAGGAGCGCGCATTTGATCAGGATCAGCTTGGAAGGGTGACACATTATTCAGAGATTCATGCGGACACAGATCATTTCTATGGATTCGGAGAAAAGACTGGGCATCTGGATAAGAAAGGACGTCATTTGAGAATGTCACCGAAGGATGCCATTGGGGCAGATCCGGAATTTGGGGAGCCGTTGTACAAACATGTTCCATTTTATATTCGTGTCAATGAAGAAAATCTTCATGCGCTGGGATTGTTTTACAATAATTCCTATGACGCTGTATTTGATATGGGAAATGAGCGAAGCGGATATTGGGACAGTTACTGTTATTATCAGGCGGATGGCGGAGATATCGACTTGTTTCTGATCAACGGTCCGAAGATGGCTTCCGTTTTGGAACGTTATACCTATCTGACCGGGCGGCAGGCAATGCCGACGAAGCAGTCTCTCGGATACACAGCTTCTACGATGTATTACGCAGAGTTGGAACAGAATTGTGACGAAGAGATTTACAAAGTCATTCAGAAACATTTTGATGAGAAGATTTATATTGATAATTTCTGGCTGGCAAGCGGATACTCTTCAGGAGAAGAAGACAACCTGCGTTACGTATTTAACTGGAATAAGAAGAGATTCCCGGACCCGGAAGGATTCTTTGAGAAGATGGAGCAGGAGATGGGCATCAATGTGATTCCGAACATGAAGCCGGGGATCCTGAAAAACCATCCTTACAGAAAAGTGTTTGAACAGTATGATGCATTTGTGAAGACACCAGACAAAGCGGAAGATTATGTAGGACGATGGTGGGGTGGTGAAGGACGATTTGTAGACTTCACGAAGAAAGCCGGACGTGATGCCTGGAAAGAATTGCTGAAGAAGAATCTGATGGCGAAAGGAATGCGGACTGTCTGGAACGATAACTGTGAGTATGATGGAGTAGAAGACAGAAATGCCTACTGCGATCATGAAGGTATGGGCGGTACTATGGCGGAATTGAAGATCATTCAGTCTAATATGATGGCATATACCGGAAAAGAGGCATTAAAAGAAGTATATCCAAAAGCGAGACCTTACATTATCAATCGTGCCGGTTATGCCGGAATCCAGCGTTACGCGCAAGTTTGGGCAGGAGACAACTTAACAGACTGGAGAACCGTGAAATTCAACATTGCTACCATTATGGGCATGGGATTGTCCGGAATGTCCAATGCAGGATGTGATATCGGTGGGTTTGCAGGACCGGCGCCGGGAGGGGAATTATTGCTTCGCTGGATCCAGAACGGTATCTTCCAGCCTAGGTTCTGTATTAATTCTGCCAACAATGACAATACCGTAACCCAGCCGTGGATGTATGAAGAAAATCTGCCGTATGTACAGGCTGCATATGCACAGCGTTATCGTATGATTCCGTATCTTTATTCCGTAATGAGAGAGTCTCATGAGAATGGAATGCCGGTGATGCGTCCGTTGTTCCTGGAGTTTCCAGAGGATGTGAAGTGTTATCGTGATCAGAATCTGACCTTTATGTTTGGACCGTCTGTGCTGGTTGCAAATGTGGTTGAAAAAGGCGCGATTACAAGGACGATTTATCTGCCGAAGGGAACGACATGGTATGATATGAATGACAATTTCAAAGCATACGAAGGAGGTCAGACAATTGAACTTCCGGTAGATTTAAGCTCAATTCCGATGTTCTTAAGAGGTTCCGCTGTCTATATGACAACGGAAGATATCCATCATATCGCAAAAGATACGATGAAAGCACTGGATTTGTTCGTAAGCTGCGAAGAGGATGCAGAATTTACATATTATGATGATGATGGATGGTCAAAAGAGTACGAGGAAGGCAATTTTGCAGAGACAAAGATAAGTGTCAAGGCAGGCGACAGAAAGCAGATCCATTTTCATAAGAATGGTTTTTATCAGGAAAGCTGGGAGAATTTGAATTTAAATGTGGTAAGTAAGGAAAAAGGCGCTTACTGGGTAAGTGTGGACGGAGAGAAGATTCCGCGCTTCTTGATCCGTGATGCCTTTGATGAAGCAGAGACAGGCTGGTATTATGATATGTCAGACCGGATTGTCAAAGTGAAGTGTAAAAAGCCGCAGAAGGATGATTTTGAAATTGTCGTAAGCTGTGAGAAGTTTGACCTGATTGGAATGGAAAATGAAATATAAGTAATGCTGCTTAAAGTTGCATAAGATGAGGGTATCGCTTGATCATTTAACTTGGGGATCGAGCGATGCCCTGTTTATATATGAAGAAAATTTAGACGGATTCTTTTGTCTTGGTGTATCAAAACTTATTCAGATTCTTTTAGTTCTGGATGTAATTTTGCAAAAATGGCATCCTCATTGTAATCAGGTGCAGATTGAACTGCAATGTTGTAGACCGGCTGAATGACAGAGATATCCTCCTCCAACATTTCTGCAATTTCAGCTAAGGGAATCTGTTTTTGTTATTTTTTTACAGACCTGAGTGATTAACCGCAGCGTGGATCCTTCTTCTTTACTTATCCTCCGTGTTTCTTGTACATCATATGCTTCAAAGCTGTCAAATAACATATCAAAATCCCTCCGTTTTATTTGATCTGTAAAGTGTTCCATTTTTCAAGCCAGCTCAAAAATTCGCCGGACGAGCGGTTTAAGATCAGTTCCTCCGGAAATTCAGCGATGCGGATCAGTTCCATTGCATGATCAAAATTTCCGATATGTCCGGTTCCGTGACTGTCACTGGACAACAGGATTGGATAGTGGAAATGTTTGCACAGGTTGAGCAGCATCATATCGTTAAAACGGGTATCGCCCCGGTAGCCGTCCGGGCGCAGTGAGCTGTCATTGAGCTCCAGAATGACATGATATTCCATTGCAGCTTCTACCAGTGCAAGGTAGTCTACCGGGAATTTTACATCATCACAATGTCCGATGATTCGTACATATGGGTTTTTCATTGCTTCTATATAAGAACGTGTATTTTCTTCCTTTGATCCGGGGCGCTTAGCAGGGAGGTGCAGGCTGGCGATCACATAATCCAGGTGCTTTAAAATTTCATCCTCAAGATCCAGTTTTCCGTGATTGTCTAAAATACTGACCTCGGCACCGTACAGCATGCGGATTCCCATCCGGTTTTTAGGTGCATAAGTAAGATTTCGGAAATATGCAGGTTTTCCGCCGCCAAGTGTGGCAGGACCATGGTCTGAAATTCCCAGCATATTTAAATGCTGTGTACGTGCAGCTTTAACCATATCTGTGATCGTGGCAGCTGAACCATGTCCGCTGGCAATTGTATGAGTATGGATATCAAATTCAAAATGTGACATGAAAAGTCCCACCTTTCCAGATTTCTGTTTCCAGTATGATGGATTTCTGCAGTTTTGTCAATGCGCTGAGGTGTGATTTTTTAACAAAAACAATAAAAACCACATAAAATAAATTGTGATTTATTTTGATTCAAAGGATAAAGACGGGAAATGATATTGTAGTTTTGTTGACTTCTGCTGTTGTGTAAAGTATAATGACGTTAACTGGATAGAGAGAGGGTTTCTTTAGAAAGTTAATACGAATATGAGAAAGGAGCAACAAGGCAGATGGGATTGTATAATTATGACAGCACTGAGATTCCAAAGTCAGACAGAATTCCGAAGCTGGTAGAAAATCTGTATGCAAAGATGCCTGAGATTGAGTCTGCAAGAGCAATTTTGATCACGGAATCTTACAGACAGACAGAGAATGAGCCGATGGTGATCCGCAGAGCAAAAGCATTTGCACACATTCTTGAGAATATTCCGATCGTCATCCGTGACCTGGAACTGATTGTGGGAAGCACAACAATCGCACCGAGAGGATGTCAGACCTATCCGGAATTTTCTTATGAATGGCTGGAAGCAGAGTTTGATACTGTGGAGACAAGAAGTGCGGATCCGTTCTATATTTCAGAAAAGACAAAGCAGGAGTTAAAAGAAGCCAATGCTTACTGGAAAGGAAAAACGACCAGCGAACTGGCCACTTCTTACATGGAACCGGAGACACTGCTGGCAATGGAACACAATATCTTCACCCTGGAAATTATTTCTACAATGGTGTGGGACATGTGACCGTAAAATACGGAGAGGTGCTTGCAATCGGATTTTCCGGAATCAAGGCAAAAGCACAGGCAGAGCTTGATAAGCTGTGTCTGGCAGATGGAGATTATCAGAAGAAGTCCCGTTTTCTGGAGGCAGTGATGATCAGCTGTGATGCAGCCATCGAATATGCCAGAAGATATGCAAGACTGGCTTTGAAAGAAGCAGAAGAATGCACAGATCCTGTCCGGAAAAGAGAATTGCTTCAGATTGCTCAGAACTGTGCAAATGTTCCGGAAAAAGGTGCCACAGGATTTTACGAAGCCTGCCAGTCTTTCTGGTTTGTGCAGCAGCTTCTGCAGATTGAGTCCAGCGGACATTCGATCTCACCGGGAAGATTTGACCAGTACATGTATCCTTATTATCAGAAGGACATGGAGAGCGGCAAGATCACAAGAGAGTTTGCGCAGGAACTGATGGATTGTATCTGGGTAAAACTCAATGATCTGAACAAGTGCAGAGATGCAGCGTCAGCGGAAGGGTTTGCAGGTTACAGTCTGTTCCAGAACCTGATTGCCGGAGGACAGAATGAAGAAGGAATTGATGTGACGAATGACCTTTCCTTTATGAGCATTCAGGCATCCATGCATGTATTTCTTCCGCAGCCGTCACTTTCTGTGCGGGTATGGAACGGAACACCACACGAATTCCTGATCAGGGCGGCAGAGTTGACAAGAACCGGAATCGGACTTCCGGCATATTACAATGACGAAGTGATCATACCGTCTCTGATGAGCAGAGGACTGACTCTGCAGGATGCAAGAGATTATAACATCATTGGATGTGTGGAACCACAGAAGTCCGGTAAGACAGAAGGATGGCATGATGCGGCGTTTTTCAATATGTGCCGTCCGCTGGAGCTGGTATTTTCGAATGGAATAGACAAAGGTGTCCGCATCGGTCCGGCAACAGGTAATGTGGAGGACATGACGACATTTGAACAGTTCTATGATGCATATAAAAAGCAGATGGATTATGCGATCCAGCTTTTGGTCAATGCTGATAATGCCATCGATATGGCGCATGCAGAACGATGTCCGCTTCCGTTTTTATCGTCCATGGTGGATGACTGCATGAAAGTCGGAAAGACAGTACAGGAAGGTGGAGCTGTCTACAACTTTACCGGTCCGCAGGGATTTGGGGTTGCCAATATGGCAGATTCCCTCTATTCGGTAAAAACGCTTGTCTATGATGAGAAGAAGATCACGATGGGAGAACTCAAAGAAGCGCTTGCAACAAATTACGGCAAGGGACTTGGAGCGGAAGATGTGGCCGCCATGACGGCTAAGATCGCGAATGAGCTTAAAGAAGCCGGAAAGACGATCGGTGAAAAAGAGGTCGCTGCAATTTTAAATACTGTAGTTGCGGCATCCGAAGCACCGGAAGTAAAGGCAAACGGGGAAAGAATCCTGAAGCTGATCGAAGAAGTGCCGAAATTCGGAAATGATATTCCGGAAGTAGATGCATTTGCAAGAGATGTTGCCTACACCTATACAGAACCTCTTCAGAATTACAAAAATCCGAGAGGCGGTTCCTTCCAGGCGGGGCTTTATCCGGTATCTGCCAATGTGCCGCTCGGTGCACAGACGGGAGCGACTCCGGATGGACGTCTGGCATATCAGCCGGTGGCCGATGGTGTGTCTCCGTCTGCAGGAAAAGATGTCAATGGTCCGACAGCGGCTGCGAACTCTGTTTCCAGACTGGATCATTACATTGCATCAAACGGTACCTTATTTAATCAGAAATTCCATCCTTCTGCACTCAGCGGAAGAAATGGACTGGAGAACTTTGTAGGGCTGATCCGTTCTTACTTTGATCAGAAGGGAAGCCATATGCAGTTTAATGTTGTCAGCAGAGAGACACTTTTGGATGCACAGAAGCATCCGGAACAGTACAAGCACCTGGTCGTACGTGTGGCAGGCTACAGCGCATTGTTCACAACACTGTCCAAGTCACTGCAGGATGACATCATCCGCAGAACAGAGCAGGGATTTTAGGATACAGGCAGAAAGGTGTGCGACATGGAAGATTACTTAAAAACAAAAGGACGGATTTTTGATATCCAGAGATATTCGATCCATGATGGTAACGGAATCCGTACGATCGTCTTTTTAAAAGGCTGTGTGCTTCACTGCAGATGGTGCTGTAATCCGGAATCTCAGTCATATGAAATCGAGACTATGATGGTACAGGGAGAGCCGAAGATCATCGGAGAGGATACCACAGTCGGCGAAGTGATGAAGACGGTGGAAAAGGACAGAACATACTACAGAAGAACCGGCGGGGGGCTGACTCTGTCCGGAGGAGAGAGCCTTTGTCAGCCGGAATTTGCAAGAGATATGCTGCGGGCTGCTCATGAGGCCGGGATCACGACAGCGATGGAAAGTATGGGATGTGCAGATTACAGTGTGATCGAGGAGATTCTTCCATATCTGGATCAGTATCTGCTGGATATCAAGCATATGAATTCGAAAAAGCATGAAGAATTTACAGGACGCGGCAATGAACTGATGCTGGAAAATGCAAAAAAAATTGCCGCTTCCGGGATGACAGAGCTCAGTATCCGGATTCCGGTTATTCCGGGATTCAATGATACACCGGAAGAAATCAGGGATATTGCAGTATTTACGAGAGAGCTTGGTCATGTAAAACGACTGCACCTGCTCCCTTATCACAGGTTGGGACAGGACAAATATGACGGTCTGAACAGACCTTATCTTATGGGTGAGGTTAAGCCGCCGGCCAATGAGAAAATGCAGATGCTCCTAAAAGTGGCAGAAGAGTTTTCAGGGGTTGAGTGTCAGATCGGAGGATAAACAGAAAAACAACAAAAACAACACCTTAAAAAGTTGACTGTTGTGGGTTTGTGTGGTAATATAAGACAAGAACCAACAAGAATCAAAAGGTTTGTTTTAAGAATCCAAGGAGGAAAAAAGGATGCAAAACGAATACGAAATCAAAAAAGAGATGTGTGAAATTGGGAAAAGAGTTTATAATCGTGGGATGGTTGCTGCAAACGACGGAAACTTCTCCGTAAGAATCAGCGAGAACGAAGTATTATGTACACCAACAGGGGTCAGCAAAGGTTTTATGACACCTGATTATATTTGTAAAGTAGACCTGGACGGAAACGTACTTCAGGCAAACAAAGGATTCAGACCTTCTTCTGAAATTAAAATGCACTTACGTGTATACAAAGAGAGACCAGACGTAAAATCAGTAGTACATGCGCATCCGCTGTATGCTACAACATTTGCAATCGCTGGTATTCCTCTGACACAGCCAATCATGCCGGAAGCAGTTATCGCTCTTGGATGTGTTCCGATCGCAAAATACGGTACACCTTCTACAGTAGAGATTCCGGATGCAGTATCTGAGCACCTGCAGTATTTCGATGCAGTTCTGCTTGAGAACCACGGAGCACTGACATACTCTGATTCTTTACTGAATGCTTATCACAAAATGGAATCTGTAGAATTCTATGCTCGTCTGTTATGGCAGACAATGCAGATTGGTGGACCACAGGAACTGAACAAAGAGCAGGTTGAAAAACTTTATGAGATCAGAAGACAGATGGGACTGAGCGGAAAACATCCTGCAAACCTGTGTCCAAATGCAAAAGCAGGAAAACCAAGCTGCCACTCATGCGGAGGCGGATGCGGTGCTGCAAAAACAGCAGAGACACCGGATGCAGATCTGGTAGCATCTATCACAAAGAAAGTTATGGATCAGTTAGGACTGAACTAATTTCAGAAAGAGGACTGCTATGAACGAACAGGATATTTCCAAAGCTGTGGAGGCAGTGCTGGGACAAATGAATGGACAGCATGCGCATCATGGGGAAGGACATGTCTGTCGGTGCAATAAGAACAAGATGACTTTAAAACTGGCAAATGCTCTGATTGAAAAAGTGAAAGCATATGCACAGAAAATGGGAGTCAATGTTGTGATTGCAGTGTCTGACCAGGCAGGTCGCCCTGTTGCAGTCCAGTGTATGGATGATGCGTACATAGCAAGCTTTGATATAGCACTTAATAAAACATTTACTTCAGCGAGCCTCAAGATGTCAACGGAAGAACTTAGTCATTTAAGCCAGCCAGGACAGTCGCTGTATGGGATCCAGTTTACCAACCAGGGTAAGATCGTGATCTTCGGAGGCGGAGAGCCGCTAAAAGCAGATGGCAAAATAATCGGAGCTTTGGGCGTAAGCGGAGGCAGTGCTGAAGAAGACACTGCGATAGCAGCCTACGGCAAAGAAATTTTCGAGGAGGTATTGGCGTGTCTGTAAATGAAAAGATGGTACAGGACATCGTGCAGGAAGTCGTGGCGAAGATGCAGATTTCTTCCGATATGTCGGGGAAAAAAGGCGTATTTTCTGACATGAACGAAGCAATCGAGGCTTCTAAGAAAGCACAGAAGATTGTAGCCAGGATGTCTATGGACCAGAGAGAGGCGATCATTTCCAAGATCAGACAGAAGATCAAAGAAAATGCTGAGATTCTTGCACGTATGGGTGTCGAGGAAACAGGCATGGGAAATGTCGGACATAAAATTTTGAAACACCAGCTGGTTGCAGAAAAGACTCCGGGAACGGAAGATATCACAACAACCGCATGGTCAGGGGACAGAGGACTTACACTGATCGAGATGGGACCGTTCGGTGTGATCGGAGCGATCACTCCATGTACGAACCCGAGTGAGACAGTACTCTGTAATACGATCGGCATGCTGGCAGGAGGAAATACCGTGGTATTTAATCCACATCCGGCAGCGATCAAAACATCTATTTATGCAGTGAATCTGTTGAATGAAGCATCTGTAGAAGTTGGCGGACCGGATAACATTGCAGTGACAGTGGAGCATCCGACAATGGAAACAAGCGATGTCATGATGAAGCACAAAGACATTCATCTGATCGCGGCAACCGGAGGTCCGGGCGTTGTGACCGCAGTTCTTTCTTCCGGTAAGAGAGGAATCGGAGCTGGTGCGGGAAACCCGCCGGCACTGGTTGATGAGACAGCAGACATCAGAAAAGCGGCAGAGGATATCGTAAACGGATGTACATTTGATAACAACCTTCCATGTATCGCAGAAAAGGAAATCGTAGCAGTTGATTCGATTGCAGATGAGCTTCTGCACTACATGGTAAATGAACAGGGATGTTATATGATTTCCAAAGAAGAGCAGGATGCTCTGACAGAAGTTGTGTTAAAAGGCGGACGTTTGAACAGAAAATGTGTAGGACGTGATGCAAAGACACTTCTTGGAATGATTGGAATCACAGTTCCGGATAACATCAGATGCATTACATTTGAAGGACCGAAGGAACATCCTCTGATTGCAGAAGAGCTGATGATGCCAATTCTTGGAGTTGTAAGAGCGAAAGATTTTGATGATGCGGTAGAACAGGCAGTATGGCTGGAACACGGCAACAGACATTCCGCTCACATTCACTCTAAGAATGTGGATAACATTACAAAATATGCAAAAGCAATCGATACAGCAATTCTTGTGAAAAACGGACCATCTTATGCAGCCCTTGGATTCGGCGGAGAAGGATATTGTACGTTTACGATCGCAAGCAGAACTGGCGAAGGACTCACAAGCGCAAGCACATTCACAAAGAGAAGACGTTGCGTAATGACAGACAGCCTGTGCATTCGTTAATGGAATGCAGACAGTTTCGTCAGGAAGTATAAATAGGAGGAAACAAACATGGAAATGAATTCAGCAAGTGTTGAAGCAGTTGTAAAACAGGTTCTGGAAAGCATGCTGGAAGGCAAATCAGCAGTAAAAGCACCTGCAGCTGCAAAAGCAAACACAGAAAGCAATGGAATTCCAAAGACAGCACATGTAGCAATGCTGACAGCTCTGGAAAATTATGAAGTAAAAGAATTCCCGATGCCGGAAGTTGGAGACGGAGATATTCTTGTAAAAGTAGAAGGATGCGGTATCTGTGGAACAGATGCTCATGAGTTTAAAAAAGATCCATTTAGCCTGATCCCGGTAGCACTCGGACACGAGGGAACCGGTGAGATTGTAAAAATGGGTAAAAATGTAAAAGTAGACAGTGCAGGAAAACCATTAAAGGTTGGAGACAAAGTTGTTACTTGTATGATCTTCAAAGACAATCCGGACATCACAATGTTCGATCTGAATAAACAGAATGTAGGTGGAGCGGATGTATATGGACTGCTTCCGGATGATGATATTCATCTGAATGGATGGTTCTCAGATTACATCCTGATTCGCGAAGGATCTACAGTATTTAATGTAAGTGATCTGGATCTGAAATCCAGAATCCTCATCGAACCATGTGCAGTACTGGTACATGCAGTAGAGAGAGCAAAGACAACAGGTATCTTAAGATTCAACAGCAGAGTTGTTGTTCAGGGATGCGGACCGATCGGTCTGATATGTATCGCAGTTCTCCGTACGATGGGTATCGAGAATATCGTAGCAGTTGACGGAGAGCAGAAGAGACTTGACTTTGCGAAGAAGATGGGCGCAGAGAAATCTGTAAACTTCAAAGATTTCCAGGGAATCGATGCACTCGCACAGGGTGTAAAAGATGCATTCGGCGGATACGCAGCAGACTTTGCATTCCAGTGTACAGGATCTCCTGTGGCACATGCAAATATCTACAAATTCATCAGAAACGGTGGAGGACTCTGTGAACTCGGATTCTTCATCAATGGTGGAGATGCAACGATCAACCCACACTTCGACCTGTGTTCAAAAGAGATCACACTGGTAGGATCCTGGGTATATACTTTAAGAGATTATGCTACAACATTTGATTTCTTAAAGAGAGCAAAAGGAATTGGACTTCCGATGGATGAGCTGATCACTCACGAATTCCCGTTAGAGGAGATCAACGAAGCTCACAGAACAAATCTTGCAATGGAAGGTCTGAAGATCGCTATTATCAACAAATAGTGACGGCCATTCCAGAGAAGGAGAATGGATATGGCAGAAGCAGTAGGCATGCTTGAAGTTTTCGGTCTGGCGACCGCCTTTGCAGCAGCGGATGCAGGATGCAAGGCAGGAAACGTCTGGCTGGAGAATTTTGATAAAAACAAACCGGGTAATGCAGATGAGCTACCGGTACCTTTGATCGTTATGATCAAGTTTCGTGGAAGTGTTTCGGATGTGCAGGCAGCCTTAGAGGCTGCAAAAGCAAAAGCAGAGCAGCTGGCAGGGGTTGTGAATGAATATGAGATCGCAAGACCTACAGAAGACACGGAGAAAATGTTAAAGATCAGTGCGTTTGATAAGGGAACACCACACAAAGTAAACGAAGAAGAGATTGAAGAGATTTAATTTTAGGAGGATTTAAAAATGGCAATGGCACAGCAGGCATTAGGAATGGTAGAAACAAGAGGACTTACAGCAGCAATCGAAGCAGCAGATGCAATGACAAAAGCAGCTGAGGTAACATTAGTAGGAACAGAAAAAATCGGATCTGGTCTGGTAACAGTTATGGTTCGCGGAGATGTTGGAGCTGTAAAAGCAGCTGTTGAAACAGGAGCAGATGCAGCAGGAAGACTTGGAGAATTAGTAGCAACACACGTAATTCCAAGACCACACAACGACGTAGAAAAAATCCTTCCAACTGTATAATTAAGGACTACAGAAAGTAAAGGAGAAGTCTCATGGGACAGTGTTATGGATTTTTTGAAATCCCGAGTGTAACAGCGGCTATCGATGCTGTCGATATTATGTGTAAAACCGCAGATGTTGAGATGATCACCTGGGAGAAAAAACTCGGCGGACGTCTTGTGACGATCATTATCCGTGGCGATGTATCCGCTGTAACACAAGCCATTGAAGCTGCCGCAGCGAATGGAATCAAAGAGCCGGTGTGTTATACGGTGATTCCAAGTCCCCATGAAGAGATCATCAAATTGATTAACAAGAGCGTCAATCGGATACGTTAGGAGGCAGCCCTTATGGCAGAGGAAAAGAAACCGGCAGAGCAGGAAAGTGCAAAGACAAACTGCAAAACCTGACCGCAAGAAAGAAAACAACTGCAGCCAAAGCGCCAGCCAAAACGGTACAGAGAGTAAGGAAGAGACGCAAAAAAAGGCAGAGCAGGCGGAAACAAAAGTAGAATTGAAGGAGGAACGAAGAATGGCACAGGAAGCATTAGGAATGGTTGAAACTAGAGGTCTTGTAGCATCTATTGAAGCAGCAGATACAATGTTAAAAGCTGCAAACGTAGTTTTGGTAGGAACAGAAAAAATCGGTTCCGGACTGGTAACAGTAATGGTTCGTGGAGACGTTGGTGCGGTGAAATCTGCAGTAGAATCTGGAGCAGAAGCAGCAGGAAGACTTGGTGAATTAGTGGCAACACACGTAATTCCAAGACCACACACAGACGTAGAAAAGATTCTTCCGGCAATCAAATAATTTTGGTTTCAAAAAATGCCCGAATCATTTCAGTCAGCGGTAACGGTTGCAAATGAGAGCATATGTGAGTGTAAAAACTCACATATGTTCTTGTGCTACAGCCGGATTTAAGGGCGGGCATGCATTGATGAGGAGAATTAATATGGACAATAATAATGTAGCTTTGATTACAAAGATGGTTCTGGAAGCTGTAGAAAAACAGAAATCTTCCGAAAAAGAACCGGGATATCTGGTTCCGGTAGGGGTATCTGCAAGACACATTCATCTGACACAGGAGCATGTGGAAGCATTATTCGGACCAGGATATCAGCTGACGAAGAAAAAAGAACTGATGGGCGGACAGTTTGCCTCCAATGAGACAGTTACAATTGTCGGTCTGAAGCTCAGAGCAATCGAAAATGTAAGAATTCTGGGACCTGTAAGAAGCAAATCTCAGGTTGAGGTTTCTGCTACAGATGCAATTAAACTTGGAGTGAAGGCTCCGATTCGGGAATCCGGTAATGTTGCAGGAAGTGCACCGATCGCAGTTGTCGGACCAAAAGGTGCGATTTATCTGAATGAAGGATGTATCATTGCAAAACGACATATTCATATGCCGCCGAAAGACGCAATGGCAGCCGGAGTGCATGACGGGGATGTGGTATCCGTGCAGGCGGAGAATGAAAGAGGCACTGTTTTCAATCATGTACAGATCCGTGTGGATGACAGCTTTACGCTGGAGATGCATATCGATACTGATGAAGCGAATGCAGCGAAGATTGCGACTGGACAGACTGTAAGAATTATAAAATAGATACTTACATTAGAAAATCGCAAGAGGAAGTGAGGAAAGTATGATAGCAGGAAAAGTAGTAGGAAGTGTTATCTCGACACGGAAATGTGAAAATTTGGTCGGCAATAAATTCATGATAGTGGATGTGCTGGATCATATGCAGACATCTGGAAAACAACTCATTGCGATTGACAAGATCGGAGCGGGAATAGGAGAGTATGTGCTGGTGGCACAGGGCAGTGCGGCACGGATTGGCTGCGGCATGAGCGATGCTCCTATTGATGCAGCGATCGTTGGAATTATTGACGATGGAACAGGACTGGAGTAGTGAAATTATGGATATGAAAGAATTAAGCAGCATATTGCAGCAAAACGGAATTGTTGGTGCAGGTGGTGCAGGATTCCCGACTTATGCGAAACTGGATCAGCGTGCAGAAACAATTATCCTGAACTGTGCAGAATGTGAGCCACTACTGAGATTACATAGACAGTTATTGGAAAAATATGCGCGTGAGATTGTGGATACATTTCACCTGGTAGGCCAGGCTGTAGGCGCAAAAGAAGTCATTATCGGAATCAAAAAAGCATATAAGCAGACAATTGAGGCAGTCGAGAGTGTAATCGGAGAATATCCGGAAGTCAGACTGGGACTGCTGGATGAAGTATATCCAGCAGGTGATGAGGTTGTTCTGATTTACGAAGTGACAGGAAAGGTCGTACGTCCGGGAGGACTTCCGATCGAGAGCGGCGTTGCGGTATTCAACGTTGAGACGATCTACAACGTATGGCGCGCTATGAATCAGCAGACTCCTGTTGTAGATAAACTGGTATCCGTTGTTGCCGAGGTAGAGCATCCGGTGACAGTTCGTGTACCGATTGGAACTACAATCGAGGAAGTCGTGGCACTTGCAGGCGGAACAACTGTAAAAGATCCGGTATATTTTATCGGAGGACCGATGATGGGATTCATCGGAAGCGGTTCGCAGCCGGTTACGAAAACAACCAATGCGGTACTGGTATTGCCGCAGGATCATTATCTCGTAAAGAGAAAAAGAAGCAAATCTTCCATTGACATGAAACGTGCGGCTGCATGCTGCTGTCAGTGTTCAATGTGTACAGATTTATGTCCAAGACATCTGCTTGGACACCCGATTCAGCCACACTTGTTTATGCGTGCGGCAACATGCAAAGACGTTCAGCAGCCGAATATCTTTATCAATACATTCTTCTGCTGTTCATGTGGTGTCTGTGAGTTATATTCCTGTCCGCAGGAGCTTTCTCCTAGAACACTGATGCTGGAATACAAAAACGGACTTCGTGCGAACGGACTTCGTGCGCCGGAAGTGACAGCAGTACCGGTAGGAGAAGAAAGATCTTACAGAAGAGTTCCGATGGAACGTCTGATGTCAAGACTGGACTTGACAAAATATAACAAAGAAGCTCCGCTGGATGAATCCGTGATCCCTGTAAAACGAGTGAAGATCATGTTGAGCCAGCATATCGGAGCGCCTGCTTCCTGTGTTGTAAAACCGGGAGATATGGTAGTCAAAGGACAGATGATCGCAGAACCGGCAAAGGGCTTAAGTGTTGGAATCCACGCTTCCGTCAATGGTCTGGTAAGCGAAGTAAATGAGAAATATGTAGTCATAGAGACACAGGAAGGACGTGCAGATAATGAGTAAGGCAATTGGAATGGTAGAATATAAGACTACTTCAGCAGGTGTCGTAGCGGCAGATTCTATGGTAAAAACTTCTGAAGTAAGCATTATCGAAGCGCAGACCGTATGTCCGGGAAAATACATTGTAATTATTACAGGAGATTTAAGTGCAGTAACTTCTGCTGTTGACAATGCAAAAACAATGCATGGAAAACATCTGATCAACAGTTTTGTACTTGGTAATCCGCATGAATCCATTTTCCCTGCAATTTATGGAGCTGCAGAAATCAAGGATGTATCAGCACTGGGTATCATTGAGTCCTATGATGCATCTTCGATCATCGTGGCAGCGGATGAAGCTGCAAAAACAGCAATCGTTGATCTGATCGAAGTACGCCTTGCAAGAGGTATGTGCGGAAAATCTTATCTGATGCTGACAGGTGAGGTTGCTGCTGTAGAAGCTGCGATCGACAGAGCAAAAGAAGCAGTATCTGACGATGGTATGTATCTGGATTCTGCAGTGATCGCACATCCGGATGCACAGATCCGCGACGCAATTTTATAATTAAGAATTCAGCCATGACAAGTATCAGAAAACAGAGGACGTCCAGATCAGAGGATCCTGTTTTCTGATATTTGTATACGGCAATAACAAAGGTTTTGAGACAGAATTTATCAGGAGGCAACACGATGCTGGCAATTGAAAGACGTAATGAAATTCTGGAAAAACTACAGACCGACCGAAGGGTAGTCGTGAGTGAGTTAAGCCAGATTTATGAAGTGTCAGAAGAGACGATTCGAAGAGATCTGGATAAGCTTGTGAATGATGGCTACGCAATCAAGAGCTACGGCGGTGCTGTGATCAATGAGAATATGAATATAGATCTGCCTTTCAATATCAGAAAGAACCGCAATGTGATCGGAAAACAACGGATTGCAGAGCTGGTGGCAAAGATCGTACAGGATGGAGACAGCATTATGCTGGATGCGAGTTCTACCGCAGTTTATATTGCAAAAGGACTGAAAGATAAAAAGAATCTGACGCTGATCACCAATTCAATGGAAATTGTGATCGAGCTTTTGGATATGTCAGATTGGAGGGTATTATCTACCGGCGGAGTATCAAGAGAGGGATCGTTTGCCCTTGTGGGAACCCAGACGAACCGGATGCTTCAGTCGTATCATGCAGACAAAGCAATTATTTCGTGCAAAGGCCTGGATATGGCAGCAGGACTTACAGATTCTGATGAACTTCTTGCAGATAACAAACGAACAATGCTGGAAAATGCCAAGGAGCGCATCCTTGCAATTGACAGCAGTAAGTTTGGGGCAACAGCCTTTATGACGGTCGGAAGATTGAAAGATATTACAATGATCGTAACGGATGAAAAGCCCGAGATGAAGTGGCTGAAAGAATTCAAAAAGTTGGGGATAGAGTGTATCTATCCAGAATAGAGGAAGGACGCTATGAAGAGCTTTGATATAAAAACAAAAGTATACTTTGGGGACAATGCATTAGACCGTCTTTCAGAGATCCCATATAAAAAAGTACTGGTTATTACAGATCCGTTTCTGGCACAGAGCAGTATGATCAATCTGATCACAGATCCATTGAAAAAAGGGCATATTGAGTATGACATTTTTCAGGATGTTGTGCCGGATCCGCCGATTGAAAAAATCAGTGAAGGCGTAAAAAAATTACTGGCGTATAAACCGGAAGCAATTATCGCAGTGGGTGGGGGGTCTGCCATTGATTCTTCCAAATCAATCCGGGAATTTGCAGTGCGGATTGAGCACTACGGTGATGTAGGGTTGATCGCGATTCCGACGACAAGCGGTACGGGGTCAGAGGTGACCTCTTTTGCAGTTGTATCGGATCCGGCAGAGCAGAGAAAATATCCGCTGGTATCCAGAGATCTGACACCGGATGAGGCAATTCTGGATGCAGAACTTGTAAAGAGTGTACCGCCTGCAGTTACAGCAGATACCGGAATGGATGTATTTACCCATGCGCTTGAGGCATGTGTAAGTACAGACAGAAATGATTTTGCAACGGCACTGGCAGAAAAAGCAATTGAAATCTGCGGAGTTTTCCTGCTGAGAGCATATCTGGACGGAAGTGATACTCATGCAAGACAAAAGATGCATTCTGCATCCTGTCTGGCAGGTCTTGCATTCAATTCTGCGTCTCTGGGACTGAACCACGGAATGGCACACCAGCTTGGAGCAACATTCCATATTCCGCACGGACGCGCAAATGCGATGCTGCTGCCGCATATCATTGAGTTCAACAGTGATATCAACAAGCATAGCAAGAGTCAGGCAAAATATCTGCCTGCTGTGGAACGATATAAAACAGTAGCCAGAATTTTAGGGCTGAGCAGTTATAACACGATTATGACAGTCAGAAACCTTGTGAACTGGGTACAGTTTATGTTGAAGGAAATGGATATTCCGTTGTCTGTTTCGCAGATGGGCAAGATTTCCAAAGAAGAATATTTTGCAGAGATTGAGCGTATGGCAGAAGCAGCGCTGGCGGATGGATGTACAGCAACGAATCCGAGAGTGCCAAGCAAGGCAGATGTCATGAAGATTTATGAAAGTCTGTGGTAAAAACAGAGAGAATCATGTGAATAAAAGCATAAAACGAGCAGAGGAAAGTGGATAACTTTCTTTCTGCTCGTTTTGTGTTTCAGCCTGTTGGAAAATAATGAAATAAAAAAGGAAAAATGTGAAAGGAAAAAGGAGAGAGCCGCATGTTATACTGAAGTCAAATATGTTATTGAAAGGAGAAGCTATGAAACAAAGAAAACGAATCCTGGCGATGCTTTTAGCGGGGTGTATGGTATCTGGGGGAATGACTCCATTTGAAAGCAGCGCCAAAGAATCTGACTCTGCCGTAATTGACGTGACAGAGTACGGTGTAACACCGGACAGTGGTCAGGACTGCGCAGAAGGAATTCAGGCAGCATTGGATGAGGCAAAGAAATTGTCTGATGAAGGCAAAAATGTAGTACTGGATTTTCCGACAGGAAGATATGATATCTATCCGGATCGGGCAGAAGAGCGAGAGCTGTATATTTCAAATACAGTTGGGGCAAATCAGGATCACAAGATGAAAAAAATCGGAATCCTGTTGGAGGACATGGACAATGTGACAGTGGATGGAAATGATTCCCTGTTTATGTTTCATGGAAAGATGACAACAGTGGCAGCGATTGACTGCAAAAACGTAAAGTTTGAAGAATTTCAGGTGGATTTCCAGACTCCGACGGTTGTAGATATTACGGTGGAGTCTGTGGACGGAAATTCTGCAATCGTATATGTGCCGGAGTGCTATAACTACAGTGTAGAGGGGAATACTGTAAAGTGGATCAGTGATTCCAGTCCATATACAGGGCAGCCATACTGGACGGATACGAATAAGATGGATTATACGCAGAGATTTGATACCACAACAGGACTGACATATCGTGGAAGTACAGGAAATAATCCTGTATTTGATGGAGCAGCTTCAATAGAAGATTTGGGAAATCATCGTATTAAGTTTACATATAATAATAAGAGTGACGAAGTCAGACCAGGAATGTGTTTCCAGATCAGACGGACCGTCCGCGATCATGCGGGAATGTTTTTCTGGAAAAGTAAGGATGTTGTGTTAGAGGATTTAGATGTTCATTTCCTGCATGGCTTTGGAATGGTAGGACAGTCCAGTGAGAATCTGACACTGCATGACGTAGATCTGGAAGCTCCGAAAGAAAGCGGAAGGACAACAGCAGGTTATGCAGATTTTCTTCAGGTATCTGGATGTAAAGGAAAAGTAGAAGTCAGTGACTGTACTTTTTCCAATCCACATGACGATCCGATCAACGTACATGGTACCTTTTTACAGGTTACAGAAATTTTAGGTGAAAATAAAATCAAGGTGACATATCAGCACCGTGAGACAGCAGGTTTCCCGAACTTTTTCGAGGGGGATCAGATTGAATTTATGACGAAAGGGAATATGATCCCGGTAGAGGATTCTGTTGCCACAGTAACTAAAGTGGACGGACCGGACGGAAAAGGCGGAAATATGGGAGACGGATCTGGAAGTCTGACGGATATCATTCTGACGCTGGACAAGCCGATTCCGGAGGAAGTAAAGGTTAATCAGCATGTGGTGGAAAAATATCACCTATACACCGGAAGTATCGATTCATGATAATATTTTCAAAGAGACTCCGACAAGAGGAATTCTTGTGACGACCAGAAAACCGATCGTGATTGAAAATAATACATTCGATGGAATGGGAATGGCAGGAATCTATATTTCCAATGATGCACAAGGCTGGTATGAGTCAGGTCCGACAAGAGATGTGACGATCCGAAACAATACATTTACCAGAGGAAAAGCACAGGCAATTTATGTGGATCCGACAAATCCGAATGTATCGACAACGCAGACGGTACATGAAAATATGACGATTGAAGGAAATACATTCTATCTGGAAAACCAGAGTGTACTGGATGCAAAAAGTGTCAAGGATCTGACCTTTAAAAACAATAAGATCTATCGTCAGGATCCATCAGTGACATTGACTGCAAGTGCCGAGAATACACAGCTTGCTGTGGGAGAATCTGAAAAAATTTCTGTGGAGACAAATGGAACGAAACAGGATAAGAATTTGTATAAGTTCAACGGATGTAAAAATGTCGTACTTGAAAATAATAGTTATGACGGCGGTATGAATCTGAAAGCAGAGATTCAGAATATGGATGCATCTGAAATCAAGCTCAAAGGGGATCATATTGCCATCAACGGCGGCGGAAATATGACAGAGACAGCAGGAGATATCTATTATGTTTCCAGCGATGAGAATATTCTGAAAGTTTCAGATACAGGAATTGTGACGGCAGTCGGAGAAGGAACTGCATCTATTCGTACTTTTGCAGTATCAGGCGGCAGAAAATACGAAGGAAATACCATTGAATTTACAGTCAGCGGAAGTGTGGAAGGTGTGCTTCCGACAGGATTGGAGATTGATGCAGAAAAAGAACAGATTTCGGTAGGTGAGACTTTAGCATTTACCGCAAAAGCACTGGGTAAAGAAGGCGTAAATCAGCAGGTTACGTGGAAGGTGCTGACTCCGGATACAGGTGCAGAGTCTGATCTGGCAACAATCGATGATAAGGGAATGCTGACAGCAAAAAAAGCAGGTCTGGTAGAAGTTTCCGCAAGATCTGTCAATGGAATCGAAGCCCATAAACTTCTGACAATCACAGAGACGGGATATGAGCTTCCGGGCAACTTTACAGTGGTCAATAAAGATGCAGAGCACCTTTCCATTCCGGAAGAAGGAAAGGTGAAAATTACCGTACAAAATGGTGGATTGTGGGATACACAGAATCCACATAACGTTGTAGTTGGAGAGTTTGGCAAGGATTTGGAGAATGTAACTGCAACAGTCAAAGTAGATGGTAAGACAGCGAACAATTACGATGAGGCAGGTCTGATCTTTTATAAAGATAATGACAATTATGTGGCGGTTGAAAGAAAACATGGGAATGGAACGCCACAGATTCATTTGGTGACAGAAAAAGACAGAAAGCCAGATGAAAGTCATAAAAAAGCGGATATAAATGAAACGGAAGTTTACTACAAACTGGAGAAAAAGGGAAATGACATTACCGGATTCTACAGTACAGATGGTGCAACCTGGACAGAAGTAGGAAAGGTGACAAACGATAAAATTGGAAAAGACTTCAAGATTGGATTTGTTGCAGGAAGCGGAAGCCAGAACAGCAGCACACCGTTCGTATTTTCAGAACTGAAAGTAAATGATGAAACAAAGCCGAATCACACAGAAGGCACAGCCGGCAACGGTGGAAAGTGCATCACTGAAATATGATGCAAAAGAACATAAAGCTGACTGCAGATTATAAACTGTCTGATGAGAATGCATCTGCAATGGTAAAATGGGCAGTTTCTGATACAGAAAATGGAAATTATTCTGTAAAAGAGGGCACAGCAGAGAATCCGACATATGCGACAAGGGCAATGAAGGATAAATATGTAAAAGCTGTCGTAATTCCGAAAAATGCAGCAGGTATGGCTGGGGAGATGAAATGGACAGACCCGGTTCATGTGACAGGAGAAGGCATTGATGCAGAGATGGATAAACTGCCGTCGTCCAATGCAAGCTTAAAAACAGCAGAGATCACAGGGTTGCAGAATGGATTTACATTTGAAAGCGGAACATATTTCTATCATACAACAGCTGCAACATCTGAAAAGGAAGTACAGTTCAGATTTGCAGCAGAAGATGAAAATGCAGATCTGCAGATTTATGTAAATGGAAAGCCGGCTGAATCAAATGAAGGAACAGCAGTACTTACAAGTGGAAGAAATCTGATTGAAGTGAATGTGACAGCAGCAGATCAGATCACAACCAGGAACTATCGGTTTACGATTAGCCGAGTAGGTGATAACAATACACAGTTAAAGGCATTGACAGTCAATGACACTCCGATTACGCTGGAAGAAGGCAAGTATGAGTATACACAGGAAATGGGAGATGTCAAAGAAGCAGTTGTAAAAGCAGAAGCAGCCAGCGGCTCTTCGCGTGTGGACATTTCCTGCAATGGAAGTTCTGCACAGGATGGAAAGGTATCACTTAAACCGGGAAAGAATATCGTCAATATCCTCGTATATCCGGAGACGAGTGCAATGCCGTGCCGTTATACATTGAACCTGAAAGTGCCGAAAACGGATAATGCAAACCTGGAAGTTCTGGAATTTGGAGACAATGTTCGTCTGAATGAACGATTTACTCCGGATACAGTGAAATATACAGGAACAACTTCAGCAGAAACAGTAAATCTAATTGTAAAAGCAGAAGAGAAAGATGCAGATCTTCAGGTTTCTCTGGGAGATCAGGTGCTGACAAGCGGTGTGGGAAGTATCGAAAAAGAGTTTCATGTACAGGAAGGCGAAAACCAGATTCGTGTGAAGGTTGTTTCACCGGATGAAAAGGAAACAAAGACATATGAAATTGCATTAAAAGCGAGTGGAGATGTGTATTTGTCAGATCTTGACTGGGAATCACAGACATCAGGAGATAGCAAAAATCCGACAACAAAAGATAAGAGCTGCGGACAGAACACAATTACATTGTGGAATGGGGAAGAGGAGCAGACATTTGCAAAAGGAATCGGAAGCCATGCAAAATCTGAAATTGTGTATAACATTGCAGATCTTGGATATCAGACATTTGAAGCATATGTTGGAGTAGACCGTGAAACCAGAGCGAAACCAAACGAACCAAACATCCGTTTCAAAGTATTTGTGGATGATCAGGAGAAATTTGACAGCGGAGAGATGAAGTTTAATACGGAGATGAAAGCGGTAAGCGTGGATATCCAGAATGCTTCAAAATTGAAACTGGTGATGGAAGGCGTTGCGAATACATGGAGTGCGCATGGTGACTGGGCAGATGCAAAACTCAAAAAAGGTTTTGTAACATCCGGTGAATATTTTGTGACAGCAAGATCCAATGATGAGAACATGGGAACGGTTTCCATGGATAAGAAAATGGAATTTACAAAGCAGGAGAAAATGCACAGCTTACAGCAACTGCAAAGGAAGGATTTGCGTTTGTAAACTGGACCGATGCAGCCGGAAAAGAAGTGAGTAAAGAGAATATATACTCATTTGAAGTGACAAAGGACGCTGAATTGACTGCGAACTTTAAGGCAGTAGCAGAGACCTTCACATTGAAGGCAGCAGCGAATGCAGAAGAAATGGGAATCGTGAGTGTAGAACCACAGCAGGATTCCTATGAAGCAGGAACTGAGGTAACAGTCAAAGCAGAAGCGAAGGAAGGATTCCGCTTTGTAAACTGGACAAAGACCGGAACAGAGGAAGAAGTCAGCACAGAAGCAGCATACAAGTTTGCAATCACAGAAAATACAGATCTGACTGCAAACTTTGTGAAAGAAGAAGTGCCAGAAGAAATCTTCCATGTAACGATCAAAGCCAATGACAATACAATGGGAACTGTAACCATTGATTCAGCAGACGGAAGCTACAAAAAAGGAGAAAAAGCAGAAGTTATCGCAGTGGCAAACGAAGGATTCCGTTTTGTAAACTGGACCGATGCAGAAGGAAACGTGATCAGTGAGTCCAATCCATATGTATTTGAGGTGACAAAGGATCTGGATCTGACTGCAAACTTTGAAAAGATCCCTGCAGAAAAATATACATTCTCTGTTGCAGCAAATGATGAGAAGATGGGAAGCGTTGCAGTAGAACCGCAGCAGGATACCTATGAGGCAGGAACCGAGATCAAGGTGAGTGCAGTGCCGGCATCCGAGGATTATGAATTCGTAGGATTCACAAAGAAAGGAACCCAGGAGATTGTCAGCAAGGAGAATCCGTACGTATTCCAGATCCAGGAAAATATGGAACTGACTGCAAACTTTAAAGAAGTAGAGCATTCCTACCTGATCTATGTAGAGTCACCGGATCCGCAGATGGGAACGGTCACAATGGATCCTGCAAATGAAGGAAACATCTACAAAGAGGGAACAGAGATCACGGTGAAAGCAGAGCCGAAGGATGGATATGAGTTTACCCAGTGGCTGGAAGTGACAGAAGCAGATGGAGAAGAAGTTCTGACACCAGTAGAAGGCGCTCAGGCAGAATACAAATTTCATGCAGAGTCAGACCGTGTACTGCGTGCCGAGTTTAGACTGGCTCCGGTTCCGGAAACATACTACCGTGTTGTGGTACAGTCCAATGATGAGAACATGGGAAGGGTTTCCATGGATAAAGAGGATGGCACATACAAAGAGGGTGCGACAGCATCTGTGAAGGCAGAAGCCAAAGAAAGATTTGAATTTGTGGGCTGGAAAGAAAAAGGACAGACCGAATATGTATCGAAGGATGCAGAATATCAGTTTAAAGTGACAAAGAACATCGAGCTGACCGGAGAATTCAAAGCCGTGGAAGTGCCGCATATTCCGAGTG
>ENA-OQKD01000004-OQKD01000004.1-human-gut-metagenome-genome-assembly--contig:-NODE-4-length-60848-cov-3.679913_pt1 | contig 60848 bp, 55 predicted proteins | sample MGYA00242775_ERZ504792 | MGnify/ENA primary metagenome ERZ504792 (study PRJEB26092, sample SAMD00036401) | human gut metagenome | host: Homo sapiens | study: EMG produced TPA metagenomics assembly of the...
TCAGAACGAAAAATTTGAGAAGACATGGTAAGCTTTATAAATGTATGCCTGGCTCTGTTATGTATAGTTCTTGTGCTGATTCTGGGAGGACTGTTGATGGAACAGAAACCAGACAAGGGAAGATAAGCAAAGGCTGGAGAAGCTGGCGGACGAAACAAGAGCAGAGGACAGGGAAAATTTACAGAAATTAGATAAAAAACAGGAAGAAACGGCAAAAGAACTTCAGCAGAAGGCGGCTCAGGAAGCGGAGGTCACAGCGACCCCTGCGCCGACTCTTTCTCCTGTGCCTTCGGAACCTGTAAAGGAAAAAACAGCAGGGATATCCTGTTGGGGAGACGATCTGCTGACTGCAGAGGATACACAGCAGTATTCCTATATGACAGTTCTTCAGAAACTTCTTCAGGAAAACGGTTATAATATTCCGGTAGTCAATAAGACTCTTCAGGGCGGAGGTACTCTGTCTATGATGAAGAGAGCCGGGGTTGATGATCAGATCATTCAGAATTTTATTTCTGAGCATCAGAAAGCAGCCAATGGCGCGCAGCTTTATGTTACAGAAACAGGAATCCGTGATTTTACGGAAGAAGACCTTACCCGTGACGATCTGGACTATATCCCTGTTATATTTATGGGATATTATGGCGGCTGGAATCATGATCCGGCTGAGCTTGCTCAGCAGCAGGAGCATATTCTGAAAACATTTTCCAACCAGGAGCAGTTTATTATAGTTGGAACCCGGCCGTTGGACGGTTCCGTGGATTCAGCTGCTCTGGACGCGGCGTTAAGTGAAAAATGGAAAGAACATTACATAAGTCTTGCTGCTGTCACCTCTTCGCCTTCTTCCACATATGAAGCGCAGGCGGCAATGGCCCGGGCGGTTTATGAGAAAATGGTGGAACTGAATTACATCAGCAAATAAAACAGGAAGTGTACAAGGATGCTGACAAAAAAAAGAAGTCGATATCGAAAAAAGAGAGCCGCATATATTCTGACAGGATGCGCAGTGCTGATCGTGGCGGCAGTCTTTGGAGCGGGAATATGGAAAAAGCAGACAGCGTCTCCGCATCTGAAAAAATCCGAAAATTCTGTATCCATGGATCAGCAGGAAGACGGCATTACATATAAGGGAAAAACTTATACTTATAACGACCATCTGAGCAATTTCCTTTTTATGGGAATTGACACCAGAGGTGAGGTGGAAAACCAGGAAACAGATAATACCGGACAGGCGGATGCGATCTTTCTGGTGTCCATGGACCGGGTGACAGAACAGATTCATGTAATTTCCATTCCCCGTGATACCATAACAGAGATAGAAGTATTTACTGTTGGAGGAAAAAGTCTTGGCAAAATGGAAAACCATATCAATCTCCAGTTTGCCCAGGGCGATGGAAAAAGAGAAAGCTGTGAACTGATGGAGGATGCGGTTTCTGACCTGTTTGGCGGAATTCATATTCAGAGTTACTGCGCGGTTAATATGGACGCAATTCCTGTAATGACAGAAATTGCCGGTAACGTGGAGGTTACGGTTCCGGATAACAGCCTGGCAGAAGTGAATCCTGAATTTACAGAAGGCGCAGAGGTTGTTCTCACAAAGGATAATGTAGAACAGTTTGTGCGCTATCGTGATATTGACCAGACTCAGAGCGCTCTGGTGCGTCAGAACAGCAAAAAAGTTTTTTGCAGGCATATATGAAAAAAGCCCAGGAAGAGTATCAGAAAGATGCCTCATTTGTTACAAGGCTTTACGACAGCCTCAGAAGTTATATGGTCACAAACATGGGAAATGACATTTTTGTAAAGTTTCTGACAGCTACTGAAAAAAATCCTCCGGTGACGCATACAGTACCGGGCGAAGGGGTTCAGGGTGATTATTATGATGAATTTCATGTGGATCAGGACGGACTTCAGGATTTGATATATTCTGTTTTTTACAAAGAAGATAAATAGCAGACATGCCATTATCTTATATAAAAATTTATATTAAAAGGAGAGACGACAATGAAAAAAACAACAAAATTTTAGCCGGAATTTTAAGCGCAGTTGTACTGATGAGCCCTGCAACCACATGGGCGGGGCCTAGTATTACAGACAAGGTAGTAGTTGTAGAAGACAGTGTTGGTAAATATATCGTAACAGATAAAATTGAAGAAGATGAAGTATTTACCACTCTGGAAACTGAAGATAAGGAAATGGCAGACCTGATCAAAGAGGTAAATGAAGGAACAAAGGATATGAAGGCTTTTACTGAAAAGTTATCTGCCGTACTGGAAACAGTAACTGATGAGGAAGCAAAAGCAGCACTTGAAAATACAATTAAAGAAATCGAGGAAAAGAATCTTGATTTCTTAACAGGCTTTATGGCCCTGGAAGCAGAAGAGGGCGTAACTGTAGAGAAGAATGCCAACGGCAAATATGATGTTACTATTCAGATCCCGATTCTGAAAGACACTCTGAAAGATGTTAATATTTTATATTATAACAAAGAGTTAAAGAGCTGGGAGATCATTGAGCCTACAGCTGTTGATTTCGAAAAACAGACAATTGAGTTTGAAGTGGAAGACTTTTCTCTGTTAGCTGTTCTTGCTAATGTTGAGAACGCAGAATAATCAGTGAACTGAAATTTTAGCCCTGGAATATTAAAATAAGAATCTCCCCGGAAATCAGATGCTTTGCATGACTGGTATGTTGTGGGAGATTCTTTTTGAATTGGGAAAATGCACAAAAATGAAAATCGTTTTTTGGATAATATTCTGATTTTACGTTTCCATTAAAATTGTACTTGTAACCAGCCGTAAAATATGATATTATTCCGTTCAAAGAAAAGGGAGTAGCGGCCATCGGATGAAAATAAGATGGTTTTCAGATGAGGTACATATTTGCGTCAGTACGGTATCAGTAAAAGATATCCGCGATATGAAGTAAGCAGCAAGACTTTTGTTTTGAGGCAGAATGAATCTGTCCGGAATGAAAGTCGTTTTCTTTCTTTCAATAAACCGCCCGGGGACATATGATTGAAATTTCAGTTTAAGGTATACCTGTATGTTCATCAGATTGGGCAGTAAGGAGGACACAGATGGAGGAATTTAACAACATGAAAAAGAAATGGTCTCCTAAAAGACCAAAGACCGGAAAGCATGCCAAAAAGGTTGTGGCAATCGTTGCCGGGGTTGCGGTTGTGGGTCTGTTTGCAACAGACTGTACCTATCAGATCCAGGAGCAGGAGCAGGCGGTTTTGTCAACCTTTGGTGTGCCGAAAGCAGTGACAGAAACAGGACTTCATTTTAAACTGCCTCTGATCCAGCAGGTACATAAGGTAAACACTACCATACAGGGATTTCCTATCGGGTATGATCAGGAGTCGAATGATGTGATCGCAGATGAAGGGATTATGATCACATCAGATTATAATTTTATTGATGTAGACTTTTTTGTGGAGTACAGGATCACGGAGCCGGTAAAATATCTTTATACGTCCCAGCAGCCGGAAGATATTCTGAAAAGTATTGCCCAGAGCTGTATCCGTACAGTGATCGCCAGCTATACGGTAGATGATGTGCTGACTACGGGAAAAAGTGAGATACAGGCAAAGATCAAAGAAATGATCATGGAAAAAATGGAAGTTCAGGATGTGGGAATCCAGCTTGTGAACATTACGATCCAGGATGCGGAGCCGCCTACACAGGAGATCATGAAAGCCTTTAAGGCTGTGGAAACAGCAAAGCAGGGCAAAGAAACTGCTGTTAATAATGCCAATAAATACAGAAACGAAAAGCTTCCTGAGGCAGAAGCCCAGGCAGACCAGATCATTCAGGATGCAGAGGCTCAGAAGCAGGTCAGAATTAATGAGGCAGAAGCTGAAGTGGCAAGATTTAACGCCATGTATGAGGAATATGTAAAAAATCCTACAGTGACAAAGCTTCGCATGGTTTTATGAGACCATGGAAGATGTACTTCCGGATATGAAGATCGTCATTGACAATGGAGACGGAACCCAGAAGGTTCTTACCCCCTTGATTCGTTTTACACGGGGAAAGCGCTGGTGAAGAAGCAGCGGAAACACAGCAGCCGGAAACCGGAGCTGAGCCGGAAAATGCTCAGAGTCAGACCACAGACGCTGCAGTACAGGGAGGTGAATGATCATGAAACGTAAAAAAGTTCTTGCTGTGGCTGCAGGTGTTGTAGTTGTATTTGCAGCTCTTACATCAGTTACAGTGACAAAACAGAATGAATATAAGCTGATCCGCCAGTTCGGAAAGGTACAGAGAGTGATTGATAAGCCGGGGATCAGTCTTCGCGTACCATTAATGGAAACAACGGCAACATTGCCAAAACAGACCCTTCTCTATGATCTTGCGCCTTCAGATGTTATCACAAGGGACAAAAAGACTATGATCACAGACAGTTATGTGATCTGGAGAATTTCAGATCCTCTGAAATTTGCCCGAACGCTGAATTCTTCAATAGAAAACGGGGAAAGCCGTATTAATACAGCAGTATATAACGCGACAAAAAATGCCATCAGCAGTATGTCCCAGGACGAGGTGATCACCAGCCGGGACGGAGAACTGGCTGATATGGTAATGGGATCTGTAGATGACAATATGGAGCAGTACGGAATAGAGGTAATGCTTTTTGATACCAAGCAGCTGGATCTGCCGGATGACAATAAGGAAGCTGTTTATGAGAGAATGATCTCAGAAAGAGATAATATAGCGGCTACTTATAAGGCTGAAGGAAGCTCAGAGGCCAAGGTGATCCGCAATACTACGGACAAAGAGGTTGCCATTCAGATTTCAGAAGCCAAGAAGCAGGCGGAAATTCTGGAAGCCCAGGGTGAGCAGGAATATATGAAGATCCTTGCAGGCGCTTATGGCGAAGAAGGAAGAAGTGATTTTTATTCCTTTGTACGCAGCCTGGATGCGCTGAAAAACTCTATGAAGGGCGAGGACAAAACAGTGATCCTTTCTCCGGATTCGCCAATTGCGCAGATTTTTCAGGGGAATGCGGGAAGCGTGGAGTAATTTGCAAAAGCGTTTATAAAAAGACACACAGAAGATTGTTTATTTTACTGTAATAAATAATGAAATTTTTATGGAGACACAGCAGGCGCCGGAACGTGGAAACAGGAAGGCGCCTGTTGTGTTATTGTTTACTTTACGGAGAATATTACCTGTGTATATTCATCCGGCTGCGGAGAATATTATTTGGTGAATTATTTTGGAAAAAAATAAAAAAGTACTTGCAATCTCCGTACATTGATGCTAAGATAAAATGCGAACGCGCTATGAGTGCGTCTATAACTGCAGATTCAAGCCTAAATTACGAGAGGAGGATTTCCAGTGAAAGTAAGATCATCTGTAAAGCCGATCTGCGAGAAATGCAAGATCATTAAAAGAAAAGGATCTATCAGAGTTATCTGTGAAAATCCAAAACACAAACAGCGCCAGGGTTAATGACGGCAGTTTGTGAAACGTGCGGCTGCAGTTTGATACACCCGGAAGGGTTGTTCGGACTGTTTGTATAATTGATTTATCAAAGCATGTATTGCCTAATACCGAGAGGCAACAGCAGCGCAAAGCTGCAATTTCGGAAAGGCTGTCTTACGCCAAAGACGGCTGGGTGTTTTACCGAGGCACCCCAATTAGGAAACTAAAAACAGAAAGCAGACTTTCAGGTATGCCCCATTTCACCTTGCCATTCGGCAAGTGGTATACGACAGAAGCGCTTTCAAAAAAGAAGATGGAGGAAACAGTACATGGCTCGTATAGCTGGTGTAGACTTACCAAGAGAAAAACGTATTGAAATCGGCCTTACCTATATTTATGGTATCGGCAGACCGAGCGCAGACAAAATTCTTGCGCAGGCAAATGTAAATCCTGACACACGTGTCAGAGATCTGACAGATGAAGAAGTAAAGAGAATCAGCGCTGTCATTGATGAGACAATGATGGTAGAAGGTGATCTTCGCCGTGAAATCGCTCTTAATATCAAGAGACTGCAGGAAATCGGATGCTACAGAGGAATCCGTCATCGTAAAGGACTTCCGGTTCGTGGTCAGAAGACTAAGACAAATGCAAGAACTCGCAAGGGTCCGAAGAGAACAGTAGCAAACAAGAAAAAATAAAACACTTAACAAATGCAGGCTGATAAGCGCAGCATGAGTTTGGTAAGCATTTTGTTCGAAAGAACTTGATGAATCCCGGCGTAAGCGAAGGATGAATTCAGTGAATCGAACTTCCTTAATAAAGATATAAGTAACTTAAGAATATTACAAACAAGGAAAGTGTAGGTTAGTTTTAAAATGGCAAAAGCAACCAAAAAACGACAACAAAACGTCGTGTCAAGAAAAACGTTGAACACGGACAGGCACACATTCAGTCTTCTTTTAACAACACAATCGTTACACTGACTGACAATGAAGGAAACGCTCTTTCATGGGCAAGTGCCGGCGGTCTGGGATTTAGAGGTTCAAGGAAATCTACTCCTTATGCAGCACAGATGGCAGCAGAGACTGCAACAAAAGCTGCTTTGATCCATGGATTAAAAACTGTTGATGTTATGGTTAAAGGACCGGGTTCAGGACGTGAAGCTGCAATCCGTGCACTTCAGGCATGCGGTCTTGAAGTAACAAGTATCCGTGACGTAACACCGGTTCCGCACAACGGATGCCGTCCACCAAAACGCAGAAGAGTCTAATTGAGGAGGTAGCTTGAAATGGCAGTAAACAGAGTGCCCGTTCTGAAAAGATGCAGATCTCTTGGTCTGGATCCAATCTATTTAGGAATTGATAAAAAATCTACAAGACAGTTAAAACGTGCAAACAGAAAGATCTCTGAGTACGGTTTACAGTTAAGAGAAAAACAGAAAGCAAAATTCATTTACGGAGTTCTTGAGAAACCTTTCCGTAACTACTACAAAAAAGCCGACAGAATGCCGGGCCAGGCAGGTGAGAACCTGATGGTTATGCTTGAGTCAAGACTTGACAACGTAATCTTCCGTATGGGATTTGCAAGAACAAGACGTGAGGCTCGTCAGATCGTTGACCACAAGCACGTACTTGTAAACGGCAAATGTGTAAACATTCCGTCTTACCTTGTAAAAGCCGGAGATACAGTTGAGATCAAAGAAAAATGCAAAGGTTCCGAAAGATACAAAGGAATCCTGGAAGTAACAGGCGGAAGACTTGTTCCGGAGTGGCTTGATGTAAATCAGGATGCTCTTTGCGGAACTGTAAAAGAACTTCCAAACAGAGAAGTAATTGATGTACCTGTAGACGAGATGCTTATCGTCGAGCTGTACTCTAAGTAAAGCATAGAGGTTAAGGTGCAACTGAGCTTTTATGCGGTCCCCAAACGAAGCTTAGGCGGAGTTTGGGGATACTATATTAAAAGTATGACGCAGCTTTCCAGAAGGAGGGAGCCTTATAGTGTTTGATTTTAATAAACCAAAAATCGAAATTACCGAAATATCCGAAGATAAGAAATTTGGCAGATTCGTAGTGGAACCGCTGGAAAGAGGTTATGGTACTACTCTTGGCAATTCTCTCAGAAGAATTATGCTGTCTTCCCTCCCGGGAGCAGCTGTAAGCCAGGTGAAAATTGACGGCGTACTGCATGAATTCAGTTCTATTCCGGGTGTGAAAGAAGACGTTTCAGAGATCATTATGAATCTGAAGAGTCTTGCAATTAAAAATAACAGCTCTGATAACGAGCCAAAAACTGCATACATTGAGTGTGAAGGAAAAGGTGTTGTAACAGCAGCTGATATTCAGACTGATCAGGATCTTGAAATCATGAATCCGGATCAGGTCATCGCCACACTGAATGGTGGTAAGGACTGCAGACTTGCAATGGAGCTTACCATTACAAGAGGACGTGGATATGTAAGCGCTGATAAAGGCAAAACTGATGATATGCCTATCGGTGTGATCGCTGTAGATGCAATTTACACACCGGTTGACAGAGTAAACATGGTTGTGGAGAACACCCGTGTAGGTCAGGTGACAGACTATGATAAACTGACTCTGGATGTATTTACAAACGGTACTCTTGATCCGGATGAGGCAGTCAGCCTTGCAGCAAAAGTATTAAGTGAGCATTTAAGCCTGTTCATTGATCTTTCTGAGAATGCAAAAACCGCTGAGGTTATGATCGAGAAAGAGGACAATGAGAAGGAAAAAGTTCTGGAAATGAGCATTGATGAGCTTGAGCTTTCTGTTCGTTCCTATAACTGTCTGAAACGGGCTGGAATCAATACTGTAGAAGAGCTGTGCAACAGAACATCTGAGGATATGATGAAGGTTCGTAACCTTGGCCGCAAGTCACTGGAAGAGGTACTTGCAAAGCTGAAGGAACTGGGCCTGCAGCTTCAGCCTACAGAGGAATAGAATACACTCATTTTATGAATATTACCGCGGGGAGCCAAAGCATCAGGGCAGTAAGACCGAACAAGCATGTCCCGGTGTCCCGCAGATGGAGGAAAATAACATGGCAAAATATAGAAAATTAAGCAGAACATCTGACCAGAGAAAAGCTCTGTTAAGAAACCAGGTAACAAATCTTCTGTACCACGGAAAGATCGTTACAACTGAAGCAAAAGCAAAAGAGATCCGCAAGATCGCAGAAGGTCTTATTGCTATGGCTGTTCGCGAGAAAGACAACTTTGAGACAGTTACTGTAACTGCAAAGGTTGCCCGCAAAGACGCTGAAGGCAAGAGAGTAAAAGAAGTTGTAGATGGTAAGAAGAAAACCGTATACGATGAAGTTCAGAAAGAGATCACAAAAGATGCTCCTTCCAGACTTCACGCTCGTCGTCAGATGGCAAAAGTTTTCTATCCTGTAAAAGAAGTACCGGCTAAAGGTGCTGGCAGAAAGAAAAACACAAAAGACATCGACATGGTTAAGAAAATGTTCGATGAGATCGCTCCAAAATACGTTGGACGTAACGGCGGTTACACAAGAATCGTTAAGATCGGACCACGTAAGGGCGATGCTGCAATGGAAGTACTTATTGAGTTAGTATAATTCAGTATCTCAAAGGGGATATCTGCTCAGGCAGGTATCTCCTTTTTTTACCAGAAAGCTCAGTACGTAACGTACTGCTTTTCTGGTAAATAAAAATATACTGCACAGATACTTTATCCCGCATATTTCAGGATTTTGTCATATACATGCCAAAACACCTGGCGGGACAGCGACCTGTGAACATCTGCGAACAAAGTTTCTGTTGATAAATGGATGGAAGTATCGTACAATCATAAGCACAGGAACCTGACCGGACAGAAGCTTCTGTAAGATTTACGACAAAACTGAGAATTTTTCAGACGGATCCCTCGTGGATATACAGTCGGAAAATGCTGTATGGGATTTGCAGGATTCATCAGGAGATTTTCAGAAAAAGCTGGGACATCAGATAAAAAACTGAGTATGTAAACCAGTTTTGTGTGTATAGATCCGGATACAGGGGACATGATAAGAAAAAATACAGAGGATATCAGATACATGAATATAAGAAGAATTGCAGCAGTATGGGCGGCAAAAGCTGCCGGTTTTATCTGCAAAAAAATGGGAAGACAGGGCGTTACCTGGGCCGGAAAGATTGCACTGAAGATCTATCCGCCTGTTCTGAGAGAGCTGGCATCAGAGGTGCGAAGGGATATTTTTGTGGTCTGCGGTACAAACGGAAAAACGACTACCAACAATATGCTTTGCGCAGCTTTGGAAGCAGAGGGCCAGAAAGTAATCTGTAACCATACAGGATCCAATATGCTGAACGGAGTTGTGGCAGCTTTTGTTCTGGGCGCAAAGCTGAATGGTCATATGGATGCAGATTATGCCTGCATTGAGGCAGACGAAGCTTCCACAAAATACATTTTTCCGGAGATCAGACCGGACTATATGGTAATGACAAATCTTTTCCGGGATCAGCTTGACCGGTATGGAGAAATTGATATTACCATGAACATTCTGGAAACTATGATAAAAACAGTTCCGGATATGAAGGTGATCGTTAATGGGGACGATGCACTTTCTGCATACCTTGCCATGGACAGCGGCAATCCATGTGTATTCTACGGAATCAGCCAGCCTGTTATGAAAAATGACACCAATGAGATTCGGGAAGGCCGTTTCTGCAAAAAATGTGGAGAAAAGCTTCAGTACAGTTTTTATCACTACAGCCAGCTTGGCGATTATTCCTGCCCGAAATGCGGATTTAAAAGACCGGAACCTGATTTTGACGCAGAGGATGTACAGGTAGGAGACCGGCTTTCATTCCGGGTGGAAAACAGACTTATCTCAGCCAATTACAAAGGCTTTTATAATGTGTACAATATTCTGGCTGCTTATGCGGGTGTGCGCACGGCAGGCTTTTCGGCAGAGCATTTTACAGATATGCTGAAAAAATTTAATCCGGAGAACGGGCGCATGGAACAGTTTCGTATTCAGGGTACAGGAGTGACTCTGAATCTTGCCAAGAACCCGGCTGGTTTTAACCAGAATATTTCTGCTGTTATGCAGGATACAGCGCCAAAGGATGTGGTCATTGCCATTAACGACAATGCTCAGGACGGAATTGATATTTCCTGGCTGTGGGATGTGGATTTTGACCTTTTCGGAGGAGAAAGTATCAGGAGCATTACAGTCAGCGGGATCCGCTGTCAGGATATGCGTCTGCGTCTGAAATATGTGGATATTCCCTCTGTACTGGAGCCGGATGTGGAAAAAGCCATCAGAGACAGAGTTAAGGACGGCACAGGAAATCTCTATGTACTTGTAAACTATACGGCACTTTTTGCCACCAGAAATATACTGAAAAAACTGGAGGGAGAGCAGAAATGAAACTGACTATTGGACATTTATATCCGGATCTGCTGAATCTCTATGGTGACAGGGGAAATATCCAGTGTCTTATGAAACGGTGTCAGTGGAGAGGGATCGAGGCAGAGACAATTTCCTTTGAGCTGAATGATACCATTGATTTTTCCAGATTGGATATCGTGCTTCTGGGCGGAGGTTCAGACAGGGAGCAGATGCTTGTCTGCGAAAAGCTCAGAGAGATTCAGGGAGATTTTAAGGCATATGTGGAAAACAACGGAGTTGTGATCGCTATCTGCGGAGGATATCAGCTTCTTGGAAATTATTATAAAACCGACCAGGGAATGCTCAAAGGTCTTGAGCTTGTGGACATGCATACAGAACAGCAGGAAGGACGTCTGATCAGCAATATTGTCCTCAAAAGCGATCTGTTTGACATGCCGGTAGTGGGATTTGAAAACCATGGAGGCCGGACTTTTATCGGAAACAATCAGCCTCTTGGAAAGGTTCTTTATGGATCAGGAAATGACGGACAGACAGGATATGAGGGCGTAGTCTACAAAAATGTGATCGGAACCTATCTTCACGGCCCCCTTCTTCCAAAGAATCCTCAGCTTGCAGACTGGCTGATCACTCAGGCCCTCAGGCGGAAATACGGAGAGGATCTGGAACTGGAACCGTTGGATGACACCCAGGAAAAGGAAGCCAATGATTATATTTACAGAAGGTTTGTGAAATAATGCTTGCAATCAAAAAAAACTGACGTTATAATGAAGCCATGGAACGGAACAGAAACCGTTTCATAAGTTTCAGAAACAGACTTGAAAGGAGTAACAGCTATGCAGAAATATGTATGTGAGCCATGCGGATATGTATATGACCCGGAAATCGGCGATCCGGACAGCGGAATCGAGCCGGGTACAGCATTTGAAGATATTCCGGAGGATTGGGTTTGCCCGATCTGTGGAGTAGGCAAGGATGAATTTGTACCGGAAGACTAAATAACCGGACGGAAGGGTGCCGAAAGCAGGCTGCTTTTGACACCTTTCTTTTTATACATGGATGTTTCAGCAGAAAAGCGTAAGACTTTTGCAGAAGAATATAAGGAATTCTGAACAGAAAGGAAGCCAGCATGAAGAAAAAGACAGCAGTTATTTTTATAGGATTTTTTATGACTTTGGGAGCTCTGTCAGGATGCGGCGGAAATGATGCCACAGAAGCTGCCAGCGAGAGTGCCCAGACAGAGGATGAGGGAACCGGAGAAGACGAGGAAATGCAGGAAGCCCGGGAGGAAGAACAGGAGCAGAAAGAGAAGGAAGAAAAGAAAGCCGAAAAGGAAGCGGAGAAGGCTTCAAAAGAAGATAAAAAAGAAACTGAGAAGAAATCCGAAGCAGAGGATTCCGAAAATAAAAAAGAGGCTCAGGAGGAAACTGAGACAGAAAGTGTGAAGATCGCGGTTCTTCTTCCTGATCAGGAAGAATGGTCAGATGATGCTCAGGCTCTTGAGGCGGATCTGGCAGAGGACGGATACGAGCCTTTACTGGCCTATGCTGAGGGAGACGCTTCCAGACAGGTATCTCAGATACAGGAAATGCTGGAACAGCAGGTAGCTGCTTTTATTATCACTCCGGTAGACGCTTATGGACTGACGGATGTGCTGGCAGAAGTAAAAGAGGCAGAGATCCCGGTATTTTCCTATGATGATCTTATTATGGATACCAATGCGGTGAAATATTATACGACCTTCGGAGGCCGTCAGGCAGGACAGATGATCGCAGAAGAGATCATTAAAAAGGAAAACCTGAAAGAAGTGCAGGAGAAAAGGAAACCAGAACCATTGAATTTCTGATGGGTTCTCCGGACGATACAGAAGCTTTGTTCCTGTATAATGGAGTTATGGAAGGACTGCAGCCTTATCTGGATGACGGAACCCTGGTGTGCACTTCCGGTAAGATCAGCTTTGACGATACCGGAATCATCAGGTGGAGCAGAGAGCTTGCCGGTACACGGATGAGCCAGCTCCTTGAGGATTCTTATGAAGACGGAGCTGTTCCGGATATTATCTGTACAGGGTTTGATGATGCCGCTCTGGGGGCTGAAGAGACTCTGGAGACAGCGGGAATTGTTCCCGGAAGTGAGCAGTGGCCTTTGATCACAGGAGTGGGATGTAAGGAGGAAGCAGTGAGATCCGTGGCATCCGGAAAAAACTCGGTTTCAGTCTCTTTATGGATTACAGAGATCTGGCAGATAACTGCGAGCAGATGGTTCACGTTTACCTGACAGGAGAGGAGGATCCGGAGGTAAACCGATTACGAACAGTATGACAATGGTGTAAAGATCATCGGAACGTACCTCTGTGAGCCGCAGGTAATAGACGGCGATAATTATGAGCTTCTGATCGACAACGGTTATTATGAGGAAGAAGAGATAGCTCCGGAGGCTGAGGAAACCGTAACACCAGTCCCGGAGGAAAGCGTTACTCCTTCTCCGAAAGAAGACGAAGCGACTCCACAGGAAAGTGCAGCTTCCGATCGGAAGAAGACAAAGAAGCAGTAAAACAGTCTTCAGGGGAAAAAGAGGATTCTGATTTAAAAAAGGAAAAAGAGTCTGACAAGGATGAAAAGAAAGCGCCGGAAAAAGTAACCTTAAAGAAAAGTAAATCCGCTTCTGACGATAAATAAGAAAATAAAACAGCCCGGAGCTTTACCGTAAATATATGGCAAAGCTCCGGGTTGTGTATTTGTCCGGGAAAATCCGGAAAAGGTTCGGTTTTATCTGAAAGTCAGAGAATCATCGGTCATGGAATCAATAATGGCAAGTGATTCCAGGCGCACACCCATATCGCGGATACACTGACCGCCGTTCTGGAATCCCTTTTCAATTACAATTCCCGCGCCTTCAAGAACGGCTCCTGATTCTTTTACAATTTCAATCAGTCCCATCAGGGCGCATCCATTGGCAAGGAAATCATCGATCAGAAGAACATGGTCTTCCGGTCCGAGGAATTTTTTGGAAAGGATTACATCATATACTTTTTTATGTGTAAAGGATTCCACTTTGGAGCAGTACATTTCCCCGTCAAGATTCAGACTCTGCGCCTTTTTGGCAAAAATAACAGGTACATCGAAATACTGAGCTGCGATGCAGGCAATGCCGATGCCAGAGGCCTCAATGGTAAGAATCTTTGTGATCGGACAGTCTGAAAAACGTCTTTTGAATTCTTTTCCGATTTCATTGATCAGAGTAATATCCATCTGGTGATTCAGAAAACTGTCTACTTTTAAAATATTTCCTGGTTTTACAATTCCGTCTTTAAGGATACGGTCTTTTAAGAGCTGCATGACTTCTCTCCTTTGATTTAATTACATTCTTATTAGAAATTACATCTAATATACGCTATTCTCGGCGGAAGTTCAATTCTTTTCGACAAAGTTTTGCAAAAAAATTGTGGAAGTACCCACAAAAAGTTATGCTTACTTCCGTTGCATTGCCTGAAAAGGTCTGGTACAATGAAAAAAAGCCAATATAAAAAGAAAACAGAACGAAAAAACAGAAAAGAATCACTGAAACAGAAAGAGCAGGGAGAAGAGCAGCGTTTTATCTGTCGGGAAAAACACAGGGAAAATAACTGCAAAAAATACAGGAGAGGGAAGGCGTATCATGAAAGAATACGAAGTGATCTGGGAGATTTTTAACAAATGCCCGGGAAATCAGATGCGGGATGTATTTGTAGATGAGGTGCAGCTGGAAGACCCGGAAGAATATGTAAAGATAAATTTCAGGGAAAAGAAGTTTCCTATGACAAGACAGTTCTTGAAGACGGAACAGTGATTTTTGATATTCTCACCTCGGGGATAAAACAGAGATGCTCCTTTACAGAGATTTAGTAGCTGTGCTATAATGGCAGGTGGCGGCAGAACAAAGAGGACCGCAGATCAGTCCAGTAAGGCCGGGAAAGGAGCACACATGAGCGAAACAAAAGAGACACATGTGCATATCATGGAGGACGGAAGTGTGGTTGAACATTCACACGGAGCGCACGGCCATCATCACAGTCATGCGCAGACCAAGGCTGTACTTAATCGTCTTTCAAGAGCAATCGGCCATATGGAATCTATTAAGAGAATGGTAGAAGACGGACGTGACTGTTCCGAGGTTCTGATTCAGCTTTCAGCAGTGAAATCCGCAATTAATAATACAGGCAAGATCATTCTCCAGGACCACATTGAGCACTGCATAGTAGACGCTGTGGAGCATGGGGACCGGGACGCTATCAAAGAACTGGAAAAGGCAATAGACCGGTTCATCAAATAATGGAGAATCTTACTGCACAGATAGACGATAATAATATAGAAGGAGAAGTAAGATGGCAAAGGAATGTAACAGCAAAACCTGTGACAAATCAAGCTGCGAGGGATGCAGCAGCAAAGGTAAGAACATGGATCTTATGGCAGAAGCCAATTCCATGTCCAATGTAAAACATGTGATCGGTATTGTCAGCGGCAAGGGCGGCGTAGGTAAATCTTTTGTAACAGCATCTCTTGCAAACCGCATGGCAGCCAAAGGCTTTAAAGTAGGTATTCTGGACGCGGATATTACCGGTCCGTCTATTCCGAAAATGTATGGTCTGAAGGGCGCTGCCCAGGCAGACGACAATGGAATCTACCCAATGGAGACAGGAAACGGGATCAAGGTTATTTCTGTAAACCTCCTGCTTCCTACAGAGGAGACTCCTGTTATCTGGAGAGGACCGATCCTTGCAAATATGGTAAAACAGTTCTGGACCGATGTGATCTGGGGAGACTTGGATTATCTGTTTGTAGACATGCCTCCGGGAACCGGCGACGTACCGCTTACTGTATTCCAGTCACTTCCGGTTGACGGAATCGTGATCGTAAGCTCTCCGCAGGATCTTGTAAAAATGATCGTTAAAAAAGCATTTAATATGGCTGAAATGATGCATATTCCGGTACTTGGGATCGTAGAGAATTACAGCTATGTAAAATGTCCGGACTGCGGAAAGGAGATCAAAGTATTTGGTGAAAGCCATATTGATGAGATTGCGGCAGAACTTGGAGTTCCGGTACTTGGCAAAATGCCCATCGAGGCATCTTTTGCAGATTATGCGGACAAAGGAGAATTCCATCAGGTAGTAAATACTTATCTTGAAGCGGCAGATAACTGTATGCCGGTGTAAGATAAGAATTAATATAAGCTCAAAAATACTATGGCCCCTGGCCGGATCGAGAAAGGAGTCTCTCATGAGCAACGTAAGACGTGTTTATGTAGAAAAGAAACCTGCCTATGCAGTTCAGGCAAAAGAACTGAAACATGAAATCAGCAGTTACCTGGGAATCAAATCTGTTACAGGTGTAAGAGTGCTGATTCGTTATGATGTGGAGAATATTTCTGACGAGGTGTTTGAAAAAGCCTGCAGGACAGTATTTGCAGAGCCGCCGGTAGACGAGCTTTACCAGGAAAGCTTTGAAACCGCAGATAATTCCAGAATCTTTTCTGTAGAATATCTGCCAGGTCAGTTTGACCAGAGAGCAGATTCCGCAGTACAGTGTGTGCAGTTCCTGGATGAAAATTCACAGCCGATCATCCGTTCCGCTACCACCTATGTGATCGAAGGAACAGTAACCGATGAGGAATTTGAGGCTGTGAAGCACCACTGCATCAATCCGGTAGATTCCAGAGAAACAGGAATTGAGAAGCCGGAAACTCTGGTAAATGTTTTTCCGGAGCCGGAGGATGTAAAGATTTTTGACGGCTTTAAGGATATGGCGGAAAATGATCTGAAGGATCTGTACGATTCTCTTAATCTTGCAATGACATTCAGAGATTTTCAGCATATTCAGAATTATTTCAAAGGGGAAGAGAACCGTAATCCTTCCATGACAGAAATTCGTGTTCTGGATACCTACTGGTCAGATCACTGCCGTCATACTACCTTTTCTACTGAGCTTACAGATGTTAAATTTGGTGAGGGCGACTATAAAGAGCCTATCGAAAAAACATATGAGCAGTACCTGAACGACAGAGAGGTTCTTTATAAAGACCGTGACGATAAATTCATCTGTCTGATGGATCTTGCCCTGATGGCAATGAAAAAACTGAAATCTGAAGGAAAGCTTCAGGATCAGGAGGAATCTGACGAGATCAATGCCTGCAGTATTGTAGTTCCTGTAGATGTTGACGGCAAAGAAGAAGAGTGGCTGATCAACTTTAAAAATGAGACACACAACCATCCGACAGAGATCGAGCCGTTTGGCGGTGCTGCAACCTGCCTTGGCGGAGCCATCCGTGACCCGCTTTCCGGAAGAACCTATGTATATCAGGCGATGCGCGTAACAGGCGCTGCAGATCCTACAGTTTCTGTAAAAGAAACTCTGAAGGGCAAGCTTCCTCAGAAGAAACTGGTAAGAAGCGCAGCTCATGGATACAGTTCCTATGGAAACCAGATCGGTCTTGCAACAGGCTATGTAAAAGAAATCTATCATCCGGATTATGTGGCAAAACGTATGGAGATCGGCGCTGTTCTGGGCGCAGCTCCAAGACGCGCTGTTATCCGTGAAAATTCTGATCCGGGAGATATCATTATCCTTCTGGGCGGACGTACCGGCCGCGACGGAATCGGCGGTGCAACCGGTTCATCCAAGGTGCATACAGAGGCTTCTATTGAAGTGTGCGGCGCTGAGGTACAGAAAGGAAATGCTCCTACAGAACGTAAGATCCAGCGTATGTTCCGCAGAGAGGAAGTAAGCTGCATTATCAAGAAATGTAATGACTTTGGCGCCGGCGGAGTGTCTGTTGCCATCGGTGAGCTGGCAGCAGGTCTCAGAATCAATCTTGATAAGGTTCCGAAAAAATATGCGGGACTTGACGGAACAGAGATCGCTATTTCCGAGTCTCAGGAGCGTATGGCAGTTGTTGTTGATCCAAAAGATGTAGACAAGTTCCTTGGATTTGCAAATGAAGAAAACCTGGAGGCAGTTCCGGTTGCTGTTGTTACAGAAGAGCCGAGACTTGTACTTACCTGGAGAGACAAAGAAATCGTAAATATTTCCCGTGCTTTCCTTGATACAAACGGAGCGCATCAGGAAACCACAGTTGAAGTGGAAATTCCAAATAAAGAAGGATGCCTCCTTACTGACCGTCAGGAAGTAGCGGACATAAAAGAAAAATGGCTGGAAACTCTTTCTGACCTTAACGTATGCTCCCAGAAGGGGCTTGTGGAAATGTTTGACGGTTCCATCGGAGCGGGAAGCGTACTTATGCCCCACGGCGGCAAATATCAGCTGACAGAAACTCAGGCAATGGTAGCAAAGGTTCCTGTTCAGAAGGGTAATACAAACACTGTGACCATGATGAGCTATGGTTTTGATCCATATCTTTCTTCCTGGAGCCCGTATCACGGAGCTGCTTACGCAGTAACAGAATCCGTGGCAAGAATCGTGGCTACAGGCGGTGACTACAGAAAGATCCGCTTTACCTTCCAGGAATATTTCCGTCGTATGACAGAAGATCCCAAGCGCTGGAGCCAGCCTTTTGCAGCACTTCTGGGCGCTTATGCGGCACAGATGGGATTCGGTCTTCCGTCTATCGGAGGAAAGGACAGTATGTCCGGTTCCTTTAATGAGATCGATGTTCCGCCGACACTGGTTTCCTTTGCAGTAGACACCGGAAAGCTTCAGGATGTTGTGACTCCGGAGTTTAAAAAAGCAGGAAGCAGGCTTGTATGGCTTCGTGCGCCAAAGGATGCATATCAGCTTCCTGATTATGAGGGCATTATGGACCAGTACGGAAAACTTCACGAGGATATGAAGGAGGGACGCGTTCTTTCCGCATATGCTCTTGACCGTCACGGACTGGCTGCTGCAGTTGCAAAAATGGCATTTGGAAACGGCTTTGGTGTTAAGATTGAGCACAATCTTGACCCGAGAGATTTCTTTGCTCCCGGATTTGGCGATCTGGTACTTGAGGTTCCGGCTGACAAAGTGGGAAGTCTTTCCATTACCTATACAGTGATCGGCGAAGTTACAGCTGATGCTAAATTCTCTTACGGAAATGCTGAAATTTCTCTGGAAGAGGCTGTGAAGGCATGGACAGGAACTCTGGAAAAAGTATTTAAAACAGATTCCGGTGAAAATGACGGAGCTACTGCATATTTTACAGCAGCGAAGGATCATGAACAGGGAACCGTTGATGAAAACGGACTGTTCCATACAAACAGAGTTTATATTTGCAATCATAAGATTGCAAAGCCCCGTGTGTTTATTCCGGTATTCCCGGGAACAAACTGCGAGTATGACAGTACCCGCGCTTTTGAAAGAGCCGGAGCAGAGGTTGACGTGAAGGTATTTAAAAACCTGACAGCAGCCGATATCCATGATTCAGTAGAAATTTTTGAGAAAGCTATCAGCCAGGCACAGATGATCATGTTCCCGGGCGGCTTCTCAGCAGGCGATGAGCCGGACGGCTCCGCAAAATTCTTTGCAACTGCTTTCCAGAATGCAAAGATTAAAGAAGCGGTTATGAAGCTTCTCAATGAGAGAGACGGTCTTGCGCTTGGTATCTGCAATGGTTTCCAGGCTCTGATCAAGCTGGGACTTGTTCCTTACGGCGAGATCTGCGGACAGAAAGCAGATTCACCGACACTGACCTATAATACCATCGGACGCCATATTTCCAAGATGGTTTACACAAAGGTTGTAAGCAATAAATCCCCATGGCTGCAGAAAGCAAAGCTTGGCGGAGTTTACTGCAACCCTGCATCTCACGGAGAGGGACGTTTTGTTGCAAATGACGAGTGGCTTGCGAAGCTTCTGGCAAACGGACAGATCGCTACTCAGTACGTAACTGCAGACGGCGAGCTGAGCAGTTCCGAGGAATGGAACGTAAACGGCTCTTACATGAATATCGAGGGTATTACAAGTCCGGACGGACGTGTTCTTGGTAAGATGGCTCACAGTGAGCGCCGTGACAATGGTGTGGCTGTAAACATCTACGGAGAGCAGGATATCAGAATCTTCGAGTCCGGTGTAGAATATTTTAAATAAATTTTGACAGCTGATAAAGCGGCAAAATAAATACAGGGGCCCGGCTCAGTCATTCATATGCGTGACTGAGCCGGGCCCCTGTTCTGTTCACAGCTCTGATTCCGGCGCCGGAAAAAATTTACGGGAAATGATCCGTCCCATTTCTTCCGGGGATTCCTTCATTCCGGTGTCCATCCATGAGAGAATGATGCCGCACAGACCAAAAGAAATAAAAATCTGACGGTAGTATTCGCTGCTGTCTGCGGTATTGATATCGTTGAATTTCAGGATCAGACGATTTAAAAGCAGAAGGGAAAGGTTTGCCCGGATCAGAGTCTGTACAATATCCCGAATAGAATAAAAGAACTGGAAAAAACGAATGGAAAGCTCATGGGCGGAAGCGCTTTCTTTTTGGGGCTGTTTTTCGATCCATTCAGTCATCAGTTTGTCCAGCTTAAATTCAATGACATTTTCCTTTGAAGTAAAATTTCTGTAGTAGGTGATCCGGCTTACATTGGCAAGCTCTGTGATCTCCCGGACTGTAATGGATTCGATGGATTTTGTGCGGAGCAGAATAAAAAGAGCGTCTGCAATGCATTCTTTCAGAAAGTCACTGGAATTTTTTTTGCGTCCCATTGATACAATTTCCTCCGTTTTGTTTCATTTATAAGCAGGTTCATTGATTTTTCGACGGAATATGATATAGTATGTTCCACTGATACATTTGTAACATATATTTTAGAGAAACAGCGGAAACTTGTCAATCCGCTGAAGGAGGAAAACATATTATGATGATCATAACGGACTCTGCTTCTGATATAACCAGACAGGAAGCTGAGGAAATGAATATCCGTATTGTCTGGCTGAAAACAAAATTTTCTGACGGTGATTTTCCTTTGGAGACAGAAGAGGATTTTACACGTTTTTTTGAAAAGCTTGCTGCAGAAAAAGAACTGCCTGTTACAAGCCAGCCGTCACCGGAGGAATATCTGGCTCTTTATGAGGAAGCAAAGGAAAACTCAGAAGAAGTTCTTGTTATCACTCTTTCCAGCGGTCTCAGCGGAACTGTAAATGCTGCCAATGTGGCAAAGCAGATGAGCGAATATGATAAGATCCATATCATAGATTCGGAACAGGCGATCATTACTCAGCGTTTTCTGGTTCAGAGAGCTGTGGAAATGCGAGAGGCAGGAAAAACTGTTTCAGAGATTGCAGAAACCATTGAAGATTTGAAAAAACGTGTGACTGTATGCGGAATGCTGGATACTCTCACATATCTGAAAAAAGGCGGAAGGATACCGGCAGCCCTGGCTGTTCTGGGAAATATGCTTCATATTAAGCCTGTTATAGAGCTGAAGGACAAAACCCTGACCATGCTGGGAAAAGCAAGAGGAAGAAGCGGAGGGATCAAGTATCTCTGGAAAGAATTTGAATCTTATGACATAGATGAGACAGAGCCGGTGTACTTTGGTTACACCTCAGACCGTGAGCTTGGGGAAAAGTTTATGAATGATACCGTTGAAAAATACGGGCTGAAAAATTACAGACTGTATCCGGTAGGAGGAATTATCGGAACTCACGTAGGCCCTTCCTGTGCGGCTATAAGCTTTGTAAAAAAATCTGTGTAAAGCACGTTGACAAACAGAAAACCAGTGGCTATAATGAAAAAGAACTTAGTTGAATAGATTTAACACGCTGACGAGAAGAGTAAACTGTGGACTGCTGCAGAGAGAAGCGCATTTGGTGAAAGTGTTTTAACAGAAATCAGTTGAAGACCACCTCTGAGTGACCCTAATCCGGTCCGGTGATACCGTTATCATCAAAAAAAGAGGCTGAGTCCCCGGAATTATTTTATTCAGAATAAGATCCCGGTGATTTGGCAATCAGGGTGGAACCACGGGCAGAGAATCTCGTCCCTTACAGTGCGCAGGCATTGTAAGGGGCGTTTTTTATTATAAAAAGTCCCGTACAGCGGCACGGAGTAATCGACTTTTATAATAGTATAAAAGCGAAGAAAGTCCCGTACAGCGGTTGAAAATAAAAAGAAAAGGAGAAAAATCATGATCATTACTTTAAAAGACGGATCAACAAAAGAGTATGCTGAAGCAAAATCAGTTATTGAGATTGCTTCCGATATCAGTGAAGGTCTTGCACGCGTAGCATGTGCAGGTGAAGTGGACGGAGAGGTTGTAGATCTTCGTACAGTTGTTGACAGAGACTGTGAGCTGAATATCCTCACCTTTGACAGTGAGGGCGGCAAAGGAGCATTCCGTCATACCACTTCCCATATTATGGCTCAGGCTATCAAACGCCTTTTCCCTGAGGTGAAGCTTGCAATTGGACCGTCTATTGAGGATGGCTTCTATTATGATATTGACAGTGATGAGCCGATCACAGCAGAAGATCTTCCGAAGATCGAGGCTGAGATGAAAAAAAATCGTAAAAGAGAACCTGGCCATTACCAGATTTACAAAACCAAGAGCAGAGGCTATTGAATTTTTTAAAGAAAAAAACTGAACCGTATAAGGTAGAGCTTATTGAGGATCTTCCGGAAGATTCTGAGATCAGCTTCTATCAGCAGGGAGAGTTTGTGGATCTCTGCGCAGGCCCTCACCTGATGACAACAAAGCCGGTAAAAGCGTTTAAGCTTACCAGCCTTGCAGGAGCTTACTGGAGAGGCAGCGAGAAGAACAAAATGCTTACCAGAATCTACGGAACCTCCTATACCAAAAAGGCAGATCTTGAAGAGTACATCACCCGTATGGAGGAAGCAAAAAAACGTGACCACAGAAAGCTTGGAAAAGAGCTTGGCCTGTTTATGATGAAAGAAGAGGGACCGGGCTTCCCGTTCTTCCTTCCAAAGGGTATGGTTCTGAAAAATACTCTGCTTGACTACTGGAGAGAGATCCATAATAAGGCAGGATATGTGGAGATTTCCACACCGATCATGCTGAGCCGCCATCTCTGGGAGACTTCAGGCCACTGGGATCATTACAAAGAAAATATGTATACAACTGTAATTGACGAGACTGATTTTGCCATTAAGCCAATGAACTGCCCGGGAGGTATTCTTGTATACAAATCTGAACCACGTTCCTACAGAGATCTTCCTCTGAGAATGGGAGAGCTTGGACTGGTTCACCGTCACGAAAAATCCGGTCAGCTTCACGGCCTGATGCGTGTGCGCTGCTTTACTCAGGATGATGCTCATATCTTTATGACGCCGGAGCAGATCCGTGACGAGATCAAGGGCGTTGCCAGACTGATCGACAGTGTATATCAGCTTTTTGGCTTCAAATATCATGTTGAGCTGTCCACCCGTCCGGAGGACTCCATGGGAAGCGATGAGGACTGGGAGATCGCAACAGAGGGCTTAAGAGGAGCTCTTGACGATCTGGGACTTGACTATGTGGTAAATGAAGGCGACGGCGCATTCTATGGTCCGAAGATCGACTTCCATCTGGAGGATTCCATTGGAAGAACATGGCAGTGCGGTACTATTCAGCTTGACTTCCAGCTTCCGCTGCGCTTTGAATGTGAATATATCGGAGCTGACGGCGAGAAGCATCGTCCGATCATGATCCATCGTGTTGCTTTTGGTTCTATTGAAAGATTTATCGGTATTCTGATCGAGCATTTTGCAGGCGCATTCCCAACATGGCTTGCTCCTGTACAGGTAAAAGTTCTTCCGATCTCTGAGAAATATATGGATTATGCAAACAAGGTTATGAATGATCTGAAGGATGCAGGTATCCGTACAGAGATCGACGACCGTGCAGAAAAGATCGGATATAAGATCCGTGAGGCACGTCTTCAGAAGATTCCGTACATGCTTGTGGTAGGCGCAAAGGAAGAGGAAGAAGGAAAAGTTTCTGTCCGCAGCCGTTTCATGGGCGATGAAGGAGCAAAAGATCTCAATGAGTTTATTGATTCTGTAAAAGAAGAGATCAAAAACCGCGAGAACAGAAAAGTTGAAGTAACAGAATAAAAAGAACAGGACTGCTGAAATTCCGTAAAAAGGAATCAGCAGTCTTTTTACCATATGAAAAGAGCAGTATATTCTTACTGTTCATGGAAGCAGAAAAGGAAGATGGGCAATGACAAAAGAAATTCAGATCAGAGAAGTACGTATCGGAAGCGGTCAGCCGAAAATATGTGTGCCAATGACCGGAAAAGACCGGTCAGCGCTACTTGAGGAGGCAGGCAGAATCAGGGATATAAAAGCGGATCTGGCGGAATGGAGAGCTGACTTTTATGAAGGGCTTTCTCATGAGGAAAGCCTTCCGGACATGCTCAGAGAGATTAGAAATGCATTGGGAGAGATACCGCTTATTTTTACCATCCGCACTGTTTCAGAAGGCGGAAATGCGGAAATTTCTGAAAAGGAATATGAAAAATATACACTGACAGCAGCAGAAAGCGGAAATGTAGACCTGATCGATATAGAGTATTTTTCTCATGAAAATGTTTCAGAGCTGATCCGCAGGATTCAGATGACCGGAGCGAAAGTGATTGCCTCCACTCATGATTTTGAAAAAACGGATGACAGTAAAACGCTGAAAAACCGATTTATCGACATGAACGCATCCGGGGCAGACATTCTGAAAATGGCAGTGATGCCGCAGAGATTTGAAGATGTCGCTGATCTTATGCAGGTGACCAGCGAGGTCACAGAAGAGTATACAGAAAAGCCTGTGATCGCCATGTCCATGGGAAATCTGGGTTCCATGAGCCGCATTGCAGGAGAAAATTTCGGTTCTTCCGTAACCTTTGCCACAGTAGGAAAGGCCTCTGCGCCGGGACAGTTTCCGGTGGAAGAGCTTCGGATGATGATGAATGCTCTTCACAAAAAGAACGTAGAGGATTAATCAGAATTATCTCGGCTTATGTCGAACCTCAACGAGAAATTATGGGAATCTGTTTCCCGGTTTTGACAAATTACGCACCCCCTGTAACCTATAATGAACTCACTTACCAAAGTGAGGGAATGACAGGTCATAGGGGGCTTTTTTATGTATGGAGAAATATACATAGATGTTGTCTTTGTGACGAATCTTCTGATGGACTATATTGTTCTGCGGATTACAGGAAGACTTCTGAGACTCAGGACAAACCGGTGGAGATATCTGGCAGGAGCCGCGGCGGGAGCGTTTTTTTTCCTGCCTGATTCTATATCTTCCTTTTGAGAAAAATCTGCTCATGGGAATTTTTCTGCACGGCGCCTGCGCTTTTCTTATGCTCAGGATCGCTTTCTGCATCAGGAAGGGAAGTCTGCTGGCAAAAGCAATGGTCATGCTGTATCTGACTGCGTTTCTTGCAGGAGGATTCTGGGAGGCAGTGTCAGAAAACGGAATTACGCTTCCGGCATTTCTGATTTTTGCTTTTGCCACCTATATGGGCATCGGGGCGCTGGTCTGCGCGGCAGATTCTGCCAGAAGTCTGAGGAAGAATATCTACCCTGTAACCCTGAGCTATCAGGGAAAAGAACAGTCTGCTTACGGGTTTTATGATACAGGAAATCTGCTCAGTGATCCGGTAAGCGGAGAACCGGTTTCGGTTGTGAAACCTGAAATCTTGGAGACCATGCTGTCAGAGGACCTGATAGACAGACTGAAGAACCTTTACGAGAATCCGGGGGAGCTGAAAAGTACAGAGATTGCCGGACTGAAGCCCCACTATTTGTCCTGCCGTACGGTAGGACAGGCAGAAAAGCTGATGCTGGCGGTTACATTGGAGAATCTTTGTATCCATACTCCCGCAGAAGAGGTTCGCATATCAAGGCCTGTGCTGGCCCTGGCTTTTGAACCCTCCGCTTTGGGAAAGGAATACAAGGTACTGTTGAATTCCAGATTATTGCATTAGGAGGGGCATATAATTATGAACAGATCAGCAGCAGGAGTCAGTTATTACCCGTTTCAGATGATTCAGAGGATGGTTCTTTCAAGACCGAGAGAGCTGTACTACATTGGTGGAAGTGATATTCTTCCGGCACCGCTGGAGCCGCAGAGGGAAGCCTATGTCATCAGTAAGCTGGGAACAGAACAGGATAAAGAGGCAAAAGCGATTCTCATTGAGCACAATTTAAGGCTGGTGGTGTATATTGCCAAAAAATTTGACAATACAGGAGTTGGAGTGGAAGATCTGATTTCTATTGGAACCATTGGGCTTATTAAAGCAATTAATACCTTTAATCCTGTAAAAAAGATCAAGCTGGCAACCTATGCTTCGCGATGCATTGAAAATGAGATCCTGATGTATCTGCGCAGGAACAGCAAGACAAAGCTGGAGGTTTCTATTGATGAACCGCTGAATGTTGACTGGGACGGGAATGAATTGCTGCTGTCTGATATTCTGGGAACGGATGAGGACGTTATCTCCCGCAGGCTGGAGGATGAAGTGGAGATCACACTTCTGGGAAAAGCAATTAACAAGCTGACGCCCCGGGAGCAGACGATCATCCGTCTCAGATTCGGACTGAACAGTGCCGAGGGAAAGGAAAAAACTCAGAAGGAAGTGGCTGATCTTCTGGGGATTTCCCAGTCATATATTTCAAGGCTGGAAAAAAGAATTATGAAAAGACTGAAAAAGGAAATTGTAAAATATGAATAAGGTCTGTCAGTGAAGGTAAAGGTTCTACAGGACACTGTATATTTTGGGGGAATCCGTGCATACTGAAAGAAAAAGGAGAGTGTGGCATGAACGCAAATACAGAGCTTTTGAACTTTATTTATCAGAATTCACAGATGGGAGTGGATACCGTAAGGCAGCTTATGGATATTACTGAGAACGCAGATTTTCAGAAGCTTCTCAGTGAACATCTGGAGGGATACCAGAAAATCCATGAAAAGGCATGGCGGATGCTGAATGAAAATGGTTATGACGAAAAAGGCCTGAGTGCTTTTGAAAAAATCCGTACGTATCTTATGGTCAATATACAGACTATGAAGGATCATTCCGCATCCAATATAGCTGCGATGCTGATACAGGGAAGCAGTATGGGGATCACAGAAGCCGTGCAGAAGCTGAACCGGTATGAAGGAGAAACAGAGAAGGATATCAGAAAGCTGATGGAGGAACTGAAAAAGTTCGAGGAAAGAAATATTGAAGAGCTGAAGGCGTATTTGTAGACAAAAGTAAATATATATTTAGAGAGAAGTGGTTTAAGGATGTATTTACTTGAAAAAATATGTGATGGAGCTTGTGATGTCCGGGCTTCTGCTGGTGTGCTTTTTGCTTTTGTCCAGACAGGCAGCCCAGGTTTCCGGAACCATGAAAGAACAGGAAAACCGTAAGGAAATCATTGCGGTCGATCCCGGACACGGGGGAGCGGATCCGGGAATGGTGGGGCTTAACGGACTGGAGGAAAAGGAAATCAATCTGAAGATAGCCTGTAAACTGGAACGCGTACTTACAGATAAGGGGTATCAGGTGGTAATGACACGAAAGAAAGATCAGGGGCTTTATGATGCTTCTGCGCCAAATAAAAAATCTCAGGATATGCAGAGGCGGATCGCCTTTCTGGAAAATGCTTCTCCTGTGCTGACTGTCAGTATTCATCAGAACAGCTATTCTGACCCGGATGTCAGGGGACCGCAGGTCTTTTATTATGAAAGCTCCCAGGAAGGAAAAAGACTGGCACAGGAAGTTCAGGATAGTATGAACCGGAAACTGAATCCCCAAAAACCGCGTACCATAAAGGGAAATACCAGCTATTACCTTTTGAAAAGAAGTAAGGGAACACTGATCATTGCAGAATGTGGTTTCCTGACAAATCCGGAAGAGGCGGCGCTTTTGCAAAAAGAAGAGTATCAGCAGAAAGTAGCAGAGGCGGTTGCAGACGGTATAGAGTCGTACCTCAGCAGCAGGAAATAAAAAGAAATCGCTGTATCCTTTAAATTTACCAGAGGAGACGGCGATTTTTTGATTTTCAGAATCAGGATACTTTGGTATACTGTTAATGATCAAATTAACAGAAAAATAAAAACAGAGGAGTATGTATGGCTGGGATTTTGTATCTGATTCTGGGAAGTCTCTGCGGAAAAGAGCTTGCAGAGATTTTTGTAGGACAGAAGAAAAACCGGAAAAAATAACAGAATCTGGCTGGTTCTGCCAGGGGCATTTGGAGTTGGAATGCTTGCATTTGGCTGGGTAACGTATCTCATTGCCTGGGCTGCCAGCACCGCAGGAGCACACAAACCGCTGATATACGGAAACCTGCTGACAATGGCGGCAGGAGCTGTTGTTCTTTTTTGTATTTATATTCTGAGATACAGGAAAAATAAAAGGATTTTTACAGATAAAGGGCTGATCAAGGATAAAAAACTGTTTCGCAGAGAGCTGATATTTTTTTCTGTGCTGTTTGTGTTTCTTACCTGGATCATGTTCTATGTATTTTACATAAAGGACGGGATTCTGTATTCAGGATTTACCGTGTTCGGAGATTACGCGCCCCATACGGCAATGATGCGGTCTTTTTCTCTTCAGAATAATTTTCCCACCCAGTATCCCCATTTTGGAGGGCAGGATGTAAAATACCATTTTATGTTTCAGTTTCTTGTGGGCAATCTGGAGTTTCTGGGGCTTCGGCTTGATATTGCCTACAACTCTGTAAGCGTTTTTGCGCTTCTGGGATTTCTTATGGTGCTTTACAGTATTGCCAGGCGTGTGACAGGAAGCGGAAAAGCAGGAGCATTGACAGTTGTATTTTTCTTTTTCCGCAGCGCGCTGACCTTTTTTCAGTTTTTATGGGAGCATCTGAGAACAGGAGATCTGATTCAGGTACTGCAGGAAAACACTTCCTTTATCGGATATACAACAAACGAGGACTGGGGACTGTGGAATTTTAACGTATATCTGAACCAGAGACACCTTGCCTTTGGACTTCTGATCGTGGCGCTTGTTTTATGGATGTATCTGGACTGGGTGGAACAGGGATGCCGCCATAAGGAGAAAGGGCTTGTGTGGTTCAGGAACAGGCTTTTTTCAAAGGAGGCATGGAAATGCAGGTATGTGGAAAACGCGCTGGCAGCAGGCCTTCTCATCGGCATGACTTCCTTCTGGAACGGAGCGGCTGTTATTGGAGGACTTCTGATTTTAATGGGCTTTGCTGTGTGCTCAGACGGTAAGCTGGACTATCTGATCACAGCTGTTACGACCGTTGTATTTTCTGTTCTTCAGACCAGACTTTTTATGAAAGGTTCTTCTGTGGAGGCTGCCTTTCAGTGGGGATTTATTGCAGAGGATAAAAGCGCTGCAGGCGTCCTTTGGTATCTGATCCAGATGAGCGGCATCGTTTTTTGTGGGAGCGTTGGTTTTATTCTTTTTCTACAAAAAAAGGCTTCAGAGGGCAGCTCTTGTAAGCTGTCTGTTTCCACTTGTATTTGCCTTCTGCTTCTCCCTGACGCCGGATATTACTGTGAATCATAAATACATTATGATTTCCTATGCATTTCTGGCAATGTTCTGGGCAGGAGCCGTGTGCCTTCTGTTCCGGAGAAAATGGCAGAGCCGTGTTGTGGCTGTTGTACTTTCCGTGTGCCTGACAATCACAGGAATCTATGATTTTGTGATCATAGTAAGAGATAACGGACCGGGTCACAGAGTAACGGTAAATACCAACAGCAGCCTTACAGACTGGCTGGCGGAAAATCTGGACAGCCGGGATCTGATCCTGACGCCGGAATACAGTATCAGCGAAGTGACAATGGCAGGAGTAATGATGTATCTGGGCTGGCCTTATTACGCATGGTCGGCAGGATATGATACCTATGGCCGGGCGCAAAAGGCCAAGGAAATTTATACTTCCCGGGAGCCAGAGAGGGTCAAGAGCCTTGTTGGGCAGGAGGGAATCACCTATATACTTTTTGAAGAGGGCATGACTTTTGAGGGAGAAACGTGCATAGAGACTACGATTAAATCAGTATACAGGCTGGTATATCAGTCAGAAGATAGGAGAATCAGAATTTATGAAACCTGATACAATAAAAAAAGTAACAATAAGAGCAGTTCCGGCAGCAATTCTTGTGGCTGTGTCTGCATACCTTCTGAAAGGGGATGTATGGACTTTCTGGACCTGGTATCTTCTTGCAATGGTTCTGGGAATTGTGGCTATGCCTCTGACAGGAAGGCTTTTTCGGGAATTTGACGATAAGGGCTGGATGTTTTCCAAGGTTCTTGCAGTGGTTGTCACAGGATTCGGAACCTGGTTTCTCGTTGCGGTCAAACTTTTGAAATTTACTTCACTGACCTGTATCGGGGTGACTTTGGCCTGTGGGGCCGGCTGCCTTTTGCTTGGAAAAGCGCAGCATAAAAAACGGAATCGAATGTCTTCCGGTAAATCATCTGGATCTGGTGTACTGGGAGGAAATCCTGTTTTTGTTTTTTTCCTGCTGTGGACCTATCTGGCGGGCTTTCATCCTGCGGCATACGGTACAGAAAAATTTATGGATTATGGATTTATGGAAGCCATGATGCGAAGCACCACTCTTCCGGCAGTTGACCTGTGGTATTCAGAGGGAAATATCAACTATTATTATGGCGGCCAGTATTTTGCGGTATTCCTTACAAAGCTTTCCGGAACCAGTGTGGAGCTGACCTATAACCTGATGCGCACCTTTGTGGCCGGACTTGCCTTTTCCCTTCCGTTTTCTCTTGTATACCAGATGACCAGGGACAGAATGGGAAAAAGAGCAGCAGGAGCAGTGGGATGGAGAAAATACTTTCCGCAGATCACAGGCATAGTGGCAGGCGTTTCCGTATCTGCTGCCGGAAATATGCATTACGTGGTTTACGGACAGGTGCGTCCTTTTCTTCAGAAACTGACAGGACAGGAGCCGGACAGCTACTGGTTTCCTGACGCGACAAGATATATTGGTTTTAACCCGGATGTTCCGGATAAAACAATTCATGAATTTCCCTGCTATTCGTTTGTTCTGGGAGATCTTCATGCCCACGTGGTCAATATTATGTTTGTCCTTCTGTTATTGGGACTTTTATATGCCTGGATAAAAATGGTACGGAAAAAAGAACTTTGTTCTGGGACAGCCGGGGACAGGAGAGTTTTGGGGAAAACAGCTTTTCATGCCTCAGATCCTTATGGCGGCAGTGCTTCTCGGTATGTTCCACTGGACGAATTTCTGGGATTTTGTTATTTACTTTGTGGTAACAGGAGGCGTTGTACTTTTTACCAATATTGTTCTGATGAAAGGTCAGACCAAATGGATTCTTGGAGTTACGGCAGCTCAGGCAGCAGAGGTTCTGGCTGTGGGAACAGTGGTGGTTCTTCCCTTTACCCTGAATTTTGAGACAATGGTCCAGGGTGTGGCTGTGGCCCAGTATCACTCCCTTCCTCATCAGCTTTTGATTCTGTGGGGACTTCCGGTGATCCTGACTGTGATTTTTGTAATTGTTCTCCTGGTGGAAAAGCTCAGCGGCGCAAAGCATAAGACAGTCTTTCATTTTATGGAATCGCTGAAGCTTCCGGATCTTTTTGCAATGATCATGGGACTGTGCGCCATTGGACTGGTACTGATCCCGGAGCTTGTGTATGTGCGGGATATTTATGAAAATGGAAATGCCCGCGCCAATACCATGTTCAAGCTGACGTATCAGGCGTACATTATGTTTGGAATGACAATGGCTTATGTGATTTTCCGGCTGATGGTGATTTCCTACAAAAAATTTTTAAAGGCTGCGGCAGGGGTGGCTCTGCTCCTTCTTGTGTGGACCTGGGGATATTTTGGAAACAGCGTCAGCTCATGGTTTGGAAATGTGCAGGATCCCTCCCAGTATAAAGGGCTGAATGCAACTGCTTTTCTGGAAACGGACTTCCCTGAAGACGCAGCCGGAATACGATGGCTGAAAAAAAATATTACCGGATCTCCGGTGGTTCTGGAGGCAAACGGGGACAGCTATACAGAGTATGAGCGTGTATCAGCAATGACCGGCCTGCCCACAGTTCTTGGATGGTACGTCCATGAATGGCTGTGGCGCAATGATGTGGCGGATCTGAACACAAAGAGCGGAGATATTGAGCTGATCTACACCTCTCAGGATCAGGAGCAGGTAAAAGAGCTTGTGGAAAAATATGATATTTCTTATATTTTTGTGGGTTCCTGTGAGAGAAACAAATACGGAGAAAACCTGAATCATGAGCTTCTTGGCAGCCTGGGAGAGATTGTGTTCCGGGACGGAAGCTCAGCAACCTATATTGTAAAAGTCGGGTGAGCGGATAGTTTATCTAAACACAGAAAGGGACTGTCTGAACTTGAAAATATCAGGTTCGGGCAGTCTCTTTTTGTGTGTCCTGCAAAGGAAGAGGATATATCGAACTGCTTTTACTGTATTCCCAGCTGATGTGCGAAAGCCAGGAACTGTTTTTCCATATCCCGGAAGGGATGCTCTTCCAGATCAGGCACAGACTGAAGGGGTACGGTGGGATGATTTTTTTCACCCGGGAACAGAACCGGAAGTTCCGCAGAAAGAATATCGTTGTCAATCTGTTTCCACATCATATGTTCTTCAGAAGACAGGTCATTCAGATTAAATTTTTCCCAGATCACATTCATGATCATTTCTTCAATTTCAAGATAATTAGACAGATGCGCCTTTACCGGGCGGATGATGTCTGAGATATAGGCTTCGCTGGCATCGTGAAGGAGACAGGCAAGAACCATGCGTTCAGACCATCCTCTGGCCCGGGCTTCTTTTGCGCAGTTGAGGCAGTGCTGGGCTACGGAATAAAAGATCAGAGTCTGACCTCCGCCCCGGCAAAGATAACTGAGGGCGTGCGCGATATCTTCCAGACAGATATTTTTCGGCTTGATGCGCATGGGATCAAATTTTCTGCCGGTATAGGTGTTCATAATACTCATAAAAAAAGCTCCTTTCCCCGGAAATTATATATGCTCAGATTAGCATATTTCCGGGAAAGGAGCAAGGTGTCAGTGGTTAAAGTGTACGTTTTGAAATTTTTGAAGGGGCAGACTGTTCGAAAACTAAGTTAACTCGTTGTGCTAATTCGATTTAAATTTATCGAAACCTCGTAAAAGCCCAAAATGCCCCCTGAAATAAAAGGACATGATTTTGAAATCTCAGAAGATAAGTTGCTTGATTCTTCCAAGTTCACAGGTTTCATGGAAGATACTGTTTAATGCCAAACAAAGATTATATGCCAAAATTTTGTTGGCAAGTCTGGTACACAAACCCTGGAAGCTTTTGGCCAGAACTCTTTCTGCATGTAACTGTTCGCTTAGCTGGGAAAATACAGTTTCTACACGCCTTCGTAGTTGGAAGATCAATTGACGCACTGATTTCGGCCAGTTCGTTTTGCTGTTTGAACGTTTGAGTGTCATAAGGCAGATTCCCTGATCTGACATTTCCTTTGCCAGGGACTCTCCAACATACCCTTTGTCACCAAGGACTACAAGACCGGATTTACCATCCATGATATCTTTCAGTCCTTCGCGGTCATCTGTAGATGCTGGAGTAATCTCAAAAGTAGTAATGTAGCCTTCTAGTGTAATCATGACATGAACCTTGTAACCAAAATAAGTTTCTTTTTTAGAAAGGCATTTTCCGTAATCCGCTCCGTAACCACGGAAAGAGCGGCAGTAGCGCGCCCTGCCAAATTTACAGACTGCAAGCGGAAAACTGTCAATCACAAAATATTGGCTGAACGGTATGGAAAAAACAGAAATCATTTTCTGACGCAGCAACTCTGTTGTTTTGAGCAGCGCCCGTCTTGTTCTATTAAAACGGCTTCGGCTGCAAAGGTTGGGAAAAAGATGGTGGTAATTCTTTTTTACAAAAGAAAACCAAGCATTTTCCGAATCGATTCCAGCCAGCTCACCACAAATGCTTATGGTGATAATTTCCGGATCAGACAATTTGGCATCCAGAACATGTCGTCTGAAAATTACTTCAGGCGGGGCAAATTGATGATATAGGTCATCAATCACAACATAAACAGTTAAAATAAAGTCTTCAAAAGTTGCGATAAGAGTGGTATTATTATTTTGGAACTTCAACATAATGATGCCTCCTTTCAAATTTGTATGCCTACAAATAGGATAGCATATTTTGTTGAAGTTTCTTTATTTTAATTTCATCTAGCACAACGAGTTAATTTAGTAATAAATTGAAAGAAACGATTTATTTCATTCCAAAATAAAAAGCCCTATCCGTTCGGAACAGAGCATTCATAATTAATAGTTAAAAGAGATTATTTGGCAGGCATCGCGACTCCTGCGTCTTTTTTAACCCATAGGGTTCGTGGTTGGCAACGAATTTTACCACCTCAAATAATCTCTTTACTATCTTAATAATACCATCATAAATATTACCATTCATTATTCCAAGACTGTGAATTACAGCATTCATGAAGTTTTTTATACGCCATCCCAGTAGAGCAGCATTCCCGATCCATTCATCAAGTTTACTCTTGTTATTCATAGTCTTCCTCTGATGAAACATCGATTATCTGAGCTGTAGATTTATGAGCCGACAATTTCTGTACTTCATCCGTTTTCAACAGCATTTTGTCAAAATCGCTTTGATAAAGTCGATCCTGACGAACACGATATTTTTCAAATTCACTCAATGCATGCTGCTGAGCGATTTTTGCGGAAATTGTTCCGGCATCCGTTAATATCTCTTTTCTGCTCAAACGTAAAACACCTTCAAACTGCTCTGCCCAATCCTCCATTGTCATAGGCATTTCTTCTTCAGCTCTCAACTCTGCCAAGTCCAAATAAGCATTGACAATTCTCGCCATAGCCGAAAGTTCTTCCTTTGTCAGATAGTTTTTGGCAACTACCACATCAAAACGCTGAATTTTTCCATTTGGTGCGTCTTTCCATGTGGTCAGCCCCATGTTATCCTTCGCGCTGTCGGCACGTCGATATATGGTCTCTGCGGCTGTTTCTCCATGAATTGCCCAATGAAGTTGATTCTGCACTCTTGCAAAAAACTTTCTTGTTGTTTCAGCCTTGGAATCATAATCGATGCTGGTAGCGTAAATGTCCGTAATTTTCTGATAAAATCGCCGCTCCGAAAGACGAATTTCACGAATCCGCTCTAACTGTTCCCTAAAATAATCTTTCGTCAGAACCGTACCGCCATTTTTCAGCCGCTCGTCATCCATTGCAAATCCTTTTACTGTGAATTCTTCAATAATTTGATTTGCCCATTTACGGAACTGGACTGCACGGGGAGAATCCACTTTGTTCCCTACAGCAATAATCGCGCTCAAATTATAGTGATTGGTATTATAGGTTTTTCCATCAGCAGCAGTTATTCGAAATTTTCGAATAACTGAATTTTCCTCAATCTCTCCGTCCGAAAACAGTTTTTTCAGATGGTAGTTAATAGTATGAGTTTCCACATTGTAGAGCAAACCCATCATTTTTTGCGTCAGCCATACATTTTCATCGCAATAAACGGCATTTACATCACTCTCTCCTGTGGCAGTAATAAATGTCAGGTATTCCGCTGCCGAGGATCGAACAATACTGATCTCCTGTTTTTTCTTTTTCATACACCCACCTCTATTTCTGCTATAATCTCCGCAATCCCATTGCGAAGAACTTGTTCCTTTTTTGTATCAATCATGGTTTTCTTTCTCCATCCCATTTCATCAATTATTGTATCACGCAGGTATGAAAAAATCCATTGCTATAACGAAGTTGAAATAAATGCAAGCCAAATAATTAAAAGGGAAGTAAAAAGGTGATGGGATATGCGCCTCTACCTTACCAGCCATTTTTTATACGACAAATCTATGGCAAGCGCCCCAAGCGGCGCGGTAAGCACAATCGCCAGCACTGCCACTGTAAGCACAGCATCTCCACAGGCAAAGCCGAGGGAAAGAGGGATTCCGCCAATGGCGGCCTGAACCGTAGCCTTCGGTATGTAAGCCAGCATACAGAACATTTTCTCCCGTCCTGTCAGGTCTGTTCCCAGCAGACATATATACACGCCAAGCATTCTGAATACCAGCGCTCCCAGGATTACTGCAAGCGCCTGAACACCCACTTTTCCAAAATATTCAATATTTACAGTAGCTCCAACCAGAACAAATAAAAATACCTCTGCCGCTACCCAGAGTTTTCCGTATTTTACAGAAAGCCTTTTCGCAACAGCCGCCCTTTTCTTCTGCAGTCCGATGCCGATAAACATAATTGCGATCAGCGCTGAAAATGTAATTGGCGTACTGAGACGGTCTTCTATTGCTGCAAGAAGAAAAGAAACACCTAATATAATCAGCACTTTTGCAGTGTCCCGGATGTGTACTTTTTTAAAATAGTATGCAAAAAAGATACCGATCAGCAGTCCAAGCACAACGCCTGAAAATATAGAAAACGGAACATTAAGAAAGCTTGTTACGGAAGCCTTTTCACCCTGAATCATTCCTGCAAAGGTTGAAAACAGGACAATTACATATACATCATCTACAGATGCTCCTGCCAGGATTAAATGGGGTATCCGTTTTTTTGCGCCGTATCCCTCATCCATAAGCTTAACCATCCTTGGAACAACGACTGCAGGGGAAACAGCTGCCAGCACAGCCCCCATAACAGCAGCCTCCAGAACAGTCAGATCCATAACCCTTGGCGCCAGCAGTATTATTCCAAAAATTTCCAGGCTTGCAGGGACAAAACACATCAGCACTGCCGGTCTTCCGATTTTTTTCAAGCCTGACAGATCAAGTCCCAGTCCCGCTCTGGTCAGAATAATGATCAGTGCAATTTTACGTAATTCCGACGATATCCCCAGGATGCTTTCATCTAACAGATCAAGCATATATGGACCAAGAACAATGCCGGTAATCAGCATTCCCAGCAAACCTGGCAGTTTCATTTTCCGGCAGATCCAGCTCATGGACATACCAACCAGTAAAATTAATGAAATACTTAATAACATAAGCTCCTCCTCAAAAATAAATCGGACAACTCCTCTTCGAACTCCCCAAATCCTCGCGGAATACTTTTATTTGCCAAAAAGATCCGTACACAATGTACTCCTTTTTTGATAAATAACAAAAAAGCCGACACCTCTGCCTTACATTGATTGCAGAAGTCATCAGCTTTTCTAAGCGGTTTAAGTATTAATACTTAGGGAGACATTCATTCCCCAATAAAATATGATAAATTGTCTGTCTTGTATATTATAATCCACCCCTTCTTTTAAGGCAATAAAAATTCATTTCATAAATAATAATCTCAGACTTTTTCCGGCTCCTGTGAGCAACATAAGCCATATTTTGCTTACTGGAATGGAAAAAAGCAGGAATAAACACTTGGGATACCGGAGAAGTCCCAAACCGGAAACTGCCATGGCCGGACGGTGCCAGAGCAAAAGCTTCATTTACCGGAAACCGCGTATGATCAGAGAATTTGTCGAACGATTTTTCTTGTTGCCCCCTTCTTTAGATGCTATACTTTTTACAGATAGTAAAGGGAATAATACTTGATCATCTGCAGACATCATAACATCCCGTTTTGCGCAAAACAGGAGTTTTTCTTTGCTGAAATTAAATACAACAGGAGGCGATGTTATGCTGAAAATGCTGATTCGTATGGATAATCATAAAATAGAAACAGAACAGAAATATAATTCGGAAAGTATTTATTCCACTCTGAACAATGCCTTTTCCCGCATGAGATTCCAGAGAATTTCCGGTGAATCCAATACTCTGATATACTGCGATAACGAGACCGGTCAGACACATGGCAGCTTTTGCCAGATCATAAATTCTCTTAAAAAACAAAACTGGTTTATGGAGAATGTAAGTGACTGGATTCTATATCACAGTGACGTTTCCGGTAATCCGGGAGATTTCAGGGAAGAAGATCTTCTGGCCCGGTATCAGCGCAGGCGAAGTATGAATGCCTGAATTATCATGCCTGTTATTTAACCACCACCGAATATACAGGAAAAAATTGCCCGGGAGAATCCATTTTCCCGGGTGATTTTTTCCTGCAGGGTATGATTTATTGGCAGGTTTACCTGATATGCTATAAGAGAAACTGCCAGTGCCAAAACCTAAAGATCAATAGCTTTCAGTTTTACAGTTTCCTGTTTATTTGCCCTTTTGCAGGCTTTTATAAAATTTGCCCCTTCCTCTTGCCCATATCTTCCCCGTGTCCTATAATATTTTTATCAAACCTGCCCCTGAATCCGGGCGGAAAGGACTACAAATGAAATTAAATCCCTTTTGCATGTGCTGTGCAGTAAATAAACAGGAAGAAAAGATCCGGAAGTTCCCGGATATGGATAAAAAACCCGAATATATGAAAAAGGTCATGTCAATTCTTTCCAATGCCGAAGAACAGGACTGCTCTCCCAGCCTTTCTGTAGAGATCAAAAAACTCTACAGTGAATTCTGGAATTGTCCTGCCGAGGATTACACAGAAATAAAGAAAGAATTCAATCAGCTTATGCTGGATGTGGAAGCCTCTGTTGAGGAAAAAATACGTATTTCCGCAGATCCGCTGGAAACAGCGCTTCTCTATGCCCGCATTGGAAACTATATTGATTTTGCAGCTTTGGAAAATGTAAGTCAGGAAACAATGCTGAAGCTTCTGGAAAATGAAAATCACGAACCTCTGGGACAGGAGGAATACGCCAACTTCCAAAAAGATCTCTCCAGGGCTAAATCTCTTGTTTATCTTACTGATAACTGTGGTGAAATCGTACTGGACAAACTCGCCATTAAGATTTTGAAAGAAAAATATCCCCAGCTTGATATTACCGTTATTGTACGAGGATATCCTGTTGTCAATGACGCCACCATGGAGGATGCGGAAGAAATCGGACTTACTGATATCGTAAAAGTAATCGGAAACGGAAGCAATATGGGCGGAACCTGGTTTCCGGGACTCAGTAATGAAGCCCGGACTCTTCTGGAACAGGCAGATGTAATTCTGGCAAAAGGCCAGGGTAATTTTGAAACCATGAACGACTGCGGACTGAACGTTTACTATCTGTTTCTCTGTAAATGTGATCTGTTTCAGAGACGGTTCCATGCAAAAGAACTTCAGGGCATGTTCCTGAACGAACACAGATTACAGATGGAAATGGTTTAGCAAACTAACCAAAACCTCTTTGATTTTCGTCAATCTGTCAACAAACCTCTGAAATATTTGTAGGATTCTTCTCTGGTGCATTTTACTGCTTTTCGTTATACTGAGTACAGTTCGAAACAAGAGCAAAACTATATTTCACAAATATTACCTGGAGGGAAATTAAAATGGCAAGTTTATCATTAGAGCACATTAACAAAACCTATCCGAACGGCTTTGAGGCTGTTAAGGATTTCAATCTTGAAATTGAAGATAAAGAATTTATCATCTTTGTAGGACCATCCGGATGCGGAAAATCCACAACTCTTCGTATGATCGCAGGTCTTGAGGAAATTTCCGGCGGTACTCTTAAAATCGGTGACAAAGTTATGAATGATGTAGAGCCGAAGGACCGTGATATCGCAATGGTATTCCAGAACTACGCTCTGTATCCTCATATGACTGTTTATGATAATATGGCATTTGGTCTGAAGCTCCGCAAGGTTCCGAAGGAGCAGATCGACAAACAGGTTCGTGAAGCTGCAAGAATCCTTGACCTTGAGAAACTTCTTGACCGTAAACCGAAAGCTCTTTCCGGTGGTCAGAGGCAGCGTGTTGCCATGGGTCGTGCCATCGTTCGTAATCCTAAGGTATTCCTTATGGATGAGCCGCTCTCCAACCTGGATGCAAAACTTCGTGTACAGATGCGTATTGAGATCTCCAAGATCCATCAGAGACTGGGCGCTACCATCATCTACGTAACACATGACCAGACAGAGGCTATGACTCTTGGTACCAGAATCGTTGTTATGAAAGACGGTGTTGTTCAGCAGGTAGATACACCTCAGAACCTGTATCAGAAACCGGGTAACCTGTTCGTAGCAGGATTCATGGGATCTCCGCAGATGAACTTCCTTGACGCTGAGATCAAAGAAAACGGCGCTGACCTGGTTGCCAAGATCGGCAACGATGAAGTTGTTATTCCGGCAGCAAAGGCAAAAGTTCTCAAAGATAAAGGCTATGTAGGCAAAACAGTTGTTATGGGTATCCGTCCTGAGGATGTTACAGATTCCGCTGACGGCTCCATGGCTTCTATCGTTAAAGTATATGAGCTTCTGGGTGCTGAAGTATTCCTGTACTTCGATATAAATGGAACTCAGATCACAGCCCGTGTTGATCCACGTACAACTGCAAAGACAGGCGATTCAATCCATTTTGATTTTGATATGGAAAAAGCTCACTTCTTCGACAAAGAAACTGAGCTGGTTATCACAAACTGATCCAGATATGATTTCACCCCCGGAAGATTTCCGGGGGTGTTTTTTATTGCTCTGTGTCAAGTTTTAGGGTGGGATTTTTAGGAATCCTGCCCTATTACTGCATTTTGGGCCTTTATATTTCTGCCGGATTTCCCGAAACATCCGGCGTCTGTCCCGGCAGATAAACAGCCAGGATTCATAAAAAACATTCGGGCGAAAGGTTTGCCATTGATGGCTCCCGTATTTCTGTCAACATCATACCCAACTATTTTCCATGCATCAGATCTCAGTTGCTGTCTCTGTTTTTTCCCACATCATTGCTTCATAGGGTCTCAGCTTCTGCCGGGAAGGCAGATCATTATAGTTGTGGATCAAAAGCTTTGCGCCATTGTCCCGGCTCTTATCAGCGCCATCCTCAGATACAGGCACTCCCCACTCCTTTAACAGCGGACATTCCACCTCTTTATCTGTAAAATTAGCTGCCACCAGCAGTTTCCTGCCTTTCATATTCCCGCACATAAGCAAAAATATTTTCATCTTCCGGCAGCAGCAGTGTAAAATCACCTTCAACAAAAATGCTGTTTTCTTTGCGGAGCTGAATCAGCTTTTTATAATAATGAAAAACAGAGTTTTCATCATGAAGCTGGCTTCGGGCATTTATTTCTGTATAATTGGGATTCACGCCCAGCCATGGAGTTCCTGTTGTAAAGCCTGCATTTTCTGTATCATCCCACTGCATGGGAGTTCTGGCATTGTCGCGGCCCTTTGCATAGATGGACTCCATGATATCTTTCTCTGCGTACCCCTTTTCCAGACGCTCCCTGTACATGTTTCGGATCTCGATGTCCTGGTACTGCTCAATGGACTCAAAGCGCACATTTGTCATGCCAAGCTCCTCGCCCTGATATACATAGGGAGTTCCTTCCATTCCGTGAAGGATGGTTGCCAGCATTTTTGCAGATTCCACTCTGTATTCTTTGTCATTGCCCCAGCGGGATACAATCCTCGGAAGGTCGTGATTGTCCCAGAAAAGGCTGTTCCAGCCACAGCCATGAAGCTCCTTCTGCCACTTTTCCAGACATTTTTTCAGTTTTACAAAAGGAAGGGGACAGAAATCCCATTTCTCTTTTCCCGGCTCCTGATCCAGCATCATATGCTCGAACTGGAACACCATGGAAAACTCGCTGCCGTCCGGCTTACTGTAAAGCTTGGCCCTGTCAATATCTGCGCCCCAGGCCTCTCCCACTGTGATCAGATCTCCCTTCTGGAAGGTTTCTCTGCTTAACTCCTGAATAAACTCATGAAGTCTTGGACCGTTGTTGGTGATCTTAAGATCCGGCTCCTTGGCGATCTGGTCAATCACGTCCAGGCGAAAACCGCCAACACCTTTGTCCATCCACCAGAGGATCATGTCATAGATTTCTCTTCTGAGCTTTGGATTTTCCCAGTTCAGATCCGGCTGCTTTACGGAAAACTGATGAAAATAATACTGCTTTAACTCAGGCACCCACTCCCAGGCCGGACCGCCGAATACAGAATTCATATCATTTGGATAAACGCCCTCCTCGCCGTCACGCCACACATAGTAATCATGATAAGGATTGTCCTTGCTCTTTTTCGCCTCCCGGAACCACCGATGCTCATCGGAAGAATGATTCAGCACCAGATCCATAATAATACGGATATTTCTCTTTTTTGCCTCATTGATCAGCTGCTCCATATCGTCAAGATTTCCGAACATGGGATCAATATCCTGATAATCGGAAATATCATAGCCATTGTCATCCTGCGGAGATTTACATACCGGAGACAGCCAGACAGCGTCAATGCCAAGCTCCTGAAGATAGTCCAGCCTTTTTATAATCCCCTGGATATCTCCGATCCCATCCCCGTTGCTGTCCTGAAAGCTTCTGGGATAAATCTGGTAAACCACAGAATTCTGCCACCATTTTTTATTGTTCATATCCATTTCCTCCTGTTAAATCCTTCGTATGAGAGTTCCGTTTTTTGCAAGATTTCCATTCACATAACCACGGGCGAAGAGAATTTCTCCCTGTTTTTCCACTTTTATGCAATCTTCTGAACAGTTCAGAAGCACTTCTGTTTTATGATTCTGTTCATCCAGCTTAATATATTCCACACAGCGCTTTTCCTGATATGTTCCCGGAAAATGGAAATGCAGGCTTCTAAAAGAAGGTTCCTGCTTTCTCAGAGAGATCAGCTTCTTCATTTCTGCGATACGCCGTCTGTTTTCTTCTGAATCCAGTTCCTGCCAGGGCATACATCTTCTGCAGTCAGGATCGTGTCCTCCCTCCATTGCGATTTCTGTTCCATAATAAATACAGGCACTTCCCGGCATGGTAAACAGTACTGCAAGCTGCTGATAAAACATATCCAGATTATGGAAACGGTTCATCAGCCTCTCCGTGTCATGGGAATCCAATAGATTAAACAGCACGTTATTACACTGCTGCATGTACATAGTATAACAGTGATTGACCGTATATTCAAAGTCCTGTTTTGTCATTTCTTATCAATAAAAAGTCATGAATACCGCTCATTAAAGGATAATTCATTACAGAATCATACTCGTCTCCCATAAGCCACTGGCTTGCGTCATGCCAGATCTCACCAAGAAGATAAATATCCGGCTTCAGCCTTTTTAACCCGCTCTCTCATCGTTTTTTAAAAATCTGTGGGAAATCTCATTTCCAACATCAAAACGGATACCGTCAATGTCATAGTCACGGATCCAGCTTTCACAGAGATTGCAAAAATACTCCTGTACCTTTTCGTTATTGGTATTCAGCTTTGGCATTCCGTCCGCAAAGGCAAAGGAATAAAATCGTCCATCCCTGGTATCTGCCTTTTTCTTAAGGTCACTCCAGTCGTTGATCATAAACCAGTCTGCATATTCGGAAGCCTGTCCCTTTTCCTGCACGTCCAGCCAGAGCGCAAATTTAGGCCCGCAATGGTTAAATACTGCGTCCACCATCACACGGATGCCGTGATCATGGGCTTCCTTTACCAGAAAAGTAAACTCTTTTTCATCTCCAAAGGCCGGATCGATCTTTTCATAATCTGTTGTATCATATTTATGATTGGATTCTGCCTCCATAATGGGATTCAGATAAATTCCATTGATCCCCAGCTCCTTCAGATAATCCAGCTTCTGACGGATTCCGGAAAGATTCCCTCCATACCGTTCTCTGTTGGTAACCGGTCCGGTTCTCCATGGAAGGATATCCTCTGTATTTTTCTCCGGTGTTCCATTGCAGAACCTGTCAGGAAAAATCTGATACCATACCGTATCGTTCACCCATTCCGGCGTTCTGTTCAGATCTGCCGGATTCATCCAGGGAACAATAAAACACTGAAGCATCCTTCCATCCATATGAAGCTGCTCCTCTGTAAGAAAACCGTCCTCAAAATAATACCAGGTTTCTTTTTCTGTCTGAAGCTCAAAATAATATTTACATCTTTTATACTGCGGCACAAGGGTGGTTGTCCACCAGAGCTGATGCTTCAGCCGCTTTTTGTAGCAGATTTCTTCCCGTTTTCCAGTCCACTTTTCTTTTCCGCCCAGAATACCTGCATCAAACGGGTCTCCATAATGTATGAAGACCCGTTTGACGTCATAACCGGTTTTTATATTCACGATCAGCTGGTTTTCATTGTACGGATAGCTCATCTGCTCTGAAGTTTTATGATAAACTCCGGTAAATTCCATATGTTATTTCCTCGTATAAGAAGCGTATGACCACCAGAAATGATGGTTGTACGCTTATTCTTTCCATAGATTTATAGATGATAAATGTCCGGCATATTTTTTAAGGCCTGCTTCTATCCTGTCCCCGTCCGGCATCCGCCATTCCCAGTTTGGACTTCCCACAGTACCCGGAGTGTTCAGTCGTGCTTCTTTTCCCATTCCAAGAATATCAGAAAGAGGAACAATTGCGTACTCCGCTTTGCTTCTCCAGGTATATTCCAGAAGCCTGTCCTGTACAGAACCGTTTTTGATACCCTGTTTTTTCAGGAAACGGCGGAGCTTTCTTCTGGCCGGAACACTAAGCTCCTGATACCATTCTGTCAGCGTACTGTTATCGTGGGTTCCGGTATAGATGATCATGTTTTCCTCATCCGGGAAGCTGTCTGCCGCATATTTACCTGAAGTATCAAGGACAAATTCCAGAACCTTCATTCCCTTCAGATGATAATGTTCTTTTAAGGTAAGAACCTCCGGCCGGAGATCTCCCAGATCCTCTGCGATCAGTTCCACCTCCGGAAGCTTTTCTGTAAGCATGTCCAGAACTTCGTAACCGGGAGCCTCGATCCATTCCCCTTCAATGGCTGTGGGACAGGTTGCCGGAATTTTCCAGAAGGTATCAAAAGCCCGGAAATGGTCAATACGGATCATATCAAACAGTTTACTGCTGTACCCGATCCGGTCAAGCCAGAACTGATAATGATTTTTTTTCAGATAATCCCAGTCATAAATGGGATTTCCCCATCTCTGGCCTGTGGCGCTGAAATAGTCAGGAGGAACCCCTGCAATAAAAATGGGACGACCGTCTGTATCCAGAAGAAAATTGTCCTTGCCTGCCCATACATCCACAGAATCCACGCCCACATAAAAAGGCACGTCTCCCATAATTCGGATGCCGGCGTCATTGGCTGCTTTTTTTACTGCCATCCACTGACAGTAAAAAACATACTGAAGGAACATCTGGTACTGAACCTCTTCCTTCACATGAGCAGGAACCTCTGCCCCTGTTTCCGGCCAGCTCTTATCCTCGTCTTTCCACTCATTCCAGCAGCGGTTTCCGTTTTCCTTTTTTAATGCGCGGAACATTCCGTAGGTTTTTACCCAAGGCTGCTCCACAAACCTCTGATAATCCTCTGTTTCCTGAAAATTACTATACGCTTCCCGGAGATAGGGCTCCTTCCATTCCCTCACTGCCTGATAGTCCACCTTTGCCGCATCTTTGCGAAAAGCCTCCGGCAAGACTTTCAGAAGTCCCTGCTTATACAGCTCTTCCAGACTGATATAAATTTCATCTCCCGCACAGGAGGAATAAGGCTGATACGGAGAGTTTCCATAGCCTGCAGGATTCAGAGGAAGAATCTGCCAGATCTTTACTCCTGAATGTTTCAGATTTTTAATAAACCGAAAGGTGTCGGCTCCCAGCTCTCCCACTCCTGTACTGGAGGGAAGAGCTGACACCGGCATCAAAATTCCTGATTCTCTCATAATATACCTCTTTATGACAGCTTCCAGATATCGCGATTGTACTCGGCAATGGTACGGTCCGCAGAAAAGTATCCGGCCTTTGCAATGTTTACCAGAGCCTTTCTTGACCATGCTGCCTCGTCCTCATAATCTGCCAGCATTTTTTCTTTTGTCTGAATATATTCTTTTACATCCAGAAGAGCCATAAACCAGTCTTTGGAGCGGATTTCCTTATACAGTCTTTCCAGATTTTCCATATCTCCGATAGCTTCCAGCTCTTCTCCCTTAATAAAATCAACCAGCTCACGGATCAGTTTATCTTCCTGATAAAGAGTCTCCGCACTGTAGGTCCCCTCCTCGTAAAGACGGATCACATCCTCAGAACGTTTTCCGAAAATATAAATATTCTCGTCTCCTACAAGCTGATGGATCTCCACATTTGCGCCGTCCTCTGTTCCCAGCGTCACTGCGCCGTTTAGCATAAACTTCATATTTCCGGTTCCTGAGGCCTCCTTGGAAGCAAGAGAAATCTGCTCGGAAATATCGCAGGCAGGAATCAGCTTTTCTGCCTTGGTTACATTGTAGTTTTCTACCATAACGATCTTCATGTATTTATTTACATCAGGATCCTTTTCGATCAGCTCCTGCAGGCACAGGATCAGATGAATAATATCCTTGGCAATGGTATACGCCGGAGCTGCTTTTGCCCCGAAGATCATTGTCAGCGGACGTTTCGGAAGATTTCCTTTTTTGATCTCCTTATATTTGTAGATGGCATAAAGAGCGTTCATCTGCTGTCTCTTATACTCATGGAGCCGCTTGACCTGGATATCAAAAACCGCATTTGGGTCGATCTCCACATTCTGAGTCATTTTCAGATAATCTCTCAGCTCTTCCTTTGAATGCATTTTGATCTGACGGAGTTTTTTCAGTACAGTCTCATCATCTTTATAGTCCAGAAGCTTTTCAAGCTTTGTGGCATCCTCAAGATATTCTCCGCCGATCAGCTCTTCCAGATAAGCTGCCAGATCGTGGTTGCAGTGCTTCAGCCATCTGCGGAAAGTGATTCCATTTGTTTTATTATTGAATTTTTCCGGATAAATATCGTAGAACGGTTTCAGCTCAGATTCCTTCAGGATCTCAGTATGAAGGGCAGCCACACCATTTACCGCATATCCGTAATGAATGTCAATGTGCGCCATGTGTACGCGCTCGTCTTTATCAATAATGGCAACGCGCTCGTCGCTGTAGTCCTTTCTCACACGGGCATCCAGCTCACGGATCACAGGCATAAGATGAGGAACCCACCTTTTCAAGATATGCAACCGGCCATTTTTCCAAAGCCTCTGCAAGAATGGTATGGTTTGTATAAGCGCAGGTCTTCTTACAACATCAATGGCAGTATCCATGTTAAAGCCTTTTTCCATAGAAGCGGATCAGCTCCGGAATCACCATGGTGGGGTGAGTATCGTTGATCTGAATTGCCACATGGTCATAGAGTCTGTAAAGATCATAACCGTTGTCCTCCGCTTCTTTCAGGATCAGCTGCGCGGCATTGCTGACCATAAAATACTGCTGGTAAATACGAAGAAGCTGGCCTGCCTCATCACTGTCATCCGGATAAAGGAACAGGGTCAGGTTCTTTTTGATATCGTTTTTGTCAAAGCTGATACCGTCGCCGATGATGCTTTCATCCACAGTGTCTGTATCAAAAAGATGCAGACGGTTGCAGTTATTTTTATAGCCCGGAATGTCAATGTCATACATAACAGATGTCAGAGTAAAATCCTTAAAAGGAACCTGGAACGTTGTCTCCGTTCTTGTAAGCCAGGAATCCGCTGTGATCCATGGATTTTTTTCTTCCTTCTGTTTATGGTCCACAAAAGTCTGGCGGAACAGACCGTCATGGTAATTTAAGCCCACGCCGTCACCGTTCAGGCCCAGCGTTGCAATGGAATCCAGAAAACATGCTGCCAGACGTCCAAGACCGCCGTTTCCAAGAGAAGGCTCCTGCTCAATCTCCTCGATATCTGTGATATGATGGCCGTTCTTTTCCAGAACCTCCCTTGTTTCCTCAAACAATCCAAGATTGATAAGGTTGTTAGAGAGAAGCTTTCCGATAAGGAATTCTGCTGAAATATAGTACAGCTTTTTCTTTCCCTCATTTCTCTTCATGTTCTTCATTTTATCTTTGGTGATAAGAAGAAGCGCTGTGTAAATCTCCTGACTTGAAGCCTCTTTAATCGTTTTGTGGTATCTTTCCTGTAATACCTGCTCTAATAATTTCTCCATAACTGTCTCCTCTCTTCCACACTTTCTGTTTCAGAATTTTTCCAATACTTCATAAACTCTCAGGATCTCTCCCACGCTCCATGCCTGGGCAAAGCATCCCTTTGATCTTGTTGGGTTTTCGCCGTCATAGATTTCCGGAAGCTGTCCGATACAGCCCTCTCTCATGGCTGCTTCCATAACCTCAAGCTGCTCTCTCACGATTTCCTTTGCTTCCGGGCTGTACTGATTCACCTTCAGATATGCAAGATAATAAGCTCCCAGAGGGAACGTCCAAACGGTTCCCTGATGATAGGCCATGTCCCTGTCTTCCATTTTTCCCTGATAAAATCCATGAAATTCCGGGTCTTCCTGTTCCAGGGTGCGAAGTCCGTAAGGGGTGTAAAGCTTTTCAAAAACCGTTTCACCACCTGATGCTCCTTATGGTCATCCAGCATGGTAAATGGAAGAGACACTGCCCAGATCTGATTACACCGTATCTGGGTGTCTGCCTTTGTCCCGGAAACAAGATCTTTTAAACATTTTCTGTCATTCATCCAGAACTTATCCACAAAGGAAGCTTTTACTTTCTCTTTTAACTGTGTATAAGCAGGCTTTTTCTCTTCTGCCTCTGCAAGTTCATCCATAATACACAGGGCGTTATACCAGTAAGCATTGATTTCCACAGGCTTGCCGTGACGGGGTGTGGGAAGAATATCTCCTACCCGCACGTCCATCCAGGTTACCTGCCACAGCCCTTCTCCTGACTGGATCAGACCGTCCTCATCCATATGGATTCCATAGTCGGTTCCCTCCCGGTAAGCTTTTATGATCCGCTCCATCACCGGATACATCTCCCGGACAAACGCTTTGTCCCCGGCAGCCTGATAATAAAGATACACACAGTTGATAAACAAAAGCGCCGCATCCACCGTATTATAAAGGGGTTCGTTTCCGCCCTCCGGGAAAAGGTTTGGCATCAGCCCTCTCCGTTCATGAACTGCAAAGGTTCTGAGAATCTCCTTTGCCGTTTCATACTGACCGGTAGAAATACATATCCCCGGAAGGGCGATCATGGTATCTCTTCCCCAGTCCTCAAAAAACGGATAGCCTGCAAGAATGGTTCTTCCGTTGGTAGATTCCCTTCTGGAAACAAACTGGCTGGCGCTTTTTACCAGATCCTTTGCCATTTCCCTGTGCAGCCCCGCCTTCGCCTCCAGGGCTTTCCTGTAAGTCTGCATCTCCAGAATGATCGCGTCTGCATCCTGATCTGCATTTTCCATAGAGTATACCAGCTTCAGAATCTTTTCCTCACCCGGCTGAACGCTTTTTGTAATCATATGTCCGGACTTTGCAAGACCGGTCTCCCTTCGTCCGTCACAGGCATCATAGCTGTAAAAATAGTTTTCCCGTATTTCTTCTGTATCACTCAGTATTCCGTTTGTCCGGAAATAAAGTGTCATTCCATTGGAAATAACCGCGCTTTCCGTATACTGAAACTCCTGCTGCAGTTCCGGCTCACTGCCCTTTGCAGTAAACTGATAAAAAGGTACAATCTTCAGTTCAGCAGGTTTTCTGCTGCGGTTTCTGATACTGTAGCGTACTGCCACTGTATTTTCTCCCTGCTTCATGGCAATCTCCTTGCGGATCTCCACTCCCTGAACAAGGAATCTCCATATAGGCATATCGTCAAATACAAAAGAGGAAAGATAAGGACAGCCCTCCTCCTTATATCCGTCTGCAAACTCCTGGGAAGAAAGAACAATTTCCTCTTCACCCAGACACAGACTTTCCTTCAGACGATGTACCATATTGTATCTGTGATTGGGCGCCTGTACACAGGCCATCAGAAGAGCGTGATCGTTTCTTGCCACAGAGCCTGTCATGGTCATGGAAGAAAATCCTCCCAGACCGTTGGTAAGGAGATAACAGTTTTCCTGCCCTCTTTCCAGATTTTTCAGTTCCTGTTTTCCGTAAATCCACTTCATAGCCTTACCTCTGTCCCAGGATCAGCGCGCTTACCGGCGCAGCCTCTGCCTTCTGTGTAGTTTTCGGATCTTTCCAGAGGAAACTGTTTTCTCCATTCAGAAGAATTTCCCATTTTCCTTCCGGAAGGTCTCTTTTTACTGTTTCTTCTGTTCTGTTATAAATGATCAGAAGCTTTTTCCATGGGGAAGTCTTTGCTTCATCCCGGTTATCCACCAGAAATCCCACAGCTCCCTCTTCTTTCCACTGCCCGGAAATTCTTTCCCACGCCTCTTCCGATTTATCACAGAGTCCGGGAAGCTGTTTCCGAAGAGCGATCAATCCCTGATAATATTGTCTTAACTCCTGATATTCATAAGCCCGCTCCCAGTCCAGCCGGTTCAGCTCTACAGAAGCGTTATAGGTATTTTCCTCCCCATTCTTGGTTCTGGCAAATTCCTCGCCGGAAAGGAAAAAAAGATTTCCCTGACAGGTCATATAAATAGCCGCTGCCAGACGGTTTACTCTCTCCCTTTCTTTTTCATCAGGAATCGTTTTCCCCAGTTTATCCCACAGTGTCCAGTTATCATGGGCAGACACATAGGTAATGATCTGACTTGGAGCCTTTACCTTATCTTTTCCGCACCAGGCAGTTACACTGTCCAGGATTTTATCCTCGATTCCGTCTGCACCGTTGACAAAGCCCGGTGTTTCCGCCTCAAACACATGCCCCTTAATGGCGTCTCTTGTATCATCGCAGAACATACCTACATTTTTATCAAGAAGCTGTATATTGCTTTTCAGAGCCGGAGCCGCGCCGTCCTCCATGGCTGTCGCATCAGCCGCCCAGGGTTCGCCGTAGATCAGGATTTCTCCTTTTCCATAAATATTGTCAAGCTCTGCACGAATGCGGTTCATAAGCTCCACGTCAAGAAGTCCCATAAGGTCGAAACGGAATCCGTCAATATGATATTCCCTTACCCAGTAAAGCACCGAATCCAGAATATATCTGGCGCACATAGGACGCTCGCTTGCCACATCGTTTCCACAGGCAGAGCCATTGGAAATCTCTCCGTTTTTGTCTGTGCGGAAATAATACCAGGGCACTGTACGATTCAGGTTATTATCCAGTGAATACATGTGATTATAAACCACATCCATAATCACACGAAAACCATTTCTGTGAAGGGCCTGGATCATTTCCTTAAATTCCCGGATGCGCACTTCCCCGTGCTCCGGGTCTGTGGAATAGGACCCCTCCGGCACATTGTAATTCACCGGATCATAGCCCCAGTTAAAATCTGTTTCACTTTTTTCATCTACCGAGCCGTAATCGTATGCAGGCATGATCTGCACATGGGTAACCCCAAGCTCTTTCAGATAATCAAGTCCGGTAGGATGCACACCGTTTCCGTGAAGTGTGGTATGCTCTTCGGTAAAGGCTCTGTATTTTCCACGGTTTTCCTTTTTAAAACCACCGGAAGCATCCCAGGAAAACTCCTTTACATGAAGCTCATAGATCACATTTTCAGGGGACGGCTCCGGTCGTTTATCCTCATCCCAGTCCTGTGGATCTGTTTTCTTCAGATCGCAGACCATGCTGCGGATCCCGTTTACCCCACATGCCCTTGCATAAGGATCTCCGGTAACTGTTTTTTCGCCGTCAAATGTGAGTTCATAATCATAGTAAACTCCGTGGAGGCTTTCCCCGGTGCGGTATGCCCAGACACCTTTTTCTTCTTTTTCCATGGAAACGACCTGATGACAGGAAGCTTTTTCCCCGTCTTTATAAAAACGAAGCTTCACGTCCTCCGCCAGAGGGCTCCACAGAAGGAAGGAGGTCCCTTCCTCTGTGCAGACAGCCCCCAGGTCACTGCCCTCATACAAATATTTTTTCTGAAATTCTGAAGAATGATATAGTCTCTTTAATTCCTGTCTCGTCCTCATAATTCTCCTTTTTCATTAACCCTTAACTGCGCCGGATACTCCATCTACATAATATTTCTGCATACACAGGAAAAGAATCGCAATCGGTATGGAAATCAGAACAGCCCCTGCCGCAAAGCTTGTATACCAGCTGTCAATATATTCTTTTTCCAGCATTTTCCACAATCCAATGGCAATGGTGTACTGGTCAGAGTTTGCCCGGCAGATTACCTTTGCAAAAATAAAATCCAGCCACGGTGCCATAAACGCCGTAAGTACTGTATAAACAATGATCGGTTTGCTTAACGGCAGCGTAACCTTTGTGAACACCTGCCACTTGGTACAGCCGTCCAGAATTGCCGCCTCATCCACAGCATAGGGAATTGTGTCAAAAAATCCCTTGGCAATCTGGAAGCCCAGTCCTGCGCCGCCCGAATAACAGAGGATCAACGCCACTCTGATAAGATTTCCTTCTGTCAGTCCTGCTGCCTTGAGAATAAAGTACACTGCAACCATGGACATAAATCCCGGAAAAAGTCCTAGTATCATTGCCATATTCATGTATGGTTTTCTCAGCTTAAACTTCAGTCTTGACAGACAGTAGGAAACTGCCAGCGTATAAAAGGTAGCGATCAGGCAGGAAAAAATCGCAATGATCAGGGTATTCATGAACATCTTCGGGAAGTTCAGAATCGATGTATCAGTAAACAGTTTAATATAATTATCCAGCGTATAAGACTGGGGCAGGAAAGTAGAAACATAAGATCCCTTTTCTGCACGAAAGCTTGTGAGCACAACCCAGATAATAGGGAATACCCAGATAAAAGCCAGAATCGCCAGACTCACATGAACAATGGTATTGTTTACAAAACGCTTTGTTTTTGCTGACTTGTATTTTGGTGCTGCCATCTTTAAATTCCTCCTTCTTTATAGGACTTGCTGTTGCGGTAAGTAAGAAGCGCTCCCACCGCCAGAATGATAAAGGTCAGAATTCCGATTACCGCTCCGATATTGTAGTACTGTTTGTCAATGGTCAGCTTATAGAGCCAGGTAACAAGCAGGTCTGTTTTTCCGGCAGTGGACGCCAGATCCGTAACCGGATCTCCTCCTGAAAGAAGATAAATGATATTAAAGTTGTTTACTTTTCCAGTAAAGGTCACGATCAGATACGGAGTTGTCACATACAGCATATAAGGCAGGGTGATCTTGAAAAATCTCTGAACAGCATTTGCCCCGTCCACCTTTGCCGCCTCATAAAGCTCTTCCGGAATATTCTGAAGAACTCCGGTAAGCTGAAGCAATGTATAGGGAACGCCAACCCAGATGTTAATGACAATGACCGTCACTCTTGCCCAGGTAGGATCTGTAAAGAACGGAAGACTTGCATCTGCCCCGATCCAGCCCAGATTTCTTAAAAGTACGTTTACCGCGCCGTTTGGCTGCAGCATGGTTCTCATGATCAGAAGAGAAACGAACATGGGAACCGCGCAGGAAAGCACAAAGCAGAATCTCCAGAAGCCTTTTGCCCTTGTATCCTTACGGTTGATCACCATAGCAAGGATCATACCGAAAATATAGTTACTGAAGGTTGCAAAGAACGCCCACACCAGGGTCCAGCCAAGAACTGACCAGAAGGTGCTTCCCAGAATACTGTTGGAGTCAAACAGAGCCCTGAAGTTTTCCAGTCCTACCCAGTCAAAAAGCATCAGATGGTTTCCGATCTTACTGTAGTTGGTAAATGCCATGCAGATCATAAAGATCAGAGGCAGAATGGTAAAGATCATAATTGCAGTCATTGGCGGAGTCATTAAAAGCCTGTGCAGGTTTTCGTGAAGCAGAGACTTCACATCCTCTGCAAAGCTGTTTACATGCTGGCCGCTTTTGTCCAGACATTCTGCTTTGTAAGCGCTTTTTAAAGTTCCTCTCCATACCCATACCATCAGAAGAGTAAGAAGAACCGTTGCCACTCCATAGAGCAGAATCAGTACAGACTGATCGCCCTGGGTGTAAACATAAACCTGATTCGCCTCATCCCAGACTTCTTTCCGGGGAACACTTCCCAGGGAACCCAGCATACTTAAAAATCCAATGCCGTTTACCAGCATAAATACCAGGTATGCGGCTTCAACAGCCAGATACAGAAGCCCTTTTATTTTCTGTTTATGGACAAAATTTCCAAATCCCATCAGCACCATGGAAAGCTTTGTTTCAATACCGCCTTTTTTTATGGCGTTCATACAGGTATATGGTGTGGAAAATTCGTCTTTTGTTTTCTTTAATTTCAACATTTTCCTATCCCCTTCTCTTAAATCCCGTCGCTGTTCATTGCCTCGTTCATATCCTCAGTCTGGGCTACAGAATTATCATGTGTGACGCTTCCGTTTCGGATACCTTTTCCCATGTTCTCAACAGGAACCCAACAGTTGTTCATCTTAGCCACAAACGGCTGAAGAATAGAGGTCCTGTTAAAGGTATCGTTCTGTGCAGATACCAGAGGGTCGTTGGCGATGGCTTCCTCTGCCAGAAGCTCTGTATTACATGGAATTACATTTCTCAGCTCATAATGTGATCTCTGTGCATCAGCAGATCCCAGATAAACTGCCAGCTCTACAGCAGCTACCATATTTTTGCTGTAAGGATTTACGCCAATGGCTTTTGAGCCTGCGTAGGATGTCATCTGCTTCTCTTCTCCGTTTAAGGTAAAGGTAGGAAGAGCTGCAGCTCCCATGTTATCTCCAAGGGCTTCCTTTACAGCATTGGCATCCCAGGAACCGGAAAAGATCGCATTGATGCTTCCGTCACGAAGCCCTGCAAGACCGGAACCGTCTGCGTCAATTTCAAAATTGGGATTTGCTACCAGATCGATCAGGTAATCTGTTACAGCCACTGCCTTTTCTCCTGAGAAGTCAACGCCTTTTGACTCGTCCGTTCCATCTCCGAAAAGGGTACATCCGTTGCCGATATAAAATGCCGGAAGATACCAGGAGTTGGTAAACGGAAGGCTGACTGTTCCCTTTTCCAGCATCGTATCAAGGTTTTTAATATCCTCTTCTGAAAATACACTTTTATCGTAATACATAAACCAGGTATTGGTAGTAAAAGGAACTCCATAAAGCTCATCGTCTTTAATCAGAGATGCCAGAACCTCCTCCGAGTTTGTATTTTCAATTTCTTCTCTGTACTTACCTCCGAATTTCGCCAGTGCATTGGCATCTGTCATAATTGTCAGTGTATCGTTGGCATACATAAATACATCTGCGCTTGCCTCCGGATCCTGTGCCACCTGATTTGCCGCTGTTGCCTCGTCAGCAATTCCATACACAAACGTAATGTCCCATTCCGGATGAAGCTCTGCAAAGTCCTCACAGCTGTTCTGGAGCCACTGGCCACTGTCTTTGGACTGATCCTCAGAAGGAGACCATACCATAAGACGTACCTTTTCCTTTGCTCCGGTCTTTTCTCCTGAAGCTCCGCCACAGCCTGCAAGACTGACTGCAGCAAGAACTCCGGCCATCAGAAGCGCTGTTCTTCTCTTTCCCATTTTTCTTTTCTCCTTGTGTTTCGTTATGTTTCGTTATCTGTAATATACAACAACCTGAAAAAAACGTCAATATATCAGATGTTTTTCTCTGTTTTCCACATTTTTTCAATATTATTTTTGTGCATTTTTTTATACTTTATATCTGTACAGGTATTTATTACGAAACAAAAGAAGTCAAAAGAATTGCATTTTTCTTATTTTCGATATAATAAGAATCAAAGAATCCAGACATCCCAGATACTTTTTCTGTATCAAGCAGTTATTTCCGGATAAAAGAGCATGATTGAAAACAAACGGATTTCGCACAGTAAAAAACTCTGCTCTTCCCACTTTAAGGCTCTGTCTTTTCGGTTTTACACAGCTGCTCTTTTATCTCAGATATGTCTGGCAAAAGGAAGGTACACATATGGCAACAATACAGGATATCGCTGACAGACTTGGCGTTTCCAAGGGAACTGTGTCCAAAGCAATCAACAATGCTCCCGATATAAGCGAAACTTTACGAAAAACAGTGCTTGATACTGCAGTAGAAATGGGATATACCAGACTGCGGCGGCAAAAAAATGATGCAAAACGTTTCTGCATCCTGATCGAAAATATGGAATATGAAGAACCTCATCAGTTCGGATATGATTTTGTGATCGGCTTCCGGCAGATGGCAGAACCTGCAGGATATATAGTAAATGTGGTTCCTGTAACAGCAAAGTTTCAGAAAAAAACTCCCTATGATGTTTTTATGCTCCAGAATGATTATGCTGGCGCCTTTGTCCTGGGGTTTTCTCTGAACGATCCCTGGATGGAGGATTTTAAAACAAGCCACACTCCAACTGTTCTTTATGATAACTATATTCCCGCCAATCCCTTTATCGCTTCTATCGGAATTGACAATAATGAAGGAATGGCTCTTGCTGTATCTCATTTAAAAAAACTTGGGCACCGAAAGATCGGATATTTAAGCAGCGCACTTGGTGCTTATATTATGCAGGTGCGCCACAAGGCGTTTTTCCATGCGCTGAAACAGAACGGGCTGAAGGCTGATCCCGATTACGCAGGCGCTTCTTACTATGTAACCCAGTGTATTGAAAAGCATCTGCCCCGACTTCTGAATATGGGAATGACTGCCATTATCTGCAGCCACGACCAGATTGCCAACGCTGCTATGGTTCAGTGTCAACAGCTGGGCTACAGAGTCCCGGGAGATATCAGTATTATCGGTTTTGACGATCTGCCTCTGTGCGCCTATACCTCTCCACCTCTGACTACCATCCGCCAGGACCGTATCGAACTTGGCAAATGTGGTTTTTACGCCATAGACAGTATTATGAACAAGGTTTCTATCGGAACCATTTATCTTCACGCTCAGCTTATTGAGCGGAACTCCACCGGAGCAGCGCCTCATACCCCGTCAGGGAACGAACCTTCCGGATTTTCAAAATAGCCGGCTGCTTTATTCTCTGTTGCCAAACGCTTGTGCATAATATTTGATATCACAGGAATTTTCAGGTATGCTCCATGCTGTAACATACTTTACCGGGAAGATTCGTACAGAATTTACTGCTTTCCCCACAAATAAAATGCAGACGTCAATCTGCTTCGTTTCATTCTTAATTACAGTAGAAAGAGGGATAATCTCATGTCAATACAGCGAACCTTACAGAAATATATGGATGACTGGAAAGCCATCAGCAATCTTGATTTTTGTCTTATCACTGATGAAAACGAAATTTTTGTAACTACATGCTCCCGTTCACTTCCTTCAGAAAAAAAGCTCAGTGAATTCAGAGAAAGCAACGCTCTTATTATGGCAAACACCAGCCGCTGCCTTTATAAAGTTCTGTATAAAGAAGAGCCTGCCTATATTCTTATTGTGTGGGGAAGCGGTGACAGCGTTCCCACCATTGGAGAACTGGCTGTCTGCCAGGTACAGAGCCTTCTGGAAGCCTATGCGGAAAAAAATGACAAAAACACTTTTATGCAAAAGCTTCTTCTTGGAAATTATCAGGAAGTAGAAGCCTTTAACCGCGCCAAAAAGCTCCATATCTCTTCCACTGCCAGACGTGCTGTTTTTCTGGTGGAAACCCGCCAGGCCAGAGACGAACACGCTCTTGCCACTATCCGGAATATCTTTTCCGCCCGTACAAGAGATTTTATTACCTCCGTAGATGATTCCGGAATCATTGTAATCCGGGAGCTTTCCTCTACAGAATCAGACGAGGATATGGAAGATATTGCTTTTATGCTGGTAGACATGCTTGGAACTGAAGCCATGACCCAGGCCTGGGTTTCCTACAGCAACACAGCCGATGATCTCCTCCAGCTTTCCAATGCCTACAAAGAAGCAAAAACAGCCATGGAGATCGGAAAGATCTTTTACTCAGAAAAAAATGTTTTCAGCTATCGCAAGCTTGGAATTGGCAGGCTGATCTATCAGCTCCCGGTTTCTGTGTGCGAAATGTTTATCCAGGAGGTATTTGGCAGTGAATCCATGGATTCTTTGGACAGTGAAACCCTTGCCATTATCCGTACCTTCTTTGAGAACAACCTGAATCTTTCCGAAACCTCCAGACAGCTTTATGTCCACCGGAACACTCTTGTGTACCGCTTTGAGAAAATCCAGAAAAAGTTCGGGCTGGATCTCCGTACCTTTGAGGATGCCCTGACCTTTAAGCTGGCCATGCTGGTAAGCGGGTATGTAACTTATCATAAAAACGGCCGGAGCTGATGCTCCGGCCTGGATTCTTTGTTGTGCTTCTCACAGTCACTATTTATTATTTTGTTCTTCCAAAAGCTTCTTCAAACGTTGAATCTCCTCCTCTGCCTTGCGACGTACAAGCTCTGTATTTTTTCGTTCCATGGCAATGCCCTGCTGGATTCCTTTTTCCAGACCCTGTTCAATTCCCCTCTGGATCAGCTTATCTGATTCCAGTTCCAATACCTTTCCGCCCATTACATCACCAAATCCTTTCTTTACTTTTTCTTTGTCTCTGAACACATAATCTGCGATCCGGATGATCAGCTCAACCATATCCCGGTATGCTTTTTCATTTCCTTTCTCAAGAAAATTTTTCTCCAGATACTTCTCGATTTTTGCATACTCATCTAAAAGTTCCTTCCATTTTTCGCTGTCCGTGTCCAGTTCCTTTTCCTGTTCGTATTTTATTACATGGTACGGCAGTAAAAACAGCAGATGTTTCTGCATCATATCATCACAGGTAAACCTCTGCACCTGTACAACAGGAACCGTGTATTCTACTGCATTACCATCTGGCATCACAATCTCCACAGATATCGTATCTCTCTTTTTTGTGCCGCGCAAATACAGTACGCACGACTGTGGAAAATACATCCGATATCTGCCATTTTCCTTCTGTACATGTTCCAAGCTGATTGCAAAATCGTATTCAATCATTCGGATCACCATAGTAGAATCGTCTGTACTCTGACATTCTATATGGTAAATCCGATTTGCAATCAGCAAATGGGAATCTGTGATTATCCTGCCGTTTTGTGTCTGATGTTCATTTCTCTTTTGTATGATTTTAACATCCTCCGGATAGGAAGTGCCAAAAACTTCATTGATCAGCGGCACTGCCAGCTGCGGCATCTTTTCCAGCATAGTCCGGAACACATCATCAAAAATAGTATTGCTTTCCATAAGACATTCCTTTCTTTATGTAACTTATATTATCAGCTTTCGGGTTTTGTCTTATGTATTTTAAGAAATGTTATCAGCCTGTATATTTTATTCCGGGAAACTCCTGGAATCTTTATCTTCTGTGAAATCAATATCTGCAGCCTCCCGCCCCTGCAGCTTTTTATATTTTTATTATAAATCAAGTATCTCAAAATATAAAGAAAAACATACTGTCATGGGCGGCGTAAATTTACTGTAGGAATTATAGTGGCAGAAACTGCCGGATGTGTTTCAGATATATCAGTTCAATTCAATACCTTTTTATACTATACTTCCTTTGTTTTCTTCTTGCAAGTCCTTTACGTTACTGTCAAGTAATCGTTGGCAACTTTCTTTTTGATTTATCTTTTTGTTGAAATAGCATGTTTTGTCCCAGTTTAATATCCAGCCATGTACAACAGTCGTTTTCTCTCCCCCTGTATCTTTCCATTTAATCCAACCATATGTCCAATCACCGGATATTCATATCCTTTTCCGTCTTTCTTTGGCGCTTTCGCTGACATCAGAATCTCTCCATACAATTCTTCTACTTTTTCTTCTTCAAATACCGGTCGACGCAGACGTTCGGTCACTTCATACAGTTTTCCACTGCATTTTTTTGCCAGGATCTTCGCCAGATGATTTCCTCCCTGTTTGCTCCAGCTCCTATGTCCATGCTTCATCCGCTTTGCAATCACGCTCCATACATGATTTTCCATTGTTCCCATATTCCGATATGACAACCCTTCCGGTGGCTCTGGAAGATTGAGATTTTGAGACTGGTAAGGCACGAGTCCTTCCCGGTTGTTCTCATAATAACGAATCAGCTCCTCTACATCTTCAATCTCGGACTCATCACTTAAGCTGTTTTGATAGATTTCCAAATACCGGAATACTTCTTCAATCTCTTCGGCTTTTATCAGCTCTAAAACAGCATCCCTCGCAGCCTGTTCATGGATTTTCTCTTTCACAGCCTTATTCCGGTGGAACGGGTCTAACTGAAAACAGGTGCTTTTATCTTTCACTTTCTTGATCCAGGATGCCCCGTCTGCGTTTAAGATTCTTTGTTCCACTTCATCTAGGTTAAACTCCTGCGCGATTGCTGCTTCCCGATATTCCTGAAACTCCTTTGCTTTGGAAAATCCGGCAACGACTACTTTATTTTCCAGCGCATAACGATCCGAACCGGTTTTTCGCCATCCCTCATAAGCGATCCCGATCTTAATCTCTGATTTATCCTGTTTTTCCTCTTTCCGGTCTTTTCCCTGCAGCTTGATATAAACTCCGTCCGTTTCTTCAAACAGGACGGGAACCTCTCTTTTTCCTTTTACATGCCCTTTCTTATATTCTTCTGTCAGCTCAGCTTCATCCTCACAGACTTTTTCCCCTAACGCCTGAATAACGTTCCATACTCCCATCGCACTGATAGTCTGTCCAGTCATCTCACTGACCTGACGGGCACATTCTCTGTAAGATAGTTCTGTAATCCCTTTTACCAACAGTTCCGCCATATTCGTCGAGATCAAACCCACGTGATCCAGATCCAGTGTTTCGTCCAGCAGATATACAAAACGCTTTCTTCCGTCCTCCTCTGTCACTTCATAAACATTTCTCTGATAGGTCACCTCACCATATACGGTCTTTACGGTTGTCTGCCTGCCGCCTTTATTCCGGTACTTCTTTTTGTCTCTGCCCTCCAGCAGCATCCGGTCATACCGTTCCAGGAACTCTTTTGTGAACTCCCTGCCGATTTGACAGACCCACGCATAAATATTTTTCTCCAACTGCTTGAATGTTACGCCGTTTTCCTTTATCATTGAATTCATCATACAGACTCCTTATATTTTTTTCAGCAATTAAACAATAAGATAAATCTGTATGATTGGGAAGAGGTTTCGATCTCTTCCCTTTATTTTTGCCAATGATAATTATACTCTAAGGTCCTTTACTTTTATAATCCCCAGATATGCGCATGAAACCATGCATACTTTTTCACTTCTGTACTGACACTGTGGTTTATGCTCTCTATATATTTCCCGAGCTTATTGTGACGATGTCTCTCCCATC
>ENA-OQKD01000005-OQKD01000005.1-human-gut-metagenome-genome-assembly--contig:-NODE-5-length-60477-cov-4.795327_pt1 | contig 60477 bp, 55 predicted proteins | sample MGYA00242775_ERZ504792 | MGnify/ENA primary metagenome ERZ504792 (study PRJEB26092, sample SAMD00036401) | human gut metagenome | host: Homo sapiens | study: EMG produced TPA metagenomics assembly of the...
GTTCGGAAAGTCCGAGCGGATTTACGTTAGCACCAAAATTGACAATATCATCGTTTTTTTAATCCGTAGTGTTCGCACACGTTTTTCAATATCACTTCCGTGAAATTCCAGTTTTGTATTCATGTATACAATCCCCGTTTTAAATCTTTGATTCCACCGTTGCAAGAAATACAGTGTTGATGTTATAATACTTTATTATAGTGTGTTTACAAAAAAATGCAACGTAAGAAGAATGAGCAGGTGACGAATTTGAAGAATAAAATTAAACGCCTTTCAAAAGGAGATTTTCATATTCCACAGCCGGAGATTATTTTTCCGGAGACGCGGATCATCATGCGTGTCGGAGAAGGCGAGATGTACAAAGGAAGCTTTTCTCTTCAGAATCAGGGAGAGGGGACGATCCGTGGACTGGTTTATCCATCGTCTTTTCGGGTACGCTGTGAGGAGCAGGGATTTGATGGGAATCCGGTGAACATCTCTTATACATATGACGGATCCGGCCTGGTTCCGGGACATGTGGAACACGGAAAATTTACCATTGTGTGCAATGGCGGAGAGTATGAGGTGGCATTTACTGCCATTATTGAAAAGCCGTTTGTAATGACAACTTATGGAAAAGTACAGAGTCTGGAAGATTTTAAGAAACTGTCTTTTCGGGATCCGGCGGAGGCAGAAAAACTGTTCCGTTCCAGAGATTTTTATGAGATCCTGAAGTATGAGGATAAGCGGATTCAGGCATTGTATGACAATATGAGAAAATGGGAGCTGGATCAGCAGGCGTTGGAAGAGTTTTTGGTGGGCTGCAAGCAGAAAGAGAAGATTTTTCTGACGCTGGAAGAGGAGAGCAGGGCATTTATTTCTCTTCAGGAATCCAGAAAAGATACCTTTACGATCAAGAAGAATACGTGGGGATATCTGACCATTGATGTACGTACCGAAGGTGAATTTTTAAGTGTGGAGCATACCAAGGTTACTACGGAGGAGTTCATCGGGAATGCGTATCGGCTGGAATATATCATCGACTATACAAAGCTCCATCGGGGAAGCAACTTCGGGCAGATCATCCTGGAGTCCCCGTATGAGATACTGACCTATGAGATCGTGGTAGAGAAGGATGTCTGCAGAGATGAAGAGAGACGGGAGCGGGATAAAGAGTTTGCAAGTATTTTAAAGCGCTGTCTTGTTTATGAGAGCGGCAAGCTGGATCTGAACACCTGGTGCGAGGAGTCCTTAAAGAAGATCGAGCATTTGCGGAGTCTGGATGAGGACAATGAGATGTATCTTCTGGTACATGCACATATCTGTCTTTTGGGCAAACGGTTTGAAGAGGCAAAATGGATTCTGGAATCTTACAATTACAACCGGTTTGCAATCGGAAAAAATGTAGAGATCAGTTCCTATTATTTGTATCTGACCACGCTGCTTTCCAATGATTCGATCGGGACACGCAGAGTGGCAGAAGAGCTTTCAAAATCCTATATGAAGCATCCCGATAGCTGGAAGATCCTCTGCATGCTGGTGAATGTAGACTCTGAGTACAAGATCATCAGTGAACGTCTCAGAGCTTTGGAGCATCACTTCTATGAGGAAAAGACGCGCAGTATCTGGTTCTATCTGGAAGCCTTCCGGTGTTTCCGTGAGAAGAGTTCTTCCTTGAAAAAACTGGGCATTTTTGAAGTGCGGGTGTTGTATTTTGCAGCCAAGCACAAACTGATGACAAAGGAACTGGCATTATATACAGCCAATCTGGCAAGTCAGCTGAAAAGCTTTGACCGCTATCTTTATGAGACTCTGGTGCTTTCCTACGGGATGTATGAAGAGTCCATGATCCTGACCGCAATCTGTACACTTCTGATCAAGGGAAGCTGCATGGAAAACTGCTTTTTTAAATGGTATGAAAAAGCAGTGGAGTCGGAATTAAAGATTGCACAGCTGTACGAGTTTTATATGGCTGCGATCCAGCCTGGCAGAGTCAATAAAGCACTGCCGCGTTCCGTGTATCTTTACTTTATGCATGGAAATAATCTGGATTTCCATAAACGGGCGCTTTTGTATTCAAACCTGATCACTTATGAGGATGAATCCAGTGAGATTTATGCGCATTACAGAGATGAGATGGAAGCGTTTGCGTGGAATCAGCTGGAGCGCAGAAATATTGATCCCATGCTCCGCATTATATACAAGCGTTTTCTGACAGAAGATTCTATGGAAGCAGAGCAGATCAAAGCACTGTATGATATCTGCCATGCTTATGAGATCACAACAAAGGTACCGAATATGAAATTTATTCATGTGATCGCAGAGGATGGAACGATCACACAGAAGGCGCCGTATACGGACAAAGGAGCAAGGGTATTTTTATATGCAAAGACAGACCGGCTTGTATGGGAAAGCAAGGATGGAAGACATTATACAGATTCTATTCCATATGAAAGCAAGCGCCTGTTCTATGAGCTTCGTTACATGGATATCTGTAAGCGGTATATGAACAGTCTGAAGCAGAACCGTCAGGAGGAGAAGGTAGAAGAGCTTTCTCTTGAGACTGTGCGCAAGTATGGCATTGAAAATTACGGGGAAGAAGAGATCATGGGACTGTGCAGCCGTACGATCCGTGAAAACAATTATGAATGTGATGATTTCCTTACCTACGTGTGTTTTGAGATGTTTAAAAGAAAGCAGTTTGACAGAGTGATCCTGACGTATCTTGCGAATTACTACTGCGGAGCGACTACAGACATGAAACTGCTCTGGAGAGAAGCAAGAGAGTATGAAGTACATACTCAGAAGCTGGCGGAGAGGATCATCACACAGATGTTGTTCTCGGAAGAGTTGTTCGGAGAGGTTCCGATCTTTGAAGAATATTATGAAGAGGGAGCTTATTTCAGACTGCAGCAGGCATATCTGGCGTATATGTCCAGAGAATATGTAGTGGAAGAGCGCAGGATGAGCAGAAGTATTATTGATATCATCTGTAAGGAATATGAAAAGGGTGAAGAAACGATAGACATCTGCAAGATCGCCGTATTAAAATATTATTCCACCAGAGAATATACGACGACTGTGCGTAAGACTCTGAAAAAATTCTTACAGGAGCTGTGCGGCAAGCAGATTTATTTCCCGTTCTTTCTGGCATACGAAAAGGAATGGCTCATTGAGCTGCAGCTTTGGGATAAGACGCTGATCGAGTACAAAGGGCAGAAGGGAAGCCGTGTAATGCTCTACTATCAGCTTCAGAAAGAAAATTCAGAGGCGGTAGATTATGCTACAGAGGTGCTTACGCCGATGTATGAGAATCTCTATGTGAAGAAATTTGTGCTGTTCTCCAACGAGCGGTTGAAATATTATTTCAAGGAGACCATTGATGGCAACACTTACCGAAGTGATAAAGAGTGCTGCATGAAGGATGCTGTGTTTGGAGAATCCGGGCGATATGGACGACTGAATGATATTTTACTTTCAGAGGGCAGTGAAAAAGAAGAAAAGATGAAAGCATATGCACAGGAAGATGCAATCGCCGCGCATATGTTTGAACAGTATTAAGGAGGCTGACTCCTATGGGACAAGGCAATATTATAGGTTACGAGATCAATGAAAAGACCTGTCAGATCAGTTTTTATAATGAAGAAATGGCAGAGCCGGAGACGATGGAAGTAGATGCGGATAATTACCAGATCCCTCTGGTCATCGGAAAGCTGCGTGATACCTGGGCATACGGAAAAGAAGCAAAACGTCTGGCCAGCTTGAAAGAAGGATTCACCGTAAACCGGTTACTGGATAAAAGCCTGGCAGGGGAAAAAATTGAATTTGGAGAAGAATCCTATGAAGCAGTGTGGCTGCTTGCTAAATTTATCGAACTGTCGCTTCAGTCGTTTCCCAAGATCAACGGGATCGTGTTCAGCGTTCCGGAGCTGACGGAAGAGCTGGCGCAGATGCTGCGGGGAATCGCAGTACGGATGAATATTGATAAACGGCATATTTTCATTCAGGATTACAAAGAGAGTTTCTGCAATTATCTGTTTTATCAGCCAAAAGAACTCTGGCAGTATGAGGCGGCGTTGTTTTGCTGTGACAGAAATGAGATCAAAGCGTATATGCTCAGAAGGCTGAAGCCGGGGCTTGGAGGCGGAAAGACGATTTTTGTGACAGTGGACGAAGTGGCAAGTGCACATATAAAAGAACTGGCAGCCGTGTATCCGGTGCTCAATGCGGACAAGGCAAAAGATGCGGATATGAGATTCTGCCGGTTTATTGAAGGCGTGTTTGACAAGCGGATCGTATCTTCGGTCTTTCTGACCGGAGAGGGATTTGAGAATAACTGGTATCCGACTTCTCTGAGAGTCCTGTGCAATGGAAGAAGGGCGTTTATCGGAAACAATCTGTACAGCAAGGGTGCCTGTTATACCGCATACCGCAAGATGTTTATGCACATTGAGGATCCGGTTTATCTTTCCGAAGACAAGCTGACAGATCAGATCACTGTGAATATGCGGGTGAATGGACAGGAGATGTGGTATCCGATCGTATCCTGGGGATCGCACTGGTATGAATCCAACAATCAGTGGGAAGTGCTTTTAGAGGATACAGAAGATATCGAGCTTCATATTGAGTCTCTGGTACAGGGTACGTTAAAGACGGAGGTGATCCCGCTTGGAAGGCTTCCCAAGAGAGGCGAGTATTCCATGCGGCTTCAGATCGAGACGTTATTTTTAGATGAAAAAACATGTAAGATCACGGTGCGGGATGTAGGATTCGGAGAGTTTTTCCCGCCGACCGATTTTCAGGAAGAGAAGATTATACATTTAGGAGGAAATGATGGGAAGTTTAATTCTATGTCATGATCAGCATGCGGCCCATCCGTATGAAATTACGAGGATCCACTGTAAGATATTTACAATGGAAGAGCTGTGCTATTATCTCTGCAATAATCTCTACCTGATCGATTATACGATTATGAACGAGCAGCTGTGCGGATGGCTGGAAGAGGACATCGGGAAAAGGGAGCTTGCAGACCAGCTTCGGGATGTGATCCGGATGCGGGGAAGTGTGGAAAAATTTGTACTCACGATTTTGAAGAGTTCCGGAATCTACAAGGAAGCGGAGATGATCCGAATCCAGAATGTTCTGGAGCGGCTCAAAAACCAGAAGGACATTGAGCGGCAGAAATACAAAGGAGACAATCTTCTGGAAAGTGGAGAAGTGGAAGAAGCGATCCTTGTGTATCAGGCAATCTTAAATGAAGGGGAGGATGAGAATACAGATCCCAAGTTTTATGGAAAGATCTATGCAAGTCTGGGGTCTGCCTATGGAAGAATGTTCCTCTATCAGCAGGCGGCACGGATGTATGACAGGGCGTATCAGATCTGCGAAGATCCAAAGTTGTTAAAGCCGTATTTGTATGCGTCTTATAAGTATATGTCGATGGAGGAATATCATATCCTTCTTACGAAAAATGACACCTATGCGGAGATCAATACAGAGCTGCGCAGCGAGATGAAAGAAATCCGGGAAGGAATCCAGATGGAGATGTCAGAGCAGCTGACAGACAAGTGGAAACAGCAGTACCGGAGGAGTCACATATAGAGTATTTAGTAAAAGTATCCAAATCAGAGTGATCAGATTTGGATACTTTTTTGAATTAATGTGATTGACTTTGACTGAAAATGATTATATTATAAGGATAAAGGAAACGAAAATGATTGAAAATGAAAGAAAGGATGAGGAAAATGCTGGCAGAAGAGCGGTTTCGCGAAATTCTTAAGATCGTAAACGAAAAAAAAACAGTGACTGTAACAGAGCTGACAGAACTTCTGGATACTTCAGAGTCTACGATCAGAAGAGACCTGACACAGCTTCATAAAAGAGGAGCCTTGTTGAAAGTCCACGGGGGAGCAACTGTATTGAATGGAGCATATACGACAAAGGATGCAAAGGTTTCGGAAAGAGAGGGGCTGTATGTAGAGGAAAAACGCAGCATTGCAAAGCTGGCAGCGGCTCTGATCGGTCAGGAGGATTTTGTTTATATCGATGCAGGAACGAGCACAGCGTCATTGGCAGAGGCGATTTCAGAGAGAGAGGCCGTGTATGTGACGAATGGAATCCTGCATGCAAAGTGTCTGGCAGAAAAAGGCTACCGGGTGTTTTTGCCGGGAGGCGAGCTGAAAGAGGATACACAGGCTTTAGTCGGAGGAGCTGCGGTAGAATGGCTGAATAAGTATAACTTTACAAAAGGCTTCTTTGGCACGAATGGAATTCATCTGGAGAAAGGGTATACGACACCGGATATCAGCGAAGCACTGGTAAAAGAAGCTGCAATGAAGAGATGCAGAGAGGCATATGTTCTGGCAGATTCGAGCAAATTCGGTCATGTATCATCCGTCACATTTGCGAGGTTTGAAGATGCACAAATCATTACGGATCATATCAGTGATCCGGTATTTCAAACATGCAGTAATATAGAGGAGGCAGAATCATGATTTATACAGTGACATTCAATCCATCATTAGACTATGTGGTACAGGCAGAACAGCTGGTGCCGGGAGAAATCAACCGGACAACAAGTGAAGCAGTTTATCCGGGAGGAAAAGGAGTCAATGTTTCTGTGATCCTTTCCAATCTGGGTCTGGAGAGTACAGCATTTGGATTTACTGCGGGATTCACAGGAAAAGCATTGCAGGAGATGCTCCTGGAGTTTGGCGCAAAGACAGATTTTATACCGCTTGCAGACGGGCAGACAAGGATCAATGTCAAGATCAACGCAGGACAGGAGACAGAGATCAACGGACAAGGACCAAAGATTACAGAAACAGCGATCCAGGAGTTGTTTGAGAAGCTGAAATCCTTGAAGGCAGGAGATGTACTGGTTCTGGCGGGCAGTATTCCGTCGACTCTGCCGGAGAATATTTATGAATGGATTCTGATGTGTTTGAAAGATAAGGATGTCAAAGTTGTGGTAGATGCTACAAAAGATCTGCTGTTGAATGTATTGAAATATCATCCGTTTTTGATCAAGCCGAACAATCATGAACTTGGAGAAATGTTCCAGACGACGCTTACTACAGAAGAAGAGATCATCGCTCATGCGAAAAAGCTGCAGGAAAGAGGTGCAAGAAATGTACTGGTTTCTATGGCAAAAGACGGAGCGATCCTTGTGACAGAAGATGGTGAGATATACAAAAAGCAGCCGCAGAAGGGCACGGTTGTAAATTCTGTCGGTGCCGGAGATTCTATGGTGGCAGGATTTCTGGCGGGATATCTCAATACTGGCTCTTATGAGCGCGCACTGGAGCTTGGAACAGCAGCGGGAAGTGCGACGGCATTTCAGTCCTGGCTAGCATCCAGAGAGGATATTGTAAAACTGCTGGACAGACCGTACAGCGAATATCAGATTTGAAAGAGGAAGAAAAGGTATGAAAATCACAGGTCTTTTGAAGAGAGAAAGTGTGGAGCTTTCCGGAACACCCGAAAGTAAGGGACAAGCCATTGATCAGATGGTAGAACTGATGGCAAAAGGCGGAAATATCAACGATCTGCAGCGTTATAAAGAAGGGGTGTTAAAGAGAGAAGAGGAAGGAACGACAGGGATCGGAGAGGGAATTGCCATTCCTCATGCAAAGACAGATGCCGTCAGTGCACCGGGTCTTGCTACGATGCTGGTTCCTCAGGGTGTGGATTATGATGCACTGGACGGACAGCCGGTACATATGATTTTTTTTGATCGCAGCACCGAATACAGAAGATAATGTGCATCTGGAAGTACTCAGCCGTCTTTCCATGCTTTTAATGGATGACGAATTTCGGACAAATCTGCTGGATGCAGCGGATGTAACAGAATTTCTGGCACACATTGATGAGGCGGAGAGAAAGAAATTTCCTGAAGAGTACGGAGAAGAAAAACAGACGCAGGATCAGCCGGAAGAGGGATACCGGGTACTGGCAGTTACTGCATGTCCCACAGGGATTGCCCACACATATATGGCGGCGGAAAGCCTGGAAAACAAGGCGAATGATGTTCCCGATTCTGGCAGGATATATCGCCATGGCGCTTGCGGACAGACCGGCATTGATGCCCGGAATCGTAGGAGGTCTTCTGGCAAAAAGCGGTATGACAATGGCTGCAGAGGAGGCCGGCTGGGTGTCTTCTGGTTTCTTTGGCGCACTGATCGCAGGTTTTGCGGCAGGACTGATCATGCTGTTTAAAGAAAATTCTGGAAAAGCTTCCAAAAGCGCTGGAGGGAACAAAGCCGATGCTTTTGTATCCGTTTTTGGGAATCGCGGCAATGGGAGCCCTTATGGTATTTGTGGTCAATCCGCCGGTCGGAGCGTTCAATGAGTGGCTGAATCAGGTGCTGGCAAGTATGGGAGAATCCAGCAGAGTCCTGCTCGGAGCAGTGCTTGGAGGTATGGTTCCGCCGATCGGAATTGCTCTGGCGACACTGTTTTTTAAAAAACCGGTTTACAAAGAGTGAACAGCAGACAGTGGCAACGAATTTCATTATGGGACTTTCCTTTATCACAGAGGGGGCAATCCCGTTTGCAGCTTCCGATCCGCTGCTGTTTCTGGCTGCCGTTGCGGCAGGTTCTGTCGTGGCAATGCTTGGAATCGTTCTGCTGAAAAAACCGCTTGCAGCAAAGTGAGAAAATGTGCAAAAAAATCAGAACAAAAATTGCGAAAAGTGATAAATAAAGCACAATATATAAGAACATCTTATTTATCTGTTGAGAAATAAATAATAAGCCACAGGAAATACAAGGCAGAGGGAATATTGATTTTCCCTCTGCCTTGTATTATAATCTATCTGCGGGATGTGCCGATAATCCCAGATCGAGTGAATGAAATTTAAGAAAAAGGACAGGTGTGAACGTATGAAAAAATTAGAACAGCTTTACGAAGGAAAAGCAAAGAAAGTATTTGCGACAGAAGATCCGGACGTTGTGATCGTAGACTATAAAGATGATGCGACAGCATTCAATGGAGAGAAGAAAGGAACAATCGTAGGAAAAGGTGTGATCAACAACCGTATGACAAACTACATTTTCCAGGTTCTGGAAAAAGAAGGTGTTCCGACTCACTATGTAGAAGAACTCAGCGACCGTGAGACAGCTGTAAAAAAAGTGGAGATCGTACCACTTGAAGTGATCGTCCGCAATGTGGCAGCGGGAAGCTTTTCTAAAAAACTCGGTATCGAGGAAGGAACAAAATTGTTAGCACCTACTTTAGAGTTCAGCTATAAAAATGACGATCTTGGAGATCCGATGATCAATGATTATTTTGCAATTGCAATCGGAGCTGCAACAAGAGAAGAGATCGACAAGATCACAGAGTACACATTCAAAGTGAATGAAGTCTTAAGAAAATTCTTTGATGAGGCAGGAATTGAACTGATCGACTTTAAAATCGAATTCGGACGTTTCCACGGAGAGATCATCCTTGCAGATGAGATTTCACCGGATACATGTCGTCTGTGGGATAAAGAGACCCATGAAAAACTGGACAAAGACCGTTTCCGCAGAGATATGGGAAATGTAGAAGACGCATATCAGGAAGTCTTCAGACGTATTGGAATTAAATAGAAGGAGTTCATCCATGAGTGATTTTGAAAAAGTGGTAACAGGGCTGGGAGAAGAATGCGGAGTATTTGGCGCATATGATATGGACGGACAGGATGTTGCGTCTTCCATTTATTACGGACTCTTTGCACTCCAGCACAGAGGTCAGGAAAGCTGCGGCATCGCAGTAACTGACACATACGGACAGCGCAAGGTGCTGTCACGTAAAGGGTTGGGGCATGTAGATGATGTGTTCAACGAAGAGACATTACGTGAATTGAAAGGCAATCTGGGAGTAGGACATGTACGGTATTCTACAGCGGGAGGTACCCGTGTGGAGAATGCACAGCCTCTGGTAATCAATTATGTAAAAGGAACTCTGGCTATCGCACACAATGGAAATCTGGTCAATGCAGTGGAGCTTCGGGAGGAATTGTCAAAGACAGGTGCAATTTTCCAGACGACTATTGATTCAGAGGTTATTGCTTATCATGTGGCAAGAGAGCGTCTGAATGTTTCTAAGGCAGAAGATGCAGTAAAAAATGCTATGAAGAAGATCAAAGGAGCCTATGCGCTGGTGATCAGCAGTCCGAGAAAGATGATCGGGGCAAGGGATCCGTTTGGATTGAAACCACTCTGTATCGGAAAACGGGACAATACGTATTTTCTGGCATCTGAAAGCTGTGCGATTGCAGCAGTCGGGGCAGAGTTTGTAAGAGATGTCCTTCCGGGTGAGATCGTAAGTATTACAAAGCATGGCATGTCTTCGGACATGAGTATGGCGCTGCCGGAAGAAAAACGTGCGAGATGTATTTTTGAATATATTTACTTTGCAAGAACAGACAGTACGATCGATGGAGTCGGAGTCTATCATTCCAGAATTGTTGCTGGAAAAGCACTGGCACAGTCTTATCCGGTAGAGGCAGATCTGGTGGTTGGTGTTCCAGATTCCGGCCTTGTGGCTGCCATGGGATATTCACAGCAGTCCGGGATTCCTTATGGAACCGCGTTTCATAAAAACAGTTATGTAGGACGTACATTCATTAAGCCGAAACAGAGTGAGCGTGTGTCCAGTGTGAAGATCAAGCTGAACGTGATTCCGGAAGTGGTAAAAGGGAAGCGGATCGTTATGGTGGATGATTCCATTGTTCGAGGAACGACCTGTGCAAATATCATCAAGATGTTAAAGAAAGCAGGAGCGACAGAAGTACATGTGAGAATCAGTTCTCCGCCGTTTTTACATCCGTGCTATTTCGGAACAGACGTGCCGTCTAATGAGCAGCTGATCGCGCACTCTCATACAACAGAGGAGATCCGTGAGATGATCGGAGCAGACTCTCTGGGCTATATGGAAGTAGAAAAATTAAAAGATATGGTAGGCGATCTGAAGTTTTGTGATGCCTGCTTTACAGGAAATTATCCGATGGAGGTGCCGGGAGAAGATATCAGTCTGGCATTTGAATAGGAAAAAAGGAGAATACGATTATGAGCAATGACCGTTATGTAAGTCCGTTGTCCGAGCGCTATGCAAGCCGTGAGATGCAGTACATCTTTTCACCGGACAAAAAGTTCAGAACCTGGAGAAAACTCTGGATCGCACTGGCAGAGACAGAAAAAGAACTGGGACTGAATATTACAGACGAGCAGATAGAAGAATTGAAAGCGCATGCGGAGGACATCAATTACGATGTTGCAAAAGAGCGTGAGAAAGTAGTAAGACATGATGTTATGTCACATGTGTATGCATATGGTGTGCAGTGTCCGAAAGCGAAAGGAATCATCCATCTGGGAGCAACCTCCTGCTATGTAGGGGACAATACAGATATGATCGTAATGTCAGAGGCTTTAAAGCTGGTGAGAACAAAACTGGTCAATGTGATCGCAGAACTGGCAAAATTTGCAGATGCACAGAAATGTCAGCCGACACTTGCATTCACACATTTCCAGCCGGCTCAGCCAACTACGGTAGGAAAGAGAGCGACTCTCTGGCTGCAGGAATTTGAGATGGATCTGGAAGATCTGGATTATGTTCTGGGAAGTTTAAAACTTCTTGGATCCAAAGGAACGACAGGAACCCAGGCAAGCTTTCTGGAGCTGTTTGACGGAGATCAGGAGACGATTGATAAGATCGATCCAATGATCGCAGAAAAGATGGGATTTAAGGCATGTTATCCGGTATCCGGACAGACTTATTCCAGAAAAGTGGATACAAGAGTATTGAATGTACTGGCCGGAATTGCGGCAAGTGCGCACAAATTCTCTAATGACATCCGACTTCTTCAGCATTTGAAAGAAGTGGAAGAGCCGTTTGAGAAGACACAGATCGGTTCTTCTGCCATGGCATATAAGAGAAACCCGATGAGAAGTGAAAGAATCGCGTCTCTTTCCAGATATGTGATGATCGATGCATTGAATCCGGCAATCACCTCTGCGACGCAGTGGTTTGAGAGAACACTGGACGATTCTGCAAACAAGAGACTGAGTGTGCCGGAAGGATTTCTTGCAATCGACGGAATCCTGGATCTGTGCCTGAATGTTGTGGACGGGCTTGTAGTATATCCGAAAGTCATCGAGAAACGTCTGATGTCAGAACTTCCGTTTATGGCGACAGAGAATATCATGATGGATGCGGTAAAAGCCGGAGGAGACAGACAGGAGCTGCATGAGAGAATTCGTGAGCTTTCCATGGAAGCCGGACGCAATGTCAAAGAAAAAGGTCTGGACAACAATCTTCTGGAGTTGATCGCAGCGGATCCTGCGTTCAACATGAGTCTGGAAGAGCTGAAAGAGACGATGGAACCGCAGAAATATGTAGGTCGTGCGAAAGAGCAGGTAGAGTCGTACTTAAATAATGTGATTTATCCGCTTCTGGAGGAAAATAAAGAAATTCTCGGAGTAAAAGCTGAGATCAATGTTTAGTTTTGCCATAACAGGCAAAGGAGAAGGAGTGTTGCAAAAGAGCAGCATTCCTTTTTCGCATACCAAAGAAAAAGCAGGGAGAATGGAAAAAGAATGAGAACAAGTGGCGATTGCGTTTGGGAGAAACAGCATATCTGGAACATACCGGATGGATTAAAGAAAGTGATTGCAGGAGTTGTGACGGTCAGCCTTTTGGTTGGAATCGGTGATGCCGTCAGTATGGTACCGTTACAGGAAGATATGAGGTCATATGCTGCGACTGCGGGTGAAACGATACGATGGAGTGTTCCGATCCGGTTGGGACAGATGGTAAAACAGGAGAGTATCCGGACCTATACACTGGCAGAAATGGAGAAACATGTGCAGATAGAAACGGAGAAAGTAGCTGAAGCTTCGTCAGCCATGCCACAAGAAGAAGCGGTAGAACCGGTGGAGACAGTGCAAAGTCAGACCATACAGCCAGTGATTCCTGAGACGATGCCGGAAGAAATTGTGAATACCTTACCAGGGGAAGATATGACACAGGAAGAGTCTCCGGCAGAGGCGTATATATATTATCAGGGGTTCAAAATTGATCAGGAGGGAATGATCTGTGGATTTGACCCTGCAAAAAGCGAGATGATGGATGGATATCTGGAACTGCCGTCAGAAAATTGTATTGGAATTCGAAGAGGAACGTTTTCGGGAGTTGGAACCGGCATTTTTGAAATTTATATTCCGGAGAATATTCAGAATATAGAAAACGGTGCGTTTTCTGAACTGGGAGAACTGACATGGATCGAAGCAGGAGGCACAGGTGAATATACGGCAAGAGATGGGATTTTATTTTCCGGAACAGAGCTGGCAGCGTTTCCTGCCGGAAGAACTGGAATTTTTGAGATGCCCAAGGATGTGACTTCGATCCGTGCATCTGCATTTGCCAATACAAACCTGGATAAAATAGATATGAGAAACTGTATTTCGATTTTGTGTGATGAAGGAATATTCGGAGACGGGGCAGGCTGCGAGATCATGGAGGGGAAGAATGGAATATAAACAGATATTGAATATTGCGGTTCTTGCAGGAGAAATCATGCTCAGAAGTGGAGCGGAGACCTATCGTGTGGAGGATACCATGAAGCATATTCTCAACACCGCGAGAACAGAAGTGGCAGAGGCATTTGTTATGATGACAGGGATTGTTGCTACTTTGGATAATCCGGACATGGAAATGCTCACCGCTATGCGCAGAGTTCATGACCGCGGGACGAATATGCATCGTATTGTGCAGGTAAATGAAATATCCAGAAGATACTGCAGGGGAGAGATGACAGTTGAGGAAACATATAAAGAGTTGAAACAGATCAAGGGAAAACAGTATTCGGTGGCGGTATATAATCTGGCGACGATTCTGGTTCCGGTCGGGTTTGCTCCTCTTTTTGGAGGGGGAGTGAAAGAGACTCTGGTCTCTGCGGCAGTAGGATGTATCCTGGCATTTTTGATTACACTGGGCAAAAAATCCAGATGAGCAGCTTTATTTGAATGCAATCTGTGCATTCGGGGTAGCAGTGACAGCTGCCTGTGTGAATAGGGTTACATCCGGCTGGAATCTGGATATCGTGATCATCAGTTCTCTGATGCCCCTGGTGCCAGGTGTAGCGATCACCAATGCGATCCGGGATACGCTGCGGGGGGATTATATTTCCGGAGGTGCCAGGATACTGGAGGCATTTTTGACAGCAGCTGCAATCGGGCTTGGAGCAGGTACCGGGATGATTTTTGTAGGAGGTATCGTATGAGTGTGTTGATGGGAGTGGTGGGAAGTTTTGTTGCGATCATTGCGTTTTCTGTACTTTTGGAGACACCCGGAAAATATCTGTGGCAGACGGGTGTGGTCGGAGCAATAGGAGGCGGTGTTTATCTGCTTTGTACACACCGTGGAGTGGATGTGGTGCCGGCTTCTTTCTTTTCTGCGCTGGCAATTGCGTTTATGGCACATCTTTTTGCAAGGATTTTCAAAGCGCCGGTGACGGTGTTTCTGATTGCAGGAATCCTGCCGACCGTGCCGGGGGCCGGAATGTATCGGATCGCATATTCGATCATAGCCAATGACAGGGCAGGATGTGCCTATTATCTGCTGCAGACACTGGAGATTGCGGGGATGATTGCACTGGCAATTTTTATTGTGGATGCCATTTTCCGGGTTCACATCCCCTTGTCAAGGCGGAATAGTTAAGATATAATAGAAAAGATGACGTAAATAGAAAATGGAGAAGATAAAGATGAGTAAAGTAAGAACAAGATTTGCACCAAGTCCGACAGGACGGATGCATGTAGGAAATCTGCGTACAGCATTATATGCATATTTGATCGCAAAACACGAGGGTGGAGACTTTATCCTCAGAATTGAAGATACAGACCAGGAGAGATTCATGGAAGGAGCACTGGACATCATTTACCGTACTCTGGAAAAGACAGGTCTCATTCACGATGAAGGACCGGACAAGGATGGTGGATATGGTCCGTATGTGCAGAGCGAGAGAAATGCTTCCGGAGTGTATTTGAAGTATGCAAAGCAGCTGGTAGAGCAGGGCGACGCGTATTACTGCTTCTGTGATAAAGCACGCCTGGATTCCCTGAAGACTTCTGTTTCTGAAGACGGAACAGATATCGTTGTGTATGACAAGCACTGTCTGGGGCTGAGCAAAGAAGAGGTAGAGGCCAATCTGGCAGCAGGAAAACCTTGGGTGATCCGTCTGAACGTACCGAATGAGGGAACAACCACATTCCACGATGAGATTTACGGAGATATCACGGTTCCGAATGCAGAACTGGATGATATGATCCTGATCAAATCCGATGGATTCCCGACTTACAATTTTGCGAACGTGATCGATGACCATCTGATGGGAATCACACACGTTGTCCGCGGAAATGAATATCTTTCCTCTGCACCGAAATACAACCGTCTGTATGAGGCATTTGGATGGGAGATTCCGGTTTATGTACACTGTCCGTTGATCACGGATGAGAACCATAAAAAACTAAGTAAACGCTGCGGACATTCTTCCTATGAAGATCTGATCGAGCAGGGATTCCTTTCAGAAGCAGTGGTCAACTATGTGGCACTTCTTGGATGGAGCCCGTCGGACAACCGCGAGATCTTTTCGCTGGAGGATCTGGTAGAGGCATTTGATTACCGCCATATGAGCAAGTCACCGGCTGTATTCGATCCGGTAAAACTCAAATGGATGAACGGGGAATACATGAAAGCCATGGAAGAAGACAAGTTCTATGAGATGGCAGAGCCGTATCTGAAAGAAGTCATCACAAAAGACTATGATCTGAAAAAGATTGCGAAGATGGTGAAGACCAGAATTGAAATCTTCCCGGATATTAAAGATCAGATCGATTTCTTTGAAGAGCTGCCTGAGTATGACACTGCTATGTATACACACAAGAAGATGAAGACAAATGCAGAGAATTCTCTGGAAGTTTTAAACGATGTCCTTCCGATCCTGGAAGCACAGGAAGATTACAGCAATGACGCGTTGTTTGAAACATTAAAAGGATATGTAACAGAAAAAGGAGTGAAGATCGGATTTGTAATGTGGCCGATCCGAACAGCGGTATCCGGAAAACAGAACACACCGGGCGGTGCGACAGAACTGATGGAAGTTCTCGGAAAGGAAGAATCCTTAAAGAGAATCCGTGCCGGTATCGCATTACTCCAGGCAAATTAGAAAGAGGTATTTATGAGTTTTAATCAGGCTCAGCAGGAGGCGGTCTCTCACAATGAGGGACCGTGTCTTGTTCTTGCGGGACCGGGTTCCGGAAAGACGCTCACGATCGTGGGCAGGATCCAGAAGCTGATCCAGACGTATCATGTAAGTCCGGAAGAGATTCTGGTCATCACATTTACCAAATATGCAGCAGTGGAGATGAAGAACCGCTTTTTTTCAGCGATGAAGGGGACTCGCCCTGCTGTCACATTCGGAACATTTCATGGAATTTATTATGGGATTTTAAAGTGGGCATATCGGTTCGGACCGGAGAATATTCTGTCAGAGGAAGAAAAACGGCAGATGCTGCTTCAGATCGTCAATCGAAAAGAGATTGATGAATTTGAAGAGGAGGATTTCTTAAAAGAGATTATTTCAGAGATTGGCATTGTAAAAAACAACGGACTGAAGATTGAAGAGTATGAGACAACGATCTGCGGAAAAGAGACGTTCCGGGAGATTTACGGAGAATACGAAAAAAAGCGAAATGAAGAGCGAAAGATCGATTTTGATGACATGCTTCTGTTGTGTCGTGATCTGTTTATAAAAAGGCCGGATGTTTTGAAAAAATGGCAGGAGAAGTTTCGCTATATTCTGATTGATGAATTTCAGGATATCAATCAGGTACAATATGATGTGATCCGGATGCTCGCGGCGCCGCAGAACAATCTGTTTGTTGTAGGCGACGACGATCAGTCGATCTATGGATTTCGCGGAGCAGATTCCAGACTGATGTTTCAGTTTCAGAAGGATTTTCCAGATGCAAAACAGCTTCTTCTGGATGTAAACTATCGGTCTTCGGAAAATATTGTCAAAAATTCTCTGAAAGTGATCGCCAACAACGAGGTACGGTTTGACAAAAAAATCCGGGCGTGGAAAGAAAGTGGGGAGACACTGCATGTACAGGAAGTGAAAGATCCGGTGGAGGAAGCTTCTTATGTGGTGGAACAGATCAAAAAACAGATGGAAACAGGAATTTTGGCAGAGGAAATCGCAGTACTCTTTCGTGTTCACACAGATGCGAGGGCGGTTGTGGAAGCTCTGATCGATGAAAAGATTCCATTCCAGATGCGGGAACATCTGCCGAATCTGTACAATCATTTTATTGCAAAAGATATTATGGCATATTTCAGGCTGGCAATGGGGCAGCGTGAGCGCAAAGATTTCCTGCAGGTCATGAATCGTCCGAAACGGTATCTGGGAAGAGACTGCCTCCCGGGAAGAGTGGTTTCTTTTGAGGAGATGCGGAAATTCTATTGTGATAAAGAGTGGATGCAGGACCGGATCGACCAGTTTGAATGGGATTTGAAAATGCTTGCGAAAATGGCTCCATATGCGGCAATCCAGTATTTGAAGAAAAAAATCGGATATGACGAATTTCTGCGGGAATATGCGACTACGAAAAACATGAAAGCTGCGGATTTAAGAGAAGTACTCTCTGAGATTGAAGAGGCGGCAAAGCCGTTTCAGACGATGGAAGAGTGGTTTGTCCATGTGGAAGAATATACGGAAGCGCTGAAAAAGAAAGAACAGCAAAAAGAACAGAACCAGGAGGGGGTTCGTCTGATGACACTGCATGCGTCCAAAGGGCTGGAGTTTCATACGGTGTTTTTGATCGAGGCAAACGAGGGACGAATTCCTTATCAGAAAGCAGAGAAAGAGCAGAATGTAGAAGAAGAGCGCAGGCTGTTCTATGTGGGAATGACCCGGGCAAAAGATGTGCTGAAAATCACATATGTGAAAATAAAAAACGGAAAGGAGATCTCTCCTTCCCGTTTTGTAGAGGAACTGTTCGAGGGCGTCTGACTTACTCAGCGTCAAGATCGATCTCGTCAAATTCCAGGGAATCCATCCATTCATCGAATTTGTCGGCAGCAGCATCGTACTCGTCGTCATCTTCGATGTTTTCCAGGTTTGGCTCACCGTCTTCTGTCTCAGAGAAACGGTAGATGTACACATCGCTTTCTTCGGACTCTTCTCCGTTCTCATCGAGCGGAAGGAGTGCGATGTACTGTCTGCCGGCTGCTTCGTAGATCGTCAGGACGGCACACTCCAGTGTCTCGTCATTGTCCAGTGTCAGAGTAACTGTTACACCTTCGTTTTCATTCATTGTTTCATTCATGTTTTCGCTCATAGCACGTTCTCCTTTTTTCTTGATATGCCTACTCTAACAAAAACCAGAGGAAAAAGCAAGAAAAACATCAGGTTCTTTCTATTGACAATGCTGAAAAACAGGGTAGAATAAAATAGATTATGCATATATGTTGGAAAAACAGAGTCTTAGCAATCAGGAGGACAATAGATGAAGAGAAAAATTTTGGGAGTCTTTGTGACAGTTATGTTCGGTTGTATGGTACTTTCCGGATGCAAAAAGAATGTGGGTACACCGGAAGATAACGCTGTAGTAGAAAATGAGGACGAGCAGGCACAGGATACAGAAACATCAGAAGGGCACACATTTGGCTACAGCTGCATTGATATTTATAATCCATATTATGATGTTGTAAAAGAATCGATCCGAGGGGAACTGGAAGCAAAGGGAGATACCCTGGTGGTAAAAAATCCGGACGGAGATGTGAATAAGCAGATCCAGCAGATTCAGGAGATGATCGATGAAGGAGTGGATGCAGTCTTTCTCGCACCGGTAGACTGGGAAGCGATCAAGCCTGCGCTGGAAGCCCTGGATGAGGCAGATATTCCGGTCATCAATGTGGATACGCAGGTGAAGGACACAGATCTGACAGCTGCGTATATCGGCTCTGACAATAAAAATGCAGGTGCAGTCTGCGGTGAGAATTTGAAGACACAGTGCCCGGACGGCGGAAAAGTAGTGCTTTTGGAATGCCCGTTCCAGAACTCAGTGAATGAGCGTATCACAGGATTTGAAGAAGCGATCAAAAATGCAGGATTTGAAGTAGTGGCGCGTGCAGATGCCGGCGGCACCAAGGAGAGTGCAAAGGAGAAAATGGCACAGATTTTGGCAGAAAATCCACAGGTAGATGCTGTGATGTGCGGAAATGATCAGATGGCACTCGGTGCACTTCAGGCAGCAAAAGAGGCAGGAAAAAGCAGTCTGAAGATTTATGGAGTGGACGGCTCACCGGAGATGAAAAGTGAACTTACAGATGAAAAGTCAATGATCGCCGGGACCGGAGCGCAGTCTCCGATCAATGTTGGAAAGCAGGCGGCAAAGATTGGCGAGGCTATTTTGAATGATGAGGATTATGAGAAAACAACGTATATCGATACATTTTTTATCGGGAAAGATAATGTTGAGATGTATGGAACAAATGGCTGGCAGTGAGGAATAAATATATGAAAAAAACAGAAGGATATCCACAGCCTTTTGGAGCTTCCAGAAGAGGCAGAAGTGTGAATCTTGCAGTATGTGTTCCAAAAGACGTATCTTGCGAACTGCTCTTGTATAAAAAGGGCGAAAGCGAACCAGATCAGGTAATCGAAATGCCGGCAGAAGAAGGAATCGGAGAAGTCCGCTTCCTGGCGCTGGAAGATCTGGAGGAAACCCAGTATGAGTATAATTACAGAATTGACGGAACGGTCTGTCTGGATCCTTACGTGAGAGAGATCGCGGGACATAAAATGTTCGGTACCGGCTGGGAATTCAACCGGCATCAGATAAGAGGAAGATTTCTGCAGAGAGGATATGACTGGGAAGGGGATAAAAGACCACAGATTCCTGTGCAGGATGTGATCGCGTATAGTCTGCATGTAAGAGGCTTTACGATGCACTCTTCCTCCAGAGTAAAGCATAAAGGGACATTTCTGGGTGTCCGGGAAAAATTACCATATTTGAAAGAGCTTGGCATCAATCAGATTCAGTGTATGCCGGTGTATGAGTTTCAGGAAGATATGGGAAGCTACCGGAATTACTGGGGCTATGGCACAGGATATTATTTTGCACCGAAAGCCGCATATGCAGCTTTTGATGATGCACAGACAGAATTAAAAGATCTGGTAAAAGCGTGCCACAAAGCAGGAATCGAAGTTGTTCTGGAAATGCCGTTTACAGAAAAGATTCTTCCCCAGACTGCGTTGGAATGTCTTCGTTTTTATCTTCTGGAGTATCATGTGGATGGGTTTGTGGTGAATCCTTACAATGTGCCATGGGACAGTCTGAATGCGGATCCGATCTTAAAGGGAGCAAAGATCTTCAAAAAAGAAGAGGGCTTCCAGAACAGTATGCGCAGGTTTTTAAAGGGAGATGAAGGCATGGTCAGAGAAGTGATACGACAGCTCTGCCGCCGGACCCCAGAAGACGGCTGCTGTAATTACATTACTTCACATACAGGGTTTACACTCTGTGACTTGGTCTCTTATGACGGGAAGCATAATGAGGCAAACGGAGAGCGCAATCAGGACGGTCCGGATTATAATTACAGTTGGAACTGCGGTACGGAAGGACCAAGCAGAAAAAGAAGTGTGATGACACTTCGCAAAAATCAGATGAAGAATGCTTTTCTTCTGCTTCTGCTTTCGCAGGGAACACCATGCATTCTGGCGGGAGATGAGTTTGGAAACACACAGGATGGGAATAACAATGTGTATTGTCAGGACAATGAGACCGCATGGCTGAACTGGGGAAGACAGAAAAGTTATGAAGATCTGTTTCGATTTGTGAAACGATTGATCGCCCTTAGAAAATCCAATCCTGTCTTTCATCAAAGACAGGCACTGCTTGGCCTGGATCGGACAGCGTGCGGGATTCCGGATGTCTCTTATCACGGAGAAAGTGCATGGCAGGTACAGGATGCAGTAGTCAGCAGACAGCTTGGAGTTCTCTACAGCTGGGAAGATACATTTTGGTTTGTCGCATATAATATGCACTGGGAAGCACACGAATTTGCTCTTCCGGCTCTGAAAAAGGAAATGAAATGGTATCAGGTTGCAGGAACAGAAGAGGTGCCAGATGAGGCAGAGTGTCTGAAAGAGCAGAAGATGATAGAGGTAAAGGCAAGGACAATAATTCTGCTGCAAGGCAGATAGAAAGGAAATTCAGAGATGAACGCACTCCGACATTTTGGTACGATCACAAAACATAAGCTCCTTGTGATGAAGGCATGCTTTCAGGTAGGTTTGTACAGACAGGGGCTGCTCCATGATCTGTCAAAATACGGATGGACAGAGTTTCGTGTGGGGTGTCGATATTACCAGGGAACCAGAAGTCCGAATAATGCAGAGCGGGAGGAAAAGGGGTATTCTTCTGCCTGGCTGCATCATAAAGGGCGCAATAAGCATCATTATGAATACTGGATTGATTACGGAACGCATGGTGCCGTGCTCGAAGGAATGAAAATGCCGGTCAATTATGTGGTGGAGATGTTTCTGGACCGAATTGCTGCAAGCAAGGTATATCGCGGAACTGCCTATACAGACCGGGATCCTCTGGATTATTTCCTGGGAGGGAAAGGGCAGTATCTGATGCATGAGGAAACAGAAGCGCTGCTTGAAAAACTGTTGATCATGTTGGCAAAACAGGGTGAGGAGAAAACTTTTTTGTATATCCGGCAGGAAGTTTTAAAAAAAGGTGATAAAAAATCAGGGTGTAAAGCATGATGCTTTACACTCTGATTTTTTGCAGTAAAACTTTTGTTTTTGGAAGCCAAAACTGAACCATAGGTCCTGTCAGAAAAATGGCGATAATTGTTCCGACACCAACTGTACCGCCAAGGATAAATCCGAGGCTTACAAAGAAAGCATCACATCCCATTCGTATCCAGCGAAATTCAATCCGTTCGAGTTTGTCGGAGAGGATGATGGCAACCAGGTCATTCGGTCCGGTGCCGGCATTGCTGTTGATTACAACAGACATTCCCAAAGAGAGAATCGCACATCCGACCAGAACGCTGATGATACGAACCGGCATTCCTGAAGAAGCATTGATGTATTCTTTGAAACACCAGGTGAAAAAGTCAATGATAGGGCCTCCGCAAAATGCACAGACAATGGTTCCGGGTTTGACATATCCTTTGGTTGTTAACAACATCAGAACCATCAAAATACACAGAACAATGACGTGCACAGTTCCGACAGACAATCCTGCAACCCGGGATAACCCCTGAATAAATACTGTGAAAGTATCGGTGCCAAGTGCCGAGAGCAAAAAGAGCGTAACACCAAGATGCGCAATGATCAGCCCCAAAAGAAGAACCAGGAGTGCACGAATCCAGTCGGTGATACTTCGCTGGGAAGTATCAGATGCAAATGTTTGTTTTTTCCCCATGATATGCTCCTGTTCTATTGTGGATAAACGAGTTGCTCTTCGGTGATTTTATTCAAAACCTGAGTCAGGTATTTTCGTGCAACAAATCTGGCCATCGGCAGATTCATATCCAGAAAGTTTCCGCAGTCTTTTGCACAGGCTCCGGGAACTTCCTGATCGTAAGATGCGATAAAAGCAAACATCTCTTTCATCAAAGGAAGAATATCGCAGGATTCATAATCACCGATAAGAAGCAGATAGAATCCGGTGCGGCATCCCATTGGTCCGAAATAGAGTGTTTTTGGGCCATATTCTGCATGGTTGCGAAGAAAGGTAGCGGCAAGATGCTCGATGGTATGTACTTCTGCAGTATTTAGAACAGGTTCTTCATTGGGATTTGTGATACGGATATCAAACGTGGTAACCGGGGTATCTCCTGCAAGATCTTTTCTGGAAACGTAAAGTCCCGGAGTCAGTTTGATGTGATCGATCGTAAAGCTTGTAATTTTTTCCATGGTAATCTCCTTGTTTTTTATGTGTCATTATTATAGACAAAATCAGGCGAATTTGCAAGCGGAAAGGAACAAAGAACGGTTGACGGGAGACAGGAAATATGCGTATACTAAGGGACAGAGTGATCGGATAAAAGAACATATCTTAGGAGGAAAACAACGGTGAGATTATATATGGTACGACATGGCGAAACGGATTGGAATAAAGCGAAGAAAGTGCAGGGGAGAGCAGATATTCCTCTCAATGCATATGGAAGAGAACTGGCAGAAAAGACAGCAGAAGGACTGCGGGGGATTTCTTTTGATCTGGCGTATACGTCCCCTTTATCCAGAGCAAAAGAAACAGCACAGATTGTTTTGCAGGGGAGAAAGATCCCCTTGATCGAGGAACCTCAGATACAGGAGATCTGCTTTGGTGATTATGAAGGCATTGTGTACCGAGGAGAAGGTCTGGATCCGCAGAGTGCGGAGTTTGTGAAGTTCTTTGATGATACTGCAAATTACATTCCAAAGGGAGAGGGTGAGTCCGTTGGACAGTTGATGGAGAGAGTGGACGGCTTTCTGAAAGCGTTATATCAAAATCCAGAATTGCAGGATAAGATGATTTTGCTTTCTACGCATGGTGCTGCAGTCACGGCAATGAAAAACTGTATCAAAAATGAATGGAGTCCGGCAAAATTCTGGCAGATGGGAGTGCCAAAGAACTGTGCGGTGACGATCGTGGAAGTAGAGGGGGGCATCCCCAAAATTATCGAAGAAGATAAACTATATTATTAAAACAAAAATACGGAAAGAACCCAACATCCGGGGATTCTTTCCGTATTTTTAATGTTCTAATCTTCCTCTTCTGTCTCGACAGTGTAAGTCTGGCGCTTTCTTGCCATCTCATCGCTTTCGAGATATTCGTCATAAGTTGTGATCTTATCGATCAGTTTTCCGCCCGGTACGATCTCCATGATACGATTTGCAGTCGTCTGCACGATCTGGTGGTCACGGGAAGTAAATAAGAGTACTCCCGGGAATTTGATCATACCGTTATTGAGCGCAGTGATGGATTCCATATCCAGATGGTTGGTAGGTTCATCTAATAACAGAACATTTGCGCCGGAAATCATCATCTTGGAGAGCAGGCAGCGTACCTTCTCACCACCGGAGAGGACTTTTAATCTCTTCACACCATCTTCTCCGGAGAAGAGCATTCTTCCGAGGAACCCCCGCACATAGGTGGCATCCTTGTTTTCAGAGTACTGTGTCAGCCATTCTGTGATGGTGTAATCGTTATCGAACTCTCCGCCGAAGTCTTTCGGGAAGTAAGCCTGTGAAGTCGTGATTCCCCATTTGTAAGTACCTTCATCCGGTTCCATCTCACCGATCAGGATTTTGAACAGAACTGTTTTTGCAAGCTCATTTCCGCCTACAAATGCAACCTTGTCATCGTGGTTCAGTGTAAATGTCAGGTTGTCCAGAATCTTGACTCCGTCGATGGTTTTGGAAAGTCCTTCCACGGTCAGCACTTCGTTTCCGATGTCACGGTTTGGACGGAAATCAATGTAAGGGTATTTACGGCTGGATGGTTTGATCTCATCCAGTTCAATTTTTTCCAGGGCACGTTTTCTGGATGTTGCCTGTTTGGATTTGGAAGCATTGGCGCTGAACCGGGAAATAAAGTCCTGAAGTTCTTTGATCTTTTCTTCTTTCTTTTTGTTGGCTTCTTTCATCTGACGGATCAGAAGCTGGCTGGATTCATACCAGAAGTCGTAGTTTCCGGCATAGAGCTGGATCTTTCCATAGTCGATATCCGCGATCTGTGTGCAGACCTTGTTTAAGAAGTAACGGTCATGGGATACCACAATGACTGTGTTCTCAAAGTTGATCAGGAACTCTTCCAGCCATGCGATCGCATCCAGATCCAGGTGGTTGGTCGGCTCGTCAAGAAGCAGGATGTCAGGATTACCGAACAAAGCCTGAGCAAGAAGAACCTTTACCTTTTCTGCACCCTTTAAGTCTTTCATGTATTTGTAGTGGAGGTCTGTCTCAATGCCGAGTCCGTTGAGCAGAGTTGCAGCGTCAGATTCTGCTTCCCAGCCGTTCATGGTTGCGAATTCTGCTTCCAGCTCACTTGCTTTGATTCCGTCCTCATCTGTGAAATCTTCTTTTGCATAGATGACTTCTTTTTCTTTCATGATCTCGTACAGACGTGCATTCCCCATGATGACGGTGTCCAGTACCAGATATTCATCGTATTTGTAGTGATCCTGCTGCAGGAAAGAAAGACGCTCTCCGGGAGTGATGTTTACTTCCCCTTTGGTAGGCTCGATCTGTCCGGACAAAATCTTTAAAAAAGTAGATTTTCCGGCACCGTTGGCTCCGATCATACCATAACAGTTGCCTTCGGTAAATTTAATATTGACATCTTCAAACAGCGCTTTTTTCCCGACGCGCAGAGTGATATTGTTTGCACTAATCATATTTTTTACTCCTTATTTATTATATAAAGTAATAATTCCAACGCTTATCTTAACATGAGAACCCACGACATGGCAAGGTCAGGAGTATGCTTTCTATGAAATAAACAAAGAAATATTGTGTTTTTGCAAAAATTTAACAGGATTAGGAGTTTGCGAAAAAGTGGAAAAAGTATATAATGGAACAAAGAAAGTGAGGGATGGATATGCAAAAAGCAACTTTGGTATTAGAAGGCGGAGCAACAAGAGGCGTATTTACATCGGGAGTACTGGATTATCTGATGGAGCAGGAGTTTTACACTTCTCATGTGATCGGTGTTTCGGCAGGAGCCTGCAATGCGGTGGACTATGTGTCAAGGCAGCCCGGACGGACAAGAGACTGTATGATCCCCACAGATAAGAATCTGTCCTATTATTACGGGATGCGTAAATTTATAAAAGAAAAAAGTCTGATGAATATGGATATGATTTTTGATATTTATCCAAAACAGATTTATCCCTTTGATTTTGCCACCTATTTTCGATCAGAGATGAACTGTGAGCTGGTCACGACAAACTGTGTGACGGGAAAAGCGGAGTACATGGATGAGGCGCAAGATCCCGACAGGCTGATGAAAATCTGCCGGGCATCCTCCAGTATGCCGCTGCTTTGTCCGATTGTAAATATCGATGGGATCCCGTATCTGGATGGAGGACTTGCGGATTCTATTCCGATTCGGAGAGCGATGGATATTGGAAATGAGAAGATCATCGTTGTTCTGACAAGAAATCGGGGATATCGCAAGAAGGCGGTTTCAAAAGCGGTGGAAAAGATGTATCGCAGAGCCTACAGATCTTATCCGAATCTTCTGCGGACTCTTTTGCGGCGTGCGCCGTATTACAACCGGACGCTGAATGAGCTGGAGAATCTGGAGAGAGAAGGAAAGATTTTTGTGATCCGGCCGCAGGTAAAGCCGGTGTCCAGACTGGAGAGAAGTCAGGAGCATCTGATGGCATTTTATCATCACGGATATGATCTGATGGAAAGAGAGTATGACCGTCTCATGGAGTATCTCGAAAAATAGGTATATTTTGCATGGAAAACATGATACAATGTGGAGTATTCATGTGAAACCGGCAGAAGGAGAAACATATGAAAAAAGAAATTTTGAATTACACACAGAACAGGGAATTGTCGTGGCTGCGCTTTAATCAGAGAGTGCTGGAAGAAGCGCAAGATGAAAGTGTTCCGCTTCTGGAGAGGATGAAATTTGTATCGATCTTCACCAGTAACCTGGATGAGTTTTTTATGATTCGGGTAGGAAGTCTCTACGATATGGCATCTGTGGACAGCAAGACATTAGACAGCAGATCGGGGATGACTCCGAAAGAACAGTTAGATAAGATTTATGAGGCAGTGGCCCCGCTTTATAAAGAGCGGGATAAGACGTATGCGGAGATAAAAAAACAGCTGCATCCATACGGGGTCTGTGGGCTGGATTTCAAAGAGCTGGAGGCACAGGAAAAAAAGTATGTCAAACATTATTTCAAAGAACAGGTGCTTCCACTGCTTTCCCCACAGATCGTAGACGCAAATCATCCGTTTCCACATTTGCTCAATAAAGAACTGTATGTGATCGCAACGCTTCGTTTTGAAGAGAAAAAAATGATGGGGATCGTTCCTGTTCCTCAGTTTATTTCAGATGTGATTTATCTGCCGGGACATGACATTCGTTATATCCGGATGGAAAAAGTGATCATGGAGTATCTGGATCTTGTGTTTGAACAGTATCAGGTATCGGATATCACATACATCCGTGTCACAAGAAATGCGGACATTTCTCCTGACGATGAGAACTATGCGGACAATGAAGACTTTCGCTATATAATGAAGGAGACATTGAATAAGCGCAGAAGAATGGCAGTGGTACGTCTGGAAGTGGCCAATCCGCTGAATAAAGAGACAGAGAAATATCTCTGTGAGAAATTCAAAATTACGCCTGCCTGCATTTTTAGAACGAAAATTCCGATGAAACTGGATTATATCTTTTCAATTATGGATAAAGTACCTGTTTCCATGAAACGATCATTGGTTGATGTACCATTTGCTCCACAGCCTGCCGCACAGGTGGGAGAAGGAAGCGTGATGGCTCAGGTAAAGAAACGGGACATTCTTCTGTCCTATCCATATGAAAGCATGGATCCGTTTTTGAAGCTGATCAAAGAGGCATCCACAGATCCGGATGTGATGACCATTAAGATTACGATCTATCGTCTTGCCAAAAAGACAAGACTGGTAGAATATCTGTGTGCAGCGGCAGAAAATGGAAAAGAAGTGACCGCTCTGATCGAGCTGCGGGCCCGGTTTGATGAGCAGAATAATATTGAATGGTCAGAACGGATGGAAGAGGCCGGCTGCAGGGTACTTTATGGGTTTGACGGATATAAAGTACATTCCAAAATTTGTCTGATTACATACCGCAGTAAAAATGAGATCAAATATATCACACAGATCGGAACCGGAAATTACAATGAGAAGACCGCAAAATTGTACACGGATTATTCGCTGATGACTGCGAATCAGTCGATCGGAGAGGATGCAGCAGTATTTTTTAAGAATATGTCCATTGGCAATCTGGATGGAACCTATAAGAATCTGATCGTATCTCCGACCAGTTTGAAGCAGAAGATTCTGGCGTTGATGGATGAAGAGATTCAAAAGGGTGAACAGGGACGGATTGTGATGAAGATGAATTCTGTGACGGATATGGATTTTATCCGGAAGGTGGCAGAGGCTTCCAGAGCAGGTGTGAAGGTGGATCTGATCGTGCGTGGAATCTGCTGTATTCTGCCGGGAATTGCACAAGAGACAGAGAATCTGACTGTGACCAGTATTGTAGGCCGCTATCTGGAACACCCGAGAGTGTTTGTGTTCGGCACGGGAGCAGAGCAGAAAGTGTACATCGGTTCTGCGGATATGATGACCAGAAACACGGAGAAACGGGTGGAAGTGGCATGTCCGATTCTCAACGAGGAGATCAAAAAACGGCTGGTGAGAAACCTGCATGTAATGCTTGCAGATAATGTCAAAGCAAGAGTGATGACAAGTGACGGAACCTACCGCAAAAAGAAGGTAGAAGGAAAAGCCATCAATTCACAGGAAAATCTTTATGAAAGAAGCACTGATGGCAAAACGAGTAGGAGAAGAAACCACAGAAACAGACGTTTCTTCAGAAGATGAGACGGTTGTTTCAGAAAGAATAGAATAAACAGAAAGATGATTGTATAAATAAGAATGGGGAAAGCAGTATATATCGCAGAAAAGCCAAGTGTGGCGCAGGAGTTTGCAAAGGCTTTAAAATTAAATGCAAAGCGAAAGGACGGGTATCTGGAATCAGAAGAAGCCATCGTAACCTGGTGTGTGGGACATTTAGTGACCATGAGTTATCCGGAAGTGTATGATCCGGCACTGAAAAAATGGAGTTTGAACACACTGCCGTTTCTTCCGCAGGAGTTTCAGTATGAAGTGATCCCGGGAGTGGCAAAGCAGTTCCAGATCGTCAGCTCCCTTTTAAACAGACAGGATGTGGACACGATCTACGTGTGTACCGACTCCGGACGGGAAGGAGAGTATATCTACCGGCTGGTGGAGCAGGAAGCACATGTGACAGGAAAACAAAGAAAACGGGTCTGGATCGATTCGCAGACGGAGGAGGAGATTCTTCGCGGGATCCGGCAGGCAAAGGACTTATCAGAGTATGATAATCTGAGCGCTTCGGCCTATCTCCGCGCAAAAGAGGACTATCTGATGGGGATTAATTTTTCCAGACTTCTGACATTAAAATACGGAAACAGTATTTCCGGATATTTGAAGACAAAGTATGCGGTAGTCTCAGTGGGACGGGTGATGACCTGCGTGCTGGGGATGGTAGTGCGAAGAGAGCGGGAAATCCGTGAATTTGTAAAAACACCATTTTATCGTGTGCTTGCGACTCTGGAAGCTGAGGGAAAAACATTTGAGGGAGAATGGAAAGCGGTCAAAGGCTCCCGCTATTTCGAATCGTTTGACCTATACAAAGAGAATGGATTCAAACAAAAAGAAAAGGCGCAGGAGCTGATCGCATATCTGAAGGAGAAAGAGCCTGTCACAGGACAGATAGCGGCGATCGAAAAGAAGAAAGAGAAGAAGAACCCACCGCTTCTTTATAATCTTGCGGAACTGCAGAATGATTGTTCCAAGCGGTTTAAGATCAGTCCGGATGAGACACTGCGGATCGTGCAGGAATTATACGAAAAGAAGCTGGTGACCTATCCGAGAACAGATGCCAGAGTGTTGTCTACTGCTGTTGCAAAGGAAATCAGTAAAAATCTGAACGGGCTGTCAAAATACGGGTCCGTGGCAGTATATTTAAAAGAAATCGCGGCTATGGGAACGTATAAGAACCTGGTAAAGACCCGTTATGTCAATGATAAACAGATTACCGATCATTATGCGATCATTCCGACTGGACAGGGACTTTCGGCACTTTCGTCGGTCTCCCAGGCGGCAAGGAATGTGTATGACTGTGTTGTAAAACGGTTTTTGAGTATTTTTTATCCGCCCGCTGTATATCAGAAAGTAGCGGTGACTGTAAAGATACGGGAGGAGAGCTTTTTCTCGAATTTTAAGGTTCTGGCAGAAGAAGGGTATCTGAAAGTAGCGGGAATTCCGCAAAATGCAGGAGAACAGAGTATGGATCCACAATTTTTCCAGGTGGTGCAGAATCTGAAAAAGGGGGCAGTCCTGCCGGTTTGTGCGCTGGATGTGAAGGAAGGAGAGACTTCTCCGCCGAAGCGCTACAATTCCGGATCCATGATCCTTGCAATGGAAAATGCGGGTCAGTTGATCGAGGATGAAGAGCTGCGTGCCCAGATCAAGGGAAGCGGTATCGGAACCAGTGCCACCAGAGCGGAAATTCTGAAAAAGCTGATCCATATCAAATATCTGAGCCTGAATAAGAAGACCCAGATCATCACTCCGACTCTTCAGGGAGAGATGGTGTATGATGTGGTGAACCAGTCCATTCGTTCGCTTTTGAATCCGGAACTGACGGCCAGCTGGGAGAAAGGGCTGACGTATGTGGCAGACGGAGAGATCACTCCGGATGAGTATATGCAGAAGCTGGATCATTTCATTATCAGCAGGACAGAAGGCGTAAAGCGGCTGAACAATCAATATCAGCTGAAAGGATTTTACGATGCGGCTGCAAAATATTATAAAAAACCGGTATCGTCAAACCGGACATCGCGCAAAAAAGAGAATTAAAAAGGAGAGAGTTAATTTATGAAAGAACTGACAGTAAAAGAACTTTATACATTGGATGAGACAATTGCAAAAGATATTTTTGAGGGAGTGACCTATCCGTGGGAAGTGCTTCCGAAAATCTCCCGATTTATTGTGGAACTGGGAAATACACTCAGCGAAGAGGAGTATGAAAAACAGGGAGAGAATATCTGGATCGCCAAAACAGCGAAAGTAGCAAAAAGCGCATCCATTACGGGACCGGCGATCATCGGAAAAGAAGCAGAGGTCAGACATTGCGCGTTTATCCGTGGAAATGCAATCGTGGGAGAGGGGGCAGTAGTCGGAAATTCGACAGAACTGAAGAATGTGATCCTGTTCAATAAAGTGCAGGTTCCGCATTACAATTATGTGGGAGACTCAATTCTCGGATACAAATCGCATATGGGTGCTGCATCTATTACATCCAATGTGAAGTCAGACAAGAAGCTGGTAATTGTAAAAACACCGGAAGGTGAAATCGAGACCGGATTGAAAAAATTCGGAGCGATGCTTGGCGATGAAGTAGAAGTGGGATGCGGAAGTGTCTTAAATCCGGGAACCGTTGTGGGAAGCCATACGAACATTTATCCGCTTTCTTCTGTGAGAGGATTTGTACCGGCGAAAAGCATTTATAAAAAACAGGGTGAAGTTGTAGAAAAACAATAGTGAGGGAAAATAAAATGAAAAAGATCGGGTTTATCGGAGTCGGGATCATGGGAAAATCCATGGTGCGGAATTTGAAAAAGGCAGGATTTGATCTGCACATTTATGCAAGAACAAAAGCAAAGGTAGAAGATGTGATCGCAGAGGGTGTGACCTTTCATGACAGCATTGCAGACTGCGTGAAAGACTGTGAGGCAGTGATCACCATTGTGGGATTTCCGCAGGACGTGGAAGAAGTGTATTTCGATCAGGGGAATATTCTGGACAGCGCAAAAGAAGGCGCGTATCTGATCGATATGACAACCACCAGTCCGCAGATTGCCCAAAAGATTTATGAAGAGGGGAATAAGCGGGGATTTCATGTTCTGGATGCCCCGGTAACCGGAGGAGATACCGGCGCAAAAGCAGGAACACTTTCTATCCTTGTAGGTGGAGACAAAGAAGATTTTGAAGCATGTATGCCTCTGTTTGAAGCAATGGGAACCAATATTAACTACCAGGGAGCAGCAGGATGCGGACAGCACTGTAAGCTGGCGAACCAGATCATGATCGCAGGCGCGCTCTCCGGAGTATGTGAAGCACTTGCTTATGCACAGGCGAAAGGTTTGGATCTGCAGACAGTGCTTCATTCTGTGTCTACAGGTGCGGCAGGAAGCCGTCAGCTGGATCTGTTCGGACCGAAGATTCTGGAAGGAGATTACCGCCCGGGCTTCTTTATGAAGCATTTTATCAAAGATATGAAACTGGCGCTGATCGAATCCAATATAAGCGGTCTGGATCTCAATGTCTTAAGTCAGGTGCTGGCAGAGTATGAAGAGCTGCAGGCAGAAGGCCTTGGAGATGAGGGAACACAGGCATTGTTCAAATTGTATACACAGGAAAAAGCAGACGAATAAAGAGTTGACAAACAGAAAAGATTCTCGTATTATTGTATCAAATCAACAGTACAATGAACGGGAATCTTTTTTGCGTGATAAGCCGTAATTGGTGTGACCAGTAATGATAAGCCCGTCAGACAGCTGCTGTGCCTGCACAGACAGGCTGTGAGCTGTGTAAAACACGATGGAGGAAATGATATGCTGGAAGTTCAGAAATTAAGTAAATCCTATGGAAAGTCTCTGGCGGTGGATGAGGTCAGTTTTTTTGTACCGGATGGTACAGTCGGGATCCTTCTGGGACCAAACGGAGCCGGAAAATCGACGATCATCAAAAGTATCGCAGGTCTGCTTCGGTATCAGGGGCGGATCGGAATTCAGGGACTTCCTGCCAGAAGTGTGGAGGCAAAGAGACAGTTTGCCTATGTTCCGGAGATGCCTGCCATGTTTGATGCACTCAGCGTCAGAGAACACATTGAATACATGAGAAAAGCTTACAACAGCGGGATTACGGATGAAGAGGTGGAAGCGCTGCTTGCCCGGTTTGACCTGGATGACAAGCAGGATAAACTGGGAAATGAGCTGTCCAAAGGAATGATGCAGAAGGTGAGTATCTGCTGTGCGCTTGCCATCAGGCCGAAAGTGCTGCTTCTGGATGAACCGATGGTGGGGCTGGATCCAAAAGCGATTAAAGAGCTTAAGGAGGTCGTGCTGGAACAAAAAGCTCTCGGAGTTACAGTACTGATCAGCACGCATATGCTGGAGATGGTAGAAGAGCTGTGGGATATGATGTTTGTGATGGAAAAGAGTAAGATCATTGGTTCTTACCGGAAGGATGAGGTGGGAGACAAGGATCTGGATGCGCTGTTCTTTGAAATGACAGGTGGTGAGAAATCGTGAGAGCGCTATTGTATCTGACAAAACGAGTATGATCAACAATTTGAAAAAAGCAGTGAAAAAGCCGCTCACACTTCTGGTTGTGTTAGCCTGTGCGGCATATGCTGTTTTTCTGGCTGTGATGCTGGCAGAATTAGCAGTGCAGATGAAGTTTGACAGTGCAAAAGGAATGGTGATCATTCTGACAGTCTGGTCGTTGTATCTGTTTTTGCTGAATTTTATGTCATATGCATCCAGAAAGGAATTCTCTTCCGCCCGGCACATGCACATTTTATTTTCAATGCGCCTGTGGACCCAAAGGTCGTGCTGATCCATGGAGCCTGGATGAATTATCTGAGCAGTGTGGTGTTCTTTCTGATATTTATTATCGCAGGAATTACAGTTTTTGATGTCAGTCTGTGGAGAATTCTGCTGTTTGCGGGAATCTGTATCTGTAATCTGGCACTGGAGATCAGCCTGATGGTCTGCCTGTATTCCAGTGAACGGATTTCGGAGAAGGCAAGAGAATGGATCGGCCGTGGGATCAAGGTGTTTCTGCTTATGGTTACAGGACTGATCGTTCTGTATTTCTGGAAAAAAGGTGTATCTTTTGCAACAGTTTCTGCATTTTTTGACTGGCCGATCCTGCGGATGATTCCAATTATCGGATGGGAGATTTCTGCATTTCATCTGATTCTTTTAAGTCCGGATCTGCTCAATGCTACAGGGATGGTTCTGTACCTTCTGACGACGATCCTGCTTGTGATCCTGGCATACCGGATGCCGTGTAATGGAGATTATTATGAGGACGCGGCAAAATTTGCAGATACCTATGCAGAAATGATCAAGCGGAAGAAAAACCGGCGAAATGGTCATGGGGCTGGAGGAGAAGAAGAAAAAATTCCGCCATATGACAGTCCGTTATCAGGCAGTCGGAGCAAAGGCAATCTTTTACCGCCAGCTTTTGGAATATCGAAAAGAAAGAACGTTTATTTTCTCGAAAATGACACTTTTGAATCTCGGGATAGGCATCGTTATGGCATTTGCGATGCGAGAGACAGCACAGGAAAGCGGGATTCCTCAGATTTTTCTGCTTGGAATTCTGACGTATATGACTCTGATCTTCAGCGGATATCTTGGAAAGTGGGAGACTGAGATTAAAACACCCTATCTTTATCTGATTCCGGACAGTCCGGTGAAAAAGCTGTGGTACTCGACACTGATGGAACATGTGAAAGCATTTGTGGATGGAGTTTTACTCTGTGTGCCCATCGGAATCTTGTGGAAGGTAAATGTGCTGGAAGTAATCCTGGGGATCCTGATCTACACGATACTTCAGGCGAACCGGATGTACAGTAAGGTGCTGGCACAGTGCGTGGTGGAAGATGTGCTTGGACGTACCGGACAGGATGTGGTGAGAGCTTTTTTCCAGATGTTCGTGCTGGGAATCGGGGTGATGGTCGCAGCGTTGGCAGGAATCTTTATAAGTATGGATTTAGTCTTTCCAATCGCTCTGATTTATAGTATGATAGTAACTGTGATAATCGGTCTGATCGCAGCCATCCGTTTTGATTCCATGGAACAGATGGCGTAGACGGATGAAGCTGCACAGTGAAGGTAAAAGACAGGAGGAAAAAAGATGCTGAATGATAATTTTGTGACCATGGAAATCGGCAAGGCAAAGCACATTGCGCTGGTTGCTCATGATGGAAAAAAGAAAGAACTTGTAGACTGGTGTGACAGAAATAAAGAGATTTTGAAAGGACATTTTCTGTGCGGAACAGGAACAACGGCAAAACTGATCTCAGAGCGTACGGGACTTCCTGTGAAAGGATACTGCAGCGGTCCTCTCGGAGGAGACCAGCAGATCGGAGCAAAGATCGTGGAAGGACAGATCGATTTTATGATTTTTTTATGGGATCCTCTGGAAGCACAGCCTCACGATCCAGATGTAAAAGCACTGCTTCGAATCGCGGTTGTTTATGATATTCCGATCGCGAACAACCTTTCTACAGCAGATTTTATGCTGCAGTCAAAATATATGAATACGTCTTATGAGCGTAAGATTGAGAATTTCAATAAGACGATCCAGGATCGCGTGAAATCTATGAAAGAGTCAAAATAAATTTCTGAGAATTTAAATGTGAAGATTCTTGTAAGCCATTTCGGAAACGAAATGGCTTTTTAGATTGAGAGGATAAGAAAATGGAGTATTTATATACGAAGATCAGCATTATGACAAATATAAAAATTTTTGAATGGGATTGTGAAACGGATGAAATCAGTTGTTATGGGGTATTAGCAGAGCAAAGCAATCCACTGATATTATCAGAAGAACTTCGCGAACTTCTGAAAAATCGAATCATGAACCAGAAAACACCGGTGATTTATCAGGATGAGAATAAAGTGATTTTTTGTGGGATGAGAGAAAAAATGACGAAGATGCTTCTGCTGGGACCAATCTGTATTGAGGATATGTCTTATGTAGAGATACACCGATACTGTAAAGCTTATCAGATAGAAAATGAACAGTGTCCGCCCAAACTAAAACTGCAGAATCTGTTAGCTTTATTGGAGCTTTTATCTTATATAAAAATTGAGGAGAAATACGAAGATGAAGAAATTTTGGATGCGAATGGTCTGATCGAGAAACAGGAGATTGGACTTGAAGCGGATGTAAGAATAGATACAGAGGATATATATCATCATACTTATCAGGAAGAAGTAAAAACGATGGATTATATTCGTGAGGGAAATCTGGAGGAGGTAGTAGGGGCAGTAGAATTATTGGCAAGTACTGCGGGAAAGCTCTCGGAAAATGAAATCCGAAACGAAAGAAATCTGGGGATATGTTCGATTACGTTGGCAACAAGAGCAGCAATCGAAGGTGGGGCAGCTCCTGCCAAAGCGTATAAGCTCAGTGATCTTTATATCAATAAGATAGACCAGTGCAAAAGAATGACAGAAATTTTTGAATATAGGAAAAGGAGTTTGTATGATTTTGCAAAACTGGTCGTAGAAGAAAGAGAAAAAAGAGCAAACTCAAGGTATACGGAGCAGTGTAAGGAATATATACGAAAATATTATCATCAGAAAATTTGTATACCGGATATTGCGGAGGCGCTGGGAGTCAGTGAAAGCCATTTATCCAGGATATTTAAAAAAGAAACGGGAGAGAGTATTCAGAAATATAGTATGCACATGCGGATTGAAAGAGCAGAAAACTTGCTCAAATATTCCGAAGCATCTCTAACAGAGATCAGTGAGTATCTGTGTTTTTCCTCTCAGAGCCATTTTGGAAAGGTATTTAAGGTGTATAAAAATATGACGCCGAAGCAGTACAGGGACTATTATAAAAGTCCGGAATTTGTTTCAAGAGAAGAAATTTAATAAAAATGATGGAAATATAATAAATAAAGCAGAAATATGATATAGAAAAAAGACGAAAGCAGATATGATAGCATCATCAAATGAACCGGCCGGTCATACAGGAAAGAACAGTGGAAAGGACTGAAATGTAGTGATGATGAAAGAAACAGGAACAAACAGTAAAAAATTTATCTGGCGTCAGAGGATTGGGTTTGGTATTTCAGACTATGCCTGTAATCTGGCGTATTTAATGGTAAACACATATCTGCTTATTTTTTATACCGATGTGGCGGGAATACCGGCGGCAAGTGCTGCGTTTATGTTTTTGATCACAAAGTTTATTGATGCATTTACAGATTATATGGTTGGGGCGCTGGTTGATCGGACCAATACTAAAATGGGACGAAACAGACCTTGGATGCTGGCAGGCGCTCCGGTACTTGCGGTTGGAATGGTACTGGTATTTACGACACCTGATTTTTCAACAGGTGGAAAACTGGCATGGGCGTATATTACATATATTATTTTTTCTTTTGGATATACGCTGGTAAATATTCCGATGGGGTCCATTTTGCCGACTTTGAGTGCAGATGCCACGGAACGTACTAAAATTGCCACTACAAGAACAATTTTCTCGAATCTTGGATCTTTGACATCTGCATCTATGGCATTGTGGCTGATTGAAAAACTGGGACATGGAAATCAGGCGCTGGGATATAGAAATACAAATATTGTGTTTGGAATCATGGTGTTTTTGATCATGCTGATCTGTGTGGCAAGTATTCGTGAAATCAATTTGCCGCCAAGAACAAATCAAAAAACAAGTATTATCAAAGATATTGGATACCTGATAAAAAACAAACCATATATGCTAATGATTACCTATACGTTCTTTTTATTTTTGGGATATCTTGGCATGTTTGCAGCGATTGCATATTACTTCAAGTATATTGTGAGAAATGAGATGATGACTTCTGTGGCAGTGACGATCACAACGATTGTTCCGATTTTTTCAATGTTGATTGCAGCACGTCTCAATGCAAAATACAGTAAAAGAAATATTTCGATTGTGGGAACTTTGATTCAGATTTTGGGGTCTTTGATCATCTGGATAGGCGGCAGCAATGTGGCGATTGTATTCCTGGGAGTGGGACTGATGGGATTCGGAATGGGATTTCGTTCCAACATGTATTTTTCTATGCTGGCAGATGTGGCAGATTATGGAGAATGGCAGAGCGGAAGGAATCTTGCAGGAACACAGATGGCAGTCAATGGATTTTCCAATAAAGTTTCCAGTGCATGTGCGAGTGCGATTGTAGCAGGTTTGCTTGCATGGGGAGCTTATGACGGAACGGTGGCAGTGCAGTCATCAAAAGCGAATATGGCAATTTTATTTGCATTTGTTATTCTTCCGATTATTGCAAATATCGTAAGTATTGTTGTGATGTATTTCTATGATCTGGATAAACAGTACGACCAGATGGAACGTGAATTGAAAGAGCGGAGAAAAAAACTGGCAGAACAAACTGCAGAATAAAGGATAGAAAATCTGTTTTGAAAGCGGAAAAGATAAGGAGGAGAAGAGTATGTGGAAGTATGCATATCAAGTACCGGAAAATAAAAAAATAAGAGTGATTGTTCATACGGATTGTAAAAATGAGGCGGATGATCAGTTTGCGCTTGCACACCATCTGATGACTCCTAAGTTTGATGTGCGGGGAATCGTAGCGGGACATTTTTGTAAAAATCCCCAGGAATACGGAGAGGAGAATACTGCAAAAGCAAGCTATGATGAAGTGATCAGGATGATGGAGCTGATGGGGATAGAAGGAGAATATCCGGTAGCTCTGGGCGCTTCAAAGGGAATGGAAGACGAGCAGACTCCGGTAGAATCAGAGGGCGCCAGATTTATTATCGAAGAAGCTTTGAAAGTGGATGAAAGACCATTGTATATTGCTTGTCAGGGAGCTGTTACGGATGTGGCATCTGCTTTGCTGATCTGTCCGGAAATTGCAGAAAGGATTACGATTATCTGGATCGGAGGAGCCGCCTATCCGAATGGAGGATTTGAATTTAATCTGATGATGGATATTCATGCAGCAAATGTAATTTTTGCTTCAAAAGCGGAACTATGGCAAATTCCAATGGATGTATATAAACAGTTTGGTGTTTCACTGGCAGAATTGCAGCTGAAAGTGCGTCCATGTGGAAATGTAGGCAAATATTTGTTTGAGCAGTTAGAAGAATTTAATCATAAGGCGGCAGTTTACAATATGGCATGGCCTCATGGAGAAGTATGGGGGCTGGGAGATCAGGCGACTGTAGCAGTTCTTATGGAGGAACTGGAAAAAGTAAGCTATGAGATGATACCGGCACCGAGAGTGGCTGATGACATGACCTATATTCACGGGCAGGATTATCGAAAGATCAGGGTTTATAAAACAGCGGAAGTCAGATTGACGTTAGAAGACTTTTTTGCAAAACTGGCGATCAATTTTTGGATAGTAAGGGTGAGGACAAGATGAAAAAATATCTGGTGATTGATGCAGGCGGTACAGCTGTAAAATATGCGCTTATGAATGAAAGTGCCAGGATATTGGAAAGAGGCAAATTTCCGACGCCGGGATATGTGGATCATACGCTGGAAGACTTTTTGCAGAGACTGGATATTGTTGTAGAAAAGTATCAGAAACAAATAGAAGGAATTGCTGTCAGTATGCCGGGAATGTTGGACAGCCGGAAAGGTTACTGTGTGACCGGAGGAATGTTGGCATATTTTAATGAAGTTCCGGTCGTGCAATTACTGGAACAAAGATATAAACTTCCGGTGACGATTGAAAATGACGGAAAGTGTGCGGCACTTGCAGAAAAATGGAAAGGTAGTCTGAAGGACTGCAGAAACGGAGCGGTTGTAGTGCTGGGTACTGGTGTGGGCGGTGGGATAATCATAGACCACAAATTGTACAGGGGAGGGCATTTTACAGCCGGTGAATACAGTTATATATTGACAGATCAGAAACAATCAGAGGAAGCGAAAGGATACTGGGGCATGGCAAACGGCGCGGAGACCCTTGCCCAAAAAGCAGCTTTTTATACAGGAGAAGATCCGGAAAAATTGGATGGGATTCAGATCTTTGATCGTGCAAACAAGGGGGAAGAAGCGGTATTGAAAGCACTGAAAGAATTTACGGATACGCTGGCAGTTCAAATTTATAATTTAAATGTGATACTGGATTTGGATGTGGTGGCAATTGGCGGAGGAATCAGTAAACAGCCGTTGCTGCTGGAATATTTGAACAGAAGCATGAATGAATTAATGGAACATCATCCGATTCGTAAAATTACACCGTATGTTCCGAAACCTGAGATAACAAACTGTAAGTTTTACAATGATGCAAATTTAATTGGAGCCTTGTATCATTATGGTGTATTAAAAGAAGGGAGAGTGGAAGAATAATGTTTCCGAAAAATTTTTTGTGGGGAGGCGCAACAGCAGCCAATCAATGTGAGGGTGCATATCTGGAAGATGGAAAAGGGCTAGATATCCAGGATGTGACACCAAAAGGAATTGTGGGACCAAGAACAGAGGTTCCGACAGAAGATAACATGAAGCTGGTGGCAATAGATTTTTACCACCGATATAAAGAAGACATTAAATTGTTTGCAGAGATGGGGTTTAAGGTTTTTCGGCTGTCAATTGCCTGGAGCCGCATTTTTTCCAATGGGAGATGAAGAGCAGCCAAATGAAAAAGGGCTTGCGTTTTATGATGCGGTATTTGACGAATGCCACAAATATGGAATAGAGCCGTTGGTTACGATTTCTCACTATGAGACACCATTGCATTTATCGAAAGAATATGATGGATGGGTAAACCGGAAAATGATCGGTTTCTATGAAAAATATGTCAGAACGATTTTTGGCAGATATAAAGAGAAAGTGAAATACTGGCTGACATTTAATGAGATTAATCGGTTTTGCATGAACCGTTTTTGAGCGGCGGGATTTATACGGAAAAAGAAAAGTTATCGCGCCAGGATCTGTATCAGGCAGTTCATCATGAACTGGTGGCAAGTGCACTGGCAACTAAAATTGCTCATGAGATGATGCCGGAGGCAAAGATTGGATGTATGGTACTTAATATTCCGATTTATCCTTTGACACCGCATCCGGATGACATGATAGAAGTGATGGAAAGACGGCATATGAATGATTTTTTCCTGGATGTACATGTAAGAGGCAGGTATCCGGGCTATATGAAGCGCTATTTTAAAGAACATAAGATTCAGGTGCAGTTTGCCCCGGAAGATGAGGAAATTTTGAAGCATACCGTAGATTTTATTTCATTCAGTTACTATATGAGTATCTGTGCTTCTGCAGATCCGGATCAGGGAGAAGCAGGACGGGGAAATCTGATGGGTGGTGTTATGAATCCATATCTGGAAGCTTCAGAATGGGGATGGCAGATCGATCCAAAAGGTCTTCGATATGCACTCAATGAGATGTATGACCGTTATCAGAAGCCTCTTTTTATCGTGGAAAACGGTCTTGGTGCGGTTGATGAACTGGTAGAAGGAAAAGATGGAAAACTGACAGTGGAGGATGATTACCGGATTGCCTATTTGAAAGAACATCTGTTACAGGTTGAAGAAGCAATAGAGGACGGAGTTGAAATCATGGGATATACATCATGGGGATGTATTGATCTGGTAAGTGCTTCTACAGCAGAGTTGAGAAAGCGGTACGGATATATTTATGTTGACCGCAATGATGATGGAACAGGAACTTTGAACCGGTATAAGAAAAAATCGTTCTACTGGTACCAGAAAGTGATTGAGAGCAATGGAGAAATTCTTCATCAGGAATTAAAATAAATAGATTGCATCCCGGGCGGCCGCATGATAAGATAGTTCTGTAAGTTATAGAAAACAGAACTTTATCATGCAGCCGCCTGTGCTGTATCATACTCGGTTATAACCCAGACGTTCAAGGAGTTCTTCCAGGTCTGTTCAAGAGAGTTTCCCCTGTGATGGATAAAAAGAGGATATTCTATGGTTTTATCATCTCTGTTTTCTGTAGAAAAACAGTAACGAAAGGAGGGGGACGGAGTAGGATGGAAAAAATTACTTGACAATTCAAGGAGCATATAATAGTATAATAAACAGAAGCGAACAACTGTTCGAGTGAAAAAGGAGAAGATTCGGTATGGCAAGTGATGAAAAGAAAAAAGCGCTGGATGCGGCGATTGCAAAGTTAGAGAAGGATTTTGGAAAAGGTACTGTGATGAAGCTGGGAGAGGGCAGTCATGTTGCTGTAGAGACGGTTCCTACAGGGTGTCTGAGTCTAGATCTGGCACTGGGACTTGGCGGTGTTCCAAAGGGACGTGTGATTGAGGTTTACGGTCCGGAGTCCAGTGGTAAGACGACAGTGACACTCCACATGATCGCAGAAGTACAAAAGAGAGGCGGGATTGCAGGATTTATTGATGCAGAGCATGCGCTGGATCCTGTTTATGCGAAGAAGATCGGAGTAGATATTGATGAATTATATATTTCACAGCCCGACAGCGGAGATCAGGCTCTGGAGATTGCTGAGACGATGGTGCGCTCCGGAGCAGTGGATATTATTGTGATTGACTCTGTTGCGGCCCTGGTGCCAAAGCAGGAGATTGAAGGAGATATGGGAGACAGCCATGTCGGCCTGCAGGCGAGACTGATGTCGCAGGCACTGCGTAAGCTGACACCGGTCATCAGCAAATCCAACTGTGTGGTTATCTTTATCAACCAGCTCCGTGAAAAGGTAGGCGTAATGTTTGGAAATCCAGAGACAACGACAGGTGGACGCGCATTGAAGTTCTACGCTTCTGTCCGTATGGATGTCCGCAGGATCGAGACGCTGAAGCAGAGCGGAGAGATGGTCGGCAACAGAACCCGCATCAAGATCGTGAAGAATAAGATTGCGCCTCCGTTTAAAGAGGCAGAGTTCGATATCATGTTTGGAAAAGGAATCTCCAAAGAAGGAGATGTTCTGGATCTGGCAGTTGGTATTGATCTTGTCAAGAAGAGTGGTGCGTGGTATGCATATGAAGGAGAGAAGATCGGACAGGGACGTGAAAATGCAAAAGCATATCTGACCAGTCATCCGGAGGTGATGGAGGAGCTGGACAGAAAAGTACGCCAGCACTATCATCTGATCGAAGGAGAGGAAGAGGTAAAAGAGAGTGATCTGAAGCTGACTCCAAAAGAAGAACAGATGGAACTGTCGATCGAGGGAGAAGAATAAAAAATGGTCGTCACGAAAGTAGAGATGCTGACCAAGATCAAGTATAAAGTGTATTTAGATGAGGAGTTCGCCTTTGTGTTATACAAGGGCGAACTGTCGCATTACCGGATTGTTGAAGGGAATCTTTTGGAGGAGGATACTGTACAGGAGATTCTGCAGAAGGTGATCTGTAAAAGAGCAAAGCTTCGTGCCATGCATCTTCTGGAGGATATGGACCGCAGCGAATCGGCACTGCGGGAGAAACTGCGTCAGGGATTGTACCCGCCGGAAGCAGTGGAGGCAGCGATTTCTTACGTGAAGTCTTTCGGATATCTGGATGACGCGCGGTATGCGGAAAATTTTGTACAGAGTAGAAAGGCATCCAAGAGCAGACGAGAGATTTTATATCAGCTCTGCCAGAAAGGCGTATCAAGGGAAATTGCGCAGCAGGTCGTAGAAGGGTGCTTTGACGGACAGGGTGAGACTGAGGCAATCCTTAAGATTATCGAGAAAAAGCGTGTGGATCTAAGGACGGCTACACCGGAGCAAATGCAAAAATTATACGGTCATCTGGCACGAAAAGGATTCCGATATGAAGACATCCGTCAAGTGATACAAAATTATGATGAGAATGCTTGACAGGGTTGGTAAAACAGTATAAAATTTAAGTGTTGTATTTATGTATGCAGATACATAAACATGTACAATGAAAATTAAATAAGGAGGTGCTCCTGTGCCGGTAATTTTATGTGTAATTATTGCGGCGGCCCTCGCGTTGATAGTCGGTGTCGTAACTCGCTATCTGACCATTACCAATCTGAAGAACAATGCGGAATCCAAGATTGGAAATGCGGAAGCGAAAGCAAGAGAAATCATTGACGATGCCGTGAAAACTGCTGAAACGACAAAAAAGGAAGCTCTTTTGGAAGTGAAGGAAGAGTCCATCCGGACGAAAAATGATCTTGAAAAAGAGACGAAAGAAAGAAGGTCGGAACTGCAGCGCTATGAAAAGCGTGTGCTGGCAAAAGAAGAAGCAGTAGACAAACGTTCCGAAGCTATTGAGCAGCGTGAAGCAAAATTTACAGCAAAAGAGGAACATTTAAGACAGCGTGAAGCCAAAGTGGAAGAACTCAGTCAGAAACGAGTGCAGGAACTGGAAAGAATCTCAGGTCTTACCTCCGAGCAGGCAAAAGAATATCTGTTGAAAACTGTTGAAGAAGATGTGAAACATGAAACAGCAAAGATGGTCAGAGAGCTGGAGTCTCAGGCAAAAGAGAACGCAGACAAGAAAGCAAAAGAGTATGTTGTCAATGCGATTCAGAGATGTGCAGCTGACCATGTAGCGGAGACTACGATTTCAGTCGTGCAGCTTCCAAGTGATGAGATGAAAGGAAGGATCATCGGACGAGAGGGACGAAACATCAGAACTCTTGAGACTCTGACAGGTGTAGAGCTTATCATTGATGATACACCGGAGGCAGTTGTGTTATCCGGATTTGATCCGATCCGAAGAGAAGTTGCCCGTATTGCTCTTGAACGCTTGATCGTGGATGGACGTATCCATCCTGCAAGAATTGAAGAGATGGTGGAAAAAGCACAGAAAGAAGTAGATTCTATGATTCGCGAAGAAGGAGAGGCAGCAGCCATCGAGGTTGGTGTACCGGGTATCCATCCGGAATTGCTGCGTCTGCTTGGACGTATGAAATTCAGAACAAGCTACGGACAGAATGCGCTGAAGCATTCCATCGAGGTTGCTCAGTTGTCAGGACTTCTGGCAGGCGAGATCGGGCTGGATGTGCGTATGGCGAAAAGAGCTGGACTTCTGCACGACATCGGTAAATCGATCGATCACGATGTGGAAGGATCTCACATTCAGATTGGTGTGGATCTTTGCAGAAAGTACAAAGAATCAGCGACTGTGATCAATGCAGTCGAAGCACATCATGGCGATGTAGAGCCTCAGACGTTGATCGCCTGTGTTGTACAGGCTGCAGATACGATCTCAGCAGCAAGACCAGGTGCAAGAAGAGAGACATTAGAGACATATACAAACAGATTGAAACAATTAGAAGAGATTGCAAACCAGTTCAAAGGTGTTGACAAATCTTTTGCTATTCAGGCAGGTAGAGAGATTCGAGTAATGGTAGTTCCAGATCAGGTAACTGATGATGATATGGTACTTATGGCCAGAGAGATTGCTAATCAGATTGAATTTGAATTAGAGTATCCTGGTCAGATCAAGGTAAATGTGATCCGCGAATCACGCGTCACGGATTACGCAAAATAGAAAACTGAATATGAAATGAAAAGCGGAATTTCTGAAACATCGCAAGATGGGAAAAGAAGTTCCGCTTTTTCGTGGATGAAAGGAAGAGTTGTGTAATGAGCGAAAAGATCAAACGTCTGAAGAGAGAATTAAAGTATAAGGGAGCAATCGTAGAGTTTTTATCAGGATACGATGGAGATAGACGGTACTCATACGGCCGCATGGGATTTTATCAGTCATAAAGGGGCTGCAGCGGTTGTTCCTGTAACAGAAGATGGAAAAATTCTGATGGTGCGCCAATATCGAAATGCACTGGAACGTTATACACTGGAGGTTCCGGCAGGCGCGCTGGATGCGGCAGATGAGCCGGGAATTGTATGTGCAGGCAGAGAGTTGGAGGAAGAGACTGGATTTCGCAGTGAGAATCTGGAATGGCTGATCACATTGCGGACAACAGTGGCTTTTTGCAATGAACGAATTGAGGTTTTTGTAGCAAGAGATCTGATTCCCTCCAGACAGCATCTGGATGAAGATGAGTTTATAGATTTAAAGGCATACACACTGGAGGAGTTAAAAGAAAAGATTTTTTCCGGTGAGATAGAAGATTCCAAGACCATTGCCGCTCTTCTGGCATATGAGACGAAGTATCGAAAAACTGAATAAATAAAAAGTCCCGGCATATAATGAAATATCGAAAGGAAAAGGAGAAAAACCATTGAAGATGTTTCATGTAAAGAGGCAGCTACTGGCTCTTTTTATGCCGGGATTTTTATTGGGAATTTTATATGTCAATCTGGAAGCGGAGCAGTTTGCAGCGGGGGCAGGGATTTTCAGCGAATATTTTTTGAAACAATACCGGGCGGCAGATATTCTGACGGGAGAGTATATCTGGTATTTGCTGCAGGTCCGTCTTTTGCCGTTTTTAGTACTGCTGGGATCTGCTTTTACAAAATTCAGAAAAGCGGCAGTTATTCTGTTCTTGATTTGGACGGGCTTTTCTGCCGGACTTCTGTTTTCTATGGCAGTTCTCGGGATGGGAGTAAAAGGGAGCATCCTGTGCATTGCAGGAATGCTCCCCCAGTTTTTATGTTATATTCCAGCGTATCTGATCGTGGTGTGGTATGCGTACTGCTACCCGCGTATGCAGTGGAATATACAGAAAAGTCTGGTTTCCGGAGGTCTGCTTTTAGTTGGTATCGTGTTAGAACTGTATGTAAATCCGGTTTTGGTCGGAGCATTTTTGAAAACCCTTTAAGCAGAGATGAGATGTTTTAAGACAACACTGCAGCAGATGCTGACTGCAAGCTGGCTGATCAATAAGCCCCATAAATATCCCTGGATACCGAAAACGGGAATTGCGAAAAACACACTTCCGATGCGGATGGCAAGCCCGACTGTGTTGATCGTAAAAGAGGTTGTTGTTTTGCCAAATCCGTTCAGGACACTCAGCAGAGAACCGTTTACATACAGAAAAGGACAGATCCACGCCAGTGTGATGATAAAATTGCCGGCCAGATCACTGGCAAACAAAAATTGACCGATCAACTGTCCGAAGAACAGGAAAAACAGACAGCAGAACAATCCCATGAGAAAACAGGAGCCAAGTACTTTTTGCAGCAGTTTTCTGATGCCGGATGCCTGGTCTTTGACCTGAAGCTCGGCAACTGTCGGCATCAGCATGATAGAAACAGAATTGGTGATGGCGGACGGGAATAGAATACAGGGAAGTGCCATTCCAGTCAGAACGCCATAGGTACTCAATGCTTCGGAAGTGCTGTGATTATAAAGTTTCAGACAGCCGGGGATCGAAACAGCTTCAATTCCCTGGAGCAGGCCAAGCAGTACCCGGTTGGCAGTAAGCGGCAGGGACAAGGGGACAAGTTCCCGGAAGCGGAGTCTTATAGAAGAGAAAGAAAATCCCGGGCGGAAAATATCAGATCGGCTCTTTTGAAGTCCTCTGACAGAATAAAAGGTAGAAAACAGTTCTCCGAATGCAATTCCCGCAGCTGCGATGGAAATGTCCGCATGAAGTCCGTTTCGTATCGCGAAGCGGTACAGGCAGAAAACAGATAAGATCCTGGCAGTCTGCTCGATCAACTGTGAAACGGCAGGTATCTGTGTCTGTTTTAAACCATAGCAGTACCCCATGATACAACCATGAATAGAAGAAAGCGGCAAAGCGTAAGATAAGAGAATCAGGATCTCTTCACAACGTGGATCGCCGAGCAGCGCAGTCGAGAGATCGGCTGCGTTTTTTTGCAGGATGATCATCGTGATCACAGAGAGCAGGCATGAAATAAAAAGTCCGAGACAAAGTGTCTCAGAGGCTTCCCTGGGTTGATGGAGGGATTGTTTTCTGGCTACGGTTCTGGAAATGGCGGTCTCTAATCCTGCGGATGTAAATGAGATGCAGAGAGCAAATACCGGAAAAGTAAGCTGGTATAGGCCGACATTTTCTTCTCCGAATGTGTGGCTTAAAAAGATACGGTAAAAAAATCCCATGAACCGACACAGAAATCCCACGGCAGTCAGGATCAGGGTTCCCTGTAAAATTGTTTTTCTGGCAGACATAAATTCACCTGGAAAGAAGTGTTTTTAATAACATATTCGGTATTTTGCCTTGACAGAACAAAACGGCAATGGTATTCTACAAGAGGAAATCCTAGTAAAACAATAGGGATTGGAAAATAAGCGAATCAGCAAGAAGGTGAGAGCGTGAAATTATCTACAAAAGGAAGATACGGACTGCGCGCACTGATTGATCTTGCACAGCACGGCGGGGAAGGACCTGTATCGATCACAAGTATTGCGGAAAGACAGGAAATTTCGGAGCGGTATCTGGAGCAGCTGATGTCAAAATTAAAAAAGGCAGGTATCATCCAGAGCATCCGCGGAGCACAGGGGGGATATGTCCTTGCAAAGGAACTGGAAGAAGTTTCGGTGGGGGAGGTACTCCGTGCGCTGGAAGGAGATCTCAATCCGGTAGAATGTTCCGGGTTTCTCTTAGAGGGCGGCTGCCAGGCAGCAGATAACTGTGTGACAAAGTATGTGTGGCAGCGAATCAATGACAGTATCAATCAGACCGTAGATGAGATGAATTTAAAAGCACTCGTAGAAGTGGGCGAGAATCTCAAGGAGAGCAAGGCCGACCAGACGTGTGTTTCCAATAGAGACTGCAGAAAATAAACAAAAGGAGAAAGAACATGAGCAGACTGATTTATTTAGACAATGCGGCAACAACGAAAACTGCACCGGAAGTAGTAGATGCAATGATTCCGTACTTTACAGAGCACTATGGCAATCCATCCAGTGTGTATAGTTTTGCTTCCGGAAATAAGGAAGTGGTGAGCAGACAAAGAGAGATTATTGCGCAGGCACTTGGCGCACAGGCTAACGAAATCTATTTTACGGCAGGGGGGTCCGAGTCTGACAACTGGGCACTGAAAGCGACTGCCGAAGCGTATGAGAAGAAAGGAAAACATATCATCACGACAAAAATCGAGCACCATGCAATCCTGCATACATGTGAGTATCTGGAAAAACAGCGTGGATTTGAGATCACATATCTAGATGTGGACGAGAACGGTGTCGTAAAGCTTGATGAACTGAAAAAAGCAATTCGTCCGGATACGATCCTTATTTCTGTGATGTTTGCAAATAATGAGATCGGAACGATCCAGCCGATCCGAGAAATTGGAGAGATTGCACAGGAACACAAGATTTTGTTCCATACAGATGCAGTACAGGCATTTGGCCAGATACCGATTGATGTGGATGCCTGTCATATTGATATGCTCAGCGCAAGCGGACATAAGCTCAACGGACCGAAAGGAATCGGATTTTTATATATCCGCAAAGGAGTCAAGATCCGATCCTTTGTACACGGAGGTGCACAGGAGAGAAAGCGCCGTGCCGGAACAGAAAACGTGCCTGGTATTGTTGGAATGGGGGCAGCTGTGGAGCGTGCGATGCGGACAATGGAAACAAGAACCGCAAAAGAGCGAAAACTCAGAGATTACCTGATCGAGCGGATTGAGGCAGAAATTCCATACTGCCGCTTAAACGGAGACCGCACGAACCGGCTTCCGAATAATGTAAACTTCAGTTTCCGGTTTATCGAGGGAGAATCTCTTTTGATCATGCTGGATATGAAGGGAATCTGTGCATCCAGTGGTTCTGCCTGCACATCAGGGTCTCTGGATCCGTCGCATGTATTGCTGGCGATCGGACTGCCGCACGAAATCGCACATGGTTCTCTGCGCATGACACTGGGAGAAGAGACGACCAGAGAAGATCTGGATTATACCGTAGATACACTCAAAGAGATCGTGGCAAACTTAAGAAGTATGTCACCATTATATGAAGACTTTATCAAAAAACAGAATGCATAATAAAAAGGAGTATTGATATGTATACAGAAAAAGTAATGGATCACTTCCAAAATCCAAGAAACGTAGGAGAAATTGAGAATGCAAGCGGTGTGGGAACCGTTGGAAATGCCAAATGTGGGGATATTATGAGAATTTATCTGGACATCGATGAGAATCAGATCATTCGGGATGTAAAATTTAAAACATTTGGATGTGGAGCTGCGGTTGCTACAAGCAGTATGGCAACAGAACTGGTCAAAGGAAAAAGTATTTATGAGGCGCTGCAGGTGACGAACAAGGCGGTTATGGAGGCTCTGGACGGACTTCCGCCGGTAAAGGTACACTGTTCTCTTCTTGCAGAAGAGGCAATTCATGCGGCGCTCTGGGATTACGCGGAGAAGCATCATATTAAGATCGAGGGGCTGGAAAAGCCGAAATCTGATATCCACGAAGGCGAGGAAGAGGAAGAAGAGGAATACTAAAATGAGTAAAGTTGTTGTTGGAATGTCCGGAGGGGTGGATTCTTCCGTAGCGGCATACCTTTTAAAAGAGCAGGGGTATGACGTGATCGGAGTGACCATGCAGATCTGGCAGGACGAAGAACAGGCCGCTCAGGAGGAAAACGGAGGCTGCTGCGGACTCAGTGCGGTAGATGATGCAAGAAGAGTGGCAGCTGCACTGGAAATTCCATACTATGTGATGAATTTTAAAAAAGAGTTCAAGGAAAATGTGATCGACTATTTTGTGGAAGAATATCAGAATGGAAGAACGCCCAATCCCTGTATTGCCTGTAACCGGTATGTAAAGTGGGAATCTCTTTTACAAAGAAGTCTCTCGATCGGTGCAGAGTATATTGCGACGGGACATTATGCAAGAGTGGTACAGCTGGAAAACGGAAGATATACTCTTCGGCGCTCTGCTACGCTTGCAAAAGATCAGACTTATGCATTGTATAATCTGACACAGGAACAGCTGAAAAGGACTTTGATGCCGGTGGGGAAATACACAAAAGACGAGGTACGTGCCATTGCAGAAAAGATCAATCTCAGGATTGCCAACAAACCGGACAGCCAGGATATCTGCTTTGTGCCGGATGGCGACTATGCCGCTTATATTGAAGAAGAGGCAGGGGTGAAAGTTCCGGAAGGAAATTTCGTGCTCACAGACGGTACGGTGCTTGGACGGCATAAAGGGATTACCCATTATACGGTAGGGCAGAGAAAAGGTCTGGGTCTGGCACTTGGATATCCCGCATTTGTTTTGGAGATCCGTCCGGAAACCAATGAAGTTGTGATCGGGACAAAAGAAGAATCCATGACTACACAGCTTCGAGCCAGAAATCTGAATTTTATGGCAGTGGAAGATTTAACCGAGCCTTTACATGTATTTACCAAAATACGCTATAACCACAAAGGCGCCTGGTGTACAATAGAGAAGACGGGAGAGGATGAAGTACTGTGTACCTTTGATGAACCACAAAGAGCGGTCACTCCCGGACAGGCTGTTGTATTTTATGATGGAGAGTATGTGCTCGGCGGAGGAACGATTCAATGATAACAAGTGATTCTCATATGCATACAAGATTTTCCACGGACAGTGATGCAGATATCTGGGATATGATCGAGAGTGCGCTCAAAAAAGGATTGCAGTCCATTTGTATTACCGATCATATTGACAAAGATTATCCGTTTCATGAAGATACCGGTGTAGAGGCATTTCTGGTGGATCTGGATGAGTATTTTCCGAAGCTGGCAGAGTGGAAAGAGGCATATGCGGAGAAAATTCAGATCCGGAGAGGGATTGAGCTGGGGCTGCAGCCTCATCTTGCGGGATTTTATGAAGAACTGACGAATCAGTATCCGTTTGATTTTGTGATCGGTTCAGTTCATGTGGTGCATGGGATGGATCCCTATTACGGAGAGATTTTTGAGGGACGGTCTGATGAAGAAGTTTACAAAGAGACTTTTCTGGCTACCCTGGAAAATCTGGATGCAGTCAGCAGTTTTGATGTGCTGGGCCATCTGGATTATGTGGTACGTTATGGAAAGTGTCAGGCCAGGCAGTATTCTTACAAAAAATATGCACAGGAGATTGATGAAATCCTGAAAAAAGTGATCGCAATGGGGAAAGGAATCGAGCTGAATACGGCCGGATGGAAATACGGCCTTGCATTCTGCCACCCCCATCCGGAAATTCTCTGCCGGTATAAAGAACTGGGCGGGGAAATCATCACAGTAGGATCTGATGCGCATAAGCCCGAGCATGTGGCTTATGATTTTCAGAAAGCAGCAGACGTTTTGAAGGCGTGCGGCTTTAAATATTATACAGAATTTCAGGACAGAAAACCTATTTTTAAACAACTTCTATAAAAATATATTTTAGGGTTGAATTTTTGTTTTCATTTTAGTACAATAACCGTAGTTGATGAATCTTTAACAAAGTAATTACTTGGTTGGAGATTTACAATAAACAGCTGCAAAGCAGCAACAAGTTTTTTTAAACTTTAGGAGGAATTAATCATGGCAGTAAAAGTAGCGATTAATGGATTTGGACGTATTGGACGTCTCGCATTCAGACAGATGTTCGGAGCAGAAGGATATGAAGTAGTTGCAATCAACGACTTAACATCTCCAAAAATGTTAGCACACCTGTTGAAATATGACTCTACACAGGGAAAATATGAACTGGCTGACAAAGTAGAAGCTGGTGAAGATTCTATCACAGTAGACGGAAAAGAAATCAAAATCTATGCAAAAGCTGACGCTAAAGAACTTCCATGGGGAGAAATCGGCGTAGACGTAGTTCTGGAGTGTACAGGATTCTACACATCTAAAGCAAAAGCTCAGGCACACATCGATGCAGGTGCTAAGAAAGTAGTTATCTCTGCTCCAGCAGGAAACGATCTTCCAACAATCGTATACAATGTAAACCACGAGCAGCTGACAAAAGATGATCACATCATTTCTGCAGCTTCTTGTACAACAAACTGCTTGGCTCCAATGGCAAAAGCTCTGAACGACCTTGCAGCAGTTAAATCTGGTATCATGTGCACAATCCACGCTTACACAGGAGATCAGATGACACTTGACGGACCACAGAGAAAAGGTGACTTAAGAAGATCTCGTGCAGCAGCTTGCAACATCGTTCCAAACAGCACAGGTGCAGCAAAAGCAATCGGTCTGGTTATCCCAGAACTGAACGGAAAACTCATCGGATCTGCTCAGCGTGTTCCAACACCAACAGGATCTACAACAATCCTTACAGCAGTAGTTGAAGGAAACGTAACAGTTGATCAGATCAACGAAGCTATGAAAGCAGCATCTAACGAATCTTTCGGATACAACACAGATGAGATCGTATCCAGCGATATCGTAGGAATGAGATTTGGATCTTTATTCGATGCTACACAGACAATGGCTCTTCCATTAGACAATGGAACAACAGAAGTACAGGTTGTTTCTTGGTATGACAACGAAAACTCTTACACAAGCCAGATGGTAAGAACAATCAAACACTTCGGAACATTACTGTAAGTCGAAATATAGAAAAATTTAATCAGTTAGATTATATTTTTGAAAAATAGGCTCACAAAGGGTCCGGTCTTATTTGGACCGGACCTTTTTGTCTGACAGAAAATAAACACAGGGAGGCAATCAAAATGCTTAACAAAAAATCAGTAGATGATATCAATGTAAAAGGAAAAAGAGTGCTTGTAAGATGTGACTTTAACGTGCCGTTGATCGATGGTAAGATCACAGACGAAAACCGTCTGGTAGCAGCTCTTCCAACAATTAAAAAACTTAGTTGTAGACGGAGGAAAAGTAATCCTTTGCTCACACCTTGGAAAACCGAAGGGAGAGCCAAAACCGGAATTATCTCTTGCACCGGTAGCAGTAAGATTGTCAGAACTTCTCGGACAGGAAGTAAAATTTGCAGCAGATGCTGAAGTAGTAGGCGAGAATGCAAAAGCAGCAGTGGCAGCAATGAACGATGGAGATATCGTACTTCTTGAGAATACACGTTACAGAGCAGAAGAGACAAAGAACGGAGAAGCATTCTCCAAAGAACTGGCTTCTTTATGTGATGTGTTCGTAAACGATGCATTCGGAACAGCTCACAGAGCACACTGCTCTAACGTTGGTGTGACACAGTTCGTAGACACAGCAGTTGTCGGATACTTAATGCAGAAAGAAATCGACTTCCTTGGAAACGCAGTAGAAAATCCGGAGAGACCATTCGTTGCAATCCTTGGAGGATCTAAAGTTTCCAGCAAGATTTCTGTAATCAACAACCTGCTTGAAAAAGTAGATACACTGATCATCGGTGGTGGAATGTGCTTCACATTTACAAAAGCTCAGGGTGGAAATGTCGGAAAATCTCTTCTGGAAGAAGATTACTTACAGTACGCACTGGATATGATTGAAAAAGCAAAAGAAAAAGGTGTAAAATTACTCCTTCCTGTAGATGCTGTTGCAGCAGATGAATTCTCTAATGATGCAAACATCAAGGTTGTTCCTCAGAATGAAATCCCAGAAGGATGGATGGGGCTGGATATCGGACCTGAGACAGCAAAATTATATGCTGAAGCAGTAAAATCTGCAAAAACAGTTGTATGGAACGGACCAATGGGATGTTTCGAAATGCCAAACTTTGCAAACGGAACAGAAACAGTTGCAAAAGCACTTTCTGAGACAGATGCTGTGACAATCATCGGTGGTGGAGATTCCGCAGCAGCTGTAAACCAGTTAGGATACGGAGACAAGATGACACACATCTCTACAGGTGGTGGAGCATCTCTGGAATTCCTTGAAGGAAAAGAACTCCCGGGAGTAGCAGCAGCTAACGATAAGTAAAAAGCTTAGCGTTTACTTAGTTCTCCGCACTTGGCGAGGTATTTTCGAGCCTAGTAAGGAGAACATCCCGTAAAGGAAGCTTAGCGAAAACAAGCAAAGCTTAGTGAAAATAAGCCGCAGGCGCAGTTTGGAATAAACAGTGTACATAACAGTACAGGAAAGAGTGAAGAGTATGTCAAGAAAGAAAATTATCGCAGGAAACTGGAAAATGAACAAAACTCCAAGCGAAGCAGTTGCATTAGTAGAAGAGTTAAAACCACTGGTAGCAAATGAAGAAGTAGATGTTGTATTCTGTGTACCGGCTATCGATATCGTACCGGTTGTAGAAGCCGTAAAAGGAACAAACATCCAGGTTGGAGCAGAAAACATGTACTTCGAAGAGAGCGGAGCTTACACAGGAGAGATCTCTCCGGCTATGCTCGTAGATGCAGGAGTAAAATACGTTGTACTTGGACATTCTGAGAGAAGAGATTACTTCGGTGAGACAAACGAAGATGTCAACAAAAAAGTCCTGAAAGCATTTGAGCACGGTATTACACCGATCATGTGCTGTGGAGAGACTCTGGAGCAGAGAGAACAGGGCGTAACAATGGATTTCATTCGCCAGCAGGTAAAAGTTGGATTCCAGAATGTAACAGCTGATCAGGCAAAAACTGCAGTGATCGCTTATGAGCCAATCTGGGCAATCGGAACAGGAAAAACAGCTACAACAGAGCAGGCTCAGGAAGTTTGCAAAGGAATCCGTGAGTGCATCGCTGAAGTTTATGATGAAGCTACAGCAGAAGCAATTCGCATTCAGTACGGCGGATCTGTAAACGCTGCAACAGCTCCTGAATTATTTGCACAGCCGGATATTGATGGAGGACTCGTAGGTGGAGCTTCTCTTAAAGCTGATTTCGGACAGATTGTCAACTACAAATAGAAATCGCATTTGCCGATCATTTACAAATTAAGGTGTGGGCATGACCTTTTGGTTGCGCCTGCACCTCTTTCATTTCCCGTTCGAGAGAGTAAATTTTGAGGAGGTACAAATTTCATGAATCAGAAAGAAGCGGTTCACGAACGATTAAAAGAATATGCGTGTGTCGCACCTGATCAGATGATGCAGAAGCTTCAGATCAATGCAGAGGGGATTACGCAGGAAGAGGCAATCATCCGGCGACAGAAATATGGAAATAATGCGCCGTCTGCAAAGAATAAGGATACGATGTTTTATTGTATTCGAAGAGCTTTTGTGAATCCATTTTCTACGATCCTGTTTTTCCTTGGTTTAATCTCTTTGGTAACAGATGTATTTTTGTCCAGTGATTATCAGAAGAATCTGACAGCGGTCCTGATCATTTTTTCCATGCTGATTCTCAGTGGAATTGTCCGGCTGACTCAGGAGCTGCATTCTAAACGAGTTGCAGATGAACTGTTTCAGTTGGTGCATACAACGGTTCAGGTACTCAGAGATGGACAATGGGTGGAGTTATCTTCTTCTGAATTGGTAGTTGGCGATCAGATCCGCTTAGAGGCAGGCGACAGGGTTCCGGCAGATTTGCGGTTAACAGGCGCGACGGATTTGTTTGTTTCGCAATCAGTGATCACCGGTGAAAGTGCCATACTCGAAAAATTTCCGGAGGCTTTGCCCAAAGAACCGCAGAAACTGACAGATTACAGCAATATACTGTTCGGAGGCACGACAGTTGCAGGAGGAACGGGAACTGGGATTGTCCTGACAGTTGGTCAGGAGACAGTTTACGGTGGTCTGACTCCGTCTGTGGAGGCACGCAAGCAGAGATTTGACCGTGGTGCCAATTCGATCGCATGGGTGTTGATCCGATTTATGACAGTTTTAGTCCCGGTTGTGTTTCTTGCAAGCGGACTGACGAAGGGAGACTGGTTAGAAGCGTTTTTATTTGCACTTTCTGTTGCAGTCGGAATCACACCGGAGCTGCTTCCGATGGTGGTCAACGCCTGTCTGGCAAAAGGCAGTCATTCGATGGGAAAGAAACAGACAATCGTAAAAAATATCAATGCGATGCAGAGTTTTGGAAGCATGGATGTCCTGTGTGTGGATAAAACAGGAACATTGACCCAGGATACAGTCCTGCTGGAGTATTACATGGATATTCTCGGGAATGAGAGTCAGAAGGTGCTGGATTATGCATATCTGGCAAGTCATTATTCTACCGGAGTGGGAAATCATCTGGACGAGGCGATCTGCAAGGCGGAGAAAATGCAGGGAAAAGCAGATTACTACAGGCAGCTGACAGAAAAATATCAAAAGACAGATGAACTTCCTTTCGACTATAACCGACGTTTTTCCAGTGTATTATTGAATACGGGAGAAGAAAATATCTGGATCATCAAGGGAAGTATTGAGGAAGTTGCGAGGCAGTGCAGCATGATAGAATACCGTGGAGAGAAAACAGCAGCAGGTGCGGATATCCTGCAAAATGTTCACGCTGTGGTTGATGAAATGCTGGAAGACGGGATGAAGGTAATTGCAGTTGCCTATAAAACAATGAGCAGAGCAGCCCTTGTTCCCGAGGAAGAGCATGACTTTATTCTGTTGGGGTATCTGGCATTTTTTGATGCGCCAAAGAAGAGTGCCGCAAGTGCAATTCAGAAGCTTCACAGTCTTCATGTGAATGTAAAGGTGCTGACAGGAGATCAAAAACAAGTAGCACGATCCATTTGCAGGCGTATCGGAATTCCCGCAGAGAGTTGTCTGACAGGAGCACAGCTGGATGCTCTTTCTGAAAATGAATTGCCCATAGCGGTTGAGAAAACAAATATTTTTGCAGAACTCTCGCCAAAACAGAAAGCCATGCTGGTGGAAACGCTGCAGACAAACGGGCATACAGTTGGATTTCTGGGAGACGGTCTGAATGATCTGCCGGCTGTTATCCGGGCAGATGTGGGGATTTCCGTTGAAAATGCAACAGAAGCGGTGCGGGAGAGTGCGAATGTCATCCTGCTGAAAAAGGATCTGAATGTGCTGGAAGAAGGTGTTTTAGAGGGAAGAGAAGCATTTGCCAATATGCTCAAATACATTAAGATTACGGCATCTTCTAATTTTGGCAATATTTGTGCGATTGTTGCAGCCAGCGTGTTACTGCCGTTTTTCCCGATGACTTCCATACAGCTGCTGCTTCTGAACCTGCTGTATGATATCCTTTGTCTGATTTTACCGTGGGATCATGTAGATGCAGATCTGTTGACAAAACCGTTGGAGTGGTCTGGCAGGACACTGGGAAAATTCATGACCTTTTTTGGACCGGTCAGTTCGCTGTTTGATCTGCTGACCTTTGTGTTTTTGTATTTTGTTCTTTGTCCGGGAGTGTGCGACGGCTCTTTTGGAAGTCTTTCGGCGGAGAAGCAGAGCTTGTTTATTTCCATGTTTCAGACAGGGTGGTTTTTAGAATCCATGTGGACACAGGTATTGATTCTGCAGCTTCTGCGTACAAAACAGCTTCCGCTGATACAAAGCAGACCGGGGCGTATGGTCACGGGAGTTACGATTCTGGGGATTGTATTATTTACACTGCTGCCGGTTACTCCGGTAGGGAAGATGCTTGGAATGACTGCGATGTCTCCTGTCTATTTTCTGTTTTTGGTCGCAGATGTGATTGCGTATCTTCTGTTGGTCACACTGGCAAAAGCATTCTATATCAAAAAGAATCAGGATCTGATCTGAGAAAGGAGGAGCCGGAATATGAAAAAAAATATTGGTTATGTGAATCTGGATTCCTCCATTGCTCTGTGGCTTATGGAGCATCTGCCACCCGGTGAATTGAAAAACGGAATCGAAGATTTGCTGAATAAAGAATGCAGTTCTCTTATATTGGAATCAGATACGGATGAATTATCTGTGTGGGATCATTCGGTCATCCGCTGCGGTACGCTGGAAATTTATCCGAAATCTCGCAAGGTGGAGCAAAACGGAACAGAGATTTCTCTCACGCCGAAGGAATTTGATATCCTTTTGTTTCTTGCGCGCAATCGTGGGGAAGTCTTTACAAAGGAACAGATCTATCAGGCTGTGTGGGATGGAGAATATTTGATGGATGACAGCAATATTATGGCTTTTATTCGTAAGATCCGTAAAAAGATCGAACCCAATCCGGATGCTCCGGAGTATATAGTAACGATATGGGGAATCGGATACAAATTCAGTGACAGGCTGTAACAGTAACAATTCTTGCTAAATCGCAAGAAAATCGCAAGGTTTTGACTATGTGATTTTCTATGCGATTTTTTTATACTTTAATTAAACCCGTATTTGCGGGTTCTTATCGATATATTACATGAATGGATGGAGGTGAGAAAAATGGATTCTGACGGTAGTACGCAGATTTACAGGCAGATGTTTATAGAAAGAGAGAGGGCAGAATCTGTTTTTCTCCCTGAAATATAAGGATCTTGCCTCAAAAAGAAGGAGGTATAGACCGATGAATAAGAAAATAAATCGTATAGAAGTTCGTCAGACAGCACAGAAAGCTGCCATTCGAGATGAGCAGAATCGCCGCATTCAGTTTGCGGCAACACATCCTATACAGGAAACGTTAGGATATCTGAACACAACACTCTGTGGACTGGAACCGGGAAAAGTAGAGGAAAACCGTTCAGAATATGGTTCCAATAAAGTGACTCGTGAAAAAAAGAAAACTCTGCCGCAGAGACTGGCTGGTGCATTTATCAACCCGTTCACTGCGATTTTGTTTTGTCTGGCGCTGGTTTCATCCTTTACGGATATGATTTTTCCACATTTCTCTCTGTTTGGCTGTGTGCCAAAGGATTTTGACTGTCTGACGGTCGTCATTATTTTGACGATGGTATTTTTATCCGGAACGCTTCGTTTTGTACAGGAAAGCAGAAGCGGCAATGCGGCTGAAAAACTGCTTGCAATGATCACAACGACTTGTACTGTAACCCGCAAAGGTCAGGAAATGGCAGAAATTCCGCTGGATGAGGTGGTAGTGGGGGATATTGTTCACCTGTCTGCAGGGGACATGCTGCCTGCAGATGTGCGGATTCTGGATGCAAAGGATTTATTTGTCAGCCAGGCAAGCCTGACAGGAGAGAGCGAGCCCATTGAAAAGATACCGATGGTCAATGAGACCAGGGATGCAATTACGGATTACACTAATATTGCGTTTATGGGCAGCAATGTCATTTCCGGAAGTGCGTCAGCAGTCGTTGTTACAGTCGGGGATCATACACTGTTTGGTTCCATGGCCTCAGAAGTGGCGCATGAAGCAGTGGAAACAAGCTTCAGCAAAGGAGTCAACGCGGTATCGTGGGTGCTGATCCGGTTTATGCTGGTTATGGTTCCGCTGGTATTTGTGGCAAATGGTATTACAAAAGGCGACTGGCTCTCTGCCTTTTTATTTGGAATTTCCATTGCAGTTGGACTGACGCCGGAAATGCTGCCGATGATCGTAACGACTTGTCTTGCGAAAGGTGCTGTGTCCATGAGCAAGAAGCAGACGATCGTCAAAAATCTGAATTCTATTCAAAATTTTGGTGCGATCGACATTCTATGTACAGACAAAACAGGAACACTGACACAGGATAAAGTTGTTCTCGAGTATCATTTAAATGTAAATGGGGAGGATGATCTTCGTGTGCTCAGGCATGCGTATCTGAACAGTTACTTCCAGACAGGATATAAGAATCTGATGGATGTGGCGATCATCCAGAAAACAGAAGAGGAAGAAGCGGATGATCCACAGCTTGTTGATCTGTCCGAGCACTATGTAAAAGTGGATGAGATTCCCTTTGATTTCGCTCGCCGCAGACTGACGACAGTTGTACAGAATCGGGATGGAAAGACGCAGATGGTGACAAAGGGTGCGGTAGAAGAGATGCTTTCTATCTGCTCTTTTGCGGAGTGTGACGGAAAAGTGCGGCCAATGACAAAGGAATTAAAAAGCCGTATCCTTGCAACAGTAGATGATCTCAATGAGAAAGGATTTCGTGTGCTGGCAATCGCACAGAAAAGCAATCCGTCTCCGGCAGGTGCATTCGGTGTAACGGATGAGTGCGATATGGTGCTTATGGGATATCTTGCATTTCTTGATCCGCCGAAAGAGTCTACTGCGGATGCGATCAAGGCTTTAAAAGCCCATGGTGTGACAACGAAGATTTTGACCGGGGACAACGATAAAGTCACTCGTACAATCTGTAAGCAGGTAGGGCTTAAGGTAAGAAATATGCTGCTTGGTTCCGAT
>ENA-OQKD01000006-OQKD01000006.1-human-gut-metagenome-genome-assembly--contig:-NODE-6-length-57139-cov-5.464990_pt1 | contig 57139 bp, 58 predicted proteins | sample MGYA00242775_ERZ504792 | MGnify/ENA primary metagenome ERZ504792 (study PRJEB26092, sample SAMD00036401) | human gut metagenome | host: Homo sapiens | study: EMG produced TPA metagenomics assembly of the...
ACACTGTTAAAACTCATTGCAGGATATATCAGAATTCGAGAAGATTGTACAGATGAAATCGCAGCTCTTCCAGACAGACTGGCTATGATTCATCAAAAAACTTTTTTATTCAATGATAGTGTTACGCAATAACCTTAACTCTGTGGAAATCATACACAGAGCACGAAATCACAGAAGCTGTTAAGAAAGCAGGACTAAAGGTGTTTATTGAAAATTTGCCACAAGGACTCGATACAATAATCGAGGAAAACGGAAACAATTTCTCAGGAGGAGAATGTCAACGTCTTGCTATCGCCAGAGCTTTGTTAAGTGGAAAGGATATACTGCTAATGGACGAAGCAACATCGTCATTGGATGAACAAACCGCAAATGCTGTAGAAAACAGTATTTTATCATTGGAAAATATCACATGTATCAGCGTCACTCACAGACTCTCTCCGGAAACCATGCAAAAATATTCAGCAGTCCTGACAATGGACAAAGGAGAATTGCACGAATATGTTCTATGATATTATGCAAATAACTATTATTTCTATTGCTGCGCTTATTGCCATAATTTACTTAAGTATTTGCCAAAAACAACATGCGGAACTATATAATAAGGTATTTGAAGCAAGATTCACACATGACCTTTCTGCAGAATCAGTAGAAAAGTATCGAAGAAATTACGTTTTAACAGAAATCATGTAAATTGTAACCTATTGCCTTACAGAATTGATGCAGATGTGCTATATTGAAAATGCAAAAAGAACAACCGCCCACAAGGGGTTGACCAATTAAAGAATGTACATAGAAAATACCACCCTCACTCGCCAAAGTATCATATCATTTTGAGGGTGGTTTTTCTATGGCTTAAATCATCAGTGACAAATCATGTAAATGAATGTCAGTAGTGATAAAATGAACATTCCAACGGCCATAAGGTCTTTAAAATCAAAGTGATTTTTATTATCGTTCATCAGCCCCCCCATTCTATGTAAAATAGAGGTCATCCACCCTGTAACACGGTTGTTCTACTTGAAGTGTTATCATATTCTTACTGATATTTCAATTCCCTGTTGCCCGTGCAGCCCTTCTCTAATAGTCTGCATTTACTCAAACATCTTCTTATAAAAATCAATTTTAATTCAACCGATCGTTCTCCTTACACAAACACTGCCAGCTTTTTTATGCAAAATCCCAATCCCAAAATCGCCTTTCACTTTCCTCAAGCAAAAGACGATTTTTACGATTTTCTTCTATTGTGCAGTATCCTTTGTAATCAGCTCCACTTCCACCGGGATGGTTTTTTCCACTGTTTCTCCCTGCAAAATCTGAATCGCGGTCTCAACTGCTGTCTCTCCCATCAGATTCGGTTTCTGTGCCACGGTTGCTGCCATTTTCCCTACTTTGACTGCTGCGACTGCATCGTCTGTCGCATCAAAACCAACTACCAGGATTTTCTTGTTTCCAACTGCTTCCACTGCTCCAAGTGCCATCTCATCATTATGTGCAAATACACCCTGAATTGCAGAATTTGCCTGCAGCATATTTTCCATCACGCTCATTCCCTCGGAACGGTTAAAATTCGCGGTCTGTTTGGAAACAACATTCAGCTTTTCATCTGCCACCAAATGGAATCCTTTTCCTCGCTCGATCGTTGCACTGGCGCCGGAAACGCCCTCCAGTTCTGCTACTTTTGCATTTTCTCCAAGAAGTGATACCATATATTCTGTTGCCATTTTCGCACCTTCCACATTGTCGGAAGCAATGGCACAGTCTACGTCTACTCCGTTTACACCACGGTCTACTGAAATCACTTTAATTCCTCTTGAAACCGCGTCCTTCACTGCCGGTGCAACTGCATCAGAATCCACCGGATTTACGATCAGGACACTGATATTTTTTGAGATCAGATCTTCGATATCGCTGGTCTGTTTTGCCGCGTCATCCCCGGCGTCTACCACGATCAGTTTTTCCCCTTCTGTTTTTGCCTTTTCTTTTGCACCTTCACTTAATGTGACAAGAATGGGTATTCAAGGTGAACGGAAATCCAATACTGCCGTTTCCGGACATCTCACCTGATGCGTTTTCCGTTTCTCCGTCAATCGTAATGGCATTGCATCCTGTCAATCCAAACACCAGAACTGCCGCTGCCAGTATGCTTACAACTCTCTTCATTCTCATACCGCACTCTCCTCTCTTATCGTCTTCTGTCAGACAATACCGCGATCAAAATTACAATTCCTTTTACCACATCCTGATAATAAGAAGATACTCCCAGGATATTCAATCCGTTATTTAACACTGCAATGATCAAAACACCGATGAATGTTCCCCAGATTTTTCCGCGTCCTCCGTTCATGCTCGTTCCGCCAAGCGCTACGGCTGCAATCGCATCCAGTTCATATCCTTCTCCCAGTGTCGGCTGTGCAGAACCAAGACGGGATAATAAAATCAACCCGGAAAGTGCCGCCATACATCCGGAAATCGCATAAGCTGCCAGTTTTGTGCGGTCAATATTGACTCCTGCCAGATTGGCTGCTTTTGCATTGCTTCCTGTCGCATAAATATGACGTCCGAAAGTTGTTTTCTGCAGTACGAATAAGAAGATCACAAAAATCAGTAAAAACAAGATGACCGGAATCGGAATGTGATAAAAGTTTCCTTTTCCTACCACTTTCAGTGTAAAGCTGTCTCCCAGGTTGGAGATCGGTTTTCCATCCATATAGATCATCGTCAGTCCACGGAACACGGTCATTGTGATCAACGTTGCAATAAAGGGCTGTAATCTGCCTTTTGTTACAAGAAATCCACTGATACATCCAAATCCGGTTCCGATCACCAGCGCCAGGATCATTGCCAGTCCCACCGGCATTCCGCCTGAAATAAATCCTGCACACAATGCCGTCGTCAGAGCAAGTACCGAACCTACAGACAGGTCAATCCCGCCTGTCAGAATGACACAAGTCATACCAAATGCGATGAGCCCGTTAATAGAAGACTGTCGAAGCAGTGATAAGAAGTTCCCCACTGTCCGGAATTCCGGACTGATTGCTCCGATCACAACAATTAACAATACAAGCGCGATCAGCGCTCCCAGATCTTGTATATAATTTGCCGCTTTTTTCTTATTCATTGAGATTTCCTCCTGTCGCCAGAATCATAATATTTTCCTGATTTGCCTCTTCTTTGCTTAAAAATCCTCTCACCAGACCTTCTCTTACTACCATTACCCGGTCAGACATTCCGAGCACTTCCGGCAGTTCGGAAGATACCATAATAATCGCCACTCCCTTTGCGGCAAGATCATTGATAATACTATAGATTTCCTTTTTTGCCCCAATATCCACACCGCGGGTTGGTTCATCCAGAATCAACACTTTCGGATTCGTGTACATCCATTTTGCAAATACAACCTTCTGCTGGTTTCCACCGCTTAAGTTATTACATTCATGCTGCGGTCCAAAACACCGGATATGTAACTCCTCGATCCCCTTTTTGACCAGCTCTTTTTCTTTCTCTCTCTGGATCACCCCGTGTCTGGAAATACGCTTCAGATTTGCGAGAGAAATATTTTTCATAATGCTCTCTTCCAGCATCAGCCCTTCTACTTTCCGGTCTTCTGTGATAAATCCGATTCCGTTTTTCATTGCCTGTTTCGGCGTTTTGTTCTCAATCTGTTTTCCATTCAGAAAAATCTCTCCCGTCACATGCGGCATATTTCCAAAGATTGCCTGCATGATCTCCGTTCTTCCGGCTCCCATCAATCCGGATACTCCCAGCACTTCCCCTGCATGCACTTCAAAAGAAACCTTTTCAAATACGCCCGGACAGGTCAGATTTTTTACTTCCAGAACACGATCACCGATGCTTACGTTCCGCTGCGGATACCGCTCTCCAATCTCTCTTCCGATCATCATTTTGACTACATCATTCATATCTGTCTCAGAAATCTTCTTTGTGTCGATATAAGTTCCATCCCTCAGGATCGTAATCCGGTCGCACAGTTCAAAAATCTCTTCCATCCGGTGCGAAATATAAACAATGGATACGCCTTTTTCCCGAAGCCCATTGGCCACTTCAAACAGTACCCTGGTCTCACTCTGCGTCAACGCTGCCGTCGGTTCATCCATAATGATGACTTTGGCATCTGCCATCAGCGCCTTTGCAATCTCAACCATCTGCTGCTGTCCTACGGAAAGCTCTTCCATCCGCTGTCCAGGATCGATCTCTACGCCAAGGCGTTTCAAGATTTTTTCTCCTTCCCGGCGCATTGCTTTTTTGTCACATACACCGCACTTCTTTTTGATTTCTTTGCCGAGAAACATATTTTCTTCTACTGTCAGATCAAATAACACGTTCAGTTCCTGATGGATAAATACAATCCCTGCTTTTTCTGCTTCTCTGGCATTTTTGTAGCAGACTTCCTGTCCGTCCACGATCACCTGCCCCGCATCTTTTGTATAAACACCTGTCAAAATCTTCATCAACGTCGATTTTCCCGCACCGTTTTCCCCCATCAGCGCATGAATTTCTCCAGTACTGAGTACAAATCCGGCATTGTTCAACACGGCATTGTTCCCAAAAGACTTGTTGATCCCTCTCATTTCAATTTCCATAAGCTGCTCTCCTCTCTTAGAAAATACAACCCGACTGTAAAATAATATTTGCATAAGGCGTTGTCTCTCCGGTTCGAATAACCGCCTTGCATGTTTTTGTCATTTTTTTCAGATCACTGTGCAAAACAAATTGTATCTCTGGTTTGAAACCCGTTTCATACTTTGCAAAAAATTGTTCGATCTGACGGAGTATCTCCGGATTCTGAAGTTTCATCTCCTCTGCCAGTATGATCTTCTCTACTTTCATATCTGCCCCGACTTCTTCCAACACATCCATAAAAGACGGCTGTCCGAATTTTACGGCCAGATCGATCCGTTCTGTCTCATCCGGGATCGGCAGTCCACAGTCTCCGATACAGATTGTGTCCGTATGTCCCATATAAGACAGCACTCTGGAAATATCACTGTTTAAAATCCCCTGTTGTTTCATGCTCTTCCTCCCAGCTTTTCCAATTCTTCTTCGACTTCCTGTGCCATCGGCATTCCGCTCTGTGCCCCGAATTTTTCTGTGGATAAGCTGGCTGCCACATTCGCATACCGAAGTGCTGTCTCCATATCCGCTCCTTTTGCTCTCTGCAGGGCAAATGCACCGTTTAACGTATCTCCTGCCCCGGTCGTATCTGCCACATTCGCTTTTCTCGCCGGTACACTCAAGATTTCTCCATTCTTCAAACAAGTAATCACACCTCTGGAGCCCTGTGTGATGATCAGTTTTTCCGGATACTCTCTTAACAAGTCCTCTGTAGAATACTCCTCTCCAAAAATCAGGACCGCTTCATGTTCATTTGGTGTTACATACGTCACTTTTTCGATCACTTCCAACGGAACGTTTGACGCCGGAGCCGGATTTAACACTACCGGAATCTGATTGTCATAACAGAAATCTACAACATAATACACCGTATCCAGCGGAATCTCCTGCTGCAGCACAACCATATCAAAAGTCTTCAGCTCCTCTTTGATCCTGTCAATATAATCTCTGTCCACTTTCCCGTTTGCTCCCGGAACCACGATGATCGTATTGTCATTTTCTCCGACTGTGATCATAGCAATCCCTGTCGGAACTCCCTCTAAAACCTTGATATGTCCCGTCTCTACACCGACTTTCTTGAAATTCTCCAATAACCGGGTACCATTTGCGTCATCTCCAACACATCCGAACATCTCCACTTTTGCTCCGAGCTTTGCCATAGCAACCGCCTGATTCGCACCTTTCCCTCCCGGAATATAATGAAGGCTGTCTCCTCGAAGTGTCTCCCCTTTTAGCGGAATCCGCTCTGCGGTCACCGTCATATCCATGTTAATGCTTCCTACTACTGCCAGTTTCATTCTGCTTCTCCTTTCTTTTTCGTCGTCTGACGCCTGATCAGCTCAACATCAAATATATTTTCTTTCTGATACGAAATCTCTTCTCCATGATGGATGATCATCTGTACTGCCAGTTTTCCCATTTCTTCAATGGGCTGGGAAATGGTCGTCAGCTCCGGTGTCATTCTCCTGCTGAACTCAATATTGTCAAATCCGACCAGCTGTACATCTTCCGGGACTCTTCGCCCGTTCTGATGAAGCACCTTATAGACTGCCATTGCCGCCATGTCATTGCTCGCCAGGATTCCATCGGTATCCGGGTATCTGCGAATCAGTTCTTCTGCTGCCGCAAGTCCGGCATCGTAATCATAATCACAGTCGATCCAGACAGCTTTTCTTCCATACTTTCTGCACACATCCTCATATCCCTGATAACGCTGCTGCCCGCTGGAAAACTTCATCGGTCCCCGCAGGCACACAATATGCTGACAGCCGCATTCAATCAGATGCTCTGCCGCAAGTTTTCCGCCTTTGTAATGATCTGATTCGATAAATGCGATTTCCCGTCCCTCAGAAAGCTTTCTGTCCATCACGACAACCGGAAGTCCGCATTCTGCAATCTTCTTTCCGGTCCGATCGCTGTTGGTCATGATCACAATTCCATCTGCCTGCATCTGTACAAGCATCTGAATGTTCATCCGTTCTTTCTTCGGATTATTTGCTGAATTGCATAACAGCATCTTATATCCGTTTTGAAAGGCTTCCTCCTCCACTGCTTTGGCGATTTCACTGAAAAATGGATTTTCAATATTCGGAACGATCATTCCAATAATCTTTGATGATTTCTTAAACAATGCCCGCGCCAGTTCATTTGGTTTGAACCCCGTTTCTTGAATAGCCTCAAGAACTCTTTGCTTCTTCTCCTCATCCACATTCGCTGTTCCATTCATCACTCTCGATACAGTAGCAGGTGAAACTCCTGCGATCTTTGCAACTTCTCTGATACTTGCCATCTTATGTCCTCTTTCTTTTGCTGCTGTGAAACTTTTTGAAACCTGTTTCATATCTTGATTTTATTATAGGCATAACTCCTGACATCTGTCAATCTCCTTTGTAGACTTTGGTGGTATTGTATAGATATCTCTCTTTTCTTTTATTCCTATCGCCCAAAAACTCTGCCTTTTTTATGCATAATCCCTATTTTATTTTTCCGCTTCCATTATACTTGACTGTTTCAGTCCAATATTGTAAGATGAGACAAAACGTCAGGGAGGTCAGATATGTTATTTACCAAAGAATGTGATTATGCAATCCGCATCATGCGTGCATTATCTTCCGGAGAGTTAATCAGTGTCTCACGGATCTGCGAGATGGAGCATCTGCCCTCTGCCATGACTTACAAGATTACCAGAAAGCTGGAGAAGTCCGGATTTTTAAAAAGCTGTCGGGGTACCAACGGGGGATATGCGCTCAACTTAAAGCTTGCAGAGATTTCTCTCTATGATCTCTGCGCTGCCATAGATCCGGATATCCTTCTTTTAGAATGTATGAAAGAGGGTTATCATTGTTCTATGAACAGTCCGAAAAATCCATGTCTGGTACATCACGAATTCTGCCGGCTGCAGAATATGCTGGTGCAGGAAATGAAACAAAAATCTCTTGCCGAATTATTTCGGTAAGTGTTTTTTTGCCCTAATCTTTACTATTTTAGTACAGTTTTATCAAAGGAGGATCTTACAAAATGAATCAATGTTATGGATGCAATACATGCAAAAGCGCAGACAAGCCTCTGGAAGGCTTTATCCGCTCGCTTCCGATGGAAACTTCCCATCACCGCGTGGAAGGACAGAGCACAAAATGTGGATTTGGACTGCAGGGAGTCTGTTGTCGTCTCTGCTCCAACGGTCCTTGCCGCATCACTCCAAATGCGCCGAGAGGAATCTGCGGTGCCGATGCCGATACGATCGTAACCCGCAATTTCTTAAGAGCAGTGGCTTCCGGCAGCGGATGCTATATCCATATCGTTGAGAATACTGCCCTCAATCTGAAGAAAACCGCCCAGATCAAAGGAGAATTAAAGGGTCTGAAATCTCTGGAGCATCTGGCGGAGATGTTTGGAATTACAGACGAAGATGTCTATGTAAAAGCAGAAAAAGTGGCAGATGCCGTACTTGCCGATCTGTACAAACCGGAATATGTTTCTGCAGAACTGATTGAGAAAATCGCATATGCACCACGTATTAAACGCTGGAAAGAACTGGGAATCATGCCGGGCGGTGCAAAAGCAGAGGTATTCAAAGGTGTTGTAAAATGTTCCACCAATCTGAACTCCGACCCTGTGGATATGCTTACCGACTGTCTGAAGCTTGGTATTTCCACCGGAGTGTACGGGCTGACCTTAACCAATCTGCTCAACGATGTTTTGCTCGGACAGCCGGAGCTTCGCCTGGCCCCGGTAGGACTGCGTGTTATCGATCCGGATTACATCAACATTATGATTACCGGACATCAGCACACGATTTTCGTAGATCTTCAGGAACGCCTGATTTCAGAAGAAGCAAAGACAAAAGCGCAGGCTGTTGGTGCAAAGGGATTCAAACTGGTAGGATGTACCTGCGTAGGACAGGACTTACAGCTCAGAGGCGCACACTATACCGAAATATTTGACGGTCATGCAGGAAACAACTATACAAGTGAAGCAATCCTGGCAACCGGAGCGATCGATGCAGTTCTTTCAGAATTTAACTGTACTCTTCCGGGAATCGAGCCAATCTGTGAAGAATTGAAGATCCGACAGATCTGTCTGGATGATGTTGCAAAGAAAGCGAATGCGGAACTGATGCCGTTTGAATTTGAAAACCGCGAAGAACAAAGCAGCATTATTATTCATAAAATCATCGAATCCTACAAGGAACGACGGGGAAGTGTTGCGTTACACCTCATGGAAGAACATGGAAATGACCATACATTAACGGGTGTCAGTGAAGGTTCTTTAAAATCCTTCCTGGGCGGAAAGTGGACGCCGCTAATCGAACTGCTGGCATCCGGAGAGATCAAAGGTCTTGCCGGTGTGGTGGGATGCTCCAACCTGACTGCAGGCGGACATGATGTCTTGAGCGTGGAACTGACAAAAGAACTGATCTCTCGCGACATCCTCGTCCTTACTGCCGGATGTTCTTCAGGCGGAATCGAAAACTGCGGACTCATGACTCCGGAAGCTGCCAAATATGCCGGTCCAAAGCTGCGCGCTGTCTGTGAAAAACTGAACATTCCGCCGGTTTTGAATTTTGGTCCTTGTCTTGCGATCGGCCGTCTGGAAATCGTTGCAACAGAAATCGCCGCAGAGCTTGGCGTAGATCTTCCACAGCTTCCACTGGTACTTTCTGCCGCACAGTGGCTGGAAGAGCAGGCACTGGCTGACGGATGCTTCGGACTTGCACTGGGACTTCCGCTGCACCTTGGACTTCCTCCGTTCGTAACGGGAAGCAAAACTGCAGTCAAAGTACTCACAGAAGATATGAAAGAACTGACCGGAGGACAGGTCATCATCAACGGAGATGCGAAAGAATCTGCTGATATCCTGGAGCAGATTATTCTGGAAAAACGCCAGGGCTTACATATATAGGAGGTGCCGCTATGAGACGAATTATGATCGATGCCTCAAAGTGCGATGGATGCAAAAACTGCACCATCGCCTGTATGCAGGCGCACCGGGAAACACCGGGAACTGTTTATGATCTGGATCTGACGGACATCCGCAATGAATCCAGAAACCACATCGAAAAGCTGCCGGACGGAACCTATCGCCCTATTTTTTGCAGACACTGCGATCAGCCGGAATGCGTGATGTCCTGTATGAGCGGTGCTCTGACAAAGGATCCGAAAACGGGACTCGTATCTTATGATGAAACAAAATGTGGCTCCTGCTTTATGTGCGTTATGAACTGCCCGTTCGGCGTCCTCAAAGCAGATACTGCCACCCGTACCAAAGTCGTAAAGTGCGACTTCTGCCTGCAGGACGGTGCAGAACCCAACTGCGTAAAAGCCTGTCCAAAACAGGCAATCTATGTTGAGGAGGTGTCATTATGATGCATGTTATTATCGGAGTGGGGGCTGCCGGGATCACCGCAGCAAAAACCATTCGCAGCCAGCAGCCGGATGCCTCTATTACCATGATTTCCACAGATGAGCATGTACACTCCCGCTGCATGCTTCACCGTTATTTGAGCCATGAACGTCAGGAAGATACCTTGTCCTTTGTAGAACCTGACTTTTTTGAAACCATAAAATCGAATGGATCAAGGGTGTTTCTGTAAAAACCGTGGATGTAAAAAACCAGCAGGTTCTGCTTGATAATGACACATCCTGCCACTATGACAAACTCCTGATCACAACCGGTGCAAACAGCTTCATCCCGCCTGTTGGACAGTTCCGTGAGGCAAACAATGTATTCGGACTGCGGCATCTTTCGGATGCTCAGGCGATCCGCCCGCTGGCCGATCAGGCAGAACAGATTCTGATCGTTGGTTCCGGTCTGGTTGGAATGGACGCTGCCTATGCATTTCTCGAGCAGGGTAAAGAGGTTACTGTTGTGGAAATGGCAGATCGTATTCTTCCGATCCAGTTAAATGAAACTGCCGGAACTGCCTATCGGAAATTATTTGAAGAACACGGATGCCGTTTTCTTCTTGGAAAAAAGGCTTCTGAAACGCATATGAACAGCAATGGTTCAATCGACTATGTCCTTCTGGATGATGGCACCCGGGTAGACTGTGATCTGGTCATTGTTGCTGCCGGTGTTCGTCCCGCAGTTGAATGCGTACTGGATACTTCGATCGAAGTAGATCGTTTTATTAAAGTGTCTGACACCATGGAAACCAGCTGTAAAGATATTTACGCTGCCGGAGATGTAACGGGACTGTCCGGAATCTGGCCAAATGCTATGAAACAGGGACAGGTTGCCGCTATGAATATGTGCGGAATTAAAACACTTTACGAAGACCGTTACGCTATGAAAAATACGATGAACTTCTATGGACTGGTTACGCTTTCCCTTGGAAGAGGAACAGAAGAAGAGGGAGATGTTGTTCTCGAACAGGAAGATTCTCACAATTATAAACGTGCCATTTTACGAGATGGAAAATTAGACAGTATTTTATTACAGGGAAGTATTGATTATTCCGGAATTTATCAATATCTGATCAAACATAAGATCGACCTTTCCGGTATGGAAAAAGATGTTTTTCATCTGTCTTTCGCTGATTTTTACGGAGTGAAAGAAAACGGCGGATATTGTTATCAGGATCAGGCATAAAGTAAAAGCATTCCTGCATGGATCATTGCTTCTTGGCATATGATTTCCGGCAGGAATGCTTTTTATTTTATTATCTCGCAGATTCACCAACTGCAGCTGCTCCGCTCAATCCGTCTTCACTCTTTTTCTGGTCATAAACCTCTCTGTCTAAAAGCTGCTCGGATTTTGCCACAAGAACTGCTGCTGTTGCCGCACCTGTCACATTTGTTGCTGTACGCATCATATCGACAACGCTTGAGATCGGAACCAGAAGTACAATAATCTCTACCGGAAGTCCTGCTGCAGTAAACAGTGCTGTGGTTGTTACTGTGGAGGTTCCCGGAACTCCTACTGTTCCGATGGAAACGATCAGTGTCAATACGATCAGAAATACATACTGACCAATGGAGTACGGAATATCAAATATATTGATGGCAAGTACAGCCAGAAGTGTCGGCCAGATTCCCGCACATGCCGGCATTCCCAGGTTTGCTCCAAGGGCTGCGACAAATGACGCAATATCCTCATTGACTCCCAGCCTGGATACCAGCTGTTTTACGCTGACCGGAATGGTTCCCACGCTGGACTGGGACGTAAATGCTTTTTTCTTCCCAGATAGGACAGCAGTACAAACAGAACTACTGTAATCGCCACTGCCGCTATCGCTAAAACATCAATATCCATTATTTTACTCCTTTAAATGCCGCATCAAGATCTGCGATCAGATCTTCTGCTTTTTCAATTCCGATGGAAAGCCGGATCGTGTTTGGTTTGATTCCCTGATCTAACAATTCTTCCTCGGTACACTGGCTGTGAGTGGTGGTTGCCGGATGGATCACCAGAGATTTCACGTCTGCTACGTTTGCCAGCAGGGAAAAAATAGACAGATGATCGATAAATGCCTGGGCCGTCTGCGCATCTCCCTTAATCTCAAAAGTAAAGATAGAGCCGCCTCCGTTCGGGAGATATCTCTTATATAATTCATGGGTTGACTCCGTTTCCAGTGACGGATGGTGTACAGCCTCTACCTGCGGATGATTCGCAAGATACTCCACGATCTTCAGCGCATTGCTCACATGCCGCTCAACACGCAGAGATAATGTCTCCAGCCCCTGCAGGAAGATAAAGGAATGGAACGGAGAAAGTGTTGCACCCGTATCACGCAGGATCACTGCACGGATATAGGTTACAAATGCCGCACTGCCTGCTGCATCTGAGAACGATACACCATGATAACTCGGGTTGGCTTCTGAAATCCACGGATATTTGCCGGATGCCTTCCAGTCAAACTTTCCACTGTCAACGATCACGCCTCCAATCGCTGTTCCATGACCGCCGATAAATTTCGTTGCGGAGTGAATCACCAAATCTGCACCATGTTCGATCGGCCGGATCAGATACGGTGTTGCAAATGTAGAATCTACTACCAACGGAATATTGTGTCTGTGCGCGATCTCTGCCACCTTCTCCAGATCGATCAGATTTGAATTCGGATTTCCAAGTGTCTCTACAAATATCGCTTTTGATTTTCCTGAATGGCTGCCTCAAAAGATCCTTCTTTCTCAGGGTCCACAAACGTTGTTGTCACATCGTTTGTGAGCGGAAGAGTATGCGCCAGAAGATTGTATGTGCCGCCGTAGATGGTCTTGGATGCCACAATATGCTCTCCCGCCTTTGCAAGTGCCTGAAATGCATAGGCAATTGCTGCCGCACCGGATGCTACAGCCAGCGCTGCCACACCGCCTTCTAATGCTGCAATCCGTTGTTCGAAAATATCCTGTGTCGGATTTGTCAGTCTTCCATATATATTTCCTGCATCACGGAGTCCGAAGCGGTCTGCCGCATGCTGTGAGTCGTGAAATACATAAGAGGTTGTTGCATAGATCGGGACTGCTCTTGCATCTGTAACCGGATCTGCCTGTTCCTGTCCAATGTGTAATTGTTTTGTCTCAAATCCCCAGTTTTTAGAATCTCTGATATCTGCCATTTCTATTTCCTCCTTCTTTGGAATCTGTTTCTTTCTTAATTCCTTGTAATCATATTAACATAGTAGGATTTATTTGTCCAATATAGATTGAGAATATCCTGTTATAGATTTATTTTATAGCAGACTCATTGTTTTGTATGGCTGCTTTAACCGTATCCAGAAACATTTCATGTATTCTGTTGTCCTGATCTAATTCCGGATGAAATGCCAGCCCAAACTGTGTCCCGTATTTTACTGCCACGATCCGATCATCTACTGCCGCAAGAACTTCTACTCCTTTTCCAACTTTTTCAATATATGGAGCTCTTATAAATGTCATCGGTATTTTCCCGATTCCCTTCATTTCCTGTACTGTACGGAAACTTCCAAGCTGTCTGCCATAACCGTTTCTTTTCACCGCTGCCGGCAATGTTGCAAAATAAATATTCCGGTCATTTGTCAAATTTTCCGCCAGAAGGATCAGGCCGGCACAAGTTGCCAGCACCGGCAGTCCTTCTTCGATTTTCTGCTTCAATATCTGATACATGTCCAGCTCTTTCAGAAGTTTTCCCTGCACAGTACTCTCACCTCCGGGAAGGATCAATCCATCAAACGGTTTCATCAGGTCCTCTTTTTTGCGGAGTTCCATACATTCTATTCCCAGGTCTTCTATTTTCTTCCGATGTTCCGCAAATGCTCCCTGTACTGCAAGTACTGCGATCTTCATTCTATCTGCCCCTTTCCGCCATCAAAAGTTCTATCTCCTGTTCATTAATTCCTACCATTGCCTCTCCCAGATCCTCAGAAAGCTCTGCCAGCATCCTGTAGTCTTCAAAGTTTGTTACCGCTTTTACAATTGCTTCTGCCCGCTTTCTCGGATCTCCTGACTTAAAAATACCAGATCCCACAAATACGCCTTCTGCACCAAGCTGCATCATCAGCGCCGCATCCGCCGGAGTTGCGATGCCTCCCGCCGCGAAGTTTACAACAGGAATACGCCCGTTATGATGTACATATTCAACCAATTCATACGGTACATTTAGGGCCTTTGCTTCCTCAAACAGCTCATCCTCCCTCATGGAGACCAGTTTTACAATTTCCCGCTTCATCATTCTCATATGTCTGACTGCCTGTATCACATCTCCTGTTCCCGGCTCTCCCTTTGTACGGATCATAGAAGCTCCTTCATTGATCCTTCTAAGCGCTTCTCCCAAATCTCTTGCACCACATACAAATGGTACCTGGAATTTGCGTTTATTAATATGATAAACATCATCTGCCGGAGAAAGTACTTCACTCTCATCAATATAATCAATTTCGATTGCCTCTAATATCTGTGCTTCAACAAAATGTCCGATCCTGCATTTTGCCATAACTGGAATGGATACTGCTTCCTGAATTTCCTTGATCATCTTCGGATCACTCATTCTGGATACTCCGCCCGCTGCACGGATATCAGCCGGAATCCTTTCCAGCGCCATCACTGCACATGCTCCCGCCTCCTCTGCAATCCTTGCCTGTTCCGGTGTTGTCACATCCATGATCACTCCGCCTTTTAACATCTGTGCTAACTGCTTGTTGAGCTCATATCTTTCTGCACTCATTTGCTGTACCTCCTCTTAATTGCTATCATTTTTATATGAATACTACATTAAGATTGGCTTTTCTTAAATATCCAGTTTTAACGTTTTTAACCATGCCAGTTTTAAAAACAAAAAGCTACCGCTATTATTTCCAATATTTTTCTACTTCCTGCTCAGCCTCTTGGAAAGAAAGCTGGAACTTTTCCTGTACCTTTGCACACACGCATTCTTTTTCCATTCCCATTTCCTGTAATAATTCTACAGTTGCCTGTCTTCTGCCTTCCCTTCTGCCTTCTTTCAATCCAGTGTTTTTATAAACCGTAGAAAAGTACTGGTGATCTCGAATCGCACGCTCTCTTGCTTCATATTCCAGACGCTTCTCCTCATCCGCACTGATCCGGTTCAAATCCTCATACGCCTTCTTAATATATTCGCTTTTTTCCGCTGCCATTTCAAATTCCTCCTTGGTCTCTGCATTGATAAACTGAAGCCATTTCAGCAGCTCTGTCTCCGGATACTCATATTTTGCCAGTTTCGGGAGTTCCAATGTGTGGATCTCAACTTTATCACTGTACATCTTTATCCCCTGATCTGACCAGAAGTGAAAACAGGAGTAATATTCTTCATCTTCAAACATGGTAAAATTCAAAATCCCGATATGAATACATTTTTCTAATTTCTGATAGTCTTCTCCTGGTTTTAATTGATCGGTAAACATCTTCCCCAGATAGAACAACGTGCGTTCTGCCCAGTATTCACTAGCTGTCACCTGAATTTCAATGTCAATCTGCTCCTTGTTATTTAACAAAACCCGTACATCCAAAATTCCCAACTTATCATCTTTATCCTTCTGGCGCAAATGGGACGGCAAAATCCTGCTCTCAACGATTTCTCCCAGATCAATTCCAAGTACCGCCGCCAGAAATGCGTTGCGCACCTCTTCATCTTCCATCAGCTCTTTAAAACAGAAATCTACTTTTGGCTTCATTAAAAACTTGTGTTGTTTTTTTCCTTCTTCATACATGCTCCTCCTTGGTTTCTGATGGAATTCAGAAGATTTCGATGAGCATGTAACTGTATTCTTAATTTTATTATATCTTTTGACACGATGTTTCACAATCGCAAATACAGACAAACTCCATCTATTCTCTTGTTACTATGCACGGTAACGTCTTATCCATCTTTTCTGTGCGTTTATTTGGAAATTATTTTTGAATGGCATCTTATGCCATATTTGAAAACTGAAAGGGATTCCTTTCAAGATTGGTTTTATTATACTTGAAATTTTGTTGGGACACAATTAAATTTCCATGAATATGTTATAAATTTTTCCGTAAAAGTTACTGTTCACACCGGATGTTAAATATAGGTTCTGAACCGTCATGCTTGCATGTAAGGCAAAGAATCTATATTTAACATCTGGTGGAACCAGTCACCGCCCATACATAAGCAATCTAGCACGAAGTGCGGTACTGGAGTGCGCAAGCACGACGATTGCGCATGGATAGGTGGAGATTGGTGGGAACAGTAACTCCGTAAAAGTTACTATATGTGAAAAGAAACAAGGAAGCTGCACCTTTTTGCACAAACTTCCTTGTTTCTTTTCTCTATAAATTCCAGCGTTTTCCCTGAGATACTCGCAATCGGTTCATAGCTCTCGCCAGAGATGCCTGAGAATGATAATATTCCTGGATGCTCTGTTTCTGGCGGATTCGCTCCTCTGCACGCTCTTTCTGCTCCTGTGCATGACGGATATCAATCTCCTCCGGCTTTTCTGCTGTATCTACCAGCAGTGTCACACGGTTGTTGACTACCTCTGCAAATCCTCTTCCGAGTGCAACTTCTACCCGGTTTCCTTCTTCGATCTCCATACGGGCCATTCCGATCTTCACTGCAATCACCATATTTTCATGGTTCGGCAAGATTCCCTTTTCACCATCCGGCGCCGGAATTACAAGCTTTCTGCAGCGTCCTTCGTAAAAAACCCTGTCACTTGCGATGATTTTCAAACCAAATGTATCCATATGCCACGCTCCTATTCTGCCGCCGCCTCAGCATTTGCCTTTGCAATGACATCGTCAATCGTTCCTACATTGAAAAATGCAGATTCCGGATATGCATCCATCTCCCCATCAATGATCATTTTAAATCCACGGATTGTCTCTTTTAACGGAACATATTTTCCAGGGATTCCTGTAAATGTCTCTGCTACAAAGAATGGCTGAGACAAAAATCTCTGGATTTTTCTCGCACGCATAACAGTTGCCTTATCTTCATCTGACAACTCTTCCATACCAAGAATTGCAATAATATCCTGCAGTTCTTTGTATTTCTGAAGAATTGCGATGACTTTATTTGCCACTTCGTAATGCTCTTCTCCGACTACATCTGCTTCCAGGATACGGGAGCTGGATTCCAGTGGATCTACCGCCGGATAGATACCCTGCTCTACAATCTTTCTGGAAAGCACGGTCGTTGCATCCAGATGCGCAAATGTTGTCGCCGGAGCCGGGTCAGTCAAATCGTCCGCCGGCACATAAACTGCCTGTACGGAAGTGACAGATCCGTTCTTTGTAGAAGCGATACGTTCCTGTAATTCACCCATTTCCGTTGCCAGTGTCGGCTGATATCCTACTGCAGACGGCATACGCCCAAGCAGTGCGGAAACCTCAGATCCGGCCTGTGTAAAACGGAAAATATTATCGATGAAAAGAAGTACGTTCTGATGCTGTTCATCACGGAAATATTCTGCCATTGTCAAACCAGTCTCAGCCACACGCATACGCGCTCCAGGCGGCTCATTCATCTGACCGAATACCAAAGCAGTCTTCTCCAGAACACCGGACTCTTTCATTTCAGACCAGAGGTCATTTCCCTCACGGGAACGCTCTCCGACTCCGGTAAAAATAGAGTATCCACCGTGCTCTGTCGCAATGTTTCGGATCAATTCCTGGATCAGCACCGTCTTACCGACTCCTGCACCACCGAACAATCCGATCTTACCGCCCTTTGCATATGGTGCAAGAAGGTCGATGACCTTGATTCCCGTCTCCAGGATCTCTACTACAGGACTCTGATCTTCAAATGTAGGCGGTTCTCTGTGGATTACCCATTTTTCTGCATCCTCGATCTGTTCTCCATTATCAATTGTTTCACCTAATACATTAAACAGTCTGCCCAGTGTCTTCTCACCGACAGGAACTTTGATTCCTGCTCCGGTGGCTGTTACTTCCATATCTTTATGCAGTCCTTCACTGGCAGCAAGCATCAGGCAGCGCACCTCATTGTTTCCAAGGTGCTGTGCAACCTCCATGATGCATTTCTTTCCGTTATTTTCAACTTCCAGAGCATCCTTGATATAAGGAAGATTGCCGTCTTCAAATACTACGTCAACGACAGGTCCCATAACCTGTACAATTCGTCCTTTATTCATATGCTATTCTCACTTCCTTTTCTGCTTCTGCGCCTTCGCACCGCTGCAAACTTCCGTAATTTCCTGGGTAATTGCAGCCTGTCTGGCTCTGTTATATACGATTGACAACTCCCGGATCAGGCTTTCAGCGCTGTCTGTAGCAGCCTTCATCGCCATCATACGGGCATTGTGTTCACTGGCATATGCCTCTACCAGACATCCGTAGACCATACCAATGACATAGTTAGGAACAATACTGTCCATCACACTGTCTGCGGAAGGATACAGTTCAATTGCTTCCCGATACATATTCAGAGGCATTTTCATACTTCCGAAGTCTTTGGCCTCCAACGGAAGCAGTTTCAATTTTTCCGCATCTGTCTGTACCGAATTCTCCATGCGGGTGTATACAACATACACTTCATCCAGCTCCCCTGCCAGAAACTGATCGATCACCGACCAGCCAATATCTCTGGCACGGTGCATCGTCGGTTTCTGAACGGTATACTGGAAATTTGTGTCAATCTCTACATTATGTTTTGCAAAATAATGCCGTCCCAGCTCACCTACAACAAAGAGCTTGTGAATCCCCGGCTGTGCAAGGATCTCTTCTTCCAGCTTGATAATATTATGATTATAAGCTCCGGCAAGTCCCTTGTCTGCCGTAATTACGATCGAACCGATCCTTTTCTGCTCTGCCGGGATATCCTGGCGGGCATCAAAATAAGAATGCCGGATCTCTGGCACATGGCGCAGGATACGGGAAATCTCACCCTGAAGTCCATAAAAATACGGCTCTGTATCCGCCAGTTTTTTCTGGCCTGCGTCATTTTTGAAGAGGAAATCATATACATCGCATTTGTGATCTTCATCGTATCTTTTACGCTGTTGATGCGGCTCTGTATTTCTCTGATATTTGCCATATTAACACCTGCTCTTCTTGAATTCCTTTGCGGTCTCCACGATCTTTTCGATCAGTTCTTCTGTCAGTACCTTTTTCTCTTCGATTTCCTGTCCGATTTCCGGATAATCTGAATCGAAATGACGAAGCAGGTCTGCCTGGAACTGTTTGATTTTTGCTTTTTCTATTCCAAGCATCACTTTATGTGTCGCCGCACACAGTGTGATGACCTTTTCATGCAGACTGAGCGGATGATAAAGCGGCTGCTTCAACAATTCCATCAAACCACTTCCATACTCCAGCTGTTCTTTTGTCGCAGCATCCAGATCGGAACTAAACTGCGTGAACACTTCCATCTCGCGGTACTGTGCCAGATCAATACGAATACTTCCGGATGCTTTTTTCATCGCTTTTGTCTGCGCGGCACCACCAACACGAGATACGGAAAGACCTACGTTTACGGCCGGTCTCATACCTGCTGCAAACAGATCGCTCTCCAGGAAGATCTGTCCGTCTGTAATGGAAATTACATTAGTCGGAATATATGCGGATACATCTCCTGCCTGCGTCTCAATGATTGGCAGTGCTGTAATAGAACCGCCTCCCAATTCATCACTCAGACGGCTGGAACGCTCCAACAGTCTGGAATGCAGATAGAATACATCTCCCGGATATGCCTCACGTCCCGGTGAACGACCGAGCAGCAGAGACAATGCACGATAGGCAACCGCATGTTTTGACAGATCATCATAGACGATCAGGACATCTTTTCCCTGATACATAAAATGCTCTGCCATTGCTGTTCCGGCATATGGTGCGATATACTGAAGCGGCGCACAGTCACTTGCTGTAGAAGATACCACAATCGTATAATCCAGTGCATCATTATTCTTCAATGTATTTACAACTTTTGCAACAGTAGAAGCCTTCTGTCCGATCGCCACATAAATACAGATTACATCTTTTCCCTTCTGATTCAGGATTGTATCCATCGCAATGGATGTTTTTCCTGTCTGACGGTCTCCGATGATCAGCTCTCTTTGCCCACGTCCGATCGGGAACATGGCATCGATGGAAAGGATTCCTGTTTCCATCGGTACGCTAACTGATTTTCTGTCAATAATTCCCGGCGCCTCCTGCTCGATCGGACGGTAATCATCTGCTTCGATCTCGCCTTTTCCATCAATCGGAGCTCCCAGTGCATTGACAACTCTTCCTACATATTTATTTCCAACCGGTACACCGGCCTTTTTTCCTGTACGAGTTACTTTTGTCCCTTCTTTGATATCTGTGTCCCGTCCAAAAAGAATGACTCCGATTTCATTTTTCTGAATATCCTGTACCATTCCTTTCAAACCCGTATCGAAGGTAACAATCTCTCCATACATTGCGTGATCAATCCCATAAATAGTCGCAATTCCGTCACCTACAGCAACGACTGTTCCCACTTCGCTGTCTTTGCTCACACTGTCAAAATTTTCTATCTCTTCTTTTAAAATAGAAATAATTTCATCTGAATTGATTGAACTCACCTTGTTCACCTCCAGGTTAATTTTTGTCCTAGTCTGTCCAGACGTCCTTTCAGACTCCAGTCATATTCATCGCTTCCTGTGCGCAGAACAAATCCGCCAAGCAGCGTACTGTCTGTCTGAATCTCAATCCTGGCCTTGCTCGCTTCATATTTTTTACAAAGGAACGCTTCCATATTTTTGAGCTGCTCGTCACTGGGCAGCTCTACACATGTCAATACGGCACTTAAGATCCGATCCTGCTCGTCACAATATCTGTCATATGCAGCAAATATCTCCGGAATCAGATCCATTCTCTCATATTTACATGCCACTTTCAGGAAATTTCTCATTTCCTGCGGAAATACCTTGTCGATCACACTGGCTTTCTTCAGCGTCGGAATCGTCGGATTCACAAACACATCATGAAGCTGAGGTACTTCCTCTAATATTTCTCTCGCTTTCTGTATGGCTTCTTTCGGAACATTCAGCTCATACAATACCTGTGCATACCGCATTGCTGCAGATGAACAGTATATCTGACTATTTGTCGTCTCTGTCTTCATGAGCTTCACCTACTTCTTCCAGAAACTTGTCATATATTGCCTGATTATTACCTGCCTGGTCTGCTACGATCTTCGCTGCAGCTGTCATTGCAAGTCCTGCGATCTCAGACTGAAGAGCATTCATTGTCTGCTCACGTTCTACACGGATATCTGCCTTGGCAGACTCGATGATACTGCCTGCCCTGGCATCCGCCTCCTTTACGATACGTTCATACTCTGACTTGGCGTCCTTACGTGCTTTCTCTACGATCCGCACAGATTCTTCTTTTGCCCCGCCAAGTGCCTGCGCATATTCTTCCTTCATCTTCATCGCATCTTCCTGTGCATTCTGGGCATTTTTCAATCCGTCTTCGATCAGCTGACGGCGCTTTTCCATAATGTCGGTCACAGGCTTGATCAAAAACTTCTTTAATAAGAAAGCCAGGACGATCAGGTTAATCATGGTATATAGAAAGTTCATATCAAATCTCAGCACTTCCCACACCCGCCTTTCCTGTTAATTCTATTTGCTTATTTTAAGAAGAATACGATCAGAATACCAATGATAAATCCATAAATTGCAGTTGCCTCTGCAAGTGCACAACCAAGGATCAGGTTCTTGCTGATCTTGCTTTCAGCCTCTGGCTGTCTTGCGATTGCATCCACTGCTTTTCCTGTTGCGATACCAATTCCCACTCCTGCTCCAATACCTGTTAATACTGCGATTCCTGCTCCAATTGCAATAAGTGCTCCCATAATTCTAATCTCCTTTTTATTCTTTTATTTGTTCAAAAATTCCGTTTCTATTCCTGTTCTTCTGTCATAAACAGTGCGGTCAGAAATACAAATACATATGCCTGAATCAGACCGTCAAAAATATCGAAATAGAAATTCATCGGAAGTGGTATAATCAGCGGAACAAATGCTTTTAAAAGTTCCATTACCACAAATCCTGCCAGCATGTTACCAAACAGTCGCATACAGAGCGACAATGGGCGGATAAAAATTTCCAGAATCATAATCGGTGCAACCACCGGCACCGGTTTGGCAAAATGCTTGACCCAATGTTTCATACCGTTTTTATGTATTCCTGAATATTCGATCAGGCACATACTCATCACGGCAAGTGCTGCTGTTACATTCAGATCTTTTGTCGGCGGCTTAAAGCCAAGCAGACCAATCATGTTGGCGCACGCCAGATAAAGAAGAACTGTGATCAGATACGGTATATATCTTTTGTTCCCTTTACCGAGGATCCCTTCAAAGAAATCCGTTGCCCAGTCAATTGCAGCTTCCAATGCCAACTGAACTTTTCCCGGGTTTTCTACCTTCAGATTTCTCACCAGAATCAATGATAATCCAACCAGAACCGCCATAATGATCCATGTAACAACCACGGACTCCGAAATTCCGCCGAGAACCGGAAGTTCAAATACTGTTTTACAGTTCAGCTCTTCCATCAATTCTGTTGCTAAATTTTCCGTATCGCTCCCTCCCTTTCCTGTCTCTTTTTTTAATTACTGCCCTTTGGGGGTCTTCCCTTTTCTCTTCCAGGTGGAGGCCTCTTACGAGCATAAAAAAGGAAATTTCATGCTTTGAAATCTCCGTACTATAATCCCTTTTCAGACAGCGTGCCTAAAAAGTTATCTAAATCCTACTCCCAGCAAGTGAGTTTGTCAACAAAAAAAATTTAGGGTTTTCTTTTTCCGATCGCACTCTTTTTTTGTCGAAATTCCCAGTGTTTTAAAATACGTTTTTTCTTTTTTAGGAATATTTCAACCTTATTTTACTGACTTTTCGTCATTTTTATTTTATACCATTCCTTTTTCACTAATATACAGTAATTCATTTGCACTTTTTTCATCAAACTTCCATAATATTGTGAAATACCTGTCGTTCTGTTTGTGGAAATACTCTCTGAAACCATAAAAAAAGAGGACTTTCTGCACATAGAAGCACAATTCTGTGTACAAAAAGTCCCATTTCCACCTTATTCTCTCTTTTGAGACTGTATTTTCTCCTTATTTTCAGACTCTTCCAGAGATTGTTCCCTTGCAATTTTAAGGAAATCTCTCTCCGCTCTTTTTCTTCTCGGAATAAATCTGCCTGCAACGCCCTTTCCACGGCTTCTCACATAGAAAAATCCAATCACTGAAAAAACCTGCTGCACCGATAAAATTCACAAACAAGTCTTCCATTGTGTCGATCAGTCCGATGTCCAGATATCCGCCCACCCCCAATGGCTGTCCATTGATCATCACTTCCCTGATCTGATCGATCGTCACCGGAATATTTCTTCCGTCCGGATTCAGCATGACCGATGTGATTGCAGAAAGAACCGTATCCTTCTGCATGTCATATCCGAGAAACTGATCCATCCCAAACTCAAAAAACTCCCACACAACTCCGATCGTCATAGAAAAACAAAATGCCACGATCGCTGTAAACACCGGTGACAGATTAAAGACGGTACGCTCACTCCGGTTCAGCAGATCCACCAGAGAAAATCCGATTGCCGCTGCCAGAAATCCATTCAGCGTATGCAGCACCGTATCCCAGAACGGAAACAGCAGATAAAATTCATTGATCTCACCTAATATCTCCGCTGCAAATATAAAAAACAATACGATGATCTCCAGCGTTGTAGGCAGCTCTATTTTAAACGTTACCTGCACAAAACTTGGAACAATCAGAAGCAAAAGTGTCAGAATGCATAAAAATACGTTTTCATAATTCTGATTTAAAACCTGGAGCACCAGCATCACGATCACAAGAATCCGCAAAATAAGATACACCATAAATGAGCTTTTATGTTCCCTGAGTTCCATTTTTATCGCTTCCGCCATATGGCGGAAATAGCCGTTTTGTTTTTTCTCTTTCTTTTCTTTCATTCCCCGCTCCCTTTCTGCTCTTCTGTATCATTTCAAACGATACTTCCATTTCCTTTACACTTAAGAATATTATAGAAAGATAACATCGGGATTGCAAGATTGTTCTGTTGGGGTGCCTTCCTTGAGAGACCTTCTCTTTTTTCTATAGTTCTATAAACTTATACTTCCCTGCACCCAGTCCTGTGACTTTTTTTATGACTTTCGCTGCCTTCATTGCATTCATAACATTTGTTGCTTTGGATTTTGAACATCCTAACCATTCCATAATATTTGCCTGTCCAAATGGTTTGTCTACTCCACTTTCCAGAAATACTCTGCCACTATTCTCAATAAATTTCTCCGTAATCTCTGCTTCCTTGAATAATGGCAAATACTTTTCAAAAGTGTTGCTTACTTTTTCATTGTCATTGCTTACTTTTTCATTAGCGTTGCTTACTTTTTCATTAGTGTTGCTTACTTTTTCATTGGCGTTGCTTACTTTCCTAAACATTGTAACCTTAAATCCATTTCCAAACTCTTCAAATGTCGGTTCAGGTAAATCATACTCTCTACATCTGTTTATAATTCTCGGTATCCCTGTTCCCCATGCCTCTACTATATGCATATAATGAAACGCTTCTGCAATCGCTTCATTTCTGCAAGTAGATTTTCCTAACTTTGCAGTTTCAATATCCAATCCACCATAAAGCATCCCAGGTGATAACACCTCAACTCTGTCATCAAAAATGCTCACCTGAATACAAGACTTATCTACATAACTCCTGTGTACAACAGCATTGGCAATCATTTCTCTAATAGCAGATACTGGAAGTTCATAAGAATCATTTCTATATATCCCTTCGATTTCTGCCCCCATATTAATATGCCTTAAAACAAATTGATATGCTTTTTCCACCTGTTCGTAAATTGGCCCATCAAATTCTTTTTGATCAATAAAAACATCTCTGATTGTTCCCTTAAATAATGCACATTGAATTTTTGATGCTTTACTTTTGTTATCTGTCATCAGATCAAATGCATGTGTCGGATAGAGCGTTCTCCCTACCCTACAAAGAATTCCAAAATCTTCAAGCTTCTCTATAGTCATGTCCTTTGCTGCATTTTTTTCGTCTGTTTTACAGGATATAACTGCTATCTTTTTCATTGTTTCGCAAAGTTTCAATGCCTTTTCTTTGTCAAATTCTCTTCCTATTTCCTGTAGTGAATCATAGGAAATATTCTGGCCTTCCAACTCTAACTCTTTTAATTTTCTTGCGTCAGCAGGTCTGCTTGTTCCATTAATTCGAATAAAAGCTGTAGTCTCTTTTCCTTTTTTCGCAATATAATAAGGTCTGAACTTTCCAGGAACAATATCTATGACAAGTACCGTTTTTTCTTCTATTGTCTGGATTGAAATATCCGGTTCAATCTGTGGTGTACACGCATCTGAAACCATATTAGAAATGGAATCCGACAATTTAAATGGGCTTTGTTCACCAATTCCATAAACAGTCCCTGTTTCATCCTCAATTCCTACTATCACTTTCCCACCTGTGCTGTTAGAAAATGCAATAATATCTTTTAAAAATTTCTCATGATTACCTGGAATTTCTCTTTTAAATTCAATATTCTTTCCTTCGCCAAAATAGTTCTTATCAATCATGTTCTCACCTGCTTTCTACTATGATAAATTTAACCCTTTCAACAGTCATTTTCTGTATTATTTCCATCAGCAAAGATCTTATTTCAAAACATTGGATAAATACCGGCTGATTGGCCTGAATATTGAACCTTAGATTCTTCTGAACTTTTAAAACTCAAAAGTGCTGCAAGAATACAGCTTACGAATAAATTTATTATACACTCTTTTCCCAGAATAAAGCAATTCATATTTTCTACAAAAACAACAAAACCTTTTTATAAATTATATCTTGCACTTTCTTTTTGTTTTCTCTAAACTGAAACTAAAATAATTGTTACAAAGGAGAATTTCATGCAGCATCCCTTTCCTTATGAAGTCATATACAGTGACAGAAAATCCCTCGCAATTCAGATTACTGCACAGGCGACGGTCCGTGTCCGGGTACCCAAAAACTGTCCTGCCCCGACCATTGATACATTTCTTTACGAAAAGCAAGCCTGGATCCTAAAGCATCTGGACTCGGCATCTCAGCGTCTTGAGCAATCTTCTGAAAAACCTCAGATTTCTGAAAATGACCGGAAACGATACATCCAGCTTGCACGGGATATTTTTACACGCAAGACAGAATATTATGCCCGTATCATGGGCGTCACCTACGGCCGTATCTCCATCCGGGAACAGAAAACCCGCTGGGGAAGCTGCTCCAGCGCTGGAAATTTAAACTATAACTGGCGTCTGATCTTCGCTCCGGAAGAAATCGTGGACTACATCGTTGTACATGAACTCGCCCACCGTCTGGAAATGAATCACTCAAAAGCCTTTTATTATATTGTAGAATCCGTACTGCCCGATTACCGAAAAGCACAGAAATGGCTGCGGGAAAATGGCGGAAGTTTGTGAATATATGTAGCTTTCATAAACAAATCATTGTAGCGCAGCGAGGAAATACACTTGATTTTGGCTGTTAGGCTGTTATATGTGAGCCAATTGGCGAACATATCCAACAGGCGTTACAGCCACTTCAAGGGATTTCTTCGGCGGAGCCTGATTTGTGTTGAAAGCTACATATCTTTTGCGGACTTTTCGCATAAGCTCTCTCACATTTGCTTCCTCACCACCCGGTATTCATCCCCCACCTGATAATACGGGCACTCTCTGAAATCTCCCTGCACAAATCTCACCATCTCATCTTCATCCAGATCCTGCGTACAGACATAGCACTCATAATCGTCATCATATTCATAATTCATGCAGCTTTCGCAGTTTGCCGCTGTTTTTCTGCCTCGCATCTTATACCTCCCCCAGTTCTTTTAACACCTGATATACGTAAGAAACAGGAAGTCCTACGACATTGAAATAGTCCCCTTCGATCTTCTCAATGAATGCGGAAAATCTCCCCTGAATTCCGTAAGCCCCGGCCTTATCCATAGGTTCTTTGCTCTCTACATATTTCTGGATTTCTTCTGTGCTCATCGGATTGACAGAAACTTTTGTTTCCACTGCGTGGTTGATTACCGTTTTTTCTCCGTTTTTATCAAAATCCAGAACCGCAACACCCGTATATACCTGATGTGTATCTCCCTGCAGTGACCGGATCATCTCAAAGGCCTCCTGTTCATCCTTTGGTTTTCCCAGAATTTGTTCTTCATGCACAACGATCGTATCCGCACCGATCACGATCACATTCCTTGCCTGGATCTCGGATGCCACATTTTCCGCTTTCATCAGCGCCAGCTCTTTTACAATCTCCTTTGGAACCGTATTTGTATACACTTCTTCCTTATTGCTGACACGCACTTCAAACGGAACCCCGATCTGTGATAAAAGCTCTTTTCGCCTCGGTGAAGCTGACCCTAAAATTATTTTCTTCATACTAAAAACTCCTTGTTGTACTTTGTTGTTGATAATAACACTTTTCTGCCTGTTATGGTAGACTTTCCATCCGAAAATATCGTATGATAATTATTGTTTACATCAATTATAACCTTTTATTTTGAACTTTTCACAAGGAGGAGATTCTATGGAACATCTCAACGAATACCTGGATTTTATCCGCACCGTAGAGGGGATCAAATCTGTCACCCGCACTGCCTGGACCAAAACAGGACGACAGGAAAGTACGGCAGAACATTCTTTTCGTCTTGCGCTGCTCGCTCTGACTCTGATCGATGAATTTCCGGAGCTGGACGCTAAAAAAGTGCTTTCCATGTGTCTGATCCACGATCTCGGAGAACTCTATGCCGGAGATATTCCTGCAATTTCCAATACGGATCCCCTTGCAAAATCCAAACAGGAATACCTTGATATTTGTCGGATCTTCCAGCTTCTCCCCGAGCCAAAACGGTCAGAATTTCTTTCCCTGTGGAACGAATACAACAACTGCTCCACCCCGGAAGCACATCTGGTAAAGGCACTGGATAAAGCAGAGACGATCCTGCAGCACAATCAGGGAAAAAATCCACCGGATTTTGATTATGCATTCAATCTCACTTACGGAGCCTCCTACTTCAAAGGCGATCCGCGGCTGGAGGAATTAAGAAGCATACTGGATGCAGAAACAAACGTTGTCATAGAGCATACACAAGAAAAGGAGAACCACCATTTATGATTCAAATCATCATTTCACCTGCGAAAAAAATGAATATATGCGAAGAATTTCCCGGCACTGCCACCACACCTGTTTTTGCAGAACAGACAGACCTTTTATATCAGACGCTAAAGCAGATGTCATTTGAAGAATTGCAGAAACTTTGGAAATGCAGTGAAAAACTGGCACTTCAAAATACAAAAAGACTGTGCGAATTTACACCAGCTGACGCTGTCACTCCCGCTGTTCTCGCCTATGAAGGGATCCAATACCAATACCTCGCACCGGGCATCTTTTCTGATACACAGTGGGACTACGTAAACCGGCATCTGAACATTCTTTCCGGATTTTATGGTGTCCTGTGCCCTTCAGATGCTGTCATTCCCTATCGTCTGGAGATGCAGACCAAACTGGAAACTGAGAATGCCACTGATTTGTATCATTTCTGGAACAATCAGCTATATCAGGCATTGTACTGTAAATTTGAGAAAGACTCTCCGAAAGAGCTCATCAATCTCGCTTCCGCAGAATACAGCAAAGCAGTACTTCCTTATCTGACAGAAGACGTACACTGCGTCACCTGCGTTTTCGGCGAGTTCGTTCAGGGAAAAGTAAAGGTGAAAGCCACGCTCGCGAAAATGGCGCGGGGAGAAATGGTCCGCTGGATGGCAGAACACCAGATTCAGACTGCGGAAGATCTGAAACAGTTCACCGGACTTGGATTTGAATTCGAAGAGTCTCTATCTTCCGGGACAGAATATGTGTTCCTAAAAAAGGATATCTGCCCGGAAGATTAGGCTTTTCTTATTCTGCCTTCATTTCCCGGATCTCTCCGCACGCGATCATAGCGCCGGAGTTTCCGGAAGGCTGGGTTGTCATATCATCCGGATGTGCGTGTATGATAACCGCTCTTCCGATCACATCCTCGGGATGAAACCGGTCTGTGTAAAAGATCAAAAATGCATTTCCGTCATTTGCCAGAAGTGAAGGCATATCTCCTGCATGCTGCGGGTGCATGGCATTTGTCGGATTGTAGTGTCCGTCCGCCTGTGCAAAGGGTTCCGCTTTTGTTCCCTGACAGGTTCCCTCATGAATATGAAATCCGTGAAACGCATTTCCGTCAGGCAGATTGCGGATATCGGCTGCCACGATCGTTCCATTGTGAACTCCGAAAAAATATACCATTCCCCGGATTTTTGGAAATTCCGGGCTTCCTTTGATCTCTGCAGCGGCATCCGGAATGGTCTGTATCTCTGAAAACATCTTACCACCTCCCGGATTACCATATGCAGTTTTTGAAAAATTGTTATTCCTGATGCGCTCTCCATGCTTCTTTCAGAATCTTTGGATCTTCAAGAAGACCAAGCGCCCCTTTCGCCATACATTCTGCCACATACAGCATTCCCTTCTGCCCGATGCTCATTCCGGACTGTGCGGCTGCACTCCAGTGATGCAACGGTGTACCCTTACACATCGTAGCAGCACTGAGCATCACAGTCGGCACGGTATGACTGACTTCCGACACATCCGTTCCGATCGCCAGCAAAACAGGTTGATCTTCCAACGGTTCCAGACCTCCAAAATAATTTCCGTCATTGATCAGTCCCGCTTCTTTTGTGATGGTTTCCGCAAACTGAAGTTCTTCTTTTGTATATTCCGGGAGTGAAGTTTCTGTCATCGCCTGATAAAAAGCTTCTGCCAGCGGACGGTTCACTTTCATTTCCTGATTGCTCGTCACAAGCTCGATCTCCACTCTCGTTCCGGTCATCAAAGCCGCACCCTTCGCACAGTCATCCACTCTGTTCGATGCATCCTCTGTCCTGGAACGTTTGGATGAACGGATAAAGTAATTCGTAGAAGCAAAATCCGGTACAATGTTGGCCGGTCCGTCTGTATTTGTGTACGTGTAATGAATCCGCACATCGTCTGCCACATGCTCTCTTAGGTAATTGACTCCCACATTCATCAGTTCTGCGGCATCCAGAGCACTTCTTCCAAGCTCCGGATGTTTGGAGGCATGGGCTTTGACTCCGTAAAACTTATAATTCTTCATATCCTGCGCCTGCCAGATGTCATAACTGACCCGATTCCGGTCAAACGGATGCCAGGTGATCGCCGCATCCAGGTCATCAAACACTCCTGCCTGATTCATCTGAATTTTCCCAAGAATAATTTCCTCAGCCGGGCAGCCATACACCCGGATGGTCCCCGGAAGATCTGATGTTTCCATCGCTTCTTTCAATGCACAGGCAGCCCCCGCGCAGGCTGTGCCAAGCAGATTGTGTCCGCATCCGTGCCCCGGCGTTTTCAGCGGCTGATACGTGCAGACCGGCTCCTGGCCAAGACCCGGAAGAGCGTCATACTCTGCCAGAAATCCAAGTATCGGTTTTCCTGTTCCCCACTCTGCAACAAATGCGGTCTGAAGCCCTGCGATTCCTTTTGTGATACGAAATCCTTTTTCTTCCAGATAGTCAGAAAGACAGGCTGAAGATACGACTTCTTCTTTGGAAAGTTCTGGATGCCGAAAAATGTAATCTGCTGTGTTAACCAGTTCTTCTGTGTGTTCCTGTATCCATGTGTGAATATGATCTGCTGTATTTGCGTCTTTTTCCTCGCCTGTCCATACCCCAAGTCCGCTCCCAAGCTTCTCCCCGGATAGCAGATATTTTCTGGCTGCTCTCTGCAGGCTGGTGTCCTCTGCATAGTTTCGGGGATCCGTCTCCAATTCTCCGAAAATCCTCTCTTCTGCCTCTCTCCCCTCAAAATCAACCGCAACAATATGAAACAATGTCTGGAGCTGCAAAATATTAGATTCCGGCTTCATAATTTCTTTGAGCCCCGGATATAAAAGCCAGGAATGACAAAGATATACCTGCTTCTCCTTCCAGAATTGTTCTGCCTGACGAAATGAATCCAGACAGGCATCAAGCTCCAGCTTCTCTCCCTGCGGGATATGCACGCTGATCACGGGATCTCCTTTGTGAACCGATATCCCGTCTGTCTGTATCTCCCATAAAGACGGGATCCTCTCAAATTCCAGACGCCCAAGCCGAAACAGACTCATATCCAGATGTCTGCAAAACCAGTCGTACTGCGCAATCCCATATTCTCCATACGCTTTATAACAATTTTCACACCACAATGTCAGATCATAAAACGTATCCCGGTAAACCCGTCTGGAAATCCCCTGTTCACAATACCGATCATAAACCTCACAGGCCATTTTTGAAAAACAATATAAAAATACCAGCCGGAAATCTTCTCTTTTTTTCACTGCTTCATAAAACAAATTCACATCTCTGAGAAACAACTCCCGCAGCTTCTCATATTCCCCTTCTGTGATCTCCAGCTTTTCAAGCTGCCGCACAGCGTCCGGCACCAGGGATATTTCCTCCCAAAATTCCAATAATTTCATTGTGCACCTCCGTTTTTTAGTTTTCCTCTGTTGATTCTATCTGTCAGCATACTTCATTCTTGTGGTATTTGCAATTCGTTTTAACGTCTTCCCTTTCTCAATCAGATATATATACAACATTTTGCACATAATCAATGAAAAAACTCTACTAAAAAAACTTGTATAATATATAAAAGTTTATGAAAGAGAGGATTCACTATGAAGCAAAATAATATGTTAGCAATGATCCTGGCGGGCGGACGAGGCACCGCCTGCATGACCTGACAAATAAAGTGGCAAAACCCGCGGTTTCATACGGCGGAAAATACCGTATCATCGATTTTCCACTCTCCAACTGCGCCAACAGTGGAATTGATATTGTCGGTGTGCTCACGCAGTATGAATCGATCTTGCTGAACAGCTACGTTGCGGCAGGCAGACGCTGGGGACTGGATGCCAAAGACAGTGGAGTCTATGTACTGCCTCCACGTGAGAAAGCAGATTCCAATCTGGATGTATATCGGGGGACTGCAGATGCGATTTCCCAGAACATCGATTTTATTGACACCTACGCTCCGGAATATATTCTGATCCTGTCCGGTGATCATATTTATAAGATGAATTATGATGCCATGCTAAATTATCACAAAACCTGCGGTGCAGATGCCACGATTGCTGTGATCGAAGTACCGATCAAAGAAGCAAGCCGGTTCGGGATTATGAATACCGATTCTACAGGACGTATCGTAGAGTTCGAAGAAAAACCGGAACACCCAAAAAGTAATCTGGCATCCATGGGGATTTACATTTTTAACTGGAAGCTGCTTCGCAAAATGCTGCTGACAGATATGAAAAATCCGGATTCCAACCACGATTTCGGAAAAGATATCATTCCTACGCTGTTAAATGATGGGAAAGATCTTTATGCCTATAAATTTGAGGGCTACTGGAAAGATGTTGGAACAATCGACTCTCTCTGGGAAGCAAATATGGATCTTCTGGACAAAAATAATGCTTTGGATCTCAACGATCCCGCATGGAAGATCTATACGGAAGATCCGACAACACCTCCTCATTATATCGGACCAAACGCCGATATTAAACGCTCTTTCATTACCCAGGGCTGCATGATCGACGGTGAAGTCAAAAACTCCGTGTTATTTACCAGTGCCAAGATCGATACCGGCGCCAGAGTCATTGACAGTGTACTCATGCCGGGAGTGATTGTCGAAGCAGGAGCTGTCGTACAGCGCGCCCTGGTCGCTGACGGAGTGCGGATCGGGAAAAATGCCGTAGTAGGCAGTCCGGACAGCGAACATATCGAACTTGTTGCAAAACGTGTGAAAGGAGCAGAATAATATGAGCAAGGCATTAGGAATCATCAACTTTTCCGGAAACCACATCTGGGTAAAAGGACTGCAGTCTTACCGTCCGATCGGTGCCATGTCCTTCCTCGGAAGATACCGTGTCATCGATTTTCCGCTTTCCAATATGAGCAACAGCGGCATTGACCAGATTCAGGTGTATATTAATCAAAAGCCCCGTTCTCTTACCGAACATATCGGAACCGGAAGACATTACAATATCAACTCCAAACGTGGAAAAGTCCGAATCCTCTTTTCTGAAAACGGAATTGAAAACAGCATTTATGACAACGAAATTGCAGCTTACATAGAAAACATAGAGTGTATTGAAAATACACCTTGCCCGTACGTGATCATTGCCCCGAGTTACATGGTATACTCCATGAACTTTGATTCACTGTTACAGAGCCATATCGACTCCGAAGCGGATATTACGCTGCTGTATCATTCTGTTGACAATGCAAAGGATCACTTCTTAAACTGTGATCTTCTGAATCTGAACCGCCAGAAAGGTGTTCTCTCGATTGAAAAAAACAGAGGAAATGCAAAAAACAGAAATATCTTCATGGATACTTATGTAATGAAAAAAGAACTGTTTATCGACCTGATCAAAAAAGGGCATGATATGTCCTCTATGTACACACTGCCCCAAGTCATCAATATAGAATGCAGCGAACTGGATATCCGCGGAGTTTCCCACCGTGGCTTCTTTGCCGCCATTACAGATTTGAAAAGCTATTACGAAGCGAATCTTTCCCTGCTCGATTTTAAATCCGCCTTCAGTCTGTTTGATGATAACTGGCCGATCTATACAAAAACGACAGATTCCTGTCCGACTCAATATTTTGAGACTGCAAATGTAAAAACCTCTTTCGTATCCAACGGATGCCTGATCGAAGGCACTGTGGAAAACTCTGTGATCGGACGTGGATGCATGATTAAAAAAGGTGCTGTTGTAAGGAATACCGTTCTCCTTCCGGGCGCTTATGTAGGAGAAGACGTTCATGTGGAAAATCAGGTGGTAGACAAGCGTGCAAAGCTCTTACACGCCAAAGAAATTATTGCAAATGTAGACAATCCGGGATATATCAAGAGGAATGATACCGTATAAAGTAAAGCAGGATGCTTAAGGATTTATTCCTTGTCATCCTGCCTTATTTTTTCTTTTATCAAAAAATAATCTGAATTCCATTCGGTTGTAAAATTAAATCTGCAAGTTTTTCGCTGTCCAGAGAAATATGCAGAAAATTTCTGCCGGGAACTTTTATGTGATTATCTCACTCCAAACTGATATATTGTCGTGGTGTCGTATTTTTCTCCTTTTTTCAGTACCGGTGACGGGAAGCTTTCCTCATTCGCCGCATTCGGATAATACTGTGTCTCCAGACAGAAGCCGGAGTTATCGTGGTAGATCATGTTGCGTTTTCCTCTGACTCCCTCCAGGAAGTTTCCGGTATAGAACTGCACACCCGGAAGATCCGTATATACTTTCATGGTAATTCCGGACTGCTCTCCTTCCACCTCTGCAATCTTGCGCAGTGTCTGATCCCATCCATCGATGACAAAGTTGTGATCATATCCCTTGACCAGACGCATCTGATGATAGTCGGATGCCAGCTCTTCTCCGATCACTTTTCCTTTTGTGAAATCCATCGGTGTACCTTCCACCGGCCAAATCTCTCCTGTCGGAATCGAACCGGTCTCTTTTACCGGTGTAAACGAAGATGCCTGCAGTCTTATCCAGTGACGTCTTACGCTGCCGCAGTTATGTCCATTCAGGTTAAAGTAAGTGTGGTTCGTCATATTCACGATCGTTGTCTGATCAGATTCTCCTTCATAGTGGATCTTCAACTCATTTTGATCTGTCAGGGTATAGGTCACGGTAATCGAGAAGTTCCCCGGATATCCCTGGTCTCCATCCGGGCTGTCCAGATGAAAAGAACACTGTCTTCCTCCTCTTTCACACAATCCCAGAGGCGGAACGCATAACTGTCCGGTCCACTGTGCAGGTTATTCTCTCCCTCATTTTTCGGAAGGTGATACTCTGTCCCATCCAGCACAAATCCGGCGCCTTCTGTCCGGTTTGCCCCCCGTCCGACTGCTGCCCCGAAGAAAGTTCCGTTCTCTTCATAATCCGATACTTTGTCATATCCAAGCACAATATCCTTGCGCTCTCCCGCAAAATCTTTCATCTCCACGGATACGATTGCCGCTCCGAGACTGCTGATCTTCACACGCATTCCCCGAATGTTGCGCAGCGTATAGGCAGTTACTTCTCTTCCATCTTTTGTGGTTCCAAATATTGTTTTTTCGATACTCATAAGCTCTCCTGTCCGGCATCTTTTCTCTTCCCCAATGCCTGTCCTGTTTACTTCATATTGTAGCTCTGTTTTGCCTGCTCCGCAAACACTTTTTCAGGAAAGTGGAATCAGGATCCGCAGTTCAAACCAGTTCTTTTTCAAATCTGTTGTCACAGAACCACCGTATTTCGCCGCCGTACTTTTGATACTCTTCATGCCAAACCCATGAAAGCGCCGGTCTTTCTTTGTAGTGACCGGAATTCCATTTTCAAACTGTAACGACTCCTCACAATAATTTTCACACCGGATCCTGAGAAAATTTTTCTGCTTTGCAACCGACAGATGGATCAGTCTTTTTTCCTGTTCCCTCAACTTTTCCACACTTTCGATCGCATTATCCAAAATATTGCCAAATAACGCACTGATGTCCATATCTTCCATAAAATTTAATACACTTCCATCCGCCACACATGTCAGCCCAATCCCATTATTCTGACAATACAGGCTTTTGCTCGTAAGAACCGCATCCAGCACCTTATTACCAGTCTTGTTCTGCGCCTCATAAATCTTAATTTCCTTTTCCATCTTTTCCAGATACTCTACCGATTTCTGACTGCCAGCCTCGGATTTTAAAAGTGCGATCTGATGCTTCAGGTCATGATACTTCTGATTAACAATCTCTATGCTCTCCTGAGAAAGCTGATAGTTCTTATATTGCATCTGCAAAATATTCTGCAGCGTATCCACCTCAAATTTCATCTGCAGTTCCCGCACCTGAATATGGTACGCATATAGAACTGCCATTCCGCTTAGATCCACAAGCGTTCGGATGATAAACATCTCTGCCGCAAACTGACTGCTGAACGGAGTATCCTTATCAATATAACTCAGATTACTGACCGCAAATACTGCCGCCGTAATAATCAGAACCGTGTAAAAACTCCCTTCGGTTGATATGCATCTCTTTGCCGCCCTTTTGCAAATACTTTTCCAGCAGATATAAAATTCCAAATATCACTGCATACACGATCACAAGGAGCACCCACTGGACACTTTTCACATGATTGATCTGAAATGTCTTCACTGCATAATAATAAATCTGCCAGCCGAAAGATGCGGCAAATTCTCCACTGATAAACGCTCGCGCGCAATAATAGCCAGCCTCGGCAAGTGAAAACTGACAGCATCGGTAAATATAGATCAAAAACAGAGAAACCGACACCAACATACACGGAAGAAACAAACTGGTCCTCACACCATCTGTAATCTCCATAAACCCCACGATTGCTGCCAGAAATATCAAATGTGTCACATATCGTTTTATACCCTGGATTCTCTTCTCATTCGTGCAGGTCACAATGAACGCTGCCAGCCAGTATGCCAGCGAATAATAATATCCCGGAGTATTGATCATTTCCTGCACACTCATCTATTTTCCCACCCCATTCATAAAATCATTGAGCGCATTTAAAAATGCCTTCTTTCTTGCGCGGCTTACCTGAATACAGTCTCCATTCACGGTGATGTCACTCCCCTGAAAATTTTCCACAAAATCCAGATTCACCAGATAACACCGGTTACACCGGAAAAACCGCTCCTCTTTCATACCATCCGCCAGACTTTCCTCTGCATCCCGCATCGTGCCTTTTGTTCTGTAATCCTGCCCGACTGTGTGATAGATCAGATCATGATCCTGCACTTCCACATAGCAAATCTCCGAAAGATCCAACTTCATCATACCGCCCTTCACCGCGATCGTCAGATATTTCTTTTTCCGTTTTTTCAGTCTCGTCAGTGCACGGTCGATCCGCTGTGTAAACGCAAAATAAGAAACCGGCTTTAGCACATAGTCCAGGGCATCCACCCGATATCCCTGTATGGCATACTGCGGCATATTGGTAATAAAAATAATCACAACTTCCGTATCCATCTTCCGGATTGCTTCTGCAGCCGACATTCCATCCATGAACCTCATCTCCACATCCATAAGAATAATATCATAGTCCGCCCGATACCCGGTCACAATATCCTCGCCGTCTGAAAATCTCTGCACACTGATCCGTTCCTTACTTTCCTTTTCGTATTCTCTCAAATAAGAAGTCAGCTGCTCTACATATGCCGGATCATCTTCTACCAGTGCAATTCGAATCATCGTTTTGTACCCTCCCAACTGTTTCTTTTAAAATCCGTTGTTTCTCTTAGTATACCAAGCCTGTTTTCAAACGTCAAAATAAGGGTGCCTGTGATAAGACACCCTTCACTCTTCTCTATTTTTCTTCTCTTACTGTTCTGAAAAATGAAGAGATGATTGTCATAATAACTGCTGCCAGAGCACATCCCATTCCAATGATCGCACTGGACAGATCTGCCATAGTCTGCGCATTTCTTTCAAACGATAAAATAGTCGCAATACTGTTGACTCTCAGACGGACAAAGAATACAAACCCTGCCATCAAAAGCACCCCTGCCAGAATCGGAAGTATGTCCAATGCCGGCATTTCCGGTGATTTTTCCTGTCCTGCCACAAAGAGCAGTTCTAGAACTACTCCTGCCACAAGACAGCCTACAACTCCCCAGCTGATTCCAAGATTGGAAAAATACGAGGTGTTACAGTTGATCACATAAAATACGACTCCTGCTGTTCCGAGGATCAGCGCAAGCAACGTCAGATAAAAGCCTGCAGCCTGTTTTTTATAAAATTCATAACGTACCCTCCCTTAACTGTTTTTACGTCTCTTGATATCTCTCACATACATCGCAGCCGCTGCCAGTGTAAACAGAGCCAGTACTGCAGATGCCGCTGTCAATGCATTGTCGTACCATGTGCGTACATCCTTGATCTGTGAGGTCTCATTCAATCCATCCATTGCATTGGAATTTGCAAGTGCATAATTCTGCCACAGCATAACATTTTTCAGATCCTGCATCATAGACGCATCTTTGCTGACCGCCTCTGTGGTCCAGTAATTCCATTTTACTGTTACAGCTTCCATATTACTGTCACCAGTATTGCAAGTCATCGTTACACCACAGTGTACCGCTTCTTTTAACACACTGTAGTTTGCATCCTGGATAAAGTCTTCTGACATCAGCCCCTGGAATCCCCATTCTTTGCGGAGAATATTCATCAGCAGACCATAATGTGCATTCCCTGCAGTACATCCGATTCTGTTAAATGTTGTCATCATCCCAAGTGTCTGTGCATCTTCCACACTTGCCTGTGTTCCACGCAGTTCGTTCTCACGCGCTTTCTGTTCTGTCATAAAAGTTGCGATACCGGAACGGTTGATCTCCGTATCATTGAATGCAAAATGTTTTGGTGCCATAATACATCCGTATTCTTTTCCTGCCGCAATATATGATGCTGCCTGATACGCTGTCAGAATGGCATCTTCCGAATAATACTCATGGTTTCTTGCATTGTAAGGTGTACGGTGGAGGTTCGTTCCTGCACCCCAGAGGATCGGAAGATTCGACCAGATGGAATAATTTCCGATCACAGCTCCGTACTCTGCAGCCATCTCTTTACTAAATGTCTGCGCGATCACTGTTTCATTACTCATGGTTCCGAATTTGTAATTCAAATTCTTGTCATCCGGATCGATGACATACGGATCTGCGGAATCTGTATCTGTATTTGCGTACTGTCCCAATGTATAAGAATTAAATCCGTTCGGTCCGTCATTCTGTACTGCCTCCGGAGACACGATCGATACAATTGATTTTGTACTGGTTCCACCAAATCCAGTACGGATCATCGCTTCTTCCAGTGTGATCTGATCAATCAAATCTGTCCATTTTTCATTTGTCAAGTCCGTCTCACCTTTCAGGCTTGCAAGTGTCAGCCCATTGTCCTCGCCAAATGTAACTTCATCCGGATTTCCCTGTTCCTTGATCTCTACCAGGTCATTTTTCATCACTTCGATCATTTCATCTGTTGCTGTCAGATCTTTATATGTTTTTGGCCAGGTTGCTTTCCAGTCACTTCTTGATAAGTACGTTACTGTATCCGGCATATAGTAGTTCAGATCCATATCCTGCAGCTGATTTTCTACCGCTGTTCCATTGTTTGAATATGCAAAAGTCTCAGAATCTAATGTATCCAGTATCCATTTCTTCACATTCGCTGCATTTCCTGTATCAGTCATTCCGTTTGCCTTTGTCATACCCTGTGCTGCCAGCACGTTGTTGACTGCCTCATGAGAACCATTTCCGACTGTAAAATAATAGTCTCCTGCATCCAGGATCCAGTTTCCTTTTGTTCCCGCCGCATTGTCACATGTGCTGTCCCAGCTTGCCATATCCTGAGCATCTGCCGTAATCTCGACAGTAACAGATTCTCCCGGCTGCAGCACACCTGTTTTTTCATAATCCAGAAGCTGTACCGCTGCTTTTTCTACCGCATGTTCTTTATCATATTCCGTATACGGAAGAGACGTATACAACTGTATCACATCTTTTCCTGCCACATCTCCAGTATTTTTTACAGTTACTTTGGCTGTCACTGTCTTATCTTCCAGATTCACATCCAGACTGTCCAGAGTCTGAGAAAATGTTGTATAAGACAGTCCGTATCCAAATGGATACGAAACTTCATCTTCATAGTTCCATGCTTTTCCATTGGAACTTCCGGTCTTGTCAGAAGCATTTCCCTGTCCCAATACTGTATCCGCATATCTTGTCTCGTAATATTTATATCCTGTATAGATCCCTTCTGCTTCTACAATCTCGGAATTGATGGAATATGCAGAATCCGCATTTGTCCACTCATAGTTCCCATAATTCTGCGCTGCAGGAGAGCTTGAGTTATCCACTGCATAAGTATCCGCAAGATGTCCGGACGGATTCACCTCTCCACTGAGTACATCTGCTACACCATAGAAGCCATAACCTCCCGGAAGTCCGACTTCCAAAATCGCATCTACGCCTGTATTGTTTTTGATCTCTTCAATTTCCATGGCACTCGCATTATTCAGCATCACGATCAATTTTCCATTGTTTTCCTTTTTTGCATTGACTGCTTCATCGATGATTGCACGCTCTGTGTCAGAGAGTCCCAGCGGATCCGCCTGATTCAGATCCTGTTCTGGATTCACCCCATCTTCTCCCGGTGTATAGTTGGCATTTTCTCCTGCTGCACGGGCAAGTGTCACAATCATGACATTGTAATCCGTCATACTCTTTTTCCAATTTGGTTCTGCCTCATCCAGCGTTGCTGTCTCAGGTTCCAAACTGGTAAATACTCCAGTTGTAGCCGGTGCTGTTGCACGATAATAGGTTGTCACACCCCATGGAAGAACTGCCTCTGATTTAAATTCTTCCTTTAACCCCTGATACATCTTTTTTAATGTCGGATTCATCTCAAATCCCTTGGATTCAAACGCTTCCAGCATATCTACCGTATCTGCATCCGTTCCCTTATTTTCACTGAGAGTACTTCCAAAATCGCCCCCTTGTACCGGATAATAACTGCTGAATCCAAGTAAAGAGATTTTCTGCGTTTCCTCCTTGGAAAGCGGCAACGCTGCATTCTCATTTTTCAACAAAACAGAGCCCTCTTCATTCATGCGTTCTCCCAGATCTTCAATGGAATCCAGAAGCTCTGTTGTTGAGCTGTAATCCGACTGAAATGTGTAATCCTCTGCACTTACATCTTCAGTCACCATTTTTGTACTCTGAGTGCCCAGAAACTTGTCAATGTCCGTACGAAACCCGTCTATCACCAGAGTCGCTGACATAGACAGCGTCAGTAAAGATGCTGTTGCCGTAGTTACACCGCGCCAGATGCGGCGTTTTGATTTTGTTTGTTTTTCCCGTTTCTCGCTCATAACGTTCCTCCTCTTTGACTCTTTATGAGAACTGGCTTTTTTGTTTTTTTCGAGCCTTCGCTTCTGCTTTTGCTCTCTTCTCTGCCAGTTTCTTCTGATAGCTTGCTTCCTGCATTTCAAAATCCAGGCCTTTTTTCTTACAATATGCTTTGAGTTCTTCGATTCTCGCCTCTTCTGCCATGCGCTCCGCCTCTTCCTGTTCCATGCGAAGTCTCTCTGCTGGTTCGATCCACACTCCTCCGGCTTCTAACACCGCTTTTTTCTGATGCTGCAGAATCGTCTTCTGATCTTCCTCAATATGCTTTTCTACTTTTAAGAAGCACATCAGGATTACGATCACCGCATAACAGATGATCTCTGCCCCCAGATAACACAACGCCAGCATGGACTGTACGCCTCCGTTCTGAACTGACGCAGAGGCATCATATCCGGTGGCTGTAAGCAATGCATTGATCAGACCATTCCCCAGTCCTGTCATTCCCACCATGATCGCTCCGTACACAGACATCGTAAATCCATCACTTCGAAATCCATTTTTTGCCTCCAGATGGTCCAGTACATCAGACAAAAGAGCCAGTGTCACATACATTGCAGGAATCGAACCGATTCCTTTTAAGATCACACCAATACATACAATGGTAAAATTGTGAATATCCAGAAAGCTGACCAGACCTCCCACAACCGAAATTGCCAGACCAATAGTCACTGCTTTTTGTTTTCCCAGTTTATTTGCGATCGGCCACGCCAGAACCATTCCGATTGCTGTCGGAAGTCCTCCGATCAGCCCCAATGTTCCCATTGCCGTTCCCGCAGCCGCTTCACTTGTGATTCCGTCAAACATCCAGCGGGAGTAATAACTCATGGAACCGTTCTTTACCAGACCTCCAAACTGGAACAGCAGAAAATATAAGATAATGATCCACCAGTAACCGTTTGACACACAGGCTTTGAGCTGTTTCATCATCGGAAGCTTTTCTTCTTTGATCGCCAGCTTCATATTTTCTTCTGTCACTCGCTCCCGTGTGAAATAATATTCCAGCAAGATCGCCAGAAATGTCACAACACATAATACGATCATCACGAGCCGCCAGTTCTGATAACTCTGTGCGGTATCAATAGCGCCGTCTTTTTCCACAAAGAGAAAACTCTGCAGCAGCATCGGCACTAAAATACTTGCCCCGATTCCTACAGCAGCCACACCGGATGCATTGGAAAATGTTGCCAACATTCCCCGGTGATCGGAGTTTCTCGTAGACAGGGCCACCATAGAGCTGTGCGCTGTGTAGAAAAACGGATACGCTACTGCATAGTAAAAGTTATAGGACAGCGCGATCCAGATCATCTGAGTCGATGGACTCCCATTTTGAGGTGTTAAAAACAACAGCGCGATCGCAATTGTCACAAGGGGCGCCGACAGCAGCATATACGGTCTCGCCTTCCCCTGAGATGTTCTGGTATTATCAATCAGACGCCCTACCAGAAGATTTCCAAGAATCACAAAAATGACAGAAACCATCGGAAGAACCGCTGAAAAAATCCCAAATTTTGCCGTATCCGTCCATCCAAGCACATCCGAATAGTAGCGGTTTAAATACGCCCCGAAGATTGCATTTGAAATAAATGCGCAAAACGGACCGAGAAAATACCCCAGTATCATTTCTTTCGGCTTTACATTTGCCGAAGTGATTTTTGTCCGCATCAGCGGGTTGTCAAAAAACTGATTCTTTTCCATTTCGGTCATTCCTTTCCCTGATTGCTTCTTTTAACGTATAAGTACCACTTCCCAATACCTTCTGTGTATTTCCCGGCATCACCAGTGTACATGTTGTTCCGACCGGAACCTGCACCTGGATCGTAAACATTCCATCTTCAATCTTCCACTCACTGGAAACTGTTCCATAGGCTGTGTTGACACTTCCCTTTGCCCATTTCAGATTTCCTCCCGTCAGCGGCTGGATCCGGAAAGAGCGGTATCCGCCCTCTGTGGCCTCGATTCCGGCAATCCTGCGGTACAAAAAGTCTCCCACTGCACCACTTGCATAGTGATTGAAGGAAACCATACCTCCGGTCCCGTCATCTTTTCCCGTGTTGCAGGTGCCGTCCTCCCGAAGTGCATCCCATCGTTCCCAGATGGTCGTTCCTCCGACTTTCATCTCATAGAGCCAGGATGGACAGGTATCCGTAAGGAGCATTTTAAATGCCTCTTCCTCATACCCATTGTCTGCCAGCGCAAACAGAACGTACGGCGTTCCCGGAAATCCGGTCGTAATGTGATACCCGTCCTTTTTCACCAGACGCGCCAGATTTGCCGCAGTCTTCTTTTTATCCTCTCCGGAGAGCATCTGATAATACAGAGGCAGCACATATGCTGTCTGAAACTCTTTCTTTACCGTGCAGTCTGCTTTCATCAAAATTTCCCGGTATGCCTCCCCGGTCTCCTGACTGAGTTTCCGGTAATACTTTGCATCCTCTTCCTGCCCCAGAATATCCGCGATCTTTGCCAGAATCCGGCTGGAATTTGCCATACATGCGGTGGCGGTCCATTTTCCTCTTCCCATCCACTCCCACATGCCGACACCCGGTGCACACCAGTCTCCATAATGATGCAGAAGCTTCCAGATCCTGCGGTGTTTTCCCGCAGAAAACAGCTCTGCCCAGAATTTGCATGCCTTCAGATATTTTTTCATCACCGGATACATCCGCTCTAAAAGCCCTCTGTCTCCGCGAACCAGATATTCCGCCCACGGCGCCAGGATACAGACATCGCCCCAGTGATCCACCGCCATCGGGATCATGATCTCCCACTGCAGCGGTACCCGGACAAGCGGCACCGTAACCGGAATCCCGCCGCCTTTATTCTGCTCTGCCTTCACGTCCAACAGCCATTTCTCCAGAAAACGGCTGATATTAAAATTGTAAGCTGCCGTAGGCGCAAACAGTGCAATATCTCCCGTCCATCCCATTCTCTCATCTCTCTGCGGACAGTCTGTCGGGATATCCACAAAATTGGACTTTGCTCCCCAGCGAATACTGTTCTGCAGCTGGTTGATCAGTTCATTGGAGCAGGAAAAGTTTCCGTTGTCTTCCACATCCGAATAGAGTGCCAACGCGGTCAGTTCCAGTTGATCCTCTTCAATTCCACGCACACCCACATAGCGGAAGCCCATATATGTCATTTTCGGAGAATAGGTCTGCTCTCCATCTTTACAAATATAAACCGCTTCTTGCTTTGCAGTTCTTAATGGTTCTGTATACAACTCTCCGTCCATCAGAATCTCCGCGTGACGAAACTCCACTTTTTGTCCCTGTCTGCCACGAATTGCCGCGTGTATCACCCCTGCAAAATTCTGTCCGAAATCATAAATCAGCATACCGCTCTTTGCTCTTGTAATCTGTACCGGACGAAACTCTTCGTGTGCACGTACCGGCGCTCCATACTGTGCCATGATCTTTGGATGAATCTTTACCTGTTCGAAGCTTGCTTTTTTCCAGGAAATTTTCTCCAGATCCACGGTGGCATCATACACTTCCCCGTTGTAAAACTCTGTCTCTTTATAATTTCCTTCTTCCGTTACTTCCCACTCTTCATTTGTCCCGATTGTCTCTCCCGTTCCATCGGTATACAAAATCCGCAGCTCTCCAAGCAGCGCCTGTCGCTTTGCATACACTCTGTTCCGTCTTTTATAGGTGAAAGAGCCAACTGCCCAGCCACCGCCGACCACAGCAAGCAGCTCGTTTCGATCATTCAGCATATCTGTCACATCATAAGTCTGATACTGCAGCTGATTCCGGTAGGACGTAAATCCCGGTGCAAAATAATCCTGTCCGACTTTCTCTCCATTTAACAACAGCTCATAAATTCCCAGCGCCGTTACGTACAGTCTCGCACTGGCAATTTCTTTTTCACAGGAAAACCTGGTTCGAAATGTCATCGTCTTCGGAGAAATCTTCGCCTCCTTAAACCGATACTCTCCGTCCGTAATCCACCGTCCGGACCAGATTGTATCCATACGTCCCGTCTCAAATTCCGTGCTGGCCCAGGCACGCTCTCCCGCGTCATCCTCTGCTTCCACCCGCACCGCATATTTTGTAAACGGCTGTAATCTGCTGCCCTCATACGGCACTGCGATCTGGCAGTCTGTTTCTTTCTTCCAGTCTCCTATCGAAATCACTGCTTTTTTCAATGTTACATTTTGTCTGTCACTTTCCAGACAATAGGAAACTCTCGGCTGCGGATTATCCGTCACACATCCTGTTTCCATATTTTCTACTGTCAGTCTGCTTATTTTCAGCATTCTTCCACCTCTTCTTTATTTCTTACCGGAATCTGTAACGTACAGGCATACTTCCCGTCTGACACCTTCAGATCAACCGTGCCAGTCTTTCCGGCCCGAACCACTGCCAGAGCCTCTCCGTAATACGTATCCGTTTTCGCAGTCCGATATCCCCGCTCATTGTACGGACATCCGTTTCCAAGACCTAAAAGTTCTCCGTTTTCTACGGTTACTTCCAATGTTCCCCGCTTCAATGGTTTGACTGTCCCGGTTTTATCTGTATACTGCAGTCTCACAAAACACAGCTTTCCGGCTTCCGTCTCTTTTTCTTCCGGGATTCCGGTTAAAATCGTTTCCTTCCCCGCTGTATAGAGCACATTTCTCGCAATCTCCCGGTTCTGTGCATCATAAGAAATCGCTTCAATGATTCCTTCCTCATAGATCACATCAAAGGAAGTTCTGCAGTCATTTTTCATCTTCTTACTTCCAACCGACTTTCCATTGATAAACAGCTCGACCCTGTCTGCTCTTGCATACACTTCCACCTGTGCCTTTTTCCCGGAACATCCATCCCAGGACCAGGACTCAATGGCATTGCTCATCTTCCATGCTGATGGCGAGTGCTTCTCCCCGGTGTGATTAACCGGGCAAACCGCGATCACCGGCTCTTCCATCAGTTCAAATGCCGTCTTCGTATAGGCAGCCTCGGCCAGTGGTTTTCCGGTCAGATCGATCCTTCCACTTCCTGCAGTGATCCATCCTGCTCCATGTGAGAAATCCGGCGCATAATCACTGTATTCCCACGCACCGACACCGACTTCTCCCATATAGTCCATTCCTGCCCACACAAAATCTCCGATGATCCTCGGATGTATTTTCGCCATCTCCCAGAAAGCATACGCGTCAGAACAAAATGTCTCGCTTCCCAGGATCAAACGCTTCGGATATTTTTTCAGATCTTTTCCATAGCGGTAGATACCATAGTTGTATCCTGCAATATCCATATTGGCAAAAGCATCTCTTGTTTTTACATCACAGCCGTGAAGCGTTGCCCCGATTTTCATCGTCTTACTTCCGAAAATCCCTGCCAGATTATTGAAAAATTCACTTCCTACTGCCTTTTTCTTCCCACCCGATCGGTTTGCTTCTTTCTTCGCCTTCTTGTCACTGTAAACGCCGAAGCCAATGGAACTTAAGAAGTTAAAAAAGATATTGATCCCGCAGGTTACCGGTCTTGTCGCATCCAGACTGTGCAGATATTCTGTCATCTGTCCCGTGAGACGGATTCCTCTCTCCTGCGCCGTCTCAGAAACCTCATTTCCTGTAGAATATAAGATTACCGAAGGATGATTGTAATCCTTTTCGACCATATCTTTTAAATCCTGCTTCCACCATTTTGCAAAGTGATTTACATAATCATACTCCGTCTTGTGTATATACCACACATCCACGAATTCATCCATGACCAGCATCCCCCGCCTGTCACAGGCATCCAGAAGTGCTTTGGAACAAGGATTGTGGGCAGAGCGGATGGCATTGTATCCATTTTCCTTTAAAATTCGAATCTTCCGTTCCTCTGCCTCCGGATAACAGCAGGCTCCCAGCACACCGTTGTCATGGTGGATACACGCACCCCTCAGGATCACCCGTTCACCGTTCATCAAAAATCCGTTCTCTGCGCTCCACTCAATCGTACGGATTCCGAATATTTCCTCTGCTTCATCTTCTTCAAACCGCACCCTGCATGTGTATAAAAACGGAAACTCAGTACTCCACAATTTCGCATCCGGAATTTCCAGCTGCATCTGAAAATTTCCATCCGCAGACTTCTTCACGCTTGCGACCGGCTCCTGACCGGATACCAAAGACTCCCCTTCGAAAATTTCCAGTTCCAGTTCTCCCGATGCAGATGTCTCAACCTTTACATCGATCACTGCCGGATGGATACTGACTGTGGAAATCTTTACCCCATTGATGCCGATATGCTTCTTTGGCAGCATATATAACGATACAGGCCGGTATATTCCTGCTCCCGAATACCATCTGCTGTTTGGCTGATCTGCATTGCGGGCAATGACCTGTATCTGATTTTTCATTCCAAAATGAAGAAACTCATTTGCCTCTACGTAAAAATTTGTATATCCATACGGACGAAATCCTGCTCTTTTCCCGTTGAGATACACTTCTGCATTGCGGTAGACTCCCTCAAATTCAAAGACAAGTCTGAAATCCTCATATTCCTGCGGTACAGAAAATTCTTTCTCATACACATAGTCAAATCCTTCAAACCAGCCGATGTTAATGCCTCCCAGGCTCTCCTGCGTCCGCTTTTCATCCAGCATTGCATCATGAGGGATCGTAACCGGTTTTCCCTTTCCCGAATCTCCGGCGTGTCTGCATGTCCAGCCGTCATTAAATGCAATCTTTCTCATTTCTTCTTACGTCCTTTCCTTTTCCATGGCTGAATCATACCATTTTTTCGCGAACAGTAACGATTTCTTACGTGAACGGTCTGTTTTTCATCGTATTTTGCAGCCCTGTTTTTGTCTATTTTTTATAGATTTATCACTTTTTCAAGCTTCTTAACTATTGATTTTTTAGTATATTTCCTTGTTTTTTGTAATTTTTCAACAATTTTAAAGTTGTTTTTCATGGATTTAAGCCCTTGTTTTTGTGCATTTTTAATAATTCAAATCAAATAGATATTCTATAGTGGCTCTGTATTGAAGTATGCTTTTTATCTTGCCAGCGTAAAATAAAAATTTTGCGACCGCCAGACACACATAAAAATATCCATGAGCAAATCAAACTAAGATTTCCCCATGGATATTTTCCCTTACTACTCTTCTGCCAAATACGGTTTTAATATTTCAATCAATTCATAAACTTTTGTTCCAGGTGCTGCTTTAGATGGTAATTTTCCCTCATTTGACGCATTCAATCTTTTTGCATTTCCTATTGCATATTCCATATACGGATGTAAGATTTCATACATATCTTTACGATTTTTCTCATACTCACCAGCGCCAATTTGTTTTAAACACTCCGTTAGCTTTGGCCAATATTCTTCTCGATGAATATCTGACTGCATATATGAAAAATGTAATAAAAACCATAATTCTATACACTGATTAGACCAAACGGCATGAAACGTTGTTTCATCATTACTATCTGCATCACAAAATTGCAAAACAGAATCTATGTGATCTGCCGGAAAATCATCCGTATCATAGACAATCCAAACATGTTTGTATACATTTGAACTTTCTTCCGCACGAGTTTTCGCTTTCTGAAATAAACTAATAGTATTATCACCTTCACCATATACATCTAACTTTATCTTCTCTGGATATTTCTTATTTATAACCTCCTTTATTGAACCAAAATATTCAGGTTCTGTATCTGTTCCTTCTGTTACAATAAGGTGATACTCTGGCTGGATCTTGATAGCTCTATCCAGTCTCTTTTTCATCCATTTTTTATCTAAATCACTTTTTTTCGGAGGTTTTAGGCTCAAATCCATTCACCCCCACTCAACATGTTCTGCAAATAAGGATCTGCACCATACCTACCTTCCAAATACTGCTTGTCAAATGCTGCTGTACTATTCACCCTTTCCTTATCTTCTCGTCGAATTTCATACAAAGAATAAACTTGACTACTATGGTTTTCATCCAATGCTGCAAACCATATTTCATCTCTTCTAAATACTGTATTCTTCATTGTAGCAATATCATGAGATGTAAATAAAAGTTGAGCTCCATATTTATTGATTTTTTTATTCTTAAACATAGATATTACATATCGCAAAAGCTTAGGATGTAGCTTTGCATCTAGCTCATCAATAATTACCAAACGCCCTTCCTGTAATGCTACTAGTATAACTGGAAGCGCTGCAATTAACTTTCTTGTTCCATCAGATTCATGATTAAAAGGCAATTCATATTTCTCACCCGAAATTGTTCGTACAGTATATAACTGCTCTTCCTTTTCATCATATCTATAATCCTCTACATCAATGCCCATTTCGTTTAACAACATAATAATCTGATTCTTTGTCTGTTCATTATCAGATACCATAATCTGCAATTCTGCAATTGGGTTCGCATAATTACGAATGATACATGACTCAAACCACTCTTGAACCTCTGTTATCACAGGTATATTATAATTAATTGCCAAAAAAGATAAAAATGGCATTTTCTCATTCACTTTGGTATTTACATTCTCTTTACTTAAAATAGTTCCTAAAGTAAGTTCTTCACCATCACGATAAAAAATACGTGCAGGCTTTTTACCTCCTATTGTTTTTCGATCCAATGTTTCTGCCGATATTTCATCTTTTAAAACAGCTAAATAGTAACGGTACTCATATTTTCCTGTTCGAAAGAAAATTTCAAATTCTGTAGGCTCATCTTTAGATATACTATCAAATAAAAAAGGTTCTGCGACAACCTTTTGCTGCATAATAACTCGCTTTCTGGTACTTCCTAAATCATGAATCGGTCTCACCACCGTTGTAATAAGACAAGATAACGCTCTGATTAAATTCGTCTTTCCTCCTCCATTTGGTCCATAAATAACGCTCACAGGTAAAAGATCACTACACTTATCTTTCACAATCAAATTATCTTTGAATTCCGGAATTGCAGTTGCCTGCAAATCAAAAACAGTTTCATCTCTATATGACTTAAAATTCTGAAACGAAAACTGACATAGCATTTTTATCGCCTCCTTTTTACAGCCAGTATAACACTATTTTTTCCATGTTTCAATTTTTATATTCAATTTCATAAAAAATATTTTTTATTTTTAATATAAAATTCGTATTTTAAGATTTTATTTTACTTCCTCAAACAAAATACGACAGAAGAGCTTCTTTTTTCGCTCTCCTGTCGTATTTTATCTCTTTGTGCTCAACGCTATTTTCAAAACTCAAACACTGCCACTCCATATGGCTGCAGCGGATATGCGATCGAATATTTCTGACCATCGCATTCCTGCTTCACCGGCTTATATACCTTCGGACGCTCCACACCGTTTCCACCGTATTTTGGATCATCACTGTCCAAAATCAGCTTCAGCTGCTTTCTGCGCGGCACGCCCACCCGGTAATCCAGACGTTCCATCGGCGTAAAGTTGCAGACAAACAACAGATTCTTCTTATTATCCCTGGAGTGTCTCACAAAACTGAAAATACTGCGGAAGGTATCATCCTTGTTGATCCATTCAAACCCTGCCGGATCCGTATCCAGTTCATACAGCGCCTTGTTGTGTCTGTACAGATGAAGCAGATCACGATACCAGTTCTGGATCTGCTGATGCGGCTCTTCTGCCAGCAGATACCAGTCAAGCTCCCGCTCCTCGCTCCACTCCCGAAGCTGCGCAAACTCCTGTCCCATAAACAGCAGCTTTTTGCCCGGATGTCCCGTCATAAATGCATACGCCGCTTTCAGATTGGCAAACTTGTCAAAGCCAAGTCCCGGCATCTTATTGAGCATCGAGCACTTCAGATGAACCACTTCATCGTGGGACAGCACCAGGATATAATTCTCACTGTACGCATACTCCATGGAAAAGGTCATCTGATAATGCGCCCCTTTCCGGAACAGCGGATCTAATTTCATATATTCGGTAAAATCATGCATCCAGCCCATGTTCCACTTCAGACTGAATCCAAGACCGTCATCCTCCGGCGCACCTGTCACCTTCGGCCACGCGGTAGATTCCTCTGCGATCATCATAGCACCTTGATTTCTTCCCAGAACCACACTGTTCAAATGCTTGAAAAACGCGATCGCTTCCAGATTCTGATTGCCGCCGTACTGGTTCGGCACCCACTGCCCGTCCTGCTTTCCATAGTCCAGATACAGCATTGATGCCACCGCATCCACACGAAGCCCGTCCACATGATAATGCTCGATCCAGAATAATGCATTGGCGATCAGGAAATTCTGCACCTCCGGCTTGCTGTAGTCGAAAATCTTCGTACCCCAGTCCGGGTGCTCGCCCTTTTTCGGATCCGCATATTCAAATGTCGGTGTCCCGTCAAAGTCCGCCAGCCCATGGGCATCCTTTGGAAAATGCGCCGGTACCCAGTCCAGGATCACGCCGATGCCATTCCTGTGCAGATAATTGATCATATAGGCAAAATCCTGCGGTGTCCCATAACGGGAAGTCGGTGCATAATATCCGGTGACCTGATAGCCCCAGGATCCGTCAAACGGATGCTCTGCAATCCCCATCAGCTCCACATGGGTATACCCCATCTTCTTCACATAATCTGTAATCGAATGAGCAAATTCACGATAGGTATAAAATCCCTCATCCTCTGTGCCCGGATGACGCATCCAGGAGCCCATATGTACCTCATAGATCGCCAGCGGATTCTCCTTTTGATCCCACTTTTTCCGCTTCTGCAGCCACTGCTCGTCCGACCACTTCAAATTCGAAATATCGGTCACTCGGGAAGCCGTACCCGGACGCCGCTCCGCATAATTTGCAAACGGATCCGCCTTAAAAATCCGTTCTCCTGTCTGTGTCTCGATACAGAATTTATACAAATCCCCTTCCTGCGCTCCCGGCACAAAACAAGTGTAGATCCCAAGCGGCTCCTGACGATGCATCTCATTCGCCCCAAAATCCCATGCGTTAAATTCACCTACAACGGACACTCTCGCTGCATGCGGCGCCCATACTGCAAAATAGACACCTTCCTGCTTCTTCTGCACGGCCTTGTGCGCTCCCATCTTGCGGAAGATCTCATAGTGCGTGCCCTGTCCGAAAAGATACTGATCTAATTCTCCGATTTCATATGGCTGTAATTTCTTTTGTACGGTTTTCTGTCTTCCCATAATCCCACCTCACAGCTGCTGTTTTTTCGTATAGCTTCATTATACTTTATCTACTTTTAAAAAGAAAGTGAAAAACGACAGAATGCCGAAGAAATTCGGCTAATACGAAATTTCTTCGGCATATTGTACGAAAGATGTCGGATATTGTTACTGACCACCCAAAATCTGCTGCATCTTCTGTGAAATCGTCGCAACAGTCGCTTCATCCGGCCACATCACATATAACGGCTGAGATCCGGAAGAAAAGCATGCCTGCGTATCTCCTGTTCCCACAGCTGCTGTCGATTCAATCTGCCAGCTTGTACCTTCTGAAAGCTGCATATTGATGAATTTTGCTATATCATCACTTGTCATATTGGTCTCAACACTGTCAGACACACTTGATATAATGGATGAGGCATTTAACAGAATCGCCGGACTCATGGCTTTATTCAAAATAGCTGTCAGAACAGCCTCCTGATTTCTTCCTCGCTGGTTATCCCCATCCTGAAAACTGTACCGCTCTCTTGAAAATGCCAGCGCTGCTTTTCCATCCAGATGGTTGACACCCTTATTAAATTGATATCCTCCAGCCGTAAACTCATACTCTGAATTCACATCCACACCTCCGAGTGCATCTACGATCGTCATCAGTGATGTAAAGTTTACTCTTGCATAATAAGAAAGGTCAATTCCATACAGATTCTCCAGCGTCTCCATCGATTTATCTACCCCGTAAATTCCTGCATGAGTCAGCTTATCTCTCTGCTCTCCGGAAATCCCCGGTATCGTAACATAATAATCTCGTGGAGTGGATGTAAGCAGGATCTTATGTGTATTCGGATTCACTGTCATAATAATATTCACATCACTGCGGCTTGTCGTTGAAATTGCACCTGAAACGTCAATTCCGCTGATATACACATTAAACGGCTCTTCCACATTTTTTTCTTCTTCCTGAACAATCTCTGTCTTAATACCATACTGGTATAACACTTTCACCTGAGATGAATAATCTTCAATACTCTCTTCAATCACACTTGCCAGTGCCTCATTATAAATCGCTGCGTCGATCCGTCCCCAGAGAAGTGCCTCTGCCTCTTCCTGAATTGTAGAATATTCTTCCACTTTCACGGTTCTTCCCACATTTTTCTCTACATCTTCCAGCATCTTGTCTGTATTCTCAACATCAACACTTGTCTGTATTCCATAACGATAATCTTTTGCATCTTCCAATGTCTTGGCCGAGTCATCTGCCCGGACAACAACAACCATACTGTCTGTCTTATAAGTAGCTCCCCCTACTTGAACCAACAGCTTGTCTGCTTTATAAATCGAAAAAATACCACCGACCAGAATCAGATCCACCAAGATACTGATCACAAGTCCAACTATATATTTCTTTCCCCTCAAAAACTGTAAACCAAACGCAATTCCACAAACCACCAAAAGGCTTGCCCCGATCGGCACCAGATATTTTCCCGGAATCATTCCGTTCTCTCTTGCCAGTACCAAAAATAAGACAGACAATACCAATTGAACGAATACAATACTCATTCCACCTACATGGTAACTACTTTTCGCTTCTGTTCGTTTGTTTTTCATCCTGTAACACTCCTTCTAGTGTACTGTCAAATTCAAAACCTGCGGATCTGACTGGTTTCCTGCGCTGTCCGTCACAAAATACGTCAGCTGGTAGCTTCCCGGCTTGGAAATATCATATGCACCTTCCACCGCAATAGATGCAGATAACACATCTGCTGTATCCACATCATCAACAACTCCCTGTACATATGAAAGCGGATCAAACGGTCCTCCTGCCGGAATATCCGCAGTACCTGTCGTCAGCTGTATCACAGGACGCTCCCCGTTTGGAGCCAGTGGCTGTGCAGCAGCTTCCGCTGCCGGTGCCGTTTCCTGCGGAGGCTGTTGTCCTGCCGGAAAATACTCTACCTCTTTTGTAGCTGTTCCTACATTTTGACTTTTATCCAATACCCCATAATATACAATTGCTTTGTTCTCACTGATCGGAACCACTTTTTCCACAAAGATATTCTTTGTAAGATCCCCATCTTCTTTGTCACTTGCTGTCACTCCTGTCAGCAATCCTTCTGTCCCTTCTCCTTCTGTGTACGTAAGTGCACCCTCACTTACCGTAATAACAGGATCCGTTCTATCCTGCTTTGAACTTACGTATGCTACGGCAACTCCCAATACCACACATATGCCCGCCAATATAGCCCCCACAAATCCTCGTTTCATGACCGCTTTCCTTTTCTATTTTTCTCCATATTTACCGTAATATTTTCCATAATACTTGCCATAATATTTGTTCTGGCTCATATCCACTTTATTCAGTACCACTCCTAAAATCGGACACTCAGAACGCTCCAGCTGTTCCTTTACTACTCTGGCAAATTTATGACTGATCGCATTGGCTGAGATAACCAGAACGGAAGCATCACACACTCTCGCTATGATCGCTGAATCAATGACACTTCCAAGCGGTGGGGCATCGATGATAATATAGTCATACACCTTTCTTCCGCTGGAGATTAAATTTCCAAATCGCTCCTGCCCTAACAGCTCTGCCGGGTTCGGCGGTATAATTCCTGCAAAAATAACCATCAGACCTTCTATTTGAGTCTTACACACTACATCCTCCACCTTTGCCCTTCCGGACAAAAAGTGGCTCAATCCTTTTAACTCGCCCTGTACTCTGTGACGCCCTGCCAAAACAGATTTACGCAGATCCGCATCAATAAAGAGAACTTTTTTTCCGCTTTCAGCCAGCGATGACGCAACTGAAAGAGAAACCGTACTCTTTCCCTCGTTCGGTGTACAACTGGTAAATACTAATACCTTGTTCTCCTCGCCTGAAAATTCAATGTTTGTTCTGAGATTTTTATACGCTTCATTACTTCGAAAATCTTTTTCCAGACCATTTAATACTATTTCCCGCATCTTCTTTTTCCTTCCCGCTTACTTCTTTCCATTCCTTTTTGTATATTTCCGTGCTGACAATCCCCTGACCTTCTTTGCGGCAGGTGTTCCTGATGCAATCGGAATTGATGTCAGAACTGTCAGTCCCAGATATCGTTCTACATCATCCGGTGTCTTGATCGTATCATCTAAGATATAGATCAGTACAATCGCTCCCAGCGCAAGAAATATTCCAAGAATTCCGCCTAACATGGTATTTTTCATCGTATTTGGAGAAGTCGGATTCTTTGGCAGGTTTCCTTCCTCAACCATATTGACCGCATCTGCATCCGTAATCTGCGTAATCTGAACACTTGCAGACTCACGCACTGCATCTGCTATTTCTTTTGCCAGTTTTGGGTTCTCATTTTCCACGGAAATACTCAGGATACGGGTATCTGCTGTATTGGATACCGTAATCTCCCCACTCAGCTTGTCTACGCTCATATCCAACTGCAGCTGACTGATCACCTGCTCCATAACAGAACGACTTTTGATCAGTTCCATATAGTCTTTCGTCAACTGAGAACCAGCCTGCAGATCGCTGGATGTAACCGCTGAATTGGCATCCTGTTTTGATAATACATACATCTTTGTAGTAGATGTATAAACTGGCGTCATAAACAATTTTGTCACTAAAACCGCCACTAAAGCTGCTATAATTCCGGCAAGAAGCACCAGATGCAGTTTTTTGAACACAACCTGAAATAAGTCCATCAGATCAATTGTTATTTCCTCATTTTCCATTCCCATGTTCGTGTTATTCTGATTCATTTTCTCTTCTTTTTCTCAACAACTCTTTAGCATTGCTGAAAAATATCCTCCTCATGTATTCTTCTCCATATTTTCGTTCTACATATTCCGCTGCTTTTTTCATCTTAGGCTGCCTGTGCTCCACACCATGGGCATCTGTTCCCACACAATGTACCATATGCTCTCCCAAAAGCTGCTTTACGAACTTCTTTGCCGATCTTCCGCTGTCACCGGTGATACTTCCTGCATTCACCTGAATCCGCGTTCCCATCTCCCACAAATACCTGATCTGGTCCAAATCCTTGAACAAACATGGATAACGCTCTGCATGCGCCAGTATTACCTCATATCCGGCCATCTGTACACTTTGTATCCCCTGCTGAATATAAGAAAAACTGTCAGTAGGAGAAAACTCCAGAAGCACACATTGCCTCTTATTCATCGACAGCGCACGACCTGATTTCAATTTTTCTGCAACATCCTGCCCAAAAAAAATTTCGCTTCCTAAATATACACGAAATTTCTCATCTATCTTTTTTGCTTCTCTTCTTACTATGGTCAGTTTTTTTCTAAGTCGTTCAGGATGCTCCATTCCCCGCTTCGGGTGGTGATGAGGTGTTGCAATAATGCAACGAATGCCTTCCTGGTATGCAATCCGAAGCATCTGAACAGTCTCTTCTATACTCTGTGCTCCATCATCCACTTCAGGCAAAATATGACAGTGCATATCAATATATCCACTCATCCAAATTACCCTCTCTGCTATAAAAATTTACAGTTTCCATTTAAGATTATCACTTATGATTTTTTTGTCAATTTTTAAAGATCCGATTTCCGTAAACACAGCAAAAATCACCTTTAGCAAGTATAGAAAAACAAATCGAGGAATATACTATACTATATATTCCTCAAAAATCATAATTGCCAGTGAGCAAAGGAGGGGACCAAAATGGAACGATTGATCATAGGCGGCATTGCCTTTATTTCCATAATCATAACAGAAATTATACTATACTGCCGATTAGTAATTGTATCCAAACGGGAAGAAGACGATCCATCCTCCTAGCCCTCTCTCACAATCCGACACATTTCATCAAACTGATCTTCCATCTCCTGCACCAGTCTAAACTGTGTACGGGCACGGACCAGATTGTGCTCCGGATATGCGGTCTTGAAATACGTATCTCCCTGCAGA
>ENA-OQKD01000008-OQKD01000008.1-human-gut-metagenome-genome-assembly--contig:-NODE-8-length-54099-cov-3.743441_pt1 | contig 54099 bp, 59 predicted proteins | sample MGYA00242775_ERZ504792 | MGnify/ENA primary metagenome ERZ504792 (study PRJEB26092, sample SAMD00036401) | human gut metagenome | host: Homo sapiens | study: EMG produced TPA metagenomics assembly of the...
ATTTGTTAGAAACAACTTCGGGTAAATAGTTGTTTTTGTATGTCCGGTAATAGATTTTTTGTCTCTGTAACACAAAATGGGCTTACGAGAAATTATAGTATAAGACTCCTTTTGATAAAAAATATAAAACGAGAAACTTGGAAAGGAGGACAAGTGGAAAATAAAACAGTAAAAAAAGTCTATGAGGTAGAAGAAATACAAAATATTTTGGGAATCAGCAGAAGTGCCGCATATGAACTGATTAGAGAAACCTATAAAATGCAGCATCCTTTTAAAGTCTTGAAAATAGGAAATCTATATAGAGTTCCTAAAGTACCTTTTGATAATTGGTTGAACGGAGAGACAGAATGATCTTTAGCCGGACATACGTTTCTGTTGACGTAAATTTTATCATTTTGATAAGGTTTCATTGAGGTATTTAAGTCATCACATGAGGAGGCTTATATATGAACAACGATATTATAGGAAAAGAGGTTGTGTTTTATGAAAATAATACATGGAATCATATTATAAAAGAAATCAATCTTTATACTTATACAATAGAATATGGAATAAAAAGCGGTTTTTCCGACAAAGAGCAGGCTGAACAAAGTTATTTTTTCTTCAATGAGAAGTTTCAAAAAGATATAGAGCGAATAAAAAGACTAACCAATATTCAATATACTTTTACGGAATATCTGGATTTTTGGATGAAAAACTTATATTTGCCATATAGTGATAGTTCTGCCAAAGTTGGCTATTCATGGACCATCTATCAAATCATTTTACCTAAAGTAAAACGAGATGTTTTATTAGGCATGGTTACCACGAAGTTTTTAGATGACCTGATTGATGAATGTGATGGATATTCAAAATGCTCTGCTGCCATGGCTTATAAAGTCATTCATTTGGCATTAACTGATGCATTAAATGACGGATATTTAAAAAATGATCCACTACCAGGAGTTAAAAAACGATATTGGAATTCCCCTAAAATTACGATTCTAACCAAGGAACAAGTTAAGATCTTTCTTGCTGCAGCAAAGGAATACCATTCTATCTATTTAGAGGTGTTGTTAGCACTATTTTGCGGTCTTAGAAAAGGGGAAATAATGGGATTAAAATACAAAGATTTTGATTTTTTGCAACACACAGTATCCATAAATCGGCAAATAACACGTGATTACGATGTAGTTATTGAAGAGGATCGTACATTCAAAATCGCTACCCAAAGATTATCCACAAAACCGCCAAAATCTTATAGCAGCTATCGAACATTGATAATTTCAGCTTTATTTTGATGAATTGGAAATAGGAAAAAGGAAAATGAAGAAATTCTCAAACTTACAGAAAATCATGAATGGGCTGAATATATCTGTCTTGGAGTAAAAGGAAATATAAAGTCAGATGGAACTTACACTGAAGCAATAAAAAGAATTTGCAAACGCAATGGACTTCCACACATTACAATGCATGGGCTTCGTCATATGTTTGCTACGATACTGATTGAGCAGGGTGTTTCATTGGAAAAGATATCAAAATTAATGGGACATAAAAGTGTAGCTACAACATTTGAAATCTATTGTGGAATCATGGAAGCGAAGAAAGAAATAGCAAAAACTATTGATTCTGTAATGGATCCGGCAATTGGTGCAGTCAAAGTTCGCAGCAAAGGAGGGATAGTATGCATGTAAAACCTATCATAAAACCTCCGGTCAGTGAAACTTTCTTCTACGGTAAAATTATTTCATGGAAATTCAGTGATAGTGTAACTTATGTCAAAGCTCGGAAAAAATACTGTTTTCGTTTTGAAATTGTTTTTGAATCGGGAAAAGTTTGTCCAATGCAAAGAGGGGGATTTGTTTCTAAAACAGAAGCGATAAAAGCAATAGAAAATACAATCAAACAACTTCACGAAAAAACATTTGTGCCATTTGAATATACAGCCAGAGAATTTTTTGATTATTGGCTTTACTATTATATGATTGATGAAGCTGATATTGCTTATAACACCTATACGGCATATCGGAATATCATATATAATTATTTTCTGGTAGTCTGGGGGGATAAAAAAATCACAGCTATACAAAGAGATGATTTGATTGCAGCGCTCGATAGCATCCCCTACGACTCCATATTGAGAAGTGCATATGGCGTTATTGGTGGATCATTTCAATACGCATTGGAAAATCATATTATCTATTTGAATCCTGTAAAATCTGCAATAAAAGTAAAACGAAAAACAGAGAAAAAATGTGAAATAGAGAATAATAAGAAGGCAGAACATGTTGATCAACCTCCAGTTTTACCGGCAGTATATGCACTTCAGCAGGTTACGATAATGTTATACCTATGCAAACAAGAAGTAACCTAAAATTTTTATAGCATTATTATTAGCACTGACAGCCGGCTTACGCATATCAGAAATTATTGCAATAAAATACGAAGATATTGATTTCGGTAATCATGAAATTTATATTGAACGTCAGTTAGGAAGAAGCACAAAAAACGAAGGATTGGAAGATGGTAAACTTCTTACCCAGGAACTACGGACAAAAACCAGAAACAGTGTCCGAGGAACCCCGCTGGCTGACTTTGTTATTGATGAAATTATACTTCAAAGACAAAAATATGAAGAATTACGTGCAAATATCCCAGATTTTCATGACTATGGATATCTGTGTTGTCAGGACGATGGCAAACCATACCATCGGGGTTTTGCTCAGAAGGCATATACAAGGTTAATGGAAAAAATGTAGGTTTTTACAAAAATACCTTGGAGAAAACTACGCAATACATACGCAACAATTCTGGCGGAATTTGAAATAAGCATGAAGGCTATTGCTGCAAGCTTAGGGTATTATTCAGCCGATTTTACCCAAGAAATATATGTTAATACGGAAAGAGTTGTATACAATGCCGACTGCGAAATAATCGCCTTTGCTCTAGAGGTTTTGCCTAAGAATAACGCCGCACAATTGATTCCGCTTGACGAAAGATATTTGCTTGAAGTTCTTCCCTAAAATGTATATAATGGTGTAGATTGGATGAGTCAATCACATAGCAGATGCTTCTGTAATGTTGTATCGTGTTGTATAATTATGCATGGTGTTTTCCAGTGATAAATAGTAAGGGAAATATGAGAAAAATGACCAAACCGGATTTTTGAGCGAAAAACACATAAAATCAGTAAAATTTACATACGAAAAACAACATAAAAAATATCGATTTTTCACCTTGAAAAGTCAAAAACAGGTTCGAAAGAATTTGTGAAATATATACAAAAACAGAAAGGAAATATATGAGAAAACTTGCATTAAATGATGAAATATTACTAAAAATCGAGAAACCCGCCCGGTATATCGGGAATGAAGTCAATAGTGTCATGAAAGACCCGGAAAAAGTGGATATTAGGTTCGCTATGTGTTTTCCGGATGTCTATGAGATTGGAATGTCACATCTCGGAATCCAGATTTTATATGATATGTTCAACCAAAGAGAAGATGTCTGGTGTGAACGGGTTTATTCTCCGTGGCTGGATCTGCACAAGATCATGAAAGAAGAACAGATTCCGCTCTTTGCACTGGAATCCCAGGATCCAATCCGTGATTTTGATTTTCTTGGAATCACGATCCAGTACGAAATGTGCTACACCAACATTCTGCAGATTCTGGATTTAAGCCGGATTCCGATCCACAGCCGTGACCGTGGTGAGACAGATCCAATCGTTATCGGAGGAGGTCCATGTACGTATAATCCGGAACCGCTGGCGGAATTTTTTGATATTTTCTATATCGGAGAAGGGGAGACTGTCTACGACGAACTGCTGGATGCCTATAAAGAGTATCGGGCAGCAGGAAAGAGCCGTATCGAATTTTTGGAACGCGCCGCACAGATCGAAGGATTGTATGTGCCGATGTTTTACGATGCCACATACCATGAAGACGGAACGCTTGCTTCCTTTGCACCGAACAACGAGCATGCACCATCTGTGATCAAAAAACAAATGGTACTGGACGTAACCGAAGCACCGTATCCACAGGCCCCTGTCGTTCCTTTCATCAAAGCAACACAGGACCGTGTCGTTTTGGAAATTCAGAGAGGATGTATCCGCGGATGCCGTTTCTGTCAGGCAGGTATGCTGTATCGTCCAACCAGAGAGCGCAATGTGGAGCGCTTGAAGCAATACGCCAAAGCGATGCTGGAAAACACCGGACACGAAGAGATTTCTTTAAGCTCCTTAAGCTCCAGTGATTATTCCGAATTAAAAGAGCTCGTCACCTTCCTGATCGATGAATTTAAAGGAGAGGGAATCAATATTTCCCTTCCGTCGCTCAGAATTGACGCGTTCTCTCTGGATGTTATGAGTAAAGTACAGGATATCAAAAAAAGCAGCCTTACCTTTGCTCCCGAAGCCGGCTCCCAGAGAATGCGTGATGTGATCAACAAAGGACTGACCGAAGAAATTATTTTAGAAGGAGCCGGACAGGCCTTTGAAGGCGGATGGAACAAGGTAAAACTGTACTTTATGCTGGGACTGCCGACAGAAACAGAAGAAGATATGAAGGCCATCGCCCATCTGGCAGAAAAGGTTGCAAGAAGATATTATGAGATTCCGAAAGAGCAGCGCAACGGAAAATGTCAGATCACGGCCAGTTCTTCGTTCTTCATTCCAAAACCGTTCACCCCGTTCCAGTGGGCACAGATGTTTCCAAGTGAAGAATACATTCGCCGTGCAACGATTGTAAAGCATGAATTCTTACAGCAGTTGAACAAAAAGAGTTTGAAATATAACTGGCACGAGGCAGATGTCACGGTGCTGGAGGGTGTATTTGCCCGCGGGGACCGCAAGGTCGGAAAAGTGATTGAAGAAGCATACCGTCTGGGATGTCTGTATGATTCCTGGAGCGAAAGCTTTGACAATGAAAAATGGATGCAGGCATTTGCAAATACCGGAGTGGATATTGAGTTTTACACCATGCGGGAACGCTCCATGGATGAGCTTTTCCCATGGGATTTCATCGATATCGGCGTGACCAAAAACTTCCTGAAAAAAGAATGGGAGAGGGCAATGAACGCACATATTACTCCAAACTGCAGAATGCAGTGTTCCGGATGTGGTGCGGCAAAATTTGGAGGAGGTGTCTGTTTTGAAGGCAAGAATTAAATTTAAAAAATACGGTGCACTGCGCTTTATCGGACATCTGGATGTTATGCGCTTCTTCCAGAAGGCAATCCGCAGAGCACACATTCCGATCGCTTATACCGGAGGCTACAGTCCTCATATGATTATGTCCTTTGCAAATCCGCTGGGAATCGGGATTACAAGCGAGGGCGAATATTTTGATATTGAACTGAAAGAGTCCATTTCCAGTGCTGAAGCGGTGTCCCGTTTAAATGCCGTTATGGTAGAGGGAATCGAAGTTTTAAGCTTCCGCCAGATCGCAGAGAAAAAGAAGATGACCGGAATGGCGATTGTCGCGGCAGCAGACTATCTTCTGGATCTTGTGCCGGAAACACTGCCGGATGACTGGGAAACACAGGTGGATGCCTTTCTCTCGCAGTCTGAGATCCGCATCTTAAAACAGACAAAACGCAGCGAAAAAGAAGTGGACATCAAACCTTTGATCTACCGGATGGAAGTGCAGGATCACAAGCTTTTTATGCAGCTCGCTGCCGGAAGTGTGGAGAATTTAAAACCGGGGACTTGTCATGGAAGCATTCTGCCGGTTTTTAGATGCAGATGCCACACAGTTAAAATTTGCACTGTGCCGTCTGGAAATGTATGCTGATTCCGGGGATGAGAACGCACGAAATCTGGTAACCTTAGAATCTCTCGGCACAGTAATCGAATAAATCCTGCTGTGTTCAGACAGTACAAAAAAGAGAGGTATCATACAAATGGCAGTACGAAAAATTTTAATGCTGAAAAAAGAGGAGAAGATCTGGACCTTTCTTCTTGAAGATGATGTAATCGTAGAGATCCACTGCAGTCTTCCGGACTCTGATCAGCACAGACAACCTGTACTCGGAGATATTTACATCGGAAAAGTAAAAAATATCGCCGCGAATATAGGAGCCGCTTTTATCGAGATTGCTCCGGGAAAAGAGTGCTACTACGACCTAAGTCAGGCGCCTCAGGCGATCTTTACCCATAAAATCGGGAAAAAACCGCTTTGTATCGGAGACGAGCTGGTCGTTCAGATCAGCAGGGAAGCAGTCAAGACAAAAGCGCCGACTGTCAGCAGCAATATCAATTTTACCGGGCGGTATGCAGTACTGACAACCGGAAATACCAGGATCGGTACTTCCGGGAAGCTTCCCCGTTCTCTTCGGGATACGTACAAAGAAAAACTGAGTTATCTCAAAAATGAGGACTACGGGCTGATCATTCGTACGAATGCAAAGGACGTTCCCTTTGAGACAGTACTTGAGGAGATTCAGAAACTGGAGAATACCTGTGTCAAGTTAAAAGAAACTGCTCCGTTTCGGACTTGCTTTTCCTGTCTGCAGGAGGCCCCTCCGTCTTATATTACAGATTTGAAAAATGTATACGCAGACGGATTGTCAGCAATCATTACCGATGATCCTAAGCTGTATCAGCAGATTCACGGATTTTTGCAGGCAGAGCAGCCGGAAGATCTCTCCAAACTTCAGTTTTATGAGGAACAGCTTCTGCCGCTTTCCAAACTTTACAGTACCGACATTGCCGTGGAACGCGCACTCAAAGAATACGTCTGGCTGAAAAACGGCGCTTATCTTGTCATTCAGCCGACAGAAGCACTGACCGTGGTAGATGTCAATTCCGGAAAATATTCTGCGAAGACAAAAAAGAAAAGTGCGGAAACGTATTTAAAGATCAATCTGGAAGCGGCAAAGGAAACAGCACGGCAGATCCGCCTGCGCAATATTTCCGGAATTATCCTGATTGACTTTATCAACATGGATGATCTGGACATGATGCAGGAGCTGTTAAAACAATTCCGCCGTTTTCTTGGAGAAGATCCGATTCAGACGTCCGTTGTGGATGTCACAGCACTCCAGTTAGTAGAAGTAACCCGTAAAAAAGTACGGCGTCCGCTTCACGAATGCGTCCGTGACAAAGCCGAAAAATCACCAGAAAGAAGTGAACACGTTGAGTAAAAAAGAATTAAAAACAAACGCCATGCGCATTTTGGACCGCAGCAAGATTTCCTACGAATACCAGACTTATGAATGTGACAATTTTACCGATGGGATCAGTACAGCCGACACACTGGGGCTGCCTCATGAACGGGTGTATAAAACCTTGGTCACAACCGGAAAGAGCGGTTCCCATTATGTGTTTGTCATCCCCATTGAAGCAGAGCTGGATCTGAAAAAAGCAGCACGGGCAGTAGGAGAAAAGTCTGTGGAAATGCTCCCTGTCAGAGAAATCACAACTGTGACCGGGTATGTACGGGGCGGCTGTACCGCGATCGGTATGAAAAAAGCATTTCCGACAACCATTCAGGAGAACGCACAAACGCTGGATTATATCTATGTCAGCGGCGGAAAGCTTGGAATGCAGCTGAAGCTTTCTCCGGATGACTTAAAGAACGTGACACAGGCACAATATGCTGATGTTACTTTTTAACATTTCGGAGTACACTCGGTTTTTTTTAAAATCTATGATTTACAATCCTGAAAATACCCTGTATAATAGGAAAGCGAAATGATAGAGCGTGCGTTTTACAAACATCTATGCATCTAATTTGAAATAATATATAGTTGGAGGAAAGAAGATGAAGAAAGTAGTAAAATTCGGTGGAAGTTCTCTCGCTAGTGCCGAACAATTCAAAAAAGTAGGAGATATCATCCGGGCAGACAAGTCCAGACGCTATGTAGTACCTTCTGCTCCGGGAAAACGCAGTTCCAGCGACACAAAGGTCACAGATATGCTTTACAGCTGCTACAATCTTGCAATCCGTGAAAAGAAATTCACAAGCCTTCTGGATGAGATCCATGCAAGATATAACGAGATCATCGACGGTCTGAATCTGGAACTTTCACTGGATCATGAATTCGATATGATCCGTGAAAATTTTGGCAAAAAAATCGGAAGAGATTATGCTGCATCCCGGGGAGAATATTTAAATGGTATCATTATGGCAAATTATCTGGGATTTTGTTTTATCGATGCAGCTGAAGTGATCCGCTTTCATGAAGACGGCAGTCTGGATGACGAGAAAACAAACGAATTGCTCTCCCTTCGTTTTGAAGGGGAAGAATTTGCTGTCATCCCTGGATTCTACGGTGCGAAAGAAGACGGAACCATTGTCACATTTTCCCGCGGCGGTTCTGATATCACAGGCTCTCTGGTTGCCCGTGCAGCTATGGCTGACCTGTATGAAAACTGGACCGATGTATCCGGATTTCTGATCGCAGATCCACGCATTGTTACAAATCCAAAATCCATCGAGACAATCACCTACCGTGAACTTCGTGAACTTTCTTATATGGGGGCAACTGTACTTCATGAGGATGCGATCTTCCCTGTCCGTAAAGTCGGCATCCCGATCAATATCCGCAACACCAATGCTCCACAGGACAAGGGCACACTGATCGTAGAGAGTACCTGCAGACAGCCAAAATATACCATTACCGGAATTGCCGGGACAGATGGATTTGCTGCCGTGACCATTGAAAAAGCAATGATGAACTCCGAAATCGGATTCTGCCGCAAGGTACTGGAAGAGTTTGATAAAAACGGGATTTCCATCGAACATATGCCTTCCGGCATCGATACAATGACAATTTTTGTACATAAAGATGAGTTCGAAGAGAAAGAACAGCAGGTACTGGCCGGAATCCATAAAGCTGTGAATCCGGACCACATTGAACTGGAGTCTGATCTTGCTCTGATCGCCATCGTCGGAAGAGGAATGCGTTCCACACGCGGCACTGCCGGAAGAATTTTCTCCGCCCTTGCCCATGCCCATATCAATGTCAAGATGATCGACCAGGGATCCAGCGAGCTGAATATCATTGTCGGTGTAAGACACGATGACTTCAAAAACGCCATCCGTGCACTGTACCAGATTTTTGTAGAAACACAGATTTAAAGACAGAGGTGACACGATGAACATTTTGTTCTTTTTACATCCAAAACAGGAGGTTGCATATGTCTATGATGACTGCACACTCCGTCAGGTTCTGGAGACAATGGAACATCACAAATATGCTTCAATCCCCATGCTGAACCGTCAGGGAGAGTATGTTGGAACGATTACAGAAGGTGATCTGCTCTGGGGCATGAAAAAATATACCAATCTGAATCTGAAAGAAGCAGAACATATCTTTATTCATGATTTTGAGCGAAAAGCAGATTATATCGCAGTGGCTGCAGATTCCGATATGAAAGATCTGATCAGCCGGGCAATGAGCCAGAATTTTGTTCCCGTCGTAGATGACCAGAACAAATTCATCGGTATTATCACAAGGCGCAGCATCATCGAATATTGCTATGACAAATTGAATGAATGCGACAAATAATACATATTTTTAAAATATTTTTCTGCTTCCTATTGACTTATATGGAATATGCGTGCTATACTAACACGGTATGCCGCACAGCGAGGTTTTCAAGTTCTGATTCAGACACCGAAGCTGGCGAGTAATGATAATAGGAGGTGCCATATGTACGCAATTATAGCAACAGGTGGTAAACAGTACAAAGTAGCAGAAGGCGATATCATTAAAGTAGAAAAACTTGGTGTAGAAGCTGGAGAGACTTATACATTTGACCAGGTGCTGGCAGTAAGCAATGACAAATTAGTTGTTGGAGAGCCTACAGTAGCAGGTGCAACAGTTACAGCTTCTGTAATCGGTGACGGAAAAGCTAAAAAAGTGATCGTTTACAAGTATAAGAGAAAAACTGGATACCATAAGAAAAATGGTCACAGACAGCAGTACACAGCAGTTAAGATTGAAAAAATCAACGCTTAATCTGTCATATGATCAAGGTAACCGTTTATAAGACAGTAAATCATGACTATGCAGGTCTGGATGTACTCGGACATGCAGGGTATTCGGAAGCGGGAAGTGATGTGGTCTGTGCGGCAGTGTCTGTACTGGTCATCAACACACTCAATTCGATTGAACGTTTTACATCAGATAAGATTTCTCTTGTTTCTGATGAAGAGACCGGGATGATTGAATTTCGGTTCATCCGAAAACCGTCTCATGATGCCAAGCTGCTGTTCAAATCTATGGTTCTTGGATTACAGGAGATAGAAGAAGACAGCGAATATGAACCATACATTGATATCATTTTCAAGGAGGTGTAACAACCATGATGAAATTAAACCTTCAGTATTTTGCTCATAAAAAAGGAGTTGGTTCCACACGAAATGGACGTGACTCTGAAGCTAAGAGATTAGGTGCAAAGAGAGCTGACGGACAGTTCGTAAAAGCCGGAAATATCCTTTACAGACAGCGCGGAACAAAGATTCACCCAGGTGTGAACGTAGGACGCGGAGGAGATGACACATTGTTCGCATTAGTTGACGGTGTTGTCAGATTCGAAAGAAAAGGAAGAGACAAAAAACAGGTTTCTATCTATCCGGTAGCTGAATAATTACCGTGAGAAAGCCTCAGACTTCTTAGTCTGAGGCTTCTTTTTCGTAAAACACCACACACATTTTGGTACCAAAACAATTGATTCTAATTTTTGAAGAGGAAAAAACAATGTTTGCAGACAGAGCGAAAATATTCATCCGTTCCGGCAAAGGCGGGGACGGACACTGCAGCTTCCGCCGGGAACTTTACGTGCCAAACGGAGGTCCGGACGGCGGAGACGGCGGAAGAGGCGGTGATCTGATTTTTGAAGTAGATGAAGGACTCAACACACTGATTGATTACCGTCACAAACGAAAATATGCTGCCGGAGATGGAGAAGAAGGCGGCAAGAGAAAATGCCACGGAAAGGACGGCAAAGATCTGGTTCTTCGTGTTCCGGAAGGGACCGTGATCAAAGAATCCAAGACCGGAAAAGTCATTGCAGATATGTCAGGAGACAACCGCAGACAGATCGTGTTAAAAGGCGGAAAAGGCGGACTTGGAAATCAGCATTTTGCAACTGCTACTATGCAGGTTCCGAAATACGCGCAGCCTGGACAGCCTGCCATGGAACTGGAAGTCAATCTGGAACTGAAAGTCATTGCTGACGTCGGATTGATCGGATTTCCAAATGTCGGAAAATCCACCTTCCTTTCCAGAGTCACAAATGCACAGCCGAAGATTGCCAACTACCACTTCACAACACTGAATCCAAATCTTGGAGTGGTAGACCTGGAGGGAGCAAAGGGATTTGTCGTTGCCGATATCCCGGGACTGATCGAAGGAGCTTCCGAGGGTGTCGGACTTGGACATGAATTTTTACGTCACATTGAGCGGACAAAAATGATGATCCATGTCGTAGACGCAGCCGGAACAGAAGGACGTGATCCGGTAGATGACATCTATAAGATCAACGCTGAACTTCAGGCCTACAATCCTGAAATTGCAAAACGCCCGCAGGTGATCGCAGCAAATAAAACAGATCTGATCTACAGTGAAGATGACGATCCGATTCAGCGCCTGAAGGAGGAGTTTGAGCCACAGGGCATCAAAGTATTCCCAATCTCCGGAGTATCCGGACAGGGCTTAAAAGAACTGCTCTACTATGTAAGTGAACAGATTCAGACTATGGATGTACCTCCGATCGTATTTGAACAGGAATTCTTCCCGGAGGACGAACTGATTTATGAAGAGCTTCCTTACACAGTAGAAAAAGAAAAAGATGTCTATGTGGTAGAAGGTCCGAAAATTGAAAAGATGCTTGGTTACACCAATCTGGATTCCGAAAAGGGATTCGCTTTCTTCCAGAAATTCTTAAAAGAAACCGGTATTCTGGACAAATTGGAAGAAGCAGGTATTCAGGAAGGCGATACCGTGAAAATGTACGGCCTGCAGTTTGATTACTATAAATAAATTTCATATATTTTAACAGGAGATTGAATATCATGACAACAAAACAGAGAGCCTATTTAAAAAGTCTTGCCATGACCATGGATCCGATCTTTCAGATTGGAAAATCCAGCATGACTCCAAGCCTTACACAGGCGATCAGCGAGGCTTTGGATGCACGTGAACTGATCAAGATCAGTGTATTGCAGAACTGTGCGGATGATCCGAGAGCTTTGGCAGAAATGGTGGCTGAGCGCACCCGTTCTCAGGTCGTACAGGTCATCGGCAAAAAAATTGTATTGTACAAAGAAGGAAAAGACGATAAGAAAAAAATCGTACTTCCGTAGGAGATTTCTATGAGAATCGGAATTATGGGCGGAACCTTTGACCCGATTCATATCGGACATCTGCTGCTTGGTGAATTTGCCTATGAGCAGTTCCATCTGGATGAAGTCTGGTTTCTGCCCAACGGAAATCCGCCTCACAAAGAAGTGGAAGATACAGAAGAAGCGCTTGCACACCGGGTTGAAATGGTGCGGCTTGCTGTGAGAGAAAACCCGCATTTTCAACTTTCCCTTCACGAGGCAAAAAAAGACTGTCATTCTTACACGTATAAAACTCTGCAGGAATTTCATGCGCTGTATCCTGAGAATGAATATTTCTTTATTCTTGGAGCGGATTCTCTCTTTTCCATCGAACAATGGAAATATTTCAAAGAGATTTTTCCATCCTGTACCATTCTGGCAGCAATGCGGGATGATAAAGATTCTTTTGATATGCAGCGTCAGATTCAGTATCTGGAAACGAATTACCAGGCAAAGATCGAACTTTTACAGGCACCGCTTCTGGAGATTTCATCGACAACGATCCGAAATCGTGCTGCCCAAAATCGTTCGATCCGCTATATGGTTCCGGATTCTGTTGCAGATTATATTCAAAAACTGCAATTATATACCAAAAGAGAAGAGGAGAGGTCATGACAACTGAATTAACTGCCATCCGCAAAAAGCTTGAAAAGAAGCTGAAAGAAGAACGTTATATCCACACTCTCGGCGTCATGTACACCGCTGCTTCCATGGCTATGCGCCATGGAGCGGATGTCCAAAAAGCCATGACTGCCGGTCTTTTGCATGATTGTGGAAAATATTGCGACGTCAATGAACAAATCCTGCTCTGCAGGAAGCATCACATTAAACTGTCAGATGCCGAACTGGAGGTTCCTGCGCTGATCCATGCCAGATTGGGTGCCTATTTTGCAGAATACGAATACGGCATCACAGATTCGGAGATCCTGGATGCGATCACCTATCACACAACCGGGCGTCCGGCCATGACCATGATTGAAAAAATCGTCTATCTGGCAGATTATATCGAACCCGGAAGAAAAAAGATTCCGGGGCTGGCCGAAGTGCGAACTGCCGCATTTGATGACATCGACACCGCTGTCTGCATGACAGCAGAATCAACTCTGGCATTCTTAAAAAGAGCCGGAAGAAAAGTAGATCCTATGACAGAAAAAACCTGTCAGTATTATAAAAATAAAGCCGCAATATCCCTGTAAAGGGATATCGGACAATCCGGAAAGGAGAACAAATTATGGAACAGTCAAAACTTATGGCACGTCTTGCTTATCAGGCACTGGACGATAAAAAAGGCGAGGATATCCAGGTAATTGATATCTCTCAGGTTTCCGTCCTTGCAGATTATTTTATCATTGCAAACGGAAACAGTGAAAGCCAGGTACGTGCACTGGTAGACAACGTGGAAGAAGAACTTTCAAAAGCCGGATATGAAATGAAACAGAGAGAAGGATATGGCTCCGGAAACTGGGTGCTGATGGATTTCGGCGAGATCATCGTCCATGTTTTCGACAAAGAAAACCGTCTGTTTTATGATCTGGAACGTATCTGGAGAGACGGAAAGCATGTAGATTTTTCTGAGTTGTAAAAAGAATAGAAGATCAGTAAAAAAGCGGGAATCAGTCTGATGTAAGCGTCGTCTGATTCCCGCTTTTATAATAATGTATCCGTCTACCGGAAGAAGCGAAATACTCCAATGACTTTTCCGATAATGGAAACATCTTTTACGATGATTGGATCCATAAAATCATTCTCCGGCTGAAGGCGGATGATTCCTTCTTCCCGATAGAAGGTCTTCACAGTCGCACCATCCTCAATCAATGCAACCACCATATCTCCATTTTCTGCCGTATGTTCTTCCTGAACAAGAACCATATCTCCATCCAGAATGCCGGCATTGATCATGCTTTCCCCTTTTACCTCCAGAAGAAACGTCTGCTTATTCGGCATCATCTCTACCGGAATCGGGAAGTAGTTTTCAATATTCTCCTGTGCCAGAAGCGGCTCCCCGGCAGCCACACGCCCGATCAGAGGGACATTGACAACCTCTCTTCTGAGCAGATTAAATTCATCATCCAGAATCTCTATCGCTCTTGGCTTGGTAGGATCTCTGTGGATATACCCGTTTCTCTCCAGTGTCTCCAGATGAGAATGTACGGAAGACGTGGACTTCAGATTCACTGCCTCACAAATCTCACGTACTGCCGGCGGAAACCCGCGTTCTAATATCTGTGATTTGATATATTCTAAAATCTCTCTCTGCTTATCTGTAATCGTTCCTTTTGACATAATAACCCTCCTGCAAGTTCTTTCCGACTCATTATTTAGTTTATTTTATCATAGCACACTGCAAAAATCAAACATTTGTTTGGAAACTATGTTCGATTTCTATATTTTCTTATGATTTTTTGTTTTCTGCTTGACCATCGTCTTACTCTATAGTTTATTGTAGATAAGGTGACTGAAACAGACATACTTTTTTAGGAGGTAATCTACTTATGCAACTTATTCTTCACTACCTGAAGCGATACAAGAAGCTGTTTGTTTTAAATATTATTTCCGTATTCGGATTTGCACTTGTAGAGCTTGGCATTCCGACGATCGTATCTGAAATGATCGATAATGGGATCATGCATCAGGACAAACAGTATTTAATCCGCATGGGAATCGTGATCGCAGTGATTTCTTTGATCGGTGTATCCGGAACGATCCTGCTTGGATACTGCTGTGCCAAAATTTCCACATCTGTAACACGGGATATCAGAGAAGATGTATTTCAGAAAGTACAGACATTCTCACACAATGAGATGAATCAGTTTGGTATCGCTTCTTTGATCACCCGGACAAACAATGATGCATTTCAAATCATGACGTTTTTAAATGTGATTTTACGGACCGCACTTTTAACACCGATCATGATCATTGTCAGCTTCACTCTGACGATCCGTTCCTCTTTGAATCTCTCTTTAATCATTGCATCCACCGTCCCTGTAATCATCCTGGGCGTTGTGATCGTAGGAAAAATATCGGGACCGCTCAGTGACAGACAACAGAATTCTCTGGATCGTATCAATCGCATCTTCCGTGAAAATCTCACCGGAATCCGTGTGATTCGCTCTTTTAACAATGATGGCTACGAATCCGAACGCTTTGACAGTGAAAACAGCTACTTCATGAAACAGTCTCAAAATCTGTTCAAGCTGATGTCTTCCACAGAACCGGTCTTTTTCCTTTTGATGAATCTGGCCGCTTTGTGTATCTATCTGACAGCAGCAAACATGATCGATGCACAGACTCTGCAGGTCGGAAAGCTGGTGGCTTTCATGGAATATCTGTTTCATGCTATGTTTTCTGTCATGCTTTTCTGTATGGTTTTTATGCTGTATCCGAGAGCCAGCATCTCTGCAAAGCGAATTATGGCCGTATTGAATACAGAAACTTCAATTGAAAATCATCCCGGGAATGCTCAGACAGATTCTGGGTCCGGTGAACACAGCGTGATCTTCGAGCATGTGGATTTCGTTTACCCGGATGGAGAGGAAGCTGTACTGAAAGATATTTCTTTTTCCGCAAAAAGCGGAGAGACCGTTGCCTTTATCGGAAGCACAGGTTCCGGAAAAAGCTCCCTGATCCAGCTAATTCCAAGATTTTATGACCGCGCTTCTGGAAATATTTACATTGACGGTCAAAAAATCGAAGATCTGGATATCAATGCTCTTCGAAGTAAAATCGGATTTGTTCCGCAGAAAGCACACCTGTTTTCCGGAACAATCGAAGAAAATATCCGCTTTGGAAAACCGGATGCCACAATGGATGAAATCATTCATGCCGCAAAGATTGCCCAGGCATATGATTTTATTATGGAAAAACCACATCAGTTCCAGGAACAGATCGTTGAAGGAGCAACCAATGTCTCCGGCGGTCAGAAACAGCGTCTGTCGATCGCCCGTGCTTTGATCCGAAAGCCGGAGATCTACATCTATGACGATTCCTTTTCTGCTCTGGATTTTAAGACAGATGCCCGACTTAGAAAAGCTCTGAAACCGGAGATTAAAAACGCCATCGTCTTTCTTGTGGCACAACGGGTTTCTACGATTCTGGACGCAGATAAGATCGTAGTTCTGGATGAAGGCAAAATTGCCGGAATCGGAACTCACAGGGAGCTGCTTGCATCCTGTCCGATTTATTACGAAATTGCAGCTTCCCAGCTGAGCAAGGAGGAATTGACTTATGCCTGAGAATAAACTGACCTTTCGAAACTGTATCCGTGAACTGCTCGGGTTCGTCCGTCCATACCGTATCAGGTTGTCGATCGCACTGTTTATGATCATAGTGACCAATCTGACATTTGCCCTGAATCCTATGATGGAAGGAAAGATCACCACGCAGCTTGCCAGTGACGGTGCGAAAATCCTGCAGGGAGTCCCGGGAGCGCACGTTCAATTTTCAATCCTGTTCCGTTTTATGGGGATTCTGTTGTGTCTGTACATCCTAAAGACAATCTCACAGCTGATTACATCAGTTTTCCTCACAGACGCCATTCAGAAAACTATGCATGACATCCGCAATGCACTGCAGAAAAAAATCCAGCGTCTCCCGGTCAAATATTTTGATGACCACGCATTTGGAGATATTTTAAGCAGTGTTACAAACGACGTCGATACACTGAGTAATGCACTCCAGCAAACGCTTTCCCGCGTATTTGCAGCAATCCTCACCTTCCTGTTTGTCATCTTCATGATGTTTTCCATCAATGTCTGGATGGCACTGACAGCACTTTTGATTATTCCTCTGACCATACTGATCACATTTAGATTTGTAAAACGTTCACAAAAACTGTTTGATCTGCAGCAGGAGATGGTAGGAGAGTTGAACGGAACGATTACAGAATTATACGGCGGATTTAACGAAATTCTCCTTTTCAACCGACAGAAAGATTCCTGCAACAGATTTTCTGCAGTCAATCAAAAGATGGCAGATGCCGCATTTAAGGCTCAGTTCCTTTCTTCCTTGATTTCGCCGTTTGTATCCCTCGTCACCTATCTGACGATTGGAAGCATTGCCGTCATGGGAAGCTTTTTTGTCATAAACGGTTCTGTCACCGTCGGGAATCTGCAGGCATTTATCCGTTATATCTGGCAGATCAATGATCCGTTATCCCAGGTATCTCAGCTGTCTTCCCAGGTACAGTCCGCCTATGCTGCCATGAACCGGATTTTTACGCTGTTAAATGAAACAGAAGAGGTACAAAAAGGCAGTGTTAAGATCGATGTCTCCCAAATTCAGGGAAACGTAACATTTGACCACGTGCAGTTTGGTTACACAGATGAACTTTTGATGAAAGATGTCAGCTTCCAGGTACAGTCCGGACAAATGGTTGCGATTGTCGGGCCTACCGGTGCTGGAAAGACCACGCTGATGAATCTGCTGCTTCGTTTCTACGATGTGAACGGCGGGTCCATCAAAATTGACGGAATTGATATCCGGGACATGGACCGAAGTGATCTTCGCAGCCTGTTTTCTCTCGTTCTTCAGGATACCTGGCTGTTTTCCGGCAGATTTTTTGAAAACATCCGTTACGGATCTTTGACTGCCCGAAAAGCGAAGAGTTGACGCAGCAAAAATGGCAAATATCCACCATTATATTTCTACGCTGAGCCATGGCTATGACTCTATGATCAATGAAGAGTCCAACAATATTTCTCAAGGGGAAAAACAGCTTCTCACAATCGCAAGAGCTATTTTTAAAAAACCCGAGGATTCTGATTCTCGACGAAGCTACATCAGCAGTCGATACCCGTCTGGAACGGATGCTCCAGGACGCAATGCAGAAAGTCATGGCAGGGCGAACCTCTTTTGTCATTGCCCACCGGCTTTCAACGATACGCAATGCCGACCTGATCCTGGTCGTAGATAACGGAAATATCATTGAGCAGGGAACGCATGAAGAACTCTTAAGAAAAAACGGTACCTATCAGAAGCTGTATCACTCCCAATTTGCAAACCTGGAAACCATAACAGCAGAAGAGTAGTCTTTCCAAAAAAACAGATAATAACCTAGTTGACAAACATACGTTCTGGTGATATACTTCTTTGTGTAGTCAGAACGTATGTTCTTTTTGCTTGTTTCATTATGTTCAGGGGGATTTTACAATGAGAAAAAGAAAAGATGTCAGCAGTTATTACACTTATTTTATTTTGCGGGTGCTTTTTATTTGGAAGCTTTCTGTCTTTTGCACAGAATTCAAGAACGGAAGAGCCTGTGCAATTCAAATGCTACAAAAGCATTGTAATCCAGGAGGGAGACTCTTTGTGGAGCCTTGCAGAACGCCATATAGACTCAGAATCTGAAACAGCTGTGAAAGAATACATCAAAGAATTGAAACAGATCAATCAGCTGGAATCTGAAACCATACAAACCGGAGAACATTTGATCATCCCGTATTACACAACAGAATTTCCACAATAATTGTTTTTATATCATACAGATATCATTTACACCCCATGTAATTGATATAAATTCACTCCAAAAAGGAATGCTGTCAGGCAGATAGAGCTTATCTGTACTGCAGCATTCCTTTTTTATAAAAGCATTGAAAGTATGAATCACATACTTTATAATATATCCATTAAACAAAAAAGATCAAAACAGGAACAGAAAGAAGGTAAACAAATGTTAATAGAATGTCCGGCAAATACACGATTACAAGATTATCTCTTACAAAACGATATCCACATTTTGACGGCCTGCGGCGGTCGCGGAAACTGTGCAAAATGCGTTGTCCGGATTATAAAGGGACACGCCACAGTAAATACAATGGATCAAATATGGTTCTCAGAAGAGCAGCTTCTTGCCGGTTATCGGTTAGGTTGCCATGTATATGCAAAAGAACCGCTTACAGTAGAAATTCCCAATTAACTGCTCAAAACAGCAGTGTTTTCAGTCGTTTCAATCTATACGACAAATACTGATTTTTCCAAAAGATTAGCGTTTTTTAACAACTACTTCCAGAATGATCCTGTTTTGAACCTGTTGTGGGTTCTGCAATGGCCCTTCAAAGATATCATTGTTGCCTGTCTTTCAATATGCTATAATAACTTCATAAATAAAAAAGAACGAGGCGTTTTATTTTATGGAATCAAATCAGACAACTGAGCGAAAAACTTATCATGAACAAAAATATATTGACAATACGTTGCGTCTGCGGGAAATCTTAAAAACACTTCCGGCTTTTGCAAAAGATTATTTCCGTGCTGCAGAACCTACCACCTCTGCAAAAACAAGAATTTCTTATGCATATGATATCCGGGTATTCTTTCACTTTCTGATGGAAAACAATCCTGTATACAAGGATTATACCATCGATCAGTTTACCCCGCAGGATCTGGAGCAGCTCTCTCCTGTCGATATCGAAGAATATCAGGAATATTTAAAGGTTTACCAGAATCCGGAGGAAAAACAAATTACCAACACGGAAAAAGGACTTGCCAGAAAGATGTCTGCCCTGCGCAGCTTTTACGGCTACTATTTCAAGCATCAGATCATCGAGAAAAATCCAACACTGTTTGTCGATATGCCAAAGCTGCACGAAAAAGCGATCGTCCGTCTGGATACGGACGAGGTGGCTTCTCTTCTGGACTTTGTAGAACACGGTGGCGATGAGCTCACCGGACAGAAAAAAGTTTACTATGAAAAGACTAAAAACCGGGATCTGGCGATTATCACATTGCTCCTTGGTACCGGAATCCGTGTATCAGAATGTGTGGGGCTTGATATCCAGGATGTTGATTTTAAAAATAACGGGATTACGGTCGTCCGAAAAGGTGGAAATGAAATGGTCATCTATTTTGGCGAGGAAGTCGAACATGCCCTGAAACAATACTTGTATACAACACGGGAAGCTGCCACTCCTCTTCCGGGACATGAAAACGCACTGTTTTTATCCACGCAGCGCCGCCGTATGGGAGTCCAGGCAGTTGAAAATATGGTGAAAAAGTATGCCCGCCAGGTGACGCCAAATAAAAAAAATCACCCCTCATAAACTGCGGAGTACTTATGGAACTACACTTTACAAAGAGACCGGTGACATCTATCTCGTCGCAGACGTACTCGGACACAAGGATGTCAATACAACCAAAAAACACTATGCAGCAATAGATGAGGAACGCCGACGCATGGCTGCAAAAGCTGTCACTTTGCGGGAACCCTAAGAGAATTGACAAAAGAAAGGATAAATCTTATGCAAAAAGAACGTACAATCGGAACAACAACTTTAAAAACTCCATATATCGGAATGGGTACCTGGGCAATTGGCGGAGGCACCTGGTGGGGCGAAAATGATGATGCACTCTCAATTCGCACCATCGAGGAAGCAATTGATCGGGGAATCGTATGGTTCGACACTGCTCCGGTCTACGGGATCGGACACAGTGAGAACGTAGTTGGCAAAGCCATAAAGCAAAATCGTTCCAGGATCCTGCTCTCCACCAAATGCGGGCTGGAATGGGATCATGAGACACCTTGCTTTCATAAAGTCATGGAAGGACGCAATGTTTACCGTGATCTTTCCGCCGCTGCAATTCGTAAAAATCTGGAAGACAGCCTCCGACGTCTGCAGACAGACTATATCGATATTTACTATACACACTGGCAGACTCCTGACTTTTCCCTCTATCCGCTGGAAGAAACGATGGATACTCTTCTCCAGTTGAAAAAAGAAGGGAAGATCCGTGCCATCGGAGCCTCCAACGTTACTGCCAAAATCATCGAAAAGTACTGCTCTCTTGGACAGCTGGATGTAATTCAGGAAAAATACAGCCTTCTGGATACACATATTGCGGATAAATTGTTACCTGTATGCCAGAAACATCATGTTTCCATCCAGGCGTACTCTCCTCTGGAACAGGGACTGCTCACGGGAAAAGTGACACAAGACACGGTGCTCTCTCCGACAGATGTGCGCAACAAAAATAAATTCTGGGCACAAAAGTCCCGTCTGAACATATTGGACGTTTTACAGAAATTAACCCCATATACTGAAAAATATAGTTGTTCCCTCAGCAACCTGATCATCTATCTGACCGCAGCTTCTCTTCCGGACTTGCATGTCCTCTGCGGCGCAAGGAAACCGGAACAGATCATCGACAATGTAAAAACACTCTCCCTGAATCTGGAAGAAGCTGACCTGTCAGAAATGAGTCAGTTATTTGAACAGCTTCGAAGCTCTATTAGATAAATTTTAATGTCATACGATGGAAAGAGACCTCGCAGATTTCTTTACACAAGACTGTATAGGTGTCTTTCCATTCCCATGATATATAAGGAATCAAAAGTCTGCAGATTCTTTCTGTAAACCGTTTTTTTTCATACTCCTGATCTCCATGCATTTCCTGCCCGAAAAAAGTCAGCAGCTTTATAAGATAGATCAGATTTTCATACTCGTCCCACTCCAGTTCTTTTCTGAAAACTCTTCGTTCCCACAACTGCTTTATAAGACCATTGTATATCGTCATGATCTTCTCTGTCCATTCTCTGCTCATTTCTTGAAATACGGGTACTGTTTTTTGAAGTCTGCTATAATTTTCATACACAATAGCTGCATTCTTCTGAAACTGTTCCACTGTTTTCAAAAATCGAAGCAGCAATTCCAAAAGTGTTCGATTCTCATATTCCCAGAACGGCTTTCCTGAAATCTCTCCTCTTTCCGGATCGATTTCAAACAGCTGGATACTCTCTGAAAAAGTTTCCTGAATATCGTTTAAACTCTCCTTCAGCAGATCTTCCTTTTTCGAAAAGTAATATGTCAAATTTCCCACTGCAATTCCTGCCTCCGCTGCAATCTGCCGCATAGATACCTGTTCATATCCCTCTCTTTCAAATAGCCTCTTTGCACAATCGCAGATTCTTTCCCGCATTAGCTCTTTTTGATCCTGTGCTTTCATTCTATCTACCCTCTCTGGTTGATTCCGTTTTTTGTCAAAGCTACTATAACATACTCCTTTGGAAAACGCAAATTTCTCATTTCTCGAATTAGTACATAGTACTATTTAGTTTTTTCTATTTATAGCACAGCGTACTACATTTTGTTTTAAAGGAAAATGCAGACAAATATCATACTCCTTCATTGTAATTCCATCTCTTTCACCTTATAATAGGAACATAAACCCAAAGAAAGGACCTTTACCATGGAACTACAGAAGTTATTAAGCTATACCCGAAAATCGGTTGATGAATACAGAATGATTGAAGAAGGCGATCATATTGCGGTCGGAATTTCCGGCGGAAAAGACAGCCTCACTCTGCTCTATGCACTACATGGGCTCAAGCGCTTCTATCCGAAGAAATTTGAACTCAGTGCAATCACCGTAGATCTGGGATTTGAAGATTTTGATCTTTCTCCGATTCAGGCACTATGTCAGGAACTGAATATCCCCTACCGAATCGAATCTTCTGATATTTATGAGATTCTTTTTCATGTCCGTAAAGAATCCAATCCCTGCTCTCTTTGTGCCAAAATGAGAAAAGGCGCCTTAAATCAGGCAATTAAAGAAATGGGATGCAATAAAATTGCCTATGCCCACCATAAAGATGACATTATAGAGACAATGCTGCTCTCCTTGATCTTCGAAGGACGTTTTTATTCATTTTCTCCGAAAACCTATCTGGACCGTACTGATCTGACTGTTATTCGTCCAATGATGTTTGTAGATGAAAAAGACGTCATCGGTTTTAAAAACAAGTATCAGCTTCCGGTAGTGAAAAGCAAGTGTCCTGTTGACGGATATACAAAACGTCAATATGTCAAAGAACTTCTCCGTCAGTTAAATCACGAAAATCCAGGTGTCCGCGAAAGGATGTTTCATGCAATCCTTGATGGAAATATCGAAGGCTGGCCCGAACGGATCATTCATCCAAGAGCATAAAAAGTCCCCCTGCAGTAAAAGTCTTTATCTTTTCTGCAAGGGGAACTGTTTTTTAACTTCTAAAGAATTTTGTCATCTCTTTGAATCTGCTCTTTCAGCATTACATACTGCTCGATTGCTTTTGCTGTCCCTTCAATTCCAAGTTCTGAACTTGAGAGACACAATTCATAGCTTTCAGAGTCTGACCATTTTTTATTCGTGTAATAATTATAATAACTTGCACGCTTTTTATCGGTTTTAATGATCATATCTTTTGCCTTGGCATCCGTAAGATTATAAATTCTTGCAATCCTGCGGATACGTGCATCCAGATCAGCATGGATAAATACGTTCACCACATTATCATAAGATTCCAGAGCATAATCTGCGCAGCGTCCTACCAGAATACAAGGTCCTTCATCCGCAATCTTTTTAATCGCATCAAACTGTGCAAGAAATACTTTATGGTTGATTGGCATATCGGAGTAGGATCCGCCCGAATACCCCATAGAATACGTATCCATCACGAGAGAATACAAAAAGCTGTTCGTCGGCTTTTCATCATGTGTTTCAAAAATTTCCTCACAGATACCACTTTCTTTCGCTGCTCTGCTGAGCATCTCTTTATCATACAGCTTGATTCCGAAATAATCTGCGATCTGATACCCGATCTCCCGTCCTGCACTTCCGAATTGTCTTCCTATTGTAATAATCGTGTTCGTCTTCATATTACTCCACGCTCCTTTTGCCTGTCATATTCTTGAAGTTTCTATACGCTCATTATACAACAATCTGCACCAAATAACAATAAAAAGACTGCATTTATCCGTCATTCAATACAATTTTCAAACAGAGCTTTCATTTTCAGGGGTTGCAGCGATTACACGGAGAGTACCCCTGATCGATCAATTCTTCCCTTGTTTCTGATGTTTCTTTTCGATTCTGCTGCTTTGTATCGCGGATACTGCTACAGTCTGGTTTATGGAATTTTTTTGTATTTGTGTTGACTACATAGGTAACTTCTTCATCCTTTTTTTCGCTTTCTGCAGTTTCACTCTCCCTGCTTTCTCCTGTTGCATAATCAATCCAAATCCCCGGCTGCACATTGTAGACAAACACATGAAAACGAATTTCTTCATCTTCCACAGAAGCTGCCTCCATAATGACTCCACTGGCTACCAGGTTATCGCCTTCATAAACCGGTGTCACACGGTACAGGACATGATGATTCGTCTCATGGACATAATCTGCCACCTGATTCTCAAACGGGAGCATTCCCTCCACATTAAAATATCGTGTTCCTGTGATAAGATTTTTTTCATTCGCATTCTCTTCGGCAAGCTGAAATCCGATCAGATGCGCACGATTATACAAATATTTCCCATCTACACAGTCATATTTCACTGTATGCCATCCAGAAGGCTTGATCATGCCTATTTTCCCCCGTTCCTGAGTCGGCATGATCTCCTGACAGATATTGGCATAAGCAGCCTGACAACGCCCCAGTGCATCCAGATCGCTGTATTGTTCAAAAACTTCCGTCGTATACTCTGACTCCTGAAAATCAGGTATGTTATTGTTTAGCTCCACATAAGGTGAGCCTGTATATTCCGGAATATTCTGTGCCGTATAGGTTGTCTTATTTTCACTTGCCGTAACCAATTGATCTTGCCCGGAGACAGCATTATTTTGCTGACATCCACATATGAGCATCACTGTCGCAAGAATCGGAAGCAGCAATTTCTTTATCTGCATAACTTAAATTCCTTTCTTTCTCTTTTCATATCTATTCGATCGCAAGCTGATTGAATGCAATCTTTTCACTGATAGCCTCTTTGGCAAGACTGTCTGCACGTTCATTTCCCTCTACACCGGTATGTCCTTTTACTTTGACAAAATGAAGCTTCACGGATGTACCATTCATAAAATCGCGATATTTCTGTGTTCCTGCCTGTTTTGCCGCCCAATCTCCGGTCACCCAGGATTCAATTCCCTGATAATCGTAAAATACCGAAAGCTCTGCAATTTTCCTCTTTTCCGCTTCTTTTACTGCTTTGATACATCCCAGAAGCTCTCCTGCCACATTGTGCATTTTCGCAAGATCCGGATGATCTCCTGACCCCTGCAGAACAACTTCCTCCTCGTCAGACAGTTTTAAAAATCCCCCAAACCCGTAAATCCCCTGAAAATAAGATCCATCCACATAGGCATATGGATAGGCAGTATGAGAAATATGTGTCTCTTTTGCCTCCGCGCTCTGCCCCGAATGAAGAAAAGACTGTGCCTCCTCTTCTGTAACAAACCCTTTAAAAACAGCCCCCGGATAGCCCGTCACCTGTTTCTGACATTCACTCCAGGTACGATAAATTCCCGGTACCCGTCCTTTTCTTACTGCATAATACTTATTCTTCGCCATCTTTTTTCTCCTCATGTTTCATTTTTTGAAATACCGGCACATACATGCACAGTGTCACGATCATAATGCCCATCATTATCATAATGATTCCATTGACTACAGCAGCCTCAAGCTGTGAAAACAAAAACAGGACAAGAAGTCCTGCAAACAGAACTGCAGTACAGACCTTGCCAAACCACATCGCTCCATCCAGCATCTTTCCTTTCTTCAGGAATATGAGCCCCATAACCCCCATGTAACCTTCCTTGACCAGCATCAATGCAATCAGCGCCCACATCATAGGATAGTGGGTTGCAAGGCAGATTGCCAGTGCTGCATGCGTAAGCTTATCAGCGATCGGATCCAATGCCTTTCCCAGCTCTGTCACCATATGAAAATCCCTTGCAATCTTTCCGTCAAACAGATCTGTCAGGCTGGAGAGCAGAACAACCAGCGCTGCATACAAATATTCGCGTTCCGTTTCTGCCGTGATATACAGGTAACAAAACACCGGAATTAACAGAATCCGAAAATATCCCATCAGATTCGGAATCGAAAAATTTCTTTTTACTGAATCGTTTCATTCTCTTCTCACCTCATATGTATTTATTTTTTATTATATAACACAAACATGTGTTTGTCTCCCTAAAAATCAAAAAAGGAATCGAATGTGCACATTTCTGACATATCCGTTTCCTTTTTTCCTAATTTCCTGTCTGCTTTCTCAATTTTTTTAAGAGTTCTTCAAAATACTCCGGCAACGGGGCATCAAACTGCACATACGCTCCCGTAGAAGGGTGTACAAAGCCAAGGATCCTTGCATGCAGCGTCTGTCCCTGCAGTCTGAACGGACACTTCGCCGATCCGTAAACCAAGTCTCCCAATATCGGATGTCCGATGCTTGCCATATGAACACGGATCTGATGTGTCCTTCCTGTTTCCAGTTCGCATTCGATATGCGTGTAGTTTCCAAAACGCTCCAGTACCCGATAGTGCGTCACTGCCTCTCTTCCATGGGATGCATGGACGCTCATCTTCTTGCGGTCCGTCGGATGTCTCCCGATCGGTGCATTGACCGTGCCGCTATCCTCCTTTAAGTTTCCATGAACGATTGCTTCATATCTTCGGGTGATCGAATGGTCTTTGAGCTGCCCGGCCAGAATCTGATGTGCCCTGTCATTTTTACAGACCAAAAGAGAGCCTGTCGTATCCATATCGATCCGATGTACGATCCCGGGACGCATCACACCATTGATCCCGGAAAGATTTTCCCTGCAGTGATACATCAAAGCATTGACCAGAGTCCCTGTATAATGCCCTGGCGCCGGATGTACGACCATCCCCTTAGGTTTGTTTACCACAAGCAAATCGGTGTCCTCATAAAGGATGTCAAGAGGAATCTCCTCTGGCAGAATATCCGGCACTTCCAGTTCCGGAATCTGCAGCTTCACCTCATCCTCACTGCCCAGCTTATAATTTGTTTTTACCTGCTTTCCATTGACTTCAACCAATCCATCTTTGATCAGTTTCTGAATATAGGAACGGGACCTGTCCGGAATCTGCGTAGACAAAAATTTGTCGATCCGCTCATTTGTCACTGTCTCTTCTGCTGTAAAAAAACGTTCTTCTCTCATGATCTGGAGCCTTTCTTTTGCAGTACCCAGTCAAATTCCTGATCTTTATAATAGAAAAGAATCAGGATTCCAAAAAGGATGCAGCCAATTACCACATAACAGTCTGCCACATTAAAAATCGGAAAATCAATCAGATTGAAATAGCAGAAATCCACTACGTAATTCCTTGCCAGACGATCGATCAGATTTCCGATAGCGCCGGATGCCAGAAGGATCGCACATACTCTTAACGGAACAAATCTTCTTTTCTGCGGAATTCTCCCGTAAATGAAGACGACCGCAAAAAAATCAGCAATGCTCCAACTGCAAATACAATCTGCCGATTCTGCAGGATTCCAAATGCAGCCCACGGTTTTCCAGATACCGAAACTGAAATACTCCCGGTATTATAATCAAAGGATCCTGATCTTTCAGATAAGTAATCGCCAGCCATTTTGTAAATTGATCTGTGGCCACTGCCAGAAGAAATGCAAATAGTGCCCACAGATAACTTTTCCCCGTTTTTTTTCTTTCCTCCATTGTATTACTCCTGCCTCTGTCTTTGTTAAATATATTTATAAACAGATACATAAATTCTGTTCTTTTTCGTCTTTGCTCCCGTTCCATTATAACGGAATTTCCCATATCCCCTGACGGATATCACATCATTTTCTTTTAATTGATAACTGTTCGTTGTGATCAGTTTTCCATTCACAAACACTTTTGCCCCTTCTATGAGACCGGAAAGCTTTGTCCGTGATGCAGAAAATGCAAGCGAAAGCAGACTGTCCAGACGAACAGACGCCACCGTTCCCCGGATTTCCTCATATTTTGGTTCATACTGAAAATCCTCTCTTGAAATCTCTTTTACCAGAACCGGTGTATGCCGGACTCTGTTCAATTCCTCCATCAAAAAAGACTTTAATTTGCGATGTACAAAAACAACCGCATCTGTTCCATCCACAAGGATATCACCTATCTTTGCACGTTCGATCCCCAGTCCTAAGATCGTCCCCAGATAGTCTCTGTGAGTCAGCTGCTCTGCATATTTCGCATGCAACGGAGAAATCCTTAGAATATCAAATGGATAGTCAACCCATTTCTCCTCGCTGCACCATGACATTTCTCCACGCAAAGAAAGAGCATCAGGGAGAAATGCCGCCATCTGACGCTCTGCCAAGCCATATCCGCCAAAAGTGACAAACTTTGTGTAAAGTCTGTCCTTTGGCATCGAATGTAAAATATTCAGTTCATTCAAATTCAAAAAATCCGAATATGTAACGATATCGCGACTATATGCCAGATTTGACAGCTCTGACAGCCGCTTCTCCAACTGTTGTTCTTCCTTCTGCATATGAATAAATCCTAGTATCTGCCTCTCATGCTTGGTTTTTCCATGGAACCGCCGAGAAGATCCTGCAGATCTCCGGAAATATCTACATTCGTCGGTGTCACAAGGAAGATGTAATTAGAAATCTTTTGCAGATTTCCGCTGATCGCAAAAGTGGCTCCTGAAATGAAATCAATGATACGCTGTGCAATCTCAAGATCCATACCTTCCAGATTCAGGATCACAGTACGTCCTGCAAGCAGTGTCTCGGTAATCTCACGAGAATCATCTACAGAAGTCGGTTTTACAACACAGACCTCCATATTCACACCTCTTCTGGCTGCAGGCTGACGCATTGGTGTCACTTTATTTCCAGAGGATGGAGCAAGATGCTTGTCCTCGTCCATATCGAAATCATCAAAATCATCACTTCTGCTCTTCTTGTTTCCGAAAATTGAACGATGCGGTTTTTCATCGAAATCATCATCTTCAAAATCATCATCATAAAAATCATCATCATCGTATTCGTCATCATTCAATTTCATGATATCCAAGAATTTATCAAATACACCCATGTTTACACTCCTATCTTATGCCGTACCCTTTTTGCATAAAGTTATTTTAAAATTGAAAACGTACCTTCTTATCCGGAAATTAAATCTGATAATTTCTGGCACCAAAGATTCCAGTGCCTACACGCACCATAGTCGCGCCTTCTTCGATCGCAACTTCATAATCATTGGTCATCCCCATTGAAAGTATGCTTACGTTAACATTATCAATGTTTTTATTCATAATGTCAACAGATAATTTATGTAAATTTGCAAAAACAGGACGATTATCCTCTGAATTTTCCACAAATGGTGCGATTGTCATCAGCCCTTTTACGCAAATATGTTGAAATTGTGAAATTTTTTCAATGAAGGGAATGACTTCGTCAACTTTCAGCCCAAACTTACTTTCTTCCTGTGCAACATTTACTTCTATCAGAATATCCTGGACACAATTCTTCTTTGCAGCCTCTTTTTCGATTGTTTCTGCCAGCTTCAAAGAATCTACGGAATGGATCAGTGCCGTTTTTCCGACAATATATTTTACTTTATTTGTCTGAAGATGTCCGATCATGTGCCACTCTATATCCTTTGGCAGAATTTCATATTTTTCTGTCAATTCCTGCACTTTGTTCTCACCGTATACATGTATACCAAGTTGATATGTCTCTTCAATCATTGATACAGGCTTTGTTTTGCTTACAGCGATCAGAGTCACTTCATCCCGTTTTCTCCCCGCACGGTCACATGCCGCCTGTATACGGCGTTCCACCTCTTTCAGTTGTTCTTTCAACATGTTTCAAGCTCCTTTCCCACTTTAAAATATCACTTCATCCTCTTTTACGTCTTCTCCATCCTGTACGATATGATCATAATTTGACAAGCCGTAAGAATTATCTTCTTTAATAATATAATACTCATCACTCTCACACAGGATCTCAACTGCATTGAATACCGCGTATCCCTGATTGATATTATAAACGCCACTCAACTCTGCCGTTTTTTCTACTGTCATTGTCTCTGATGACTCCGGTTTGATTAAGGTAGTTCCTGCTTTCAGACTCTCCGGATTCACATAGTTTGTCCCGTCATCTGATACATAATAAATCTCAATCTGCTGAAATACCGCGCTGTCCTTATCCTGTATCATCACTCCGGAGTCTGAGCTGTTGCCTCCGGTTGTAATATAATCCTGAGGTATCGCATAACATGATTTTTTGATCACCGAGCTTTTCGGAATCTTCAGTCCGCTCTGATCTTCCAGTATCAACTCTACATTCAAGTAGCGCTTATCTGCATACCGGATCATGGATTTATCAAAATCGAGACACCCATAATATTGTTTTCCTTTTTTCAAAATTGAAAAATCTGCCCATACCGTGTCATTCTCATTATCAAGCCGCACTTTCACAGAATCTGTCTCGGACAGCTCTTTTGCTGTTTGATCCTCCAATGGAATCACAACTGACCAGTCTTCACTGGTGACAAGCTTATAAATCGGTTCTCCGCTTGCTATTTCCATGTTGTCTTCCAGATTTGTACTCTTGTAATTGCTTTTATCAAAATCTGCATCCGTAAAATTGTCTTTTGTCAGACCTTCTTCGCCGTCATATGTCAGAACCATCACACCGTCCCTTGCAGCCGGATATGTTTTTACATCCTGCCCACTCGCAGCGATCACTGCGTCAAGCTGTGCTGTTTTCGTCTGATCGGATGCATTCTGAAGAGTTTCTGCAACATCTCTTTTCAGACTGTAGACAGAAGAGAATTTCTGTGATGTAAAATTTTCATTAAAACTCCTGTGCTTTCAGAACGATCGTTTCCTGCTCCTCTGCGCTCAATGCCGTCTCACCTTGCTCCTGAGACTCTGAAACATCCAGCTTCTGCGGCGAAATCGCGCAAATGTTCATGCCTGTCCTGATTTTACTCTGTCCACTCTGATAGTAATTGACATACCCGTCACTTTCCGCATTTACCAGGGTTTCCTCTCTGAGAATCAACCCCGTATATGAATGATCCTTCAAAATACTGCCTTCCCGTACTTCATACACCGTGATCCGTTTCTCTGTGGCATACGCCACCACCGCAACGACCAGATAAATAAAAATCAGTGCGAAAATCAGCGTTCCGATATTCAATTCTCTCTTTGTTTTATATTTATTAATACTGATTGAATTCTTTTTTTGTTTTTCTGGCAAACTTGATACCTCCTTGAAATCAGTCTTAATCCCCTCTTAAATAACTTGTTAATTATAACATTTCTGTATGTATATTTCCAGTTTTTGCGGAAATAATAAAATTATCCCATAGAAAAGGAGGGAACAGTATGAAATGGCTCGATAATACAGCTCTTGTAATTGTCATCATCGGAGCAGTGAACTGGCTGCTTGTCGGAATCTTCCAATTTGATCTGGTGGCGTTCCTTTTTGGAAATTTAAGCTGGCTTTCCAGAATCATTTACACTCTTGTCGGCTTGTGCGGACTCTATCTGATCAGCTTTTTTGGCAGAATCGGGAATTCAGCAAGTGATGTGTAAGTTTCACCCTCTTACGACTTTATATAAAAACGGCAGTTCCATGCGAACTGCCGTTTCAAGTCTTTATTTTCCATTAATTCCCGAACTCATTAATCTTGTCATATTGTCATAGAGAATCGATTTCTGAGACGCTCCCATCACAATCGAAATATATGGACGCCCCTGCTGATCCTGCTCATACAGCACCAGACAAGAACCTGCTTCATCCGTTGTCCCGGTCTTCCCGCCAATCACCTTGACTCCTTCCGGCGCTGCAGCGTCTCCGGATGCATAATAATTGGTAGGCTCCCAGGTCATCGTATACGGTACTCCGGATGCCGATGTAAGATTCGCAGTATAGGATGTCTGCGAAATCATCTCTACAAACTGCGGATTCTGCAGACAGGCATTGAACATCAGATATAAATCATATGCCGTTGTGTAATGATCTTCGTTCTGCAGTCCGTGAGGATTTACAAAATGTGTCCCGGTCGCCCCAAGGTTTCGTGCCTCTTCATTCATCTTATCCACGAATGCCTCCACACTTCCGGATACATGCTCTGCGATTGCAACGGCACAGTCATTCCCCGAATAAAGAAGCAATCCATTCAGCAAATCTCTCAAAGAAAGCTGATCTCCTGCCTGAAGTCCGCATACCTGCTCATCTTCGGCAAAATCAGTCGCACGCTCACTGGCCGTGACTATATCATCCAGATTCCCATATTTTAATGCCACATACGCTGTCATGATCTTTGTTGTACTGGCCGGATATAACGGTTTAAAAATCTGATCTGCATAGAGTACATTCTTCCCTTGCACATCAAACAGACCCACGGCATGAAGGGATGCATCCTGTGTGTATCCTTCCATTGCCACATCTGTATCTGTTACACACAACTGGGAAGCAAACGTTTCCGCTTTGTAAAGACTCTTGCGATAATGTGTCTTCTCATATTCCGAAACAAAATCCTTCGCGTTGTCATGCAAGATCAGCATCAGAGTACCGATCAATGCCAGAAACAGCAACACTGCCACAACAATTCCTGCAATCGCGCCTTTTCCAATTCCAGTTCTTTTTTGTACTTTTTTACTCCTGCTTCGCTTTTTACTTGTAGATTTCACGCCAGTCCAAATCTCCTCTGTCCAAGGCCAGAACCAATGCTTCTGCTGTAGCGATGTTCGTAGCCATCGGAATGTTATACATATCACACAGTTTTACAATATCATTTACATTCGGTTCATGTTTCTTTGGTGCAAGCGGATCCCTGAAAAAAATCAGAAGATCGATCTCATTATGCTCGATCTGTGCTCCCAGTTGCTGATTTCCGCCAAGATGTCCGGGCAGAAACTTATGAATGCTCAGATTGGTAACACTTTCTACCAGTCTTCCAGTTGTCTCTGTCGCATACAGGTTATGCTTACACAATATTCCTCTATATGCAATGCAGAAGTTCTGCATCAGTTTCTTTTTTGCATCATGTGCCACTAATCCTATGTTCATACACTTTCGTCTCCTCTATTGATATTTTTTAGGCTGCAGGCCGACATTCAGAACCAACCCGATTCCTGCAAAAAAGCAGACAAGGGATGTCAGTCCATAACTTACAAACGGAAGGGATATTCCTGTATTCGGAAAAATTCCTGTCGCCACACTGATATTGATAAATGTCTGAATCCCTACCAGTGCGCCAACACCCCCGCAGATGATTCGCCCTCCGGTGTCTTTTGCCCTTAAACCTATCACAATACATTCTATCACAATCAATAATAACAAAATTATGACCACACAACAACCCACAAATCCTAATTCTTCACCAATAATTGCAAAAATAAAGTCTGTCTGCGGTTCCAAAATAAAATTTCCATTTTTTACCGATGTTGTAGCATCGCTGTTGTATCCTTTTCCGTTCAACTGCCCGGATCCGATCGCCATCACTGAATTCAGCTGCTGATATGCTTCCTCCGTCGCATATGCCTCCGGTTCCAGCCATGCCAGAATACGTTTCTGCTGGTAATCCTTCAAAAACGGCTGATTAGGCTGCACTACAATTCCGATCACCAAAGCAATCGTAGGAATTGTGATCGCCAGCACTGTGCCAATGAATTTATAGCTCAGACCAGCCATAAACATGATCACACAGAACAATGCTGCAATACAGATCGTTGCCGAAAGACTCGGCTGCTTATATACAAGGAGCAAAGATGGTATGATCAGACCGATTGCTTCCAGAATCGTCTTTTTCTTATTGATCTGTTCTTCCCTGTCAGCCAAAAATCTGGCAAAAAACAAGATCGTGATCAATTTTGTCAGATCTGAAGGCTGAAACTGCACAAATCCAAGATCCAGCCATCTTGTCGCACCATTTGCCTCTGTCCCAAGAAAAATAACAGCCAGAAGTAAGGCAATATTTACCACATACATCAGCCAGTAGAAATTCAGGATCCACTTGTAATCGATCAGTGAGATCACAACCATGGCAAGCAGACCTAATCCCACGCCCATGATCTGTCTGGGCTGATACTCTGCATTTGCACTCCCCACCATAAATACGCCGATCACAGAAACTGCCAGTACCAGCAAGATCAGAGTGAATTTATAATCTTTCAAATTGTATCGCTGTTTAAGATTTAAAAATTGAAGTTTCAATTATTTTCTCCTGTTATTTTAATATGTATATCTGAATGTGTTATCTCTATCTGAACCGCTTCCGGTTTTAGTTCTATGTATTTTGAAATCGTATAGTAAATGTCTGAAGTCATTCTCTCAGACATATCGGGTGTACACATAAGCCGATCCGCAATGAGCAGATTCCGGAGTCTGTCTTTCGCAATGTGAACAGATGGTACACTCATATCTGCCCCTCCTAATTCTTTTTGAACAGATCTCTGAATTTCGAGAACAGTCCTTCTGATCTTCCAAAGTCAGTAATCGGAATTTCCTCCCCGAGAAGCCTGCGGCAGATATTTGCATATGCTTTTCCTGACATGCAGTCCTCTCCCACGATCGGCTCACCCTGGTTTGTCGCGATCACGACCTGCTCATCATCCGGGATCACACCAAGCAGATGAATCGCCAGAATCTCTGTCACATCCTCCACGGACATCATGTCTCCCCGCTTCACCATGTCGATCCGCAGACGATTGATGATCAGATCATTGTTTTTAATCCCGTGCGCTTCCAGCAGACCGATGATGCGGTCTGCATCCCGGATCGCAGACACTTCCGGTGTTGTCACTACAATCCCTCTGTCAGCTCCGGCAATCGCATTTTGGAACCCCTGCTCGATTCCTGCCGGGCAATCCAGCAAAATATAATCAAACTCCGTTTTCAGCTCTTCGATCAGTTTTTTCATCTGTTCCGGAGAAACTGCGGTCTTATCCTTTGTCTGTGCCGACGGCAGCAGATACAGTTTCGGAAAACGCTTATCCTTAATCAGTGCCTGTTTCAGACGGCATCCGCCTTCGATCACATCCACAAGATTATATACGATCCGGTTTTCCAGGCCCATAACCACATCCAGATTGCGAAGTCCGAGATCGGTATCGATCACCACTACTTTTTTCTGCAGCTGCGATAACCCAATCCCTATATTTGCTGTTGTCGTCGTTTTTCCAACACCGCCTTTTCCCGATGTAATGACAATCACTTCTCCCATGTCTATTCTCCCTTTCACACTTAAGTTCATAATTTGTCTACAGCGAATCCAGAACAAGTCTGTTTTCACCCATGACTGCTATCTGCGGGTGCTTAAAAGACTGTCTGCAGACGGCAAGCTGCGATCTGCCTGCTTTGACACCTCCGATACGCATATATGCAGGTTTCATGGATAACGCGGCCACATAGGCTTTGTCATCCCCGCAGGCTCCTGCATGAACAGATCCTTCCAGTCTGCCAAGAATCACAACGCTGCCCTTTGCGATCACTTTTGCCCCATACTCCACATCTCCGAGTATAAGAACACTGGTATCTGATTCCAGAATCTGCCTTTTTCTGAGAGTTCCCCGATAGAACTGCCCGTCCTTTTGCCGAACATTCGTCATTGTGTGTTCTATCACGCTTTTGTATGCCATTTCTTTTGTCTGATTCCGGTCTATGATACAGACCACATCAATCCCGGCTGTTTTCGAGATCAACTCTAATAACTGATCCTCTTCTGCCTGTGAAAGCAGGCGGTCTTTAAATTCGACCGCCATCTTTGCTCCTTCAAAAAATTTGATCGAAGCCTTCAGCTTCCGTTCCATCTCCCGAAGCAGTTTGGAAAATTCCGCCTGTGGATTCAGATGGATCTCCAGACCGTACCGGCTGCTTTTGAGCATTACCAGCTTGTCCATACACCTCACATCCGTTTTTTAGTCACCGGCTGTAACAGCGCCAAGCTGTGCTGCCTTTCCGGTAACAAGTTTATCGGAATCTGATATCTTGTAATAGCTCTTGACAATATCTCTTCCGATTTCTGCTGTATAAGCGGAACTATATCCATTTGCAATTCGCACGGCAACTGCGATCTCAGGGTTTTCTGCCGGTGCAAATCCGACAAAAAGTACATGGTCCGGATGGACCTCACTCTGCTGTGCAGTACCTGTCTTACCTGCCATGGAAATCTCCATTCCGTTGAACTGGGACATATCCTGAACCATGGCGATCATTCCCTGATGAAGCAGATTCCATGTATTGTCACTGATATCATCGATCGTGTTTGTCACTTCCGGCTCATATTCTTTGATCACTTTACCGTTCACATCTGTGGTCTTATCAAGCAATGTCAGCTTATATACAGTTCCTCTGTTTGCAACTGCAGCCACATAGCGGTTCAGCTGACTGACTGTAAAGTTGTTTGTTCCCTGACCGATCGCACTCTGTACCGAATATTCATCCGATATCTGCGGTTCGCTCTCCGGAATCTCTACTCCGGATTTTTCACCCAGTCCAAATTCTTTTGCGTATTTTGCAAGTGTGTCTGTGCCTTTATTGCTGTCGTATTCTTGCCCGTTCATGCCAAGCTCGTATCCGATGTTATAAAAATAATCGTTACAGGAATCACGAAGTGCAGTCACAACATTCTCATAGCCATGAGCACCCGGATATATCCAGCATTTTGGGTTCGGTGTGATTTTATCGAAAACTCCGGTACAATAAAATGTCGTATCTGCTGTCACAATCCCTTCTGTAAGTCCTGCCGCTGCTGTCAGCATCTTGTACGTAGATCCCGGCGCAGTACGCTCCTGCGTGGCATTGTTATAGAATGGTCTGGACAGACCGGTAACCAGCTGATTGTAGTATTTCGAGTCCATGGTATTGGACAATCGGTTATTGTCATAGCCCGGATAAGAAACACATGCCAGCACCTCACCGGTATTGGGATCACTGACTACCGCGGATCCCGTACAAGGCTCCAGAGCCAGCTGTCCCGGAGTAATCTCCAGATTTTCAATTTTCTGACACAGCCAGGTATACGGATTGACACTTCCGTTATTCAGACCATTGTACGCAGCCTCATCCATCGGAAGTACCCCCTGCTCATATACCATGGCACAGATCTGTGCCCCACTGATACCCTCTGATTTTATAAGATATTTATAGAGAAGTTTGTCGAAATCTGCATCTGAATTCAAATATTCTTCTAAAAATTTCAAAATTCCCTGATAAATCTCTCCGGAATCAGAATATTTCTGCTCTGCCACTTCCTCTGACAGCTTGGATGTATCGATCCAATTCTTCGAAATGGCATAATTTAAATACTGGTTCAGATTGATCGTTTCCTCTTTTGCCCACGCAAGATACGTCTCATCTTTTGTATCCACCAGATCCATATTTAAAATCCCAGTGTTCTTAGCAAGCACGGTATCACATACATAATCCATATAGGCCTGCATTTCTTTTGACAAGTCCTTGTAGGCTGTTGCACCCGCATTATTCAATTCTGCCAGAATCTCTTGGATCACACTTGCCTTACGGTTGGTAAAAATTTCATACACTGTTTTTTCCACTGCTTTTGCATCTGCCGCACCGAAATGCGTCTCATCCAGAATCTCGTTCGCAATAAATGCATTGTAGGCATCATCTACCGGAATGATAATCTCACTTGAATCATTTGTTGTACTCGGATCGTAATTCATTACATTACGAAGTTTTGACCTTACGATTCCTGCCAGCTTTTCCTCCAGCAGTTTATAGGTCTGCTCCTGAAGATCCTTATCAATTGTCAGATATACATCATTTCCTGCTCCGGGATCTTTTTTGCTTACCGTATCCGTTACTTTCCCGACATTATCCGTATAATAGCTGATCTCACCTTTCGTTCCCTGAAGCACCTCATCCATGGTCTGCTCCAGTCCGGATTTTCCGACAATATCAGAAAGTGAATACTTTTTCTTCTGCTCTTTTGTCAGCGCATCATATTCCTCCTGGGAAATCTTTCCGGTATAGCCGATGATCGACGCAAAATACTTGCTGTCCGTATACCGGCGCAGGGAGTCCTCTGCAATATCTACCCCATCCATCTGATCCAGATTTTCCATGATCGCCGCCACCGTCTCATCGCTGACATCGGATGCGAGCACTGTCGGAATATACTTCTGGAAACTGTTGAGTCCGATGGCATAACGCATGGTCACAAGCTTTAAAACATGACTCTTGTCCAGATTTTTATCATCGATCCCATACCCGTACGTATCATCTGTACAAAGATAATGGATCACATCTTCCGCAGACTGCTGTTTCTGCGCGTCTGAAAGTTCATCAATTGTTTTCTTTCCATAAACATCTGCAATAAACCGCAGTTTTTAATGTCTCATCCGTCTGCAGAAACTGATAGTTTCCCGCAGAATCCAGAACAACGCCAAAGTCACTGATCACAGAATCGCCATGCGCTTCTACAATCTGCATAACTTTCTCCAGAATTCCGTTGATCGTATCATTTTTCTTGGAATCATTAGTAATATTGTCCTCAAATGTGACGGAATAGGCAAGCTCATTATATGCCAGAAGATTGCCGTTTCTGTCATAAATATTGCCTCTTGTTCCTGACAGTTCTCTTGTCTTTTTAATCTGCAGCTTATAGTTGTTCAGATAGTAGTCTCCCTTTACGATCTGAAGATAAAACAGTCTGTTCACCAGGATCGCAAACATTACGCAGAATGCAAGGATCAGAACAGTCAGCCGGGAATTTACGATACGATGAAACACTTCTTTGATTTTCTCAAACAAATTTACTTGCACTCCTTTTTTCTTCTGCTTCCAGTTTCTGGTTGATCCACAGGATCAGCTGATACAAAATGAGCGTAACCACAACTGTATAGATCAGTTCCGGAATAATCACATGCATCAGATAATAAACAAAATCAAATTCACCTCTGAGCATGAACATCAAAAAGTAGATCAACAGCCCGTATACAAACTCGCTTCCTGCGATCAGCAGTAACGGAAGCTTGATGTCTTCGTCAAAATAAGTTTCACTGAACAGGCCATTCACATAGCCGATCATCAGATAGATCAGTGCATACAGCCCCAGCACCGTTCCAAACTGAATATCGATCAGAAGTCCCGAAAAAAATCCGATCCACATTCCTGTTTTCGGCCCGCGCATAAAACCCATAGGCAGCTGTCACAATCAACAGCAGATTCGGCTTCACAGATGCCAGTTCCAGAGATGGAAATAAGGTACATTGAAGAAGATAACATGCCAGCATGATCACAACCGTGATCACAAATCGTTTTAATTTGATCTTTTTCATCTTGGCAGGCTCCTTTCTCTACTCACTCTGATCTGTTCCTGTCATTTCCGCCTTTGTCGTTGTAATGACAAGCACCTCCTGCAGATTTTTAAAATCTACCACAGGAGTGATATAGCCGGAACGGGTCAGATTGTTTGCATCTACATTGATCTCGCTGACATAACCGATCAAAAGTCCCTGCAGATATTTATCACTGATGTGAGAAGTGACGATCTGCTCCCCTACCTCTACATCATGATCATTATTTTCCATCTGTTCAAACCGGATCTTCCCTTCTCCGATCAAAGAAAGGTCTCCTCTTACGATACATTTGTCAGAAGTAGAAAGTGCCATACCGCTGACGTTGCTGGAATCATCAATAATCGCACGTACCGTTGCCCAGGTCGGACCTGTCTGAGTCACGATCCCGACGAGTCCACTTCCTGCCAGCACATTCTGATCTACTTTGATGCCGTCATTACTTCCCTTATCAATCGTAAATGTACTAAACCAGTTTCCGGAGTCCTTCCCGATCACACGGGCTCCCACTTTCGGATATTCTGCATAAGTCTGATCCAGCTTGTACAGATCCTGAAGACGGTCCAGTTCGTATTTTTCCTCCTGAAGATTACTGTTTTCCGTGGTCAGCTGATCCACCTGCTTCTGAAGTTTTTTATTTTCTTTTTTCAGCTGTTTCAATGTCTCAAAATTTTCACTGACATCTCCGATCCATGTGCCGATCTGACTGATGCCTTTCTGCATGGGAATCACCGTGATATCAGCCACTCCCCGGAAGGGCCCTTCTACCTTCTCTGCAAACACAGAAAAAAATCATCAGTAAAACGCAAAACCAGACTCGTTCCCAGAAGCCAGTACTTATTTGACCTGGATTTTTGATTTTTTTTCTTCATATTATCTCAACCACCTATAATCTTCATCTGACATCTCGTATGCCAGGTTTCTGTAATGTTTATCGGAAATGATCGTGCGCAGTCCCTTCACTGCACATAATTCAGGATTCTTGTGTGCAGTCACAAGAAGGCCGGTACTCTGTCGCAGATATGCCGGGAGACCATGCGAACGTGCAAGACCTCCTGTCAGATAAATCCCTGATTTTAAAATCTCACTCCGGACATCCGGCGGTGTACGCTCGATCATGGACTGGATCGCTCTTACAATCTCCGAAAGAGAATCTTTCATTGCAGCCCGAACCAGACCATCCGAGATCTGCCTGGCCCCTGGAACTCCCATTGCCAGATCTCTTCCCGCCACTGTCAGCTTCCTTCGGTTTGTGTTTTTTAAAAATACCCGCACTGCCATCTGAGCTGTTCTGCTGTAATCCGTCCGATCAGAAACTCCTTATTGTGCCGCACACTGCCCACGATTGCTTCATCTAAAGCCGCACCTCCCACAGGCAGCAGACGGCTCAGCACCGTTTTTCCGCCCGAAAGACCGAAAGCTCAGTTGTCTCACCGCCAAAATTGACCACAAATATGCCTTTTGCCGAAAAAGCATCCAGTCCTATCCCCACTGCATCCGCAATTGCACGATCGACGATCCGGACTGTTTTTGCCCGTGCAGCTGAATGATGCACCAGATCATAAAACGCTTTCTTTTCCACTTCTGTCACATCCGTTGGCGCTGCGATCACATACTCTGCTCCGTTTGGGTATCTCCCTTCCCGCTTCAGCAATGCGCACAGAAGATACTGCATCTCATGAAAGCGGGCAATCACGCCGTGATGCATGGGAAATACCACCTGAATATTCTCAGGTGCCTTCTCATACATTGCATAGGCCGCATTTCCGACCGCAAAAATATCTTTTTCATCCCGGATTGCAATCACATTTTTGGCACTGCGGATCCGGTCTCTTCTCTTATCATATATCTTGATCTCATATGTGCCCAGATCCAGGCCATATATATTTCTGAACATGCGTCTTGTCCCCTTATTGCAGTTCTTATCGTACCAGTCCCTTTTCTCTGAGACTGACATAACAATTATCCCCGATCACGATATGATCTAACAGTTCCACACCGATCAGCCGCCCCGCCTCCTGAATCCGTCTGGTGATCAGCACATCCTCTTTACTCGGTGTCGGATCTCCACTCGGATGGTTATGCAAAAGCACAATGGACACTGCATTCTTCTGCAGTGCCTCCACAAACAGCTCCCTCGGTGAAATCACTGCTGAATTCACGGTTCCCTTCGAGATATCCGTCTCCCCGATCAATCTGGATTTTGTATTCAAAAGCAGCAGTTTCATCTGTTCCTGATTTGCATGTCTTAAATCTTCCATATAATATCTGGCAATGGACGCCGGGTTTGAAAAATTCAGTCCCTCCTGTGCGGTTGCTTTTGCAAGACGTCTGCTAAGCTCCGCCAGACACAAAATCTGGATAGCCTTTACCTTCCCGATTCCTTTGATCTGCATCAGCTGTTCGTACGTCCACTGGTGAAGATTCAGCACACCCTTCTGCGAAAATACAGGATGTAAGATCTTATCCGCCAGTTGAAGCGCATTCTCTCCTCTGGTACCTGTACGTAGCAAAACAGCAAGTAATTCGCTGTCCGTCAAATTACTTGCTCCGAACTGCTCACATCTTTCATAAGGGCGCTCTTCACATGCCATTTCTTTCATATTTGCTTTTTTCATAAAAATATGAATGATAACACAATACAGTGATTTATTTTAGCACAATTTAAAAATCATGTATAGGTCTGACCTCTTAAATTTTTATGAAGATTCTATGACCCGATCTTGTTATATTTTTTCAGCACCGCCTCTGCCACTTTCATTCCATCCATGGCAGCCGAGGTGATTCCTCCTGCAAATCCCGCGCCTTCTCCGCATGGGAAAATCCCCTTGATCTCACTCTCCATATTCTCATCTCTTGGAATTTTCACTGGAGAAGACGTACGGCTTTCTACACCTGACAAAAGCGTATCTCCATCTGAGAATCCTGTGATCTTATGTTCAAACTGCCGCATTCCCTCCTCAATGGATTCTGCCAGCACTTGCGGGAAAATTCCACGCACATCTCCAAACGCATATGCCCCTTTCATCTGAGGCTCTACGTTTCCAAACGAAGTGCTGATCTGATTTTTGCAGAAATCTTCCAGTCTCTGAACCGGGATTTTTCCGCCTCCCGCTCGAAAGGCACGTTCTTCGAGCTTTCGCTGAAATTCCATTCCTGCAAGCGGATGTTCACTTCCGTAATCTTCCGGAGTCACCGTCACGATAATGGCGCTGTTCGCATTTTCTCCTGCTCTTGCATGATAACTCATTCCGTTGACAGCCAGACGTCCTTCTTCGGAGGATGCATTGACTACATATCCTCCCGGACACATGCAGAAAGAGTATACGCCTCTTCCATTTTCCAGTTTTGCTGTCACTTTATAAGGCGCTGCAGGAAGTCCCGGCACAGACTCTGCTCCATATTGAGAGGCATTGATCATTTTCTGCGGATGCTCGGCGCGCACACCTACCGCAAATGATTTTGCCTGCATTGGAAGATTCTTTTCATAGAGCATCTCAAATGTATCTCTTGCGCTGTGTCCCACTGCAAAGATCACGGTATCGGTCTCCAGCTCTTCCTCCTGATTGACCTGCACTCCGACAAGCGATGTCTCATCAAGAACAATATCCGTCACCTGACTGTGAAACCGTACTTCTCCTCCGGCTCCACAGATCGCAAGCCGCATATTTTTTACCACCCGGATCAGAATATCCGTTCCGATGTGGGGCTTCTGTTCGTATAAAATCTCCGGCGGTGCCCCGAATCTTACAAAGGTTTCCAACACAAAACGATTTCGCCCGGATGTATCTTTGACCAATGTGTTGAGCTTTCCATCCGAAAAAGTTCCGGCGCCTCCCTCTCCGAACTGTACATTCGACATTGGATTTAAAATCCCGCTTTTCCAGAATTCCTCTACATCACGCTGTCTTTCCTCTACACAGGCACCCCGCTCCAGAAGGATTGGTCTACATCCTGCCAAGGCAAGGATCCATGCACAAAACAGACCTGCAGGGCCGCTTCCTACAACAACCGGACGCTTTTTCGGTGTTTCTCCTTCCAGTTTTGGCATCTGATAGTACACATCCTGTGTCTTCTGAACATTCTTTGGATGTTTTTTGAGTACCTCTTTTTCTTTTTTCACCTGTACATCGATACTGTATACATAGTACAGTTCCGGCTTTTTCCGCGCATCTATGGACTGTCTGCGGATTTCAAATTTCTGCAGCTCTTCCGGACGGATCTTCAATTCCCGTACCAGTTTTTTCTTTAGCTGTTCTTCGCTGTGTCCTACTTTTAATTTTAACTGATTAATTCGTAACATCTGCTGCCTCTCTTCCTGCAATCCATCCGCTGGACCATGCCCACTGCAGATTATATCCGCCGCAGATCCCATCCACATCCAGTATCTCTCCGGCAAAATAAACGCCCGGTACATAACTTGACTCCAGGGTATCTTCCTTCACTTCTTCTGTAGAGACTCCGCCGCAGCATACCTGAGCCTGTTCAAACGAATTTGTCCCTTCCACATTCACCTCAAACTGCTGAATCAGACGGACAAGCGTTCTTAGTTCTTCCTCAGAATATGTTCCCACCGGCTTTTCTTTGGAAATGCGACTACATTTGACCCACAGAGCAATCATTTTTTTGTGAAACAGCCCGGTTAAGAATTCTTCTGCCGTCTTTTGCGGCCGAAGTCTCGCACGCTCTGCCAGAAATACTGTAAACTCTTCCTCAGACATCTGAGGCATAAAATTTAAGACCGCTGTTACTTCCTGTTTGTTGTAAAGCGCCTTTGCTGCAAAACGACTGACCTGAAATACCGGAATCCCGGAAATACCATACTGCGTCAGCTGAATTTCTCCGGTATCCCGACAAACACAGTCCCCATCCACATATAAAGATACACATCCCTGTATGCGCACTCCGGCGATACTCTGAAAGAATTTTCCCTTGCATTTAAGCTGTACCAACGCCGGAAGTACCGGGACGATCCGGTGTCCCATTTTTTTTGCGATCGCATATCCGGAACCATCAGAACCTGTAACAGGAGCCGCCTTGGATCCTGCTGCCAGGATCACCCGGTCTGCGGTCACATTCCCATTTCCGGTTCGGATGACAAACCGGTTCTTTTTCGGAATGATTTCCAGAACTTCTGTCTCTGTGTGCACTTCCACACAAAGCCGCTCCATCTCCATGCGAAGGGAATCTAAAACCGCACCGGCCTGATCCGAGTTCGGATAGAGATATCCGTTTCTGTTTTTCGCATATACACCGATGTTCTGGAAAAACTCCACTGTCTTTTTCTCATCAAACTGTGTGATGACCCGCCACGGAAACTTAGGATCATCACTGCGATAACACTGAGGCGTTTGTACAAGATTTGTAAAATTGCATCTTCCGTTCCCGGTGGAAAGGATCTTCTTCCCCACTCGGTCTTTATGCTCCAGCACAACTGTATGTGCGCCGTGCTTTGCTGCCGAAATAGCCGCCATCATCCCGGCTGCTCCTGCGCCGATCACAACAACTTTTCTCATGGTCTCTCCTTTTGATTTTATTTTAATTGTTCCAGTTCAATCACTCCTGCATCGATCATATTCTGCAGTGATTTTAAAATTCCAAGCTTTGCATGCGGCCAGGTCAGTCCGCCCTGGAAATAAACTGCATACGGTGGTTTGATCGGTCCATCTGCACTTAATTCAATAGAAGAACCCTGCACGAACGCACCTGCCGCCATGATCACATCACTGTCATATCCCGGCATTGCCCACGGTTCCGGACTGACATAGCTGTCCACAGGCGCCGCCGCCTGAATTCCCTTACAGAATGCGATCACACCCTCTGCACTGCCAAGCTCCACGGCCTGGATAATATCATGTCTGGACTCTGTTCCGTTCGGAATCACTCCATATCCCAGTCTTTCATAAATATTTGCCGCAAACACCGCACCTTTTACCGCACTGTTGACTACAGTCGGCGCCAGGAAAAATCCCTGATAGAACGACTGCATGACACCGAGAGATGCTCCCACCTCTTTTCCGAGTCCCGGAGAAGTCAGACGGTATCCGCAGTTCTCGATCAGATCTTCTCTTCCCGCAATATAGCCCCCGATCGGCGCCAGACCGCCTCCAGGATTTTTGATCAGGGAACCAACGATCATGTCCGCTCCCACATCACTTGGTTCAATCTTTTCTACAAATTCTCCATAACAGTTGTCCACCATACAGATCACATCCGGCTTGATCTCCTTGATAAAGGCGATCAGCTCTCCGATCTTCTCCACGGAATAGCTTGGTCTTGTCTGATATCCCTTGGATCGCTGGATCGTCACCAGTTTCGTCCGCTCATTGATTGCCTCCCTGATTGCAGGATAATCAAAATAACCGTCTTCCAAAAGCTCCACCTGACGGTATGTGATCCCATACTCTGCCAGAGAACCTTTTGACGGGCGAATCCCGATCACTTCCTCCAGCGTATCATATGGTTTTCCCACCGGCGAGAGCAGTTCGTCTCCCGGACGTAAGTTTGCTGCAAGGGCAAGGGCAAGGGCGTGCGTTCCACAGGTAATCTGCGGACGAACCAATGCCGCTTCTGTATGGAATGTACTGGCGTATACCTGCTCCAGTGTGTCTCTTCCCATATCGTTGTAGCCATACCCGCTGGCGTAGTTGAAACACCCCTCACTGACCTTATTTTCCTGCATGGCATGGAGCACCTTTAACTGATTGTACTCTGCCACTTCATCCATCTGTGAGAACCGTTCCTTTAATCCCGCCTCTATTGTCTGTCCAAACTCGTAAACTTCCTTCGAAATCCCCAGCTTCTCATACATCGTCTCTGTCATACACTCTCTCATTTTATTTCCTCTTCTTTCTGTGGAAAGATCTCCCGAACCTTTAATTCTTTCAGAATTCTCTCCAGTATCTTTTCTTCCTGATATCCATATTCCTGCTTGTTGATCCAGATCACATCCCGTTCCCGTTTAAACCAGGTGATCTGACGTTTTGCAAAATGTCTGGTATCTCTTTTGATAATTTCTTTTGCCTCTTCCAGCGTACATTCCCCGTCCAGATAAGCAAAAATCTCTTTGTATCCCAGCCCCTGCATGGACACCATCCCTCTTGTATAGCCACGTTCTTGAAGCGCCGTAACTTCTTCTACAAGTCCCTCCTCAAACATAGCATCCACTCTTTTGTTGATTCGCTCATAAAGATTGACCCGGTCATCATTCAACACAAAATAGGCAGAATTATAGGCAGATTCTTTTTCCCGTTCTTTGGCATTGTGTTCGGAAATCTTTTCACCGGTCTGATGATAGAATTCCAGGGCACGGATCACACGTTTTACATTGTTGGCATGAATTTCAAGCGCCGCCTTTTCATCCACCTGCCGCAGCATCTGATGCAGCTTTTCTGCACCTTCTTCCTGTGCCAGTTCTTCCAGCTCTTTCCGGTAGGAATGATCCTCCTCATTGTCTTCAAACGAAATGTCATACAACAGAGCCTGGATATAAAACCCAGTTCCACCTACAACAATGGGGATATGTCCTCTCTGATAGATCCCATCCAGTGCTTCTTTTGCCATCTGCTGGAATTTCACCACATGGAACTCTTCCTCCGGCTCCAGCACATCGATCAGATGGTGCGAGATCCCTTGCATCTCTTTTGGCCGAATCTTCGCAGATCCGATATCCATATGCCGGTAGACCTGCATGGAATCTGCGGAAATGATTTCTCCGCCAATCGCTTTGGCAAGTCCGATTGAAGCAGCGGTTTTTCCAACTGCTGTAGGACCGGTCAATATAATCAATGGTTTCTTCATCTATACAATCCTCTTAAATTTCTTTTCCAGTTCCCGCTGTGTCATTGCGATGATCGTCGGACGTCCATGCGGGCAGTGATATGGATTCTCCAGCAATAACAGTTCCCCGATCAGTGCGTCTGCCTCCTGCGCGGAAAGCCGGTTATTGCCTTTCACCGCTGCTTTACATGACATAGATGCCACTTTCTCATCAATAAGCTCCGGTGTCATGGAGGTGCTGATCCCATCTGCCAGATCGTCCAGCATTTCCAACAGCAGCTCTTTTTTGGCGATTCCAAACAAATTGTCCGGAATGGCGCGCACTGCATATTCCTCTCCGCCAAACGGTTCGATCTCAAATCCGATCCTTGTAAACCGGTCCATATTTTCATTCAGCACCTGCGCCTCCTGCATAGACAGGCTCAGGATGATCGGCGGACTTAAATACTGAGCGGTAAATTCTCTGTTCTTCATCTCTTTTAACGTGCGTTCATATAACACCCGCTCATGAGCAGCATGTTGATCAATGATATACAGACTGTTCTCAAATTCCACCAGCCAGTATGTCTCAAATACCTGCCCGATCAGCTTGTACTCTGCTTTCTTCTCCCGTTTCAGAAGATGCTCCTCAAACAAATTTAACTGCTCTGCTTTTTCTTCTGTTACAGGCTTCGTTTCATAGACAGGTGTTTCCCGGATCAATTCCGGCTGTTCTTCTGCCTGCTTTTGCGGCTGCTTCTCCACTTCCTTTGCACGGGCAAGTGCATCTTTGATCCTCTCCGCCTGAGCCTGCGGCCGGAAGATCTGCTCTTTTTTTGCGACTTCTGCCGAAGAATTGCGCTGATGATAGGAAAGAACTCTCTCCTTCATCTTCTTCATGAAATATGCTTCGTCATGGGGTTCTTCTTTTTCTTCTGGTTTTTTCTCCATTGGCTGCGGTGCTGTTTTGGGCTTTAATAAAAACGGACTTTCACTCTTTGGCTGTGAAATTACTTTTGGAGCCGGCGCCTCCACCTGAGGAATGAGTTCCGGCTCCAGAAGGGTTCTGTGAACCCCCTCATACACAATATTATAGACATCCTGCTGCCTCTGAAACCGCATTTCCATTTTGGTCGGATGCACATTTACATCGATCTTCTCACCATCCACCTGAAAGTGGATGACTACGAACGGAAACTTGTGCTGCATGAGAAAGTCCTTGTATGCATCTTCGATTGCTTTGGAGAGCATCGCATTTTTCACATACCGCCCGTTTACAAAATAATTTTCAAAATTCCGGTTTCCTCTGGTGATCACCGGTTTTCCAAGATATCCTTTCATCACCAGACCATCCATGGAATAATCCAGTTCGATCAGATTTGCCGCGGCCTCTCTCCCGTAAATGCTGTAGATTACATCCTTTAATTTTCCATTTCCAGATGTCCGCATTTTTGTCTGTCCGTTATTGATGAAAGTAAATGCAACTTCCGGGTGAGAAAGTGCAAGGCGCATGAGCAGATCCTGTACATGCCCGGCCTCTGTCATCGGTGTTTTTAGAAACTTCCGTCTGGCAGGCACATTATAAAACAACTGCCGCACAAGGAAGGTCGTCCCGTCCGGTGCCCCGGCATCCTCCAGACTCTGCTCCACTCCGCCTTCGATCACATAGCGGGTTCCAAATGTATCCTCCTTCGTCTTGGTGATCAGCTCCGTCCTGGTCACCGCAGAGATACTGGAAAGTGCTTCTCCCCGAAATCCGAGTGATGCAATATGTGCCAGATCTTCCACTTTGCGGATCTTGCTCGTGGAATGACGCAAAAATGCATTGCGGATATCTTCCCGTTCAATCCCGCTTCCATTGTCCGTGACGCGGATCAAAGAAATCCCTCCATCCTGAATCTCCACGGTAACGGAGGCAGCTTTTGCATCAATGGAATTTTCTACGAGTTCTTTGACGATCGACGCCGGCCGCTCAATCACTTCACCTGCGGCGATCTTATCTATTGTAATCTGATCTAAAACCTGAATCTGCGGCATCTGTGTTCTCCTTTACTTTCTACCAGCGGTTCTTTAGTTTATTCTGCAGACGATAAATGGTATTGAGTGCATCGACAGGCGTCAGATTTCCCACATCAATGCTCTTTAATTCTTCCAGAACGTCATCGTCTTTTACCGTATCAAACAATGACATCTGCGCCATATCCACCTCGTCATATTTTTTCGTCTTCTGTTTTTTCTTCTGCTCTTTTTCTCTGGATGCGATCTCACTGACTCTGGTCGTAATATCCTCATCACTCAGCTCTTCCACGATCTCTTTTGCGCGTGTGATCACAACATCCGGAACTCCCGCCAGCTTTGCCACCTGGATTCCATAGCTCTTATCCGCTCCGCCTTTTACGATCTTGCGAAGGAACACAATATCGTCTGGATTGGTTTTTCCTTTCTTTTTGTTCCCTTTAATTAGCCATGAACTGCTTAATGCCCTGGCTTTTTGCCGCAGGGTTGTCCGACCCGTAACCTTCCAGAAGGTTGATGACGCCCCATACCGCCAGACCGGCGCCAAGAGCCATGACCAGAATTTTAAGAATGTCGATTGCCTGATTGAAAAATACCATAGACGTTCCTCCATTTTGTTTGTTTGATGGTTTTGGGTATAAAAAAAACCGCCCACATCGGCGGCACTTCGGGTCATCATGGCCCGAAGTTACACAAACTCGTCGCTGTCCAGATCATCGAAGTTCAACAGGTCAGCTTCTTCGTCTGTGTCGGAGCCGTCCACTTCGTACACCGTGTATTCGTCCTCCGGCTTTAGTCTCAATGGCCGGTGGCGGAACAGGCTTTCCAAGCGGAAGGCGTTTTTCTTTTTATCAAATTCGACTGTGTACTTGTAATTCGGGTGCTTTTTCAAGTCATACTTCGGGGATAGAAAAGGCGGGAGCCCCCTAAGCTGCAAGATACATTTATCCCCGGGCATGGTGGTGATCTCGCTGGTGGTCATCAGCTCCCGGCCAAGTCGCTGCATATTCTGGCTGTAACTTTCAGACTGTCCACGGCTTCGACCCTCGGTCTGCATAGAGATGGTGGCCTTGCCCAGCCAGTTTTCCGAAATATCCTTTAGGGTGGAAGCCTCCCGGCCTCCGAGGAATACGATACTGTCCATGTTGCCCATGATGGTTTCGGAATGGTCTTTGTACAATGCCTTGCACTGGCTCATAGCCTGATAAAAGAGCGTCAGGCTGATCTCACGGGAGCGGATGACGGCCACGATCTTTTCCAGCCCCGGCACCTGTCCGGTGTTGGCTGCCTCGTCCCACAGCACCCGCACATGGTAGGGCAGACGCCCGCCATAGGTGTTATCAGCCCGTTCACACAGAAGGTTGAACATCTGCGAAAAAGCGAGGGCAACCAAAAAGTTGTAGGTGGTGTCCGTGTCGCTGATAAGAAAGAACAGCGCTGATTTTTCATCCCCCAGCTTATCCAGCTCCAGTTCGTCATAAGACATGATCTCCCGAAGTTGGGGAATATCAAAGGGAGCCAGTCTTGCACCGCAGGAAATCAAAATGCTTTTGGCTGTCTTGCCGCTGGCGAGCTTGTATTTCTTATACTGCCTCACGGCGAAGTGCTGGGGGCTGCGGCGTTCCAGCCCGTCAAACATATAGTCCACCGCGTTTTTGAAGGTTTCGTCATCCTCCCGGACTTCCATGCTGCTTATCATTTCCACCAGCGTATTCATGTTGCGTTCTTCCTCCGGCCCCTCAAAGACGATGTAGGACACAAGGGCGCAGTACAAGAGGGTTTCTGCTTTTGTCCAGAACTCGTCGCCCTCCTTGCCGTCGCCTTTGGTGTTGGCAATCAGGGCGGTAACAAATTTCAAAACATCGCTTTCTGTCTTGATGTCGGGTAAGAGACTGGCATTGCTGCCAGCCCCTCCCCTAAGAACCGTACGTGACAGTTTCCCGTCATACGGCTCAAGCCTATCGTAAGGCCTCGTGTAAAACGAAACCCGGCTCAAATCAAGTAGTCCGGCTCATGCAGATTTCGATGACACCAGGGATGTACCATAATAGCAGGCCACTTCCTGTTGTTTTCGGTGATAAAATGCGTCTTAAATCCTGTTTCAGATGTAATTCTTTCTCCGCATACAGGGCAGCACCGTTTTTGGTTGTTCCAAATTTTAACGAGTTTTTCTCGTCCTTTGGTGCTGTTCAGCATTCTTTCCCCGTCACGTTCCTCATAATATCCCGTCCAGTTTTTTATCGAATGGGTTGGCTTCGGCGGTGATTTTCTTGAATCGGATGATTTTAGTATTTGCCGCGTATTCCAGCTTGAGGTATTTTTCATCGAAATCTTTACCGCGGAAAGCAGGCTCTGCTGCAAACGTCCACGTCCGGGTTATCAATATGGTGCCAATATTTGTTGGCAATCCATTTCCTACCTTTTCGTTTGTGTCTGCGGCAAGCCCACTTCCATAGGCACTCGAAAATCCTGTGGTCAACTAATCCAAAAATATCCGCAGAAACTACATAGCGGTGGTAGTTGACCCAACCGCGAATCACAGGATTTAGTTTGCGAATGAGTAAGTCCTGCGTGGCGGTTTTGTTCTCCTTAACAATAGTCCGCACTTTTTTGAGGAAAGCTTTTACTGCATTCTTTGACGGCTTTATAAGCAATTTTCCGTTGTATTTCCGAATGTTCTGCCCAAGAAAATCAAAGCCGTCGCTGATATGTGTAATCACCGTTTTTTCCTCTGAAAGTTGCAGGCCGCGTTCCGCCAGAAAGTCCTTGATAAGCGGCATAACCTCGTTACGCAAAGTTTCCGGGCTTTTCCCGGTGACGATAAAGTCGTCGGCATATCGCACGAAATTAATCTGGTCGTAGATGGTTTTACCTGCCACCGTCCGTCTCATCGGGAATCTTTCTTTTAGAATCCGCTCCAGACCGTCCAAGGTCATGTTCATCAAAACTGGCGATATTGTGCCGCCCTGTGGGGTCCCTTCCTCTGTCGGAAAGATTTTTCTGGTTTCCACAAAGCCACATTTCAGCCATTTTTCGAGCATTTCCTTGTCCATTGGGATATTTTTCATTAACCAGCTATGACTGATATGGTCAAAGCACCCTTTAATATCTCCCTCCAAAATCCATTGAGGCGAACCGGCTCTGCACAAATCGTTAAAGCATTGCCCGATGGCATCGTGTGTGCTTCTTCCAATTCTAAAGCCGTAGGAGTTCGGGTCTGCCAGAGTTTCTGCCAATGGTTCCAGTGCAAACTTATATAATGTCTGCATGGCGCGGTCTGTCATCGTTGGAATACTCAGCGGGCGTAATTTTCCGTTTTTCTTCGGGATATACACCCGTCTGAGAGGTTGGGGCTTATAGCCCCGGCGTTTGAGTTTGTCAATCGCCTCGAATTTGCCTTTTGGCGTTTTCCATAATTCATGGTCTACACCAGCGGTATTTTTGCCTTTATTACTTGTCACACGTTTCACTGCCAATGCCTTGGCATAGAAAGAGTGCGTCAACAGCCATTGCAGAGTTTTCACTTTGCTGTAATGACCGTCTTTTTGAGCCTTTACGATACGCATTTGCAGCTTTTTAACATAGGCCTCCGCTTTCTTCCAATCAATGGATTCCCAGCTTCGTGCCCTGTCAGCAGGCGCACACAGTTTCCTGTTCATTTGCAATTCCTCCTCTCAAAAGTTCTGTAAATTCTCTCGTAAAGATAGACCTGCTGGAAGTCAGCCCGCTTTCGCGTGGGATGCTGTTTCAATCCCTATCCGTCCTCATTACAAGGTCGGCGTTCGCTTTTTCCAGCGTTCCTTACCCGCGTTTCTATCGGCTTTCCTTGCGGTCAGCTTTCCGAATATACGGAGAGAGCGCGGGCTTAACACGTTTCACGTAATCAACCGTGTAGGTTAGGTGCCGCCTATCCGCCGGCAGTCATGTTTGTCCATGTGTTCCCAGCTTACAGGAGAACATCCGACTGCACACCTTTTGGTTCAGGCCTATCAGCAACTTTAGCCTGGTTCCCGCTAACGACGTTTAACAGCGATTTACTTACATTCACCATACTACACAAGCCAAGCTCCCCAGCCGGACGTTGCTTCCAGCTTTTCGCCTCTGCCTCGAGGTTTCGGCTTAACCCTTTCGGGAGGGCTACCTTTTCTCGTCATGCTGCCTCACGGCCGTTGCCAGCCGCTTCGGTGACGATAGGCTACTGCTAATGGAATAACAGGTTCGGTCAGCGCCGAACAGTTTAATTACGCGACCTCGTGTCGCGCATAGGCCAGCGGATTGTAGTGCATGGATTTTGAAAAGTCGATACTGTTGAACACCCGCACCCTGTATTTCTCCCGTTGCAGAAACCGCCCGCACTGGTCGAGAGTGCCGCCCTTCGGGTCTACCACCACATACGAGGAATGGGCTTGAAGGAGCTGCGGGGTCAACCAGAACCTTGTCTTTCCCGAGCCGGACGATCCGATGACACAGGCGTTTAGGTTCCGGGCATTGGCGGGTATCTTCGGACGGGTGTTCATGGTAAGGAACTCCGTCCCGGTCAGAATGACATTGTTCTGAAATTTAGGGTCTACAAACGGCTTTATATCCTCCTTTGTTCCGAAGCGGGCGGTGCCGTACTCCGCATCCCGCCGGAATTTTTTCGCCTGCCTGATCTTTGACTGTATCAGCAGATACACCCCAGCCGCACCGGCAAGGCCCACCAGCAGGTCAATACCGCCCAGCCCCGGCCAGTAGGTTTCAAAGGCTTTGGGGAAGGTGTCGAGCATCCCCATGAGCTTTGTCCCGAAGTCTGTGCCGGGGGCGATCCGGTAGGCCGTCCCGATTTTGGAGAAGAACCAGAACACAAAGAGGTACGGCAGGTTTGGGAGCACATTTTTTCTGATTTTGTCACTCAACGTCCGTCCTTCACCGCCTCTCTGGTCCGCTGCTTTTCCTTTGCCTGCGTCCTGATTTGCTCCGTGA